>Ga0155918_131_pt1 | contig 22801 bp, 21 predicted proteins | sample RifCSPlowO2_01_FD_107572 | JGI IMG/M metagenome (GOLD analysis project Ga0155918, IMG submission 107572) | Microgenomates group bacterium RIFCSPLOWO2_01_FULL_47_10
ATATACTAAAATAGAGTCATGTCAGTGAAAAGTTGGTTTCCAGCAGTTGTTTTTTTAGTCGGAGTTCTATGTTGGGGGACGGCTTGGAGGATTATTTTGCAATCGAAAACGGTCCTTGGCATTTCCACCGACGTAAGTCCTTCACAAATCATTTCCCTCACCAACCTAAAGCGGGAAGAGGCCGGTCTGATGCCGCTACAACCCGATCCGGCTTTAACCGCCGCTGCCCAGGACAAGTTGGATGATATGGCTGCCCGTGCCTATTTTGCTCATTTGGATCCTGATGGAATTGGCTCATGGCAATTCATCGACAACCATGGCTACCGGTATTACTATGCCGGTGAAAACCTAGCCAAAAATTTTAACTCATCGATTGACGTGGTAAACGCCTGGATGTCGTCCCCCGATCACCGGAACAATCTCTTAAGCCCAAATTACACCAATATCGGCGTCGCCGTGGTGCAAAGCGGAAACAGCCGATACATTGTGCAATTACTGGCCACACCGCTGCCACAGAATTTGACCGGTTTATCGGCTAAAGATCGCCCGTTTTCTTTCTCTGTACCACTGGTGGGACGGGACTTCTGGTCCGACAACTATTTTCTTTCCAGTTTAATTATGAGTTTGGCTATAGTCATTTTCGGCGGTCTATTGGCTCTTCCCATCGGTAAGAGGTTAGCCAAAGCGGGTACCGCAAGACTTACCATATGGCGGAAAAAACAATCATGAAATCTCGGCATTTTATCTGGATAGTAATCATAGTCAACCTAGTAGTTTTCGGTCAAAGTATTACCCACCAGTTGGTCTGGGATGATCACGCGTTCATTGTCAATCAAAATCACAGCCGTTTCCCCACAGTCAAGTCTCTGGTAGACGGATCGTTTCCGGTTCCCGACACCGGGTCGTACCGCCCCATCAGGAACGCGGTCTATGGGCTGACTATCCCGGTTTTTAAAACCAATCCGGCCTATCATCATGCCTTTATTCTCTTATTGCACATCCTTTGCAGTTGGTTGGTTTATCGCCTCTTAAAACTCCTTACCGGACATCCATCTGCCGCCCAATTTGGCGCCTTACTCTTTGCTGTCCATCCCATCCACACCGAAAGCATCCATTGGGTAACGGCAGGGTACGATCTTATTTTCGTGAGTTTGTATCTGGCTGCGATTTTAGCTCATCTAAATTACCAATCGGGAAAAAACACTCGAGCCTGGTTGTCCTATCTGTTGGCATTCCTGGCTATGCTAAGTAACGAAATTGCCCTGACTTTGCCCGCCATGATCATGCTGATTGATTATTTCAGTCAGCCAAAATCCCGCCAACTTTTAAACCGGCCGGCTACCTACGGATCATATTGGTTATTGGCTGGATTGTATTGGCTGATCCGGATGATCTATATTACGGAAAATCCCTTTGCTGCCACGGTCTATCCCACACTTGCCGGCAACGCCTTGTTGGGGGCATATCTCTTTGGTCAATATGTCCTACAGCTTTTTTTGCCAACTATTTTGAACGTTGACAGGCTCTTTTTCCCTGGCTTAACCGGACTTTACAGCCTCAATCACAGCCTTACCCTGCCCCCGCCAAATCTCAATCTATCCAATCCATCAGTCGCCATGCCCATAGGCATCGCAGGTATCTGGCTGGTGATGACAATAGCAGGTCTGATAAAAAAATCTGTCCTAGCTTTGCCGCTGATATGGGTACCACTCAGCCTGGCAGCGGTTTTACGCATAGTTCCCTTACCGGCTATTTACTCCGAAAGATATGCGTATGTCGCTTCTATCGGTTTTATTATCCTGCTAGTTTTATGGTTAAAGCCCTTGTTCGATAAACCAGCCGCAAAACCCATACTAATTGGTCTTTTTGGATTGTATTTTGCCTATTTTACGCTCCTTTCCTTCGGCAGAAGTCAGGATTGGCAGAATGATTTTGTCCTGTGGACTAAAACTCTCTCCCAAAATCAACAAAGCGCCACGGCTGCGAGTTCTTTGGGAGTACAGTATTTTGTGATGGGTGACATGGCAGAAAGCCTCCGCTACCACCGGCAGGCCATTACCTTAAATCCATACGTGAGTTCATATCAGCAAAACTACGTCAGTATTTTGGTTAAATTGGGCCGCTACGACGACATCATTGATTTTGTTAATGTAATTCTTAAAACCGACGCCAAAAATGTTAACTTATACACTATCTTGGCTTCTACGTACGACGCCAAGGGTGAATATGATCCGGCCATGGCCAACTACCAAACAGCCTACGATTTGAGCCTCCAAGGCAGCGGGCAGCGCGCCGAAATCGAGAAACTGGTAGATGATCTGGACCGCAAATATAAAGTAGTTGATGAAACCCCGTAAATCATCTACCATTAACTTTAGCCTTATAAAGTTATTCTGAAAGTCTGCCCATGACAAAAGCTGCTCCCCACATAATGTGGTTTAAAGATACGACCAAAAAAGACGGGGTGTATGTGGGCGGCAAAGGTGCCAACCTGGGCGAAATGACCCGAGCCGGCATCCCGGTCCCCAATGGTTTTACCATCACTGCCCAGGCCTACTACTATTTCATTGAAAAAAATCAGCTTCAAGACAAAATCAAGGCCGTTCTGGAGGGCTTGGATACCGAAAACAGCAAGCAGTTGGAAGCCAGTTGTGAGAAAGCCAGAAACCTAATCCTAAAAGCCGACATGCCGGACGATTTGGCCAAAGCCATTGTGACGGCGTATCACAAATTCGAAGCAAAAGATCAGGAAGTAGCCGTCCGTTCCTCGGCCACAGCCGAAGATTTACCCGATGCCTCCTTCGCCGGTCAGCAAGCCACCTATTTAAACATCAAGGGCGACAAAGACGTCGTCAAAACCGTCCAGATGTGCTGGGCCTCGCTCTTTACCGACCGGGCGGTTTTTTACCGGGTGGAGAAGAAATTTGATCATTTCAAAATTGGTATTGCCGTCCCGGTCCAAATTATGGTGCAGTCTGAAGTCTCCGGCGTTATGTTTACCATCAATCCGGTCAACAACGACAAAAGCGTCATCATCGTCGAATCGGTTTGGGGACTCGGAGAAATGATCGTCCAGGGTTCGGTCACACCGGATCATTTTGAAATCGACAAAAAATCCTTCAAAATCGTCAATAAACAAATTTCCGATCAGGAAAAACAGCTCATTAAAGTGGGTGGGGTCACCAAAGAAACCGAAGTCCCCAAGAGCAAAGTGAGTCAGCAAAAGGTCAGCGATAGCGTGATTTTACGGGTCGCCAAACTGGGAGCCCGCCTCCAGGAACATTATCATTTTCCCCAGGATATTGAATGGGCTTACCAGGACGGCAAAGTCTATATCGTCCAAACCAGACCTATTACCACCATGGCCGCCGTTGAATCCATAGGTGAATCAGCCTCTTTGGTTGACGAATCGGCCAAAGCTATCCTCTCCGGGGCCGGTGCCAGTCCGGGTATCGTCTCGGGTTCAGTCAAAGTCCTGAAAAGTCCCAAGGAGAATGACCGGATCAAACAAGGGGATATTCTGGTTGCTTCCATGACCACACCGGATTATGTTCCGGCCATGAAACGCGCCGCCGCCATTGTGACAGACGAAGGCGGTCAAACCTCACACGCTGCCATCGTCAGCCGTGAACTGGGGGTGCCGTGTATCGTCGGGACGGGTGATGCCACCAAAAAGCTTAAAGACGGGCAAATCATTACCGTAGACGCGACTAAGGGTCAAATCTTTTTGGGCGAGTTGGCAGTCAAACGCACCAAAATTGCCCTCCCCAAAGGTATTTCGTCCATGCGGGATTTAAAAACCCACACCAAAGTCTATGTAAACCTGGGCGAGCCCGAACTGGCCTCCCAAATTGCCCAACGCTATGTTGACGGTGTTGGACTGCTTCGGGCAGAGTTTATCATTTCCGAATATATCGGTGTCCACCCCAAATATTTATTGGAAAAAGGCCGGCGGAAGTTTTTTGTCGACAAATTGGCCGAAGGTTTAGTCGAATTCTGTCAGGCTTTTGGTAACCGGCCCATTATCTACCGCACCACCGACTTTAAGACCAACGAATACAAGGGTTTGCAGGGAGGGGAAAAATACGAGAAAGATGAAGCCAATCCCATGATTGGATTTAGGGGCTGTCACCGGTATCTGGTCGATGATGAAGTTTTCCTCATGGAGCTGGATGCCATCAAACAGGTCCGCGACAAAAAAGGCTATAAAAACCTCCACGTCATGATCCCCTTTGTGAGGACGGTCGAACAGTTCCAGGATATTAAACATATCATGGCCAAACACGGGCTCCCCAGGCGCCACAACTTTAAACTGTACATGATGGTGGAAATCCCCAACAATGTCTTTATGCTGGATGAGTTTATCGATGTTGGTTTTGACGGTGTCTCCATCGGTTCCAACGACTTGACGATGTTAATTCTTGGCACAGACCGGGACAATGAAATGGTGTCTGATGTGTATGATGAACGCAACAAAGGCGTCCAAAAAGCCCTAGAAATTATCATCCGCACCTGCAAACGCCGGGGAGTGGCCTGTTCCATTTGCGGTCAGATGCCGTCTACCTATCCGGAAGTTACCAAAAAACTGGTGGAATGGGGAGCTACATCGGTCTCGGTGAGTCCCGATATGATTGATAAAACCAGACTGATTATCTACAACGTCGAGCAGGAACTGGGTCATCATCCCGAAACCCAAGAACAAAAACATCGTTCCAAGATTATCACGGCCTTCATGCACATGTTCAAAAAAGCCTAAAAGGCCGTCACTTTCCCGAGAATAATCACGGCGGAAAAATCGCTGTCGTCAGACAATAATGCGGCTGCAGCTGTGGCAGGAGGATACGTTGGCGTAAGGAAAGTCAGCAACTGACGTTGAAGTTCGGTTTGGTCACTTTTTACCGCCAGAAAAACCCCTTTTTCCTTGATGGTAACGTTCTCCACCTCGGTCCGGGTAAAACCCGCTGCAGTTAATTGTGTTTTTAATTCAGCCGCGCTGCTGGCTTTTTCCGCACCTGCTTTAATTCTCACTGCCGGAAAAGGTGTTGCGGTTGGGGTAGGTGTCACCTGAGGCACTGGAGTAGGTGGAGTTGCCTGTCCGGTTGAAATATACGTCAGCAGCGAGAAATTGTATTTTTGCTGCAAAAATAAGGTTAGCGGTACCAGCCACAGTAGTAACACCGTAAGTCCCAAGGTCAAAATCATTTTTGATTTCCGCACCCGGATGACAAAATATTCGGCCTGCTTTTCCAATTGCTTGGCCACCTCTTGGGCAATGACTTCATCTTCCGACGGGGTATCAATCACCATGCCGGTATTAAGTGAGTTGATCGCCTCCCGGGCCGATACATATCCATCACGGTTAGTGTCAGCTTTCCCAGCGGCATTCTCCGGCTTAGTTTGAATGGCTGATTGGGATAATTTGGCCAATAATGATTTTTTTGGTTTTTCCGCGGTTTCAGCCGGTGCTTCAGCCGTCACGCTAGCCGTTCCATCGGGAGTCCTTGGACTTTCACTCTTGGTTTCGGTCATTGACGGCGGCGGTGTAGATGTTTCCTTTTTTTCTTCGTCAGCCATAGTCTTCTTTACCTTTACTTAAGCATAAAGCATTTCTTGATATTCTTGAAGCATTCTTTTGGTTGCATAACGGGGAGCCAAAGCAATTGACCGCTTCATTTTTTCCACCCAAATGAGAGGCAAACCCTGTTCGTTCCGGTGATAATACTCGGGCACCACATCATGCTCCATCCGGAAATAAAACGAATCGGCCAGGTGCCTGCCATCCAGCGACCAGCCAATATCGTGCCAGTCTACTTCGGCCGACCAGCCGTCTTCCACCGTCATTGCCAATACGCCGTTAGATAAGGCCTTCATACCCGATGTACCCGAGGCCTCTTGGCCGGGTACCGGGGTGTTCAGCCAGACATCGCTGCCGCGGGTCAGCATTTTAGAAATGGAGATATCATAATTGGGAATAAATATGGCATTGTCTGCCAATTCGTCCTGCATATATTCAATGATTTTCTGCAGCATTTTTTTGGCTTCCGTGTCGGTGGTATGAGCCCTACCGGCCATCAGCAGCTGCACCGGCTTGGCGGAATTTTTAAGGATAGCTGATAGTCTCACCACGTCTTCGAACAAAGCATTGGGTTGTTTGTAGCCCACGATCCGCCGGGCCCAGGATATAACCAATCGGTTGGGGTCATATCCATACCCGGTTTTGGTCTTCACAAATTCGGCCAAAGCGACCTTCTTCCTCATATGAGCCTGCCAAAGCATGGTTTGATCATGCTGGTTAATGGCAATATCCTCATCTTGCCAAGTTGGCATGTGTATACCATTGGTAACTTCCACCCAGGCAAATTGAGGCCAAATATTTTTTGACAGCGCAAAATGCACCTTACTGACGGCCGAAGCTCTCCGTGCAGAATTTAGCGCAAACTGTGTCAGGTTAAACTTACCCGTATCGGTTTCAAACCCTGGAGACAGCAAGGTGTCGATAGAGATCCCCATCTTATCGGCATAATATGTACCATATTTTTTGAGGAGAGAGATATCGTAGGCTTGATTACCGGCCCGAACCAACGTGTGATTGGTATACACGGTGAGTGACTTGGCTTTGGTTTGCGCCTCTTGATAGGACATGGCATTCCGATCCATAAATTTACGGATCAGCTGCCAATGGAGGAAGGCGGGACGGCCTTCATTGACATGATAAAGACGGGGTTCAATGTGGAGAGCCGTTAATAGTTTGATCCCGCCAATCCCAAGCAGTAACTGCTGTTTCACAATCGATTCTTCACTCCCAAAATAAAGCGCATGATTAACTTTACGGTCAGCTGGCTCATTTTGATCGGTTTCGGTATCCAATAGGTAAAGGGTGGTACGATTGATGGTCTTTTTCCATACTCTCGCCCATACATCCTGGGTCGTTAAGTGAACCCGCACAAATAAAGGCTGATCAGGATCCTCGACATCATAAACGTGTTCAAACCCGGCCGAGACCGGATCGATTACCACATCCTCTTCGTTTTGCATGCCCGTGGCATCTATAGTTTGTTTGGCTTTACCGCCGCGGTACAGTAATCCAACAGCCACCATCGGAAAGCTTTGATCAGCCGCTTCTTTCACGGTATCACCGGCCAGTATTCCCAACCCTCCGGCATACAATGGCAAGTCGGAATCAAAACCATACTCAGCACAAAAATAAGCCACAGGCTTATCCACCGGTAAATCTCGATACATGGGCAGCACCTTAAAAATTAGTGATGTGTATTCAGGCTAACATAGGGTGAGGTACACAGGCAATAACAGTTGATAGGTTGGGGTATACTAAAACTATGATTACCGACCTCATAGCACACAATAAAATCGCCATTGGTATAGGTATTCTGGCACTGGGTATTTTGACCGCCTTATTGCGCCCTTCCCCGCAATCTTCACCCAGAACACCATTGCAGTCAGCCAAAATGAACGAACATATCCAGCAAAATGTTCAATTTTTTACCGAAGTTAAGGGTGCCAAAGACTCAGTCAAAGTCTATTTTGCTTTTTCTTTTAAAGACAAATCCTTCCCGCTGACACTGGGGTATCAAGATGGTGACACCAAAGATATGAATACATTTCTGGTTTTCCATCCGGAGATCAGTTTATTGACTTGGCCAACCATCAGGAGTAACGGCATCACCTTTATGCAAAAAACCGCCAAGTTTGCCTCAATTGAAGATTTTTTACAAAAACCTGAAGGCCGGGTTCTGATTGACCGTTATATTTTTACCAAATACCGGGGGATCAAAGGAACGCTAATCGATAGTTTGGATAATCTGAAAGCCAGCGATTATGACTACATCCTCACATCCCACGCCCCCTTAAAGGTTGCCAACAACACCTACTATTATGAAAATAGTATCGATGCTTCCGATGCATCTATCGATGAATACAATCAAATAACCTGGCTGATCAGAGCACCTGATGCCGATGATCAGCACGTCTTCTACTTAAGCAATATTGACGTGGAATTTTTAAGTAAATGAGAGTGTTTTTTGTCATTGATGAAGCCTACCCACTCTATAAAATTGGCGGGTTAGGTGATGTCGGCGGCAGTCTGCCCAAAGCCCTTTCATCCCTGGGAGTCGACGTTTCCGTCATTCTGCCTTTGCATCCTACTATGACAGTTAAAATAGAGGAGTATGTTTTTGCCGGCAAGTTCAACATTTCCTATGGAGACCAAATCCTACCCATCACCGTTTCGAAAAGTCTTTTGCCGGGCACAACGGTTCCGGTCTATGTTATCGGTGAAGATATATATATCTCCAAAGACACTGACGCGGGCGATAATCATGCCGACAAATTTGCCGTCTTTAGTTTAGCAGTCGCCACCTTTATCCACACCTTACCGCCCGATCAGCAGCCTCAGCTGGTGCATCTGCATGATTGGCATACTGCCCTCATCCCATTGATTAGCCGTCATCTCTTAAATAGTCGCTCCAAATATTTACTCACCATCCATAACCTTATGTATCAAGGGGTTACCTACACCCCCATTATCGAAAAATTACACATACCCAAAAGCGCTTGTCAGCTGATAGATTGGGATATACAAGATCACAACATCAACATTCTCTTGGAGGGAATTTTACATGCCGACTCGGTTAACACGGTCAGCGTGCACTATGCCAAGGAAATATTGACGAGTGAGTATGGCGAACATATCAATGAAATCATCGCTTCCCATCAAAAACCCATCCACGGCATCACAAATGGGTTAGACACAGTTGATTTTAATCCCACAACAGACAAGTCACTCTATCAAACCTATGACCTCGCTTCCTATCAAAGCGGAAAAACTGCCAACAAAAAAGGTCTGCAGAGGGAATTGGGGTTGCCCGAAAGCGGACAGCCATTATTGGGATTTGTCGGACGTGTTGATGCCAATCAAAAAGGCATCCAGTTAATTATCGAGGCTATCAAACAAAATCAATTAACTCCGGGCGACCGGCAGTTTGTTTTTTTAGGTACCGGCGATCAAAACTTGGAGCGGCAGCTGCATGACATAGCCGATCACCGGATAGGCGTTCGCATTATTACCAGGTATGACGAAAGTCTAGCCAGAAAAATCTACGCCGCCAGTGACCTCCTGCTCATTCCTTCCAAGTTTGAACCGTGCGGGTTGATCCAAATGATTGCCAATCGCTACGGCACTTTGCCGGTAGCCCATGCCACGGGCGGATTAATCGATACCATTGAAGATAACGGCAACGGTTTCTTATTTGAGGCGTACGATACCGCCTCCATGCTGGAAGCCATTGGCCGGGGCATTACTGCACTGGGAAATCCGGAAACCGCCAAAACCATGATTACCAAAGCCATGAATCGGGATTTTTCCTGGGGGACAGCCGCTCTGGCCTACCGGCAGCTATATCAATCAATAATTAACCAAAACTAAAAAGAGCAGCCTATGTTGGCAAAGATCAATTCTGCAGCCACTTTGGGTATGGATGGGGTTTTAATTGATGTCGAAGTTGATGTGGCAGCCCGCGGATTACCCAGTCTATCCATTGTTGGTTTGCCCGACAAGGCACTGGAAGAAGCCAAAGATAGAGTGAAAACCGCCCTCCATAATACCGGAGTAGATTTTCCTCCCAAAAAAATCATCATCAATTTAGCACCGGCCGATATTCCCAAAGAAGGACCGGGGTATGATTTACCTATCGCGGTCGGGATTCTCATAGCCGCAGGGGAATTTGACGCCAAAGTTGATGACGCCATGTTTATTGGTGAACTTTCCTTGGATGGCTCGGTCAGACATTGTTCCGGGATATTGCCCATTGTCATGACCGCCAAAAAATTTGGCTTGCAGCAAATGTTTATTCCCAAATCAAACGCCCGGGAAGCCGCCATCATCAAAGGCGTGACCATTTATCCGGTGGAAACCCTCAAAGAACTTATCAATCATTTGACAGGAACACTTCCCATCCCACCCCAACAACCGGTTGATTTTCAGGAGGTAGTTAGAGCCGAAACTTCAGAGTTCGACATGAAAGAAGTACTGGGCCAGGAACAGGCCAAGCGGGCGATGGAAATCGCCGCGGCCGGCGGTCATAATGTGTTGTTAAACGGCAGTCCGGGTTCCGGCAAAACCCTACTAGCCAGAACTTTCCCCACCATTTTACCCAGCTTATCCGAAACCGAAGCTCTGGAAGTTACCAAGATATATTCCATTACCGGCAATTTAGATCCCCATGAATCACTTATCACCATCCGTCCTTTCCGAAGCCCACATCACACCACCAGCCGGATTGGTTTAATCGGCGGGGGTTCACATCCCAAGCCGGGCGAAATTTCCCTGGCTCATCGGGGGGTGCTTTTCCTGGATGAATTTCCGGAATTCCCCCGGAGCACCATTGAAAGTCTGCGGCAGCCTATCGAGGATGGTTTTGTCCAGATTTCCCGCGCCGCCGGCAGTATGTATTTTCCCTGCCAGTTTACCTTGATCGCCGCCGCCAACCCTTGCCCCTGCGGGTATTATTTGTCCAAACGGAAACAGTGTACGTGTTTACCGGGCAATATTAGCCGCTATCAAAAGAAAATATCGGGACCAATCTTGGACCGCATCGATTTGCACGTCACTGTTTCCGAGGTGGCCATCGAAAAATTAACCGGCGATGTCACCACCGAAAGCTCCCGCAGTATCCGTAATCGGGTGGAAAAGGCCAGAAGTATTCAAGCCGGCCGCTATAAAGATTCCGCCATCCTCACCAATAGCGAATTAAATACCAAGCAAGTCAAACTGTATGGCAAATTAACCGAAAGTGCCAAATCGCTATTAACTGCCGCCACCGCCAAATTGGGTCTGACGGCCAGAAGTTATTTTAAAATTATTAAAGTTAGCCGCACCATTGCTGATCTGGCAGGATCAAACGAGGTTAAACCAGAACATATCGCCGAAAGCCTGCAATATCGTCCCACGAGACAGGAGTAACGTAGTATGTCCTTCAGCCGCACTCTTCGGATGACTCTCTGTTTACTGACAGCCGCTGTCGTATCCAGCGTAGGCACCTACTATTACCTGCGTTCATTTGCCGTTATTTCACCTCTGGGGAAGATGTCTCTGCCCTTCCTGCCGGAACCGCTACCGTTAAATGACTACACTTTGGAAAATCTATCAGCTAAATACATCAATCCAGAGGTTATTATCATAGATGAGATTATGGAGGAAACCTCCGCCTACACCGCCTACCTTTTTTCCTTCTTGGTCGATGGTCAAAAGGTTACCGGTCAAATGCATGTTCCCAAAATCCCTCCCCCGCCCGGCGGCTTTCCCATCATTGTTATGAATCGTGGCTATATCGATCCCACAGTGTATAAAACCGGCATGGGTACTAAACCCGCCGCCGCCTATTTTGCCTCAAAGGGTTATGTTACTCTGGCACCCGACTTTTTGGGGTTTGGCGGATCGGATCGGGAAGATAGTGATACCATGGCCGCCCGGGTGAAAAAACCACTTACAATCATGACTATTCTCCATTCACTTGACTCATTGAACAGTTTCACCAAAGCGGATATAACCAGAGTAGGTATGTGGGGTCACAGCAATGGAGGACAAATCAGTTTGACGGTATTGGCCATCATGTCACATTCGCCCCATTGGCATCAAAGCCTTCCTACCACACTATGGGCACCGGTTACTGCCGCGTTTCCCTACAATATTCTTTACTACACGGATGATTTCGATGACGTTGGTAAAAAGCTGCGGCAAACCCTCTACAACTTCGAACTAAAATACGACACCGATCAATTTTCTTTTCACCGCTATTTGGATTGGATCAGCTCACCCGTGCAATTGCACCAGGGGACTGCCGATGACCAAGTCCCCACGGTTTGGTCGGATCGATTAGCTAAAGCCCTCCAAGCCAAAGATAAATTAGTCACGTACTACACCTATGCCGGTGCAGACCACAACGTAAAGCCCAATTGGAACCAAGTTGTGGGGCGCGATCTTGATTTTTTTGCCGATAACCTGTAAAACCTATCAAGTGAAAATTAAGTGAAAATTATGAATACTAAAATAGAACAAAAAGTTGCCTTGAGCAAATGGCTGGCCAGAGCAGGCGCCGCTTCCCGGCGGGAAAGCACGAAAATAATTACCGCCGGCTTGGTGGCCGTCAACGGCAAAATCATCAAAGCCCCTTTTTTTAGGATCGATGAAAGTCTTGATGTGATCGAATATCATGGCAAAATTGTGCGCGCAAATACGACAAAGCATTACTACCTGATTAATAAACCAATCGGAGTGGTCAGTTCCACCACAGGTGAACAGGGCAGCCACCAAGCCGTGACAGATTTACTCCCCAAAAGCGACCGGCTCTACCCCGTCGGCAGATTGGATAGGGCATCGGAGGGGTTATTAATCCTGACCAATGATGGTGATGTTGCCTATCGCCTCACCCACCCCAAATTTCAAGTCGAAAAGACGTATCACGTATTAGTGTCTGGTGAGCTAAACCCCCACAAAATTATCCGCCTAACTGCCGGGGTGATGTTGAAAGGGATCAAGACCAACCCCGCCACGGTAAAAATTTTGGAGAAACAAGGGAACGCTACGTGGCTGGAAATAATCATCTCTCAAGGCAGATTTCACCAAATCAGACGAATGTGTTCAGCCGTATTTTTGCAAGTGGAACGGCTTGTGAGAACCAAAGAAGGTGAGTTGGAATTAGGTGACCTGCCGGTGGGCAAATGGCGGAAGCTTTCCCCCTCTGAAGTGGATCATCTTAAACAAATAATGCTGCCAGAGCCGTAATATCGGCCGCTTGCGGTCCGCTCTTATCTGTGCCGGGCACCTCCAGGATATATGGCAAATCTCTAAAGGCCGGATGATGAACAAATGCAGTAAAACCGGCAGCACCAATCTTACCCCGGCCAATATTTTCATGCCTATCTCTTTGCCCTCCTAACTCCACCATCGAATCATTGGCATGAATCACCCCGATCAGGTCAATGCCGAGCCGATTATCGATATGGGCTGCAGTTGCAGTCATGGCTTTGTGTGAACGTATATCCAATCCTGCCGAAAAACCATGTTGGGTATCATAACAAACCCGTAGTTTACTGCGTAATTCAGGGGAGGTAATCCCGTCATACAATTGCCGCAATTCAGATAAATCAGCTCCTATCGCTCCGCTTTGTCCCGCGGCATTTTCCAGATATAAGGCAACCCCGTCAGGCGTCTTTATCAAAACTTGTTCAATGGCCTGGGTAATTTGTTTTTTCACTTTTGCAAAACCCGCTCCTTTATGACTGCCTAAATGAAAAATTGTGCCTGCCCCATGAATTTTTCCGGCCAAAGCTTGATAAAAATTGAGAGATTCAATACTCGCCAGAACATAATCCGGTTTTTCATGCGCCAGGTTGATTAAATAGACTCCATGAAAGAAATGGGATTCCATACCGGCAGCCGATTTTTTTTGCTGATATAAATCAAGGACTTCTTCGGGGAATTGTGTGGTAGAGAGAGATCGGGGTGAAGAGGCAAAAGTTTGCAGTGTATTGGCTCCAATCGCCACTGCCCGGTCAATACTCTTATCAAACCCGCCGGCTATTGAAACGTGACCGCCAATAATAGGCATAGGTTACAGAATACCATACGCGGTACAATATGATCATGACAAAAATAACAAAAACTATGCCGGCCGTGCCAATGGTAATTTTTGGCAGTTCCAACCGGGATAAATTGGGCGAAGTGCTGACCATTCTTGCCGGCCTGAACGTTACCATTAAGTCTGCGGGTGATTTGGGCATAGATGTCGGAAAAATTGCCGAAACCGGCTCGACGTTTAGTGAAAATGCCCGTCTCAAAGCTGTAGCCATAGGTCAGACCACCAAAAGCATTACCATAGCTGACGATTCAGGTTTAGCGGTTGATGTTCTCGGTGGAGAACCGGGCATTTTTTCGGCTCGTTATGAAGCCGATGATCAAAAAAGAATAACTAAATTACTCGGAAAACTAAACGGTATGCCCTATTTGCAAAGAACTGCACACTTTACCTGCGCAATCTGCGTATACGATCCCCGGACTAAAAAAAAGTTTGATGTTATTGGCAAAACAGACGGTTTTATTGTTGACCGGCCAATAGGCCAAAACGGCTTTGGGTACGATTCCATATTTTTTTCTCCCGAACTGGGGAAAACTTTTGGCCAAGCCACCCTCACTGAGAAAAACTTTGTCTCTCATAGGAAGCGTGCTCTTGAGCTAGTGAGGCCCATACTGATAAAACTCTTCAAAACCAAAGACTAAAGCAGCAGCCAACTGCCGCCAATCACTAAAGCCACCGCAGCAATTTTCCGTCCCAAACTAGACGAAGAAACATCTTCCTTAATAATCCCGGGGAAATACAAAGTTAGCAGAGATGCTATCAATATAACCATCAACGGTTGGATAGAATAAATCCCGCCCACGATCGAAACCGACCCATACGCCAAGGCAAATGAGTGAGCCAAGGTTCCGGCTAAATAGGCTATTTGGGAGCTTATTTTTGTGACATAAACTTTCCCCGGTATCAGTTTTAATTATTTTAAAAATTGCTGCCTTCTCAATGGCAAACCAAGCAGTAACAGGCCGGTTAAAATAGTCCCCATATTCATCCAGTAGGTGACCTGCCAGGTATTTTGAGGAGTAATAATATATTTTTGACCTATTGAAACCAGACTGGAAAGCAAAATAAATGTAAATAAATACCCATAGTTTTTTACAGTCTGTTTATTTATAAAGCGCCACTGCTTACCGCTAATTAACATTCCGCCCAGAGTCAGTAAACCAATCCCTACATACGCACCAACAGGCAAGTTCTCCCGAAGCAGAAAATGCGCCAGGATTGCCAACACGATTGGTTTGGATCGGGATAAAATGGCCACTTCAGAGGCTTCTTTTTCCTTAAGAACCTTAAGTTGGAAATAAAACATTCCGCCGTAGATCACTCCCAGAATGAGTGACCAGTGCCAAGCCTTAAACCAAAACAGATTACCAAATAAACCCAAAGGCACAAACAATAGATTGGACAAGAGCATAAAAATCAGAGACGAAACCGCGCCGGGGAAATGTTTATCAATCAGCCATTTGTTGACAATCGAACTAACCGCAAACAATAGTGGAGTAGCAAACGCAGGAATGATCCAGAAATTATCTGGGTTCATCTAGACCAAAAACTTTCCGTCCCGGTAGATAATTTTTTCTTTACCATTTTTCAAGATAGCCGTCACCGTTCGGTTTTCGGTACTGATAATATCGCAGTGTTCACCCGAATCATTAAACCCCAAGCGTTTCCACTCACCTTTGGGCAATTTCATCGGATCACCGGCATAGGCATCTTTATAGCTCATCCCCACAGCGATGTGGGTGTTGCCGTATTTTCCGCCGATATTTTCATCAAACAAAGTATTGGCCATAAACTTGTGGATACGCGAGAAACGCGCATCAGTCAGTGAATATTCGCCGATTTTATCGGCATTGGGACGCCGGATCATTTCTTGCAAGAGCTTCTCACCTTTCGTGGCTGTAGCCTTAACAACTTTACCGCGGGCAAACTCCAAGCGCACATTTTCAATTAAGTTTCCATAGCGGTACAAGGGCTGATTAAAGGCAATATATCCGTTGGTACCCCGCCAATCGGGCGATGTAAACAATTCAAAGCTGGGAATATTCCGTCCGGATCCTCCTACAAACTGCCGTTTGTCACCCATAGTCAGCCACAAGTCCGTATGTGCCCCCACCATATGGATTTGGTGAATCGGCAATTCATTCAGCCCTTTCTTTACCCGATCCTGTTCCTGAGAGACCTCCCGCCAAGACTCAATCGGATCTTTTTTATCCAAGAAACAGGCATGGATGATTTCTCCCCAATACTCGCTCAGCGACAATTTGGCTTCCCGCGCCATTTGTGGAGTGCCGTATAAACCAATCGTCCAGGTAAATTTGCCCGAATATTCTTTATCATTCATCCAATCCCGGTATTTTTTTCCTGATTCGGACGAAAGCATAATTTTTTTCGGGTCCACGTGTTTTAGTTCCCGCAAATTGTGTTCGGCAATAATCCCCACCGAATGATCAATCATGGCTACCTTGGCCTTAAAATATTTCTTAGGGAAAAAAGTCAACTGATCATCGGAAGCCAAGTCAAAAAATGTTTTCTGGGTTCCGGTTGGCAGCATGCGCAGAATAGGATGACCGCCGGCCTCCAGAATCGAAGCATGTAAAGCGAGCAGCATGGGTTTGGCAATATCGGGCACCAGGCATTGCACAACTTCGCCCCGTTTGATTCCTTTACCGGAATTGAGGGCAAATTTCACCAATACGTCGGCATATTTTTTTAATAAAGCAGATGTTGGTTTGTACATATCATTAGTATCCGATTAATAAACGGCTATAATGTAAGTCACGCACGAATCAATAGTATACAGGTATATTGTATGGATTTGAAGCCATTTTTACATGCCCGTCTCCACGCGTTACACAAGGATTTACGGTCCAAGCGCATTGATTGTTACTTGGTAACCAAACCCGCCCACATCCAATACCTATTGGGGCTGGACAGTGTTAGTCACTTTCATCGGGAAATATTTGTACTTCTCCGCCATAGTAAAACCTTTGTGTTGCATTCGGCTCTGATGGCTTTGCCTGATCATGTGGCAAACATTGCCGGCTGCCTATCATTATCATCGGCTGCCCCTTTAACTGCCACACTCAAAACTATTGCCGGCGGAAACACGCTACATACTGATTTAGACAATCTGACCGTCACCGAATACCAACAGCTAGCAAGTAAACTAGGTACTTCTATAAAGGAAGCTCCGCCTATTATAGATGACTCACGCCAGTCAAAAGATAGGCTCGAAATTCACTACCTTAGGCAGTCAAGCCGGATTACCGGGCAAGTTATGGCAAAAGCCCTCAAAAACCTAAAAATCGGATCAACCGAACTGGAGATTAAAAATCATATCATTAGCCTTTGCCGGGAAAGAGGAGCCGACATTACTCCGGAATTTGAGCCAATCGTGGCTATAGGGTCTCATTCGGCCATACCGCATCACCAGGCAGGCAGCCGCAAAGTAAGCCGGCAGTCAGTTGTCCTCATCGATTTTGGCTGTCAGGTTCATGGGTATTGGGCAGACATGACAAGAACCATAAAACTTGGCCGGCCGGACCGGCTCTTTATCAAGGTGGAAAATGCAGTGAAACTCTCGTATCAGGCGGCTTTACGCAGTATTTTGGAAGTGCGCAACCCGGCCTTGGCCGATCAAGCCGCGACGGACAGTCTAGTGGATTCCGGCTTTACCGCGATGCCCCACACCACAGGTCATGGCATCGGCTTGCAGGTTCACGAACCGCCCTCCCTCAATCGCTTGGGCGCGGTACCGCTGACAAACTCCGCCGTATTTACCATCGAACCGGGCATCTACCTACCGGGGAAATTTGGTATACGCTTAGAAAACACTCTGTCGCTGATTAATGGAAAACTCTCCACCCTTACCGTTTAAAGATACCAATACGCCGCCAGTTCCACCCCTAAAATAAGCAGACAGACAAGCAGTGTTTTTAGGAGATCTTTCCGGATCAAACCAGGATTATAGCCAAAATCTATCGCATGAGAAGATCGGCTTTTGGGGATATCACGAACGCCAAACAATTGTTTTTTTTGGGCTGTTCTAATTTTTTGTTTTCTGGTTTTTTTCCCGGCCATATGAAGCTATAGTATCGAAATCATCATCAAAACTCAAGATGGTCAGATTGACCTTTAATTCAAGGCAGATGTAGAATGTATACTCATCTGTCTGTTTTTTATCAAATAATCGTATAATACCCCGATCTACTCCAGATGCGAGCTTGGCTGAACAAGCCCACGAGCGAGGCAATCTAGAGTTAAAGGGGTAGAGCATGATGAATCAATCCATCCCATCGGTAATCGTTATTATTTCCGCCCTCTTATCCATTTGGCTGGCAGTCATTTCCGTCTATTTTTTCCGTTTGCATCAACAGCTGCAATTAATTACCAAGGGAGTTTCCAAAAAAGATTTAAAAACCATCCTGACCCAACTGGCCAATGATCAGGAAAACGTAAGTCAAGAACTCAAAGACCTGCGGTCATCATTGACTGGTTTGACGGCTGATGGCCACAAACACTTCCAAAAAATTGGATTTATTAGATTCAATCCCTTTGCCGACACCGGCGGAAATCAAAGCTTTTCGCTTTGCTTGCTTGATGCCCGCAATGATGGTATCGTCATAACATCGCTACATAGCCGTGATTCGACCAGGATCTATACCAAACAGATTTTGCATGGCGTAGCTGATGGACGCGAATTATCAAAAGAAGAGCAACAAGCCTATAAAGCTGCTCAAAAAACAAAATAGGTAATCCCCATGAAAAAATCAACCAACGTAATTGCTGCGGTTATTCTGTATCTATTATCAACCGGTGTTTCTTTCGCCACGTTTACGTATTTGAATAAACCCGAATCGGCTGCCGCCCCCACACCGGATGCTGGTTTTGGAACGCTCTTAACCATTGCCCCGGGTACCCCCAAAGATCAGGAATGTCCTTTAAATGGTCAATTATTTACCGCAGTGGAAAAAGACGCCTGGACCCGCCGCCGCCCATTGGTGGTTATGATTGAAAATAGTCCCGATGCCCGTCCGCATTCCGGTATTATCCGAGCCGATATCATCTATGAAGCCGTTGCCGAAGGCGGGGTCACCCGCTTGATGCCTGTCTACTACTGCGATGCTCAAAGAGATGATGTAGCCATTGGCCCCGTGCGCAGTGTACGCACGTATTTCCTAGATTGGGCTTCAGAATACGGAGAAACACCCTTATTCGGTCATGTAGGCGGGGCAAACTGTAGTGCCGATCCCGGCGGCCCGTGCAAAACCAATAAGAAAGCTCAAGCCATCGAACAATTAAGCAGTTATGGCTGGCGGTACAGTATGGGCAACGACTTGGATCAATTTGCCGTTGGTGCACCCACCTATCAGAGAAAGGAAAACCGCTTATTTGCCCTTTTAGGCCGCAATGTTGCCACAGAACACAGTGTGATTGGCAGTACAGAGGGGTTATGGACCGAAGGCAAAGACAGGGGTTGGACTAACCTTGATCCCGATGGGGTCGAGTGGACAGACAATTTTAAATCCTGGAAATTTCAAGATGACGCCGCGGAGAGTGAACGGGGGACAACCGGAGCCATCAGTTTTTACTTCTGGGAAGGTTACGATGACTTTAAAGTTGACTGGGCGTACAACAAAGCAGACAACATCTATACCCGATCGACAGGCGGCAAGCCTCACACTGACCTCGAAACCGGCAAACAATTCTCCGGCAAAAATATAGTCATTCAATTTGCCAAAGAGACCGGCCCGGTCGACGAGTTAAAACACATGCTCTATGAATCGACAGGCACGGGGAAAATGGTAGTCTTTCAAAATGGCCAAGTTATCGAAGGTACCTGGAAAAAACCCACCCGGCTATCCCGCACCATCTTCACCGATAAAACCGGTTCCGAAATCAAGTTCGTCAAAGGACAAATTTGGGTACATATTTTGGCTACCGATTCTCCGGTTACGTATTGAGTACAAAAATTATAGCTAGCTAACATTCTCCTGTTGATTTCCTGCCGGATATAGATTATTGTTCACTTAGAGTATTCGTTTTACTCATTATTGCCTGCCGATAGCAATCAAAAAAGGTGGTATGGCAAACCTTAAAGACTTCATTATTTCCCGGGTCAGAATAAAAGTATTGAAAATTTTTTTTGAAAATCCGCACGAACTTTTTTACGTGCGTCAGCTGACCCGCAATCTGGATGAGGAAATTAATGCCGTTCGGCGGGAATTAAATCACTTAGACGAAAAAGGGGTCTTAAAAAGCGAAAAACGCGGCAACCGGCTCTATTATTACCTCAATCCGTCATATGATTTTTATGAGGATTTAATGAGTTTGGTCGCCAAATCGGACGGTTTGGGGGGGGATATCCGGAAAAACCGAGTCAAACTGGGGAAAATTAAGTTTGCCATGCTATCCGGTAAGTTTGTCCGCCGCAAAGAGAGAGGTAAAAATGATGTGGATTTCCTGATTGTCGGTGAAGTCGTCTTGCCGGAACTGGCCGCTCTGGTGCGTCAGGAAGAGGAGAGACGCCATACCGAGATCAATTACTCGGTCATGAAACAGGAAGAATTTCTTTTCCGTAAAGAACGCCGTGATCCTTTCTTATTGGGCATTTTGTCTAAATCCAGAGTGATGATTATCGGTGACGAGGAAGGATTGGTAGATTAATGATTCAAAAAGTCGTCAAAACCGGACATTCGCTGGCCATCACCATTCCGGCTGTCTTTGTTAAAAAGGTCGGTTTAAAATCCGGCGACCGGGTGTCTTCGGATATTTCCTTTGAAACCAACACCATCATCTATACCTTTTTGGATACCAGACAGCTGCCGCTTTCGGCCAAATTCTTGAAAAACGAACCTTCCGGAGAGCAAGCCTAATAGCAACGTTTCGTGATAGTATAATTCCTATGACACTTGGGAAAAAGCTCTATAGCATTCTATTTTTAACCCTATTTTGTGCCGTCATCGACATGCCCAAAACCGTGCCTCTCAAACTCCACTATGGCTTCATTAATATTGACACAAAACTAACACGGCCGGAATTTAGCATTACCTTTTTGGGCAAAACGTTTTCGCGGGATTTGGAAATCAAACAGGGATTGGATCTCAAAGGCGGCACCCAAGTACTCCTTTCCGCCGATATGCAAAATATTGATGTAGCCGATCAGGCAGATGCCATCGAAAGCAGTAAAGAAATTATCTCCCGCCGCATCGATTTGTATGGGGTCAGTGAAGCTACCGTCCAATCATCGGTGAGTGATGGGGAATACCGCATTATCGTGGAATTACCCGGAGTATCCAACATTGACCAAGCCTTAGATTTGATAGGTCAGACCGCCCAGCTGGACTTCCGCGAATTATTGCCGGATAAAAAGGCTACGACCCAGGCCATGTTATCCGATTTTGTCCAGACAGAATTGACCGGCAAAAACTTAAAGCGATCCAGGGTCGAATTCGACCCCAACAACGGTCAGCCCACCGTCACCCTGGAATTCGATGAGACGGGGGCAAAGTTGTTTGAAGAGATTACGGCAAGAAATGTTGGTTATCGGGTGGGAATTTTTCTGGATCAGATGCCCCTCATGACCCCACCAAACGTTTCCGAAACTATTCGCGACGGCAAAGCCATTATTTCCGGCGGATTTACCACCGAGGAAGCCAAGCAAATCAGTATCCAATTAAACGCCGGAGCGCTGCCGGTGCCGATTAATATCGTCAAACAGCAAAACATCGGCGCGACACTAGGTCAGGAGTCGGTGCAAAAAAGCGTCAGAGCAGGCTTCATCGGTTTGAGCATGGTCATGCTATTTATGATCCTCTACTACGGCTGGCGCGGGGTTATTGCCGATGTGGCTCTCATTATTTATGGGTTGATAACTCTGGCTATTTACAAACTCTTGCCCGTCACTCTTACCTTACCGGGACTGGCCGGTTTCATCCTCTCGGTGGGTATGGCTGTTGATAGCAATATCTTGATTTTTGAACGCATGAAAGAAGAAGTGCGCCAGGGTGTTGGTTGGCAAAGAGCTATGGAGCTGGGTTTTGGGAGAGCTTGGGACGCCATTAAAGACGCCAACGTAGCCACACTCATTACTGCCTTTATCTTGTTTAATCCGTTAAACTGGAACTTCCTTAACAGTTCCGGCATGATCCGCGGCTTTGCTCTTACCCTGGCGTTGGGTATCATAGTTAGTTTATTTACCGGTATTGTGGTAACCAGAACGTTGCTACGGGCTTTCTACCGGCCTCCCAAGGAGATAAAACAATGATAAATTTCATGAAACTCAAATACCTCTACTTTGCTATTTCCCTGGCATTTATTGTTCCCGGCATTATTTCGCTGGGCTTGTACGGCTTTAAATCGTCCATTGATTTTACCGGTGGCTCGCTGCTTGAAATAGAACTCAAACAAACGAAACCTACCCCGGCAGAGATCACCCAAACCCTAGAAACGCAAGCCGAATTGGTCAGTGTCACACCGGCAGAAGGACAGCGATTTGTCTTAAAGTTTAAACCTCTGGACCGCCAGCAAGCCCTGACCATCAAGGAGGTTTTGACAAAAAAATATGGTGAAGTTACGGAAATTCGCTTTGAAACCGTGGGACCGACCATTGGTCGGGAATTATTGCGGAAAACTCTGACTGCCATCGTAATTGCCGCCATCGCCATCCTTATTTTTGTCATGAAACAATTCAACCAATTCAAGTACGGCGTCTGTGCCGTTTTGGCCATGTTTCACGACACCATAATTTTATTGGGAGCCTTTAGTCTGTTGGGACATTTTTACGGTGTCGAGGTGGACACCTTATTTGTTACCGCCGTCCTCACGATTTTGTCATTTTCTGTTCACGACACAATTGTGGTGTACGACCGGATTCGCGAGAGCTTGAAAACTAATCATAAAGCCGGCTTTACCGACATCGTCAACAAAGCCGTCAATGAAACCCTAGCCCGTTCCATCAACAACTCTATGACCATTATTTTTATGTTATTGGCCCTTTGGCTTCTGGGTGGAGAAAGCATCCGCTGGTTTGTCTTTGCTCTCCTCATCGGCACCATCACCGGCACTTATTCTTCCACTTTTGTGGCGGCTCCCTTACTCATTCTCTGGGAAGATCTTAAAAACAGAAAATAATAATCCATTAACTTGTG
>Ga0155918_144_pt1 | contig 20365 bp, 22 predicted proteins | sample RifCSPlowO2_01_FD_107572 | JGI IMG/M metagenome (GOLD analysis project Ga0155918, IMG submission 107572) | Microgenomates group bacterium RIFCSPLOWO2_01_FULL_47_10
CACTTTAGAAAATCCCGACAGGCCCAGCACCCAAACACTTTAGAAAATCCCGACAGGCCCAGCACCCAAAACCGCGGGTCTAGGGAAATCACTTCAAAGTTTCCAAAGCCCACCCCCCAGGGATAGGTAGGCAGTGCCGCCAAAGCTTGTAAATAGTACGGCCGGTTGAACAAAATCGACTTTTGGGTACTCATATAGAAAGTCGCCACTATCAGCACTGCCCAAAATCCTCTTTTCCAGCGTTTATCAATCGTTGGAAAATGTTCAAACATGTACCACAGCGCCACCACAAACCCCAGGAGTGCCGACCGCGACAATGAAAAAAGTAATATGGCCAACCCGATCCCAATCAAAGGCAATAACCACTCTTTCTTTGTTATAAAATAACGGTAAACCAGCACTATCAGCAGTACTCCCCAATAGTCCCCCAACATAAAATGATCGGCGTTACCGGCATATGCACCCACTAAGCCCCGCGGGGTAGTTTTCAGAAATGATAAAGCCGGCAAAGTTTGTGTTAAAAGTGTCATCCCCGCATACAACAACCCCAGGGTCAGCAGTTCCGGGAAAAACCATTCTCTTACCAATTTTTTATAGTTAAAAGCCAATACCCAGACAATGGGCAAGGAGGCATAGAGCAACCAATACAAGAGAGACTGAGATTGTTTCTGGCTCCACCAACAGCTTCCCAAGAAAACCGCCAGAAAACCGATGTATGGCAAGAATAACTTGGGAAATATTAATTTTTTGCCTAGAATCAGCCGCCATAGTATTAAGCACAGCAGAATCGTCGATCCAAACAGCAGCACTAGTCCTTCCCGGTACCCCAAACCCATCAGGAATAATATCCCCATCCCCGGCAGCAGATTCATGGCGTCTATGTTTCCCGCGAATTTCATCCTGTCTTTAGTCTATCAAACAAATACGGTATGTAAGCTATAATCGCTCCAGACCCTATGAAGCACTCAAATCGGCACCTCCTAGAGGTTACTCTGCAACTGGCTAAACGGGACATTAAAACCCGCTATGCCGGCTCATTCCTGGGGCCTATCTGGATTATTTTTTATCCCCTGGCTCTAACCCTCTCCTCCACCCTTATCTTTTCTTTCTTTTTCAAAAACTCGATTCAAAGCATACCCTATATCCTCTATGCCTTAAGTGGGTTTATCTCATGGACCTACTTCAGCCGCTGTGTCGCCATTGCTACCCGCTCGTTAGTCAGCAACGGGGAAATCATCAAAAATACAGCCATCCCCAACGAAGCCATCATCTATAGCACGGTCATTTCCCAAAGTCTTGATTTTGCCGTTAATCTGGGAGTCTTTTTCACCCTTAGTCTTTATTTGCATCAATCATTTTCTCTCAATATCTTGTTATTGCCATTCATTTTTCTGGTCCAAACCTGTTTTCAGACCGGCTTAATCTTGGCCAGTTCATCGATCAACATCATTTTCCGCGACATCCAAAACCTGGTTGATCTGGTTCTTCAGCTATTATTTTATGTCACTCCGGTCATTTACCCCCTCTCCGCCATTCCCGGCTTCGCCCAATCTATTATTTTAATGAATCCTCTGACTCATTTTCTCTTCCTGTACCGCTCGGCTTTTTTCCATACCCCCATAAATCCCACTTCCATTATTATTGCTTCCTTTACGACGATAATCTCACTCATCCTGGGACATTTTACCTTTCAAAAACTGAAGCCAAAATTTTCCGAATATCTCTAAAACCAAATGACCAAACCCGTTATCGCCATTAAGCTACAGCACATATCCAAATCATTTAATCTGGACAAAACCACCACGCTCAAAGAGGTCTTTGCCCCCTCGTCAAAATCCCAACACACCTTCCAGGCACTCAAAGACATTAGCTTTAGCATCACCAAAAACCAAACCATCGGTCTTTTTGGCGCCAACGGTTCCGGCAAAAGCACTCTCCTGCGCCTCATTGCCGGCATGCTCAAGCCGGATTCCGGCCAAATTATCACCCATGGTAAAATTGCCCCCGTCATCGAGCTTGGTTCTGGCCTTCATCCGGAACTAACCGGTTCGGAAAACATTTTTCTCTATGGAGCGACACTGGGGATGAGTCAGTCTCAAATCCGCCAAGCTTACGCCCAAATCGTCACCTATAGTGAAATCCCAGCCTTCATGGATCAGCCCATCAAAAAATATTCCTCCGGCATGAAGGCCCGCCTAGCCTTTGCCATTGCTATTCACTCTCAACCAGACATACTTTTGCTCGATGAAGTTCTCTCTGTTGGAGATATCGATTTTCGCTTAAAGGCCATCAAGTCAATTCAGCAACTCAAAACCAAATCTACCGTCATAGTAGTTTCTCATGATCTTAATCTATTACTAAACCTCTGCGACAAAATTGTCACGTTAGACCAAGGAAAGATAGTCAATCAATTTGACCAAGAGAGTCAACAAATCAAAACTTTTCTTTCTCAAATTCTCCGTGACAGCCAGAGCATAAAGATACAGGCCACCTCAAACAGTATGTCCCCCGCCATTCACTCAGGTGATGTTTTAGAAATCAAAAAAAAGTCATTTCTCCAGATAAAAATTGGTCAGATTATTGCCTTTACCTTTCCCAATTTGTGTCATTTTATTACTCACCGCATCATGGCAAAAACCACCCTCTCGGGAAAAGTTGGTTACATCACCAAAGGCGACTCAAATTTATCTATGGACTCCTGGATCATCACCCATGCAAATTACCTCGGGACAGTCACCCATATCAACAAAACTAAATACCGGTAAAGCCTATTTCTTCTCCAAGAAATCTAGGCGAACATACTCCTCTAACCATTTCATCACATCTTGCTTAGCAACTTCCTTTGCCACCTCAAAGGCACTCACCAGATCATTCACCAAGTTTTCTTCACTACGCCAGTTCGATAGATTCCCCCACAAAAAACCCGCCACTTCATTGAGACGTCTCACATGAATCTTATCCTTTTCAAGGATAAGCCACACACCATCAACTTGCTTTGACAATACTATTTTCTTGCGACGAAACATACCGATTACTTATTCAGTTATGGCCATCAAAGCGCTTACATTCAAACGGTCATCTGCCGGTATCACATACACGCGTTTCATAGTAAACCCTCCCAACTAATAGTATTAACTAACCCTTAAACAATACACCCTCGCGCCACGGTCTATCAACCCTCCCTTACACGCTTGGAAAAGATCAAGCTCTTAATCAAACTCCGTATGGTTCGAAAATTACATAGATATGGCGTTGGATCCTCCACTCCCGCCTCATAGAAAGCTCTTCTTCTGTCTATACACGTCAAACACTTATTTCCGCAATGATAAATCCCCGCGCGATAACATGACCATGTTTTTTCTTGTGGCAAGCCGTGCACATGTCCCCATGAAACCACGTCACTCTTATTCATGTAAACACCCAATTCCTTCTCAAACAACACCGAAGAAAACTGCCAGCGTTCGTCTCCCGTAGTTAGACACAACGACAGCATTGATGACCGCATTGAAGTAAAACTCTGTTCCGGCACAACATACGCGTCGTATGCCGTCACCGCACACAAAATTGTTCTTATTTGTACATGCTGAGTTAAATATAAATACTGACTAAATAGTTTTCCCAGGATTGGCGACAGAGTGAATGAACCTAGTGATAAATTTGTTGTAATTTCTCCCTTAGCATTCACCACTTCCAATAAAGCCTGCGGATGCAGATAGTTATTTACTTCTTCAATTGGGATTATAAAATCCTCCAACATCACATCCAAACCCATTGGTTTGACATAAAGCTCGGGATATTTTTTTTTAAAATAATGTGAAAAATATTTGACCGCCTCCTTTTCTTTACTGCGACGTCGACCACCTTTTTCTAACGTGAGCGGATAAACTCTCAAGCCACACTCTTCCATTAGAATGTTCCAAGCTGTAATCGAATCCAACCCTCCCGAAACCAGCAATATTACTGACGAACCTGGCCGAGGCATCTTAAATATATAACCTCTTTTTTTCGTTAAATAATTTTCCACCATCCGTATCGCCGGAATATCTTCAAACTCCCGGTTCTTCAAATGCGTCCAAAACCTAGACCTATTAACAGTCGGTAAAATAGTTTTTTTCATTATCTGAAGTTGTCTTGATTTATACTTTATAGTAATAGATAATCACCCGGTCGTATTATAAGCAAATCCATTGACTTATCCTATCAATATATCACTCACCAAACCACTTATTGTATTACCAACATGAGAAGGCACCACTCAACCTATGATAAATAGGCTTGTTTCCCTCTACCGGGACACCCATTGGAATCTGGGAATTAAGACCGCTCTTGAACGGCCGTTTATCCAAGGAAAAAGACTGATTAATCGCCTAATTAACTATATTGACAAAACCTGCATATTCCCATTAACGGAAAAGCTCCAACAGTACCTTTATCGTAAAGTTGTTTACCACTACGGGGGAGACTATCGCTGGGACGACCAAAAATCCCAAAATATTAATAAATCCACTTTTAATTACGGCTATGGCCACATTCATTACGCCTTGATAAAAAGTCAGCGACCCAAAAATATTTTATGCGTTGGCTCTATGTATGGCTTTATTCCCTATATGATGGCCAAAGCCTGTATGGAAAATCACCAAGGCCACGTCTATTTTGTTGATGCCGGCTATGACATGGCTGATCCACAGGACAAAGGCAGGCATACTTGGGGGCAAGGATTTTGGAAAAAAACCAAACCCAAACAGCACTTCTCTTACAATTTAGCTGATTCCTATATCTCAACAGCTGTCTGTACCCTAACCGAATTCCTCAAAAAATACCCTACCTTGCGCTTTGACTACATTTATCACGACGGCGATCATACTTATCCTGGGAGCCATCAGGCGGTCTTGTCTACCTGGAAAAAACTTAACCCTGAAGGCTATATGGCTTTGCATGATATTCATTTTGAAGTCATTGCCAAAGGCATCACTTTCGGCCAATGGAAAAACTGGGATGAAATTATTGCCAAGTACTCCTTCAAAATGGAATTTACTAATCACTACTCCGGCCTCGGAATCATCCAGAAAAACACTAAACCCAGAAAAAGGTTTCAGAAAAACTACGACGCCATGAAGTCAACCAGAATATACAATCTCAAGTTAAATCCCCGCAATCCAAAAACTATTTAAATGTCCCGTCTCCATAGATCGGCATCTATTTCCGCTCGGCGAACCAAGCGGATCTTTTTTACCTTCTCCACCATCACCACACCAGGTCGAGGGGCAATAAATTGGTTAGCTTGAGCTAAATTGTATGCCCCCACCTTGTGAAAAAACACAGTATCACCCACTTTTACCCCAGGCAGCCAAATAGCGGAAGCCAAAATATCTCCTTCGTAGCATGAGTCACCGTAAATTGTGGTTGAAATCAATGGGGCTGAGTTTGAAGGCCAAACCGTCACAACCAATGATTGGGATGTAGCTAACGGCAAACAAGTCGTCGAAACTTGACAAACAATATCTTGTTTATTGCCAACCCTTTTTACTTCCAACACCCTTGCCGCCAAGCCAAATCCTTCATCCACCAACCACCTACCCGGTTCAAAATAGACGGTTAGTTGAGAAAATCCGTCAAGTTTTCGTAACGGATCAATAGCTGCATGCAAAAAATGTTTTATTTCCGGCACCCGCCCCACCTCTGTCAAAAGAGTACTTCCCGGTACAGCAAAACCCCCCCCCAAGTCAATGTAGCGGAGGGCTTTTTGCTCTTGTGGGGAGAGAGAGAGTATCCACCTAGCCAATTTCACCACATTATGTGTATAAATTCTGGGATCATCAATGTTTGTCCCCACATGCATATGAACTCCTGCCAGATGTAAATGAGAATTCCCGCGAATGATCTGCATGACTTGTTCCAACTCTTTGCCAAAAGAAAATCCAAAATGGGAAATCAACCCTCTGTTTTCTGTACGTATTCTCACCCCAATCCTTATTGACTTTGCCTGCGTTTTTAGCCAAGCAGATAATTCTTCCAACTGGGCAAATGTGTCAATATTTACTCTTCCCCCGCCTCCCAACACTTCTTTCATTATTGTCAGCGATTTTTGCGGCCCATTCAAGATAATTTGACTGGGTTTATACCCCATCCGCAAAGCCAAATTATACTCATAGGTCGAAACCACCTCAGCCAGCACCTTCTTCGAATAGAAATAAGCTAATAAATCGGGTAAATTATTTGTCTTCACTGAATAAGCCAACTTAATATTTGGATGAATTGAACAGGCTATTTGACTAAAATCGTTTATCCGATCACCCAACACCTGCCTAAATCCGACATAAACCGGCAATCGGGTTTTCATAGCTATAGCGTCCAGTGACTTGGCTGTAGATAGCACGCCAAGTATTGATGGTGGAATAGCTTCTAACAATTTATAATAATTAATTCTGGCTTTAGTTACCTGTCTCCAGATCATAAATTCCCGTCGTATCAACCAAATCACCGCCACACTAATCGCTATTTCCCCCACCAGCCTTAGCAAGCCTAATGGTAAATACTTGGTGAACAAATAAATCATTGCAAATAAACACAGCCATCGTAAAAATCGCGTTATTTCATCAATTGACCAAATCATGATTCTTTCCGCAAAAAGCCTACTCCATTATCCCGGACTAAAATTGAAAATTTTTCACCCTTAGCCATTTCCTTCCAAAATTTCCACACCCCATACTCCTCCCCATTAGACAGGCCTTTGAGGGAAATGTCATGAAAGCTCATAATTCCACTCTCAGCCAATCGCGGCCAAAACCGTCTAAAGTCAGCTTTCACCCCCTCATAGCTATGATCGGCATCAATATAGATATAGTCATATTTCCGCTTGTATTTTTTGGCAAAATCACCTGACCTCATCACATAGAGTGTTAAATGATCCCTTAGATCATAGGGAGAAAAATGTAATTTCGCTTCGTTCTTTTTCCAAAAACCCTTTCCTCCCCAGCTGTCCTTTTCTTCCCGATCCAACCCCGCATCTACAAAATCCACTCTACCTTTCCCATTATCTTTGCAAGCCATGGCACACACCGCAGGGATAAATCCTTGTTCCGATCCGATACAAAGCACTCTCTCTGGTTTGAGTATGGTTATTAACGAATAATGCAGCATGCCAAAACCTAAATGGCCGGTTCGAAAGTCCGCCTCATGCCCTACCCCGCCGGAAAAATGTTTGATCAGAAAACTTCCTGTAGAATACTTATAATAATCTGATATCGTATGTTTGGAGGGAAAGAGCTTGACATCCACCAATTTCTTTAACAACTCATACCAGCCAATCTGATTAAGCAGCCTGCCGACCCATCCAAAACGTGCTTTATCCATATACATAAACTATGCCAGTCAATCTAATTATTAATAACACCCCATCAACAACCACAACTTTCGAGAACATTTTAACACTTTCTTTCTATCTTGTTAGTTTGTTCGTCTTACCAAACAAATTCTTTTTACTGATTTTAGTCATCTATATAAGTGGACTTTATCTTATCTCCAAAGATTTGGTTAAAACACTTTGGCTTGGTTTTTTAGCCAGTTGTCTGACTGGCCGGACCATTACCTTGAGTTTGGAGACCGTTGCCCCGGCTCACACTCTATTCTCTACAAACTTTCCGGCATCCCTCGCCACCTATTTCCTGGCTTTTTCAGACCTCGTCCTTGCACTGCTCATCTACCTTCTGGTCAAAATCCCCGCCAAAGCAATCAGACTTTCCCAAAGGTTGATAAACATTATTATTTGTATGTTGGGTATTCTCGTTCTTGGCCTCTTCTCAACCTACTCCTCACTCTATTTTTCACCATCCCTATTTAATCTGTTTATTTTGGGAAAATATTTCCTCATATATTTCGTCGCTCTCATTGTTCATGATCATGATCGCTCCATTTTCAAACAAACTATCATCACTATCCTACTCTTTATTATGTTAAATTCTTGTCTTGTTATTGGCCAAAAATACTATAATGGATCATTAGGATTACCGGCCGAATCTATCAACATGGGTTCACCCAAAGGGGTCTATGCCGACGAAAATCTATCGGTCTATCGTCCATCAGGTTTATTTAATACCCCCAACTTAATCGGCACCCTGATCGCCATGAGTATTCCTCTTTTTCTGACCTTAAATCTTTCCTCTCTATGGGTTCAAACTGCCTTGCTTATTACCGGCATCGCCCTATTACTCACCTCCTCTCGCATTGCAATTCTCTCCCTTATCATCTTATTACCATTCATAGTCCATAAATTTAAATCGACACTTCAGATTTTTGCAGCCCATCGGTGGATCCGCTTTGCCTTGATTATTGGTTTGGCGTTCAGCCTCCCATCAGTTATCACCCGCCTATTAAGTTTTCAATCAGCCTTAGAATCAAACGGCGGAGCTTCATATCGCATCAGACACTTTAGCTTTGCCGTTCAATCGGCCAACCAGCATATTTTTGGATCAGGAGTCAACACTTTTCAATACGCTATTAGCCGATCGGCTACAAATCTCAAGGAAGATTTTGGCAGCCCCGCCCATAATGTCTTTGCCGAGATTATCTATGATTTTGGCTTTCTGGGAATTCCCCTGTTTTCATATTTGTTTTACCTCCTTATGAAACCTCCCTCGCCTTATTCATCCCCCTCCCCCCCAGTCACTTTCGCCCTATTTTTTGCCATGCTATGTTATACAATAAATATCCAAGCCCATCCTTGGTTCCTAGAAAAACCAGCCGCCGACATATTCTGGATATTATCGGGAGTATTTTATGCCAGTCAAAAAACCGTATAAACTAAAATTTCTTGTCCAAAACATCAAATTAGTCGATATTCTTGTTGCCTTGGTTTTGGTATTTCTATTTGGTCTTCTCTTCCTTACCAAATCCAGAACAACCGAACAGATTTACCTTGAACTGACCAACCTTGATCCTAACAGCTATATCAACCCCATCCCCCCGGAATATTGGCAAATCCAGCAATTCAACCTTGGCGACGCGGTTTATATTGACGGCAATCAGTTCGGCTCTGTTGTCGATAAAGAAATTTCCTCGGCTTATGCCGACCGGCAATATGTTTTTCTAACCATCAAAGCCTCGGTTCTTTATTCCAAAGCCTTGGCCGCCTATCAAATCAACAACAAAACTCTCCGAATCGGAGAAACCGTCAGTCTAAATATTAACCACACCAAATTCGACGGTAAAATTACCGATGTTTATACCGATCCAGCCAATCGTAGTTTTTCCTCCCAGACTTTTTCAGGCGAAATTACTATCCGCTATAAAAATCTGGAACCGGAACATGCAGTTGCCATACAAGACTTTGTCCAAAAAAACTCCAAAAATGAAATCATCGCTGAAGTTATTCATAGTCAAATTGAACCGGCCAAAGTGATTACCAACAACTACTTTGGCGATATTTTTGAAAAGAGGCACCCCCGGCTCAAAGACATCACTTTGACGGTCCGCTTGCCCAAAATCACTTGTGCTGAAAATGACTGTTATTTTAATCGACTCCAACCCCTGAAGGTGGGCTATCCTATTTGGTTTAGTTCGCAATCTGCGGGCATTGGTTTGCCCCTGCAAATCCATACCTCCGGAATTCCTGATACTGCCACCATTATTGATGTAAAAATTAACTGGCCATGAAAACTATACCCCAGAAAATTACCGCCAGACTAGCCAATCTACATCGCCGTTTCCATCGACTAAACGACCTGCTTTTTGGAGTGGCAACCTACAACCTCTCCCCCAAACCCTTTGCCCTTCCTCCCCGGGAAATGATTATCAACGTCACGTATTGGTGCAATTCTCGCTGTGTCATGTGTAATATTTGGCAAATTAAACCCAAAAGTGAATTGTCATATGAAGATTGGGAATGGATCATGCAGGACAAAATCTTCAGAAATATCCGCGCGCTCACCATTTCTGGTGGTGAACCCACCATGAATAAAGATCTCGTTCGCTTGGCAGAACTTTATATCCACTCCATGCCCAAACTCAAGAAACTCGGCATGATTACCAACGGTTTTACTCCCGAGTTCATTATCAAAAAGATTGAGGCCATAGCCAAACTCTGCCGGAAGCACGATATCCACTTCTCCGTCAGTGTCTCGGTTGACGGCGTAGGCAAAATGCACGAAACCATCCGCCGCATTCCCGATGGCTTTAATAAAACTATGAAAACCGTCCAGCTTGTATCCGAATTAAAACAAAAATACGACATTTCTCTTGGCGTTGGATCCTTACTACTTCGGCAAAACTTGGGCGAATACGAAAAAACTAAAAAATGGTTTGAGGAGAGAAATATCCCCATCAATTTTCAGATCGTCGGTTTCCATGAAACCTTTGTCAACAACCTGGAAACCAAAAAGGATCTGGATTTCGTCACCAAACAAAAGGACGCACTCGCTCAAGTTCTTCAAAAACTGGCTAAGCCTACTTCCCTTTTTGATTTCCGCTCGTACTACTGGCGCGATCTCTATGATATGTACGTGCATAAAAAACCCCGCACCACCCCCTGTCCCTTCCAATACGATCAATTTGTCATGGATAGTTTTGGCGATGTCTACTATTGTTTATCGGAAAGAAAAATCGGCAATGTCAGAAATCGGCAAAATTCAGTTAGTCAAATTTATTACGACCCCAAAAACTTGGCCTTCAGAAAGGGTATGACCAAAAGTTCCTGTTTAAAATGTAATAGTGGCTGCAATGCCGACTACGCCATCGCCCGAGACATGAAAAAGTATTTGTGGTTTCGGATCACTAAAAAGTTATGGCCCGCCCGGTCAAATTAATTGTGTTTACAAGGAATCTATGTGCGGTATCGTCGGTTTTACCGGAACCAAAAATCCTGCCCAAATAACCGTCGCTCTCAAATCCATCGCCAATCGGGGGCGCGATGAAGATTCCATTTTCTCCCAAAATAACATTAACTTGGGGATGACTCGTTTGAGTATTGTCGACCTCCAACCCAAGTTGTTCCCTATGAGATATAAACACTATGTCTTAGTCTATAACGGTGAAATTTATAATTACGCTCACCTAAAATCAAAACTCGAAAAAGCGGGTATCACTTTCCGCTCCAAAAACGACGGTGAAGTCATTCTTCCCCTCTTTGACCGCTACAAGGAAAAAGCCTTTGCTATGTTGGATGGTATGTTTGCTATCGCCATTTACGATACCCGCCGGCAAAAACTCTATTTGGCTCGAGACAAGATGGGTGAAAAACCGCTGTATTATACACAATACCAAGATCAACTTTATTTTGCCTCCGAACTAAAAGCCGTCCTCAAACTAACGCCTCGTCGTGATCTCAATCATGCTGTGCTGGGTGAATATCTCTCTCAAGGTTTCGTTTTTGCTCCTCACACTCTAGTTAACAATGTTTTTTGTCTAAAGCGAGGACAATGTGTATGTTATTCCCAAACCACGCAAAGTTTTACTCGGCACGAATACTGGAGTTCTCCCATATCCACCCTCGCTCCTCATTCATCGACCTCTGATCTGATTGATGAACTTGAAGGACTCCTTGACACCACGGTGAAATCGAGGCTAATGGCCGATGTCCCGATTGGCACATTCTTAAGCGGTGGGATTGACTCATCCCTCATTACCTTCTTCGCTACCATTTACAAAAAAGACGTAAACACTTACTCGGTTACGTTTCCCCATCATCCCAAAAATGACGAGCGCATATTTGCCCAAAAAGCTTCGCAGTGGTTATCCACCCGCCATCACGAAATTGTTTGCACCCCTTCATCAGTCAAACCAATTGTAGAAAATATCGGCTCGCTGATTGACCATCCCATTAGTGACCCAGCCTGTCTGCCGACCTATTTACTCGCCCATGAGGCCAGAAAAGCCGTTAAAGTCGTATTGACCGGAGAAGGCGCCGATGAAATTTTTGGCGGGTATCACCATTACTGGAAAGAGTTGTTGGCGCACAAGTTTAAAAACTCATTTGGCGGTAAAATCCTACAGCCCGCCACAGCCTTACTGGCCAAAAAATTCGGCCGGCTCCAAAAGATTACTACCACCCTAGCAACTCACTACAACACCCAGGGCATTTTTAATGCCCAGGAAGTGACCCTTTTGCTTGGTCATCCATCTTCCCTCATCATGCCGGGGATCTTAACCAAATACTCGCTCACCAACCCGCTGTTGGGCATGCAGTTAACCGACATGACCGGTTACCTACCCGAACAGCTCTTTATGAAAGTGGACAAAATGACTATGGCCAACAATCTTGAGGCTAGAGCTCCCTTTGTTAGTCCGGACATCGTTGCTTTTGGCCTCGCATTACCGGAATATCTCAAAGCCGGCTTATTCCAAGGCAAATGGTTACTAAAAAAAATCGCCGAAAAACATTTCCCCAAATATATGGTTTGGAGACCAAAACACGGTTTTACCTTGCCTTTGGGAGAATGGCTCAACGGTGAGTTATCATTTGTTCTACGAGAATTAACTCTCTTACTGCCCAGTGTCAATTATTTAAACCCAGGTTATTATCATAACCTCATTGAAGGTCACCGCGGAGGAAAAGCCAACCATGCTGACAAAATTTGGACTCTATACGTGTTATTAAAATGGATGCATGAATATAAAATCAAAGACTAACTCCAAAACATTGCTTGTTATAATCTGGAATCTCGGCATTGGCGGCGTACAAAAACGGATTAAGGACATTGCTTTTGATATGACAGAAAACCATCCGCACTGGCAGATTATCTTGCTGGTCAAAAACCGCCAGCCTCAATGTTTCAACCATCTATTAGAAAGCTTATCAAACGTTACTATCCACTATTTTAGTTCGGTTGACTCCATCACTCACGATCGTATTATAAGAAGATCACCACTACCATGGATTCTAACTCACATATATCTCTACAACCCGACCGTCTGTTTAAGTTTCTTAAGTCATTTTTCACTATTGCTTGTTCTCTACAGACTGTTCGTTTTTTGGCGGAAACCAATCATCGTGCTAAACGAAGTTTCCCAAACCACCAACTACCTTCATTTTCACTCCTCCCATCCCAACATGGAAAAATGGCTCATCCGTCTCTTCTATCGTTTTGCCGACAAGATTATTACTCCCTCAAAAGCCGGTGCCAAAGACCTTCAGCAAAACTACTGGGTTCCGCCCAAAAAACTTACCGTTATCCCCAATTGGACTCTCTTTCCTCCCACAAAACCATCAAAAAAAATCTATGACCTGATGTATATCGGCCGGTTTGAACCGGAAAAAAATATCTCCGCCCTAATTGAAACCGTATTAATTCTAAAAAAATCCTTCCCTCATCTAAGGCTGGCTTTAGTTGGAGAAGGCAGTCTTGAAATGTCCCTCAAAGAAACCGTGAAAGAATTATCCCTAAATCAAAACATTGTCTATCTCAAAACCACTTCCAATCTAATGTCGCTACTCAAACAAGCCAAAATATTTGTGATCGCTTCTCAAAGCGAAGGCCTACCCAATGTGGTGCTGGAAGCCGGCATGGGTCAGATCCCAACTATTGCCAATCATTTCGCTGGCGCCGAAGAAGTCATTCTCCATGGTAAAACCGGATACCTGACTAATTCCCCGAAAGAAATGGCCGCGTTCATCTCTCGAATTCTCTCCCATACATCAATAACTAATCAATTAGGAAAAGCGGCCGAAAAATACATTCTACAAAATTTCCACAAAAAAACCCAGGATCTATTTATTCAAACACTTATTAAGTCAGCATAGTTAGAGCGTAATATCCATTGCCTCAACTAGCCTTTTGATGCCTGTGTTTACGGTAATGCTAGGCTTCCACGCCAATAGTTTGCCAGCTTTTTGTATGTCTGCGAAAGTTGTGTCCATATCACCTGCTTGGATTGACTCCTGCCGAATTTTTAAATTTTTATTTGATAGTTTTTCAAATATTTCCATCAGCTTTGTAATAGATATCGGATTTGAACACCCAATATTAATTACTGAAAAATCAAGCGGTTTTTCTAACGCAATAATAATACCCCTCACCACATCATCAATATGCGTAAAATCTCTTTTTGCCCTACCAACACCGTATATTGTAAAATTTTGATTTTTTTTAAGTGATTCCGTTATCCTATAAATAGCCATGTCAGGTCTACTGTTTGATCCATATACGGTAAAAAAACGTAAAACGGTCGTTGCCAGGCCATGAGTCAAAGCGTTCATCTCACAATATAACTCTGCCGAACGTTTCGACGCCGCATAGGGAGACAGTAACCGACCCTGTCCAACATCATCCTCACTAAACGGCAATTTGCTTTGATCGCCATAGACGCTCGATGAACTGGCAAAGATAAATTGCTCTACGGTATGTCGGTTACTCCACTCTAGCATTTTAATGGTTCCCAATACGTTGGTTGTCATATAATCTTCCGGTTTCTCAAACGAATGTCTCACTCCCACTTTAGCAGCCAAGTGCACCACCGTATCAATTTTAGTTTTAAACACTTCTCTTAAATCGTTATCAATCAGGATGTTGCCTTCAATTACCCTAACTCCCAATCCCAATAATTCTTTAACCCGCCTCCGCTTCAAAGCCACGTTATAATATGGATCAAAATTATCTATTCCCATCACACTGTAACCGGCATTAATCAGCTTTCGCGCTAGATTGTATCCAATAAATCCGGCAATTCCGGTGACTAAAATGGTTTTATTTTTCATGTATATAGCTTCCCACTTCTTGACCTATCGTACCATGGGTTGGTCACTGCTTTAACAAACGAAGTTGCAGGATATCACCCGGCTGTAAAGGCTCAGCTAAAACCAAGTTTTTCCCGGCAACCACCGGCTGTACCCCATCCTTCCCCAATTGAAATTCCACCGCCATATCGGCAGTAAGCCATGTTTTTCCCTCCAGCCAAAATGCATTAAAAGCTCTGCCTTCGGCCAAATCGTCAAATGGTTGCTCAAACCGTGCCATGCCTCCCGTACAGCCATCAGGTTCCTTCCAAGATTTGCCGTCATCAAGTGATAATTTTAGCCAGGAAATGGCCTTGCATCCAAAATAGCTCTTCACATAAACTGCATTGATAAAGTGCGGTAACCGTAGCCGGCGGGAAAATAGGTCGCTACCCATCCCCCGCTTCAAGGTAGACGTGTAAAGACCGTTCACAATTTCCAACAATAACGCTTTGTTGTCAGCTAACAAATTTTTGTCTTTCCAACGGTAAAAAAAAATAGTTTGTCATCAGGTTCAAGTGTGTAAGCCACGGTTTCATCCTGAAAATGAAACATAAATGAATCGGCATACTCAAAATTCATGATTTTATAATTTGAATAAACATCTTTAATAAAATCCTTATTCCACTGATCTCTTCCCCAAACCGATAACATCTGATCTGTATATTTCGGATTCTTTAATAATTGATCTACGCTCAGGATCGTACCCGCTACATCCACAAAATAAACGCCTTCGGACGGATCAAACATATGCCAAGCCTCGTCATACCAAACCTCCGTTACCGCGTGTACACCGCCAATATGGACGATTCTGGCTCTAACATTTTGCCTGGTTAGCCCGATTGCCATTGCTCGGGCAAAGTCAGAACAAATGCCATATCCGCCGTTGACAAAAAACAGCAGAGGGTTGGAAAACTCCGAATTGGCCATCAATCGCGATCCCCACTTCCGATTGTTATACATATATTCAGTCCACCGTATTGCCTGCTCCTTGGTAGAGCCTTCATTTCCCACATAAGCCAACAAGTCATCCATTGAAGATTTAGCATAATCATTTATTTTTATGCGTGAGTGTATGGTGTTGGAGGAAGCGTTTTGGATTGTATAACCAACAATTTTATCGAAATTGTCCACTTGAAAAGCAGTTTGCGTCCTTTCCTTGACTAGAGACACTTTCAGTCCATTGGAATAGTGCGGCATCGGTAAAAATCCCCATGACTGACGGCCGGCTTGGATAAACAGCCAGAGTATCACACACACGAGGACAAATAAGCTCCCGTTTCGAAAGTGATCTCCTGATAACTTCACAGCTGTCCCTGCAGCCATGCTGACAGCTTTTTTACTATGAACGGCACATTGCGTTTTGGCAATTGTGCAATATCGCTGGGGCGTAAGGGGTGAATGCACGGTATCGCACGTCCGATATCATCGGCTGTATGTGCGATGAGGGCTAAGCCTGCCTCACTAAAATATCTGGCCAGTCTGCTTTGTTGATCATCCACATGCTCATTAAATCTCTTTTGTCTGGGAAATATAATTGGAGTGTACCTGGCTCCCCGCATCGTCTCCAACGCCGTGGCTTCCCCGCCGGAAATAACGATAACCCGTACCTTTTGCATATAACTACTCAATTCACGACTCTCGATAAACTGCCTTATTTCAAAGTGGGAAGGAATGTGTATTTGGGAAATATCAGTAAATCCATATTGAAGCAACACCTTTTCGCCATCATCGTTAAATACCCCTATGACAGCCCGGACGAGCCGGCTGAAATCATGATGCAAGGTTCCTACTAATACCAATTTCACAACAAACTCCCCCAATAAACCGCTTTCTTGTAATCTTTGAGCAATGCTTTATTTTGCACCACAAAATAATCCGCCAGGCAATATGTGACTCTTCCCGTCATCGTTTGCATGGGGATAGTGATAAATGTCTCCATAAAAATTGTTTTCACGCCAAACAATTTACCGACTACAAAAAACGGTATCGCTACACCGGCTCCAAGAGAAAAAAGGTGCGTTGGTTTCTCTGCCCGTATCACCCGAATGGCTAACCATAAATTTTTCCACAAATTTATCATATTCCGATTTTCCGGAAAAAAAGCCTCGATCACCATTTCTTCTTGTAAAATATTCTTGGTCAGGTCATCATTTCTGGTTACAAAAAAATGAGGGTAGTTCCCCCACCAATCCTTCAAACTCATCAGTTTTGATAGATGTCCGCCGGGCGAACTCACTAAACAAAGTTTAGCTTCAGGCTTAATTAATTTTTTGTAATATTTCTTCATGCAAAAAACCTACCGGCTCCACTTTGATAAGACTTCCATCCGCAGAAAAATTCTGGGCACAATGATCCTTCATGGCTCGCACATAGGTACAGAAACTGCCCACAGCGCGAACTTTTTCCATATTTCCCATGCGTGCATAATAATTTCCGAGCTCAATCCAAAAATAACTCCAATAAGGATCAATCCTTACCGCTGAAACCAATGCAAACTCGGCTTCCTTTTGGTGACCCTGGTTAAACTGCTCTACACCTAATGCGTAGTAATATTTCCCCCACTCCTCCCGGGCAAAAATAATTTCCGGTCGCTTGTCCGTAAATTCGGTCAAATCCAAGTCTCGCTCTGAATCAATTGTCAAAGCCTCATCAAATAATTCTTTTTCCAAACCATATTCCGCCATCTCGGGAAATGTCAGGGTTATAAATTCTTTGGAATCATTTTTGAACTGATTAAAACTCTTATTTTCCGACAAGTCGTGATATATGCGGGTAAAGTAGTAATATCGCAAAATCTTCGGCTCATTGCCTTTATAATGCAACCACTCTAAACCGACCAAACTTGCTGCCACCAACATATATGCCAATACATTTAACACCCTCTTTTTTGTCATTTCATGATAAATCATGTTTCCTTTTCGAACTTTTGAAATAGCGTTCCTCGGCCGTTTTCCTTCCCCGGCAAATCATGCAATACAATGGATGTGATAAGCCTTTTTGCCTATAAAAATCTTGTTCTCCCGCAGTAAACACAAACTCCTGTTTACACTCGGCACATAGTAACGTTATATCTTTATGCATAGGGTTCAAAAATTATTTACTCAAAACCATTCACGTCTGCAATTAAACCACGATTAGCGCTAAAGCACACTTCTTCTAATATCTAAGTTATTACTATAAACTTATCAAGACCAAATATGAAAAAGCTCCTCTTTGCTTTTGCCATTATATCCGCTCTGATTAGTTTTTCGCAAAAAGTCCGTATTATCAGCGCAGCTAGTCCCTGGTACGACGAACAATGTACCCATTTTGCCGTCAACCGAAAAGTTTTGGAGATTTTTGTCGGCGACGCCGATCCCGTCCATACTCCGGGATACTTTTTAATACTTAAAGCCTTTACGGGAATACCTCACAATATTTATACGTTTCGCATTATCTCAGCCGTTAGTTTTCTCATTTCTCTCAAGCTTTTCTACCTTATCGGAACAAAAATCAAAGATGAAATATTCGGCTACGTATTAACCATTGCTTATTCCTATTCAGTCTATTTTTTCAATTTTGATTGGCAGACTCGTATGTATTCCGTCAGCTTAGTGACGATACTCGCCTCACTGCTTCTGTTAGAAAAACTCGGGAAATTTGCCCATCGTCGTCAATTAATTATATTTTCTGTGGTGAATCTCTTGGGGTTGTATATTGATTACGCCTTCTTTTGGTACCTTATGCCGCTGTTATGTCTCTCTGCCCTAAACCTAGTCCACCAAAAAAACACTCTGCTCTGCCGGCAAATCATCGTTTCTATCTTATGTAGTTTCGCGGGGTTTTTGCTCCTCTATCCGGAATTTTTTACCAATGTCTACCTAGGGCTCAGCGGCATCCGCTGGACCAGAGAAAATATGGTTCCGGCTGTTTTCTTGGCTAAATTTTTTGGCGGATCTGCCGGCAGGTTTTTCCTGCTTTATAATATTTCCCTATTTTTGGCAGGGATATTCCAAATTTTTACCTCTACAAACCCTATTCCCCGGAAGATAATCCTCACGGCTCTTGTTGGTTCATTGTTTGCCTACGGCTATAGTGTTCTCTATACTCCTCTTTTCCACGTCAGAAGTCTGCAAATAGTTGGTATAGCCATCATTTTCGCGCTAGCAACTTTTCAGTACCATCTCTACCGGAAAAATCCCCGTATATATTTGCTATCTGTCTTACCCATGATCACTGGTTTCTTAATTCACGTCACCACCGACCCCTTCCGGGTTTTATAGAAATTGTTTTCCGTTCTCGTTATATTGAGATCGTAATCTCGCCGACTACTCAATACTAACTACTAAATACCGTCCCGCGTTGCGGGTCTAGGTGGACCGTGGGAGAATCGGACTCCCGTCTGTGCAATGCGAATGCACCGTACTACCACTATACTAACGGCCCATGGCATGAATTATATCCCAAGGCTGCGGTTTCAAAAAACCCTCCAGATACGGTATAATCAAAACTCTAAATGACTTCATGAAATATGGGCCGCTAGCTCATCTGGTAGAGCGCTTCGATGGCATCGAAGAGGTGAGGGGTTCGATCCCCCTGCGGTCCACCATAGTTTTAACGCAAGCTAGTAAATTGCCGATCAATTTCCTTCACCAGCTCCTGTAATCCTGCGCCTGTGGCTGCCGAAAGCATTAATACCGTCAGTTTTTTGCTTGCAAACTTCTTAGCCGCCTTCTCTGCTAATTCTTCGGACAATAAATCAATTTTGTTGATCACCACCATACTGGGCACATCCAATAGTTCCTTTTTGTACATTCCCAGTTCCTTGCGCACCTCATCATATTGTCTATTCAAATCTGTGTAGAGAGACTTTTCGGTGAGCTCTCCGCCCAGAACTTCATCCGTTGGCGCAACCAGGTAAAGCAGTATCCTGCAGCGTTCTATATGCCGCAAAAATGACAATCCCAAGCCCTTACCGCTACTGGCGCCTTCAATCAGTCCCGGAATGTCGGCAATCACTAGATGATCCTGCCTTCCCGGCAATTTCATCGCCCCCAAATTGGGAGTGAGAGTCGTAAAAGGGTAATTAGCGATCTTTGGTTGGGCTTTGGTAAGAATGGACAGCAGAGTACTTTTGCCGGCATTAGGTAGTCCTACCAGACCAACCTGCGCTAGTACCTTCAATTCTAATTGGATGAGCTTCTTCTCTCCCCTAGTCCCTTCTTCAAATTCTAAAGGCGTTGTATTCACACTGCTTCTGAAATGGAAATTCCCTCTGCCGCCTACTCCGCCTTGGGCTATACAAACCTTTTGCCTATCTTCCACCAAATCGCTAATTAATTGACAATTGACAATTGGCAATTGGGAAATTATTTCAGACACCACCGTCCCCACCGGTACCTTGAGAGTGATGTCTTCCGCATTTTCCCCATGCCGTTTACTGCCCGACCCCTTTCCTCCGTTATTGGCTTCAAACCGGTCACGGCCGGCAAAAAACGATAAGGTATTAATCCCCTTTTCGGCCACCAGCCAAATCGAACCGCCATTCCCCCCATCGCCTCCATCGGGACCGCCCTTGGGAATATATTTGGCACGATGAAACGACACAGCACCATTACCGCCGTTACCGGCTTTAACTTTAAAGGAAACTTCGTCAATCATATCTGGTAATTATACCCT
>Ga0155918_142_pt3 | contig 16724 bp, 22 predicted proteins | sample RifCSPlowO2_01_FD_107572 | JGI IMG/M metagenome (GOLD analysis project Ga0155918, IMG submission 107572) | Microgenomates group bacterium RIFCSPLOWO2_01_FULL_47_10
AAATGAGATTTGTCGATACTCAAGGCCGCGTCGAGAAATTCCAGGCTAAACTTGCTAACGCCAAAACCATCAAAGCCGCCTCCAAAGATAAAATTGCCAAAAAAAAGCAGAACATCCGCCCCGAGAGTTTGCATGACATGCTCATGCGCGAAAAGAAAAAACTCGAAATATCCGCTTCTCCTGCCAAAACTGCCTAACAATTCCAGCTTTAATTACAAATATGATAACCTGATTCTAAGGTTTGCTTTTTTGTAATTTTAATTGGTAATTGGCAATTATTAATTGGCTAATTGGAAAATATGTACCTTCACGACGAAATCAAACGGCTCGACGATCAAATCAGAGAACACACCGGTCTTTTAACTGATCCGGAGTTAGGTCCGCTGGCTACGGAAGAAATTGAAAACTTGAGTACTCAAAAAAAAGCCTTAGAGGATGCTCTGGCCGCCATGGAGTCGACTCAACACACGGCCGACAATCAGTCTATGGATGCCAAAAACGCCTCGATTGAAATCCGTGCCGGTGCCGGAGGAGATGAGGCCAAAATTTGGGCCGGAGACCTCATGCGGATGTACACCAGGTTTTGTGAGCTCAAAAAACTCAAAATCGAGATCATCGATGACGGCATTATCAAAGTCATTGGCAAGGGCGCCTACGGCCTATTTAAGTACGAATCCGGCGTTCATCGGGTTCAACGGGTACCGGCCACGGAGAGTCAAGGCAGAGTCCACACCAGCACCGCTTCAGTGGCTGTTTTACCGGAGGTTCCGGCCGCCTCGGTCGTCATCCGCGACGATGAGCTGGAGTGGCAATTTTTCCGATCTGGCGGCGCCGGCGGCCAAAACGTCAACAAGGTCAATACGGCAGTCCGTATCACCCATAAGCCCAGCGGTATTGTGGTGGCATGTTCCACCGAAAGAAGTCAGCAGAGAAACCGCGAGCTAGCCTTAGAATTGGTTCGCGCTCAACTCTGGGAAATCGAAACCGAAAAACGCATGCACTCTATCGACAGTAAGCGCAAGCTGGCCGTTGGCCGCGCCATGCGGTCCGAAAAAATCCGCACGTACAATTACCCCCAGAACCGCGTTACCGATCATCGCATCACCAAAAGCTGGATAGAATTGGAAAGTATCATGGAAGGAGGCTTGGACAAAATTGTCACAGCTATGCGCGAAGCCGAATCCGAACCCTTACCCGAAAACGTTGAGACTGATCTTAATTCGTAAATCCTAAATCGTAAATCATTGACTATTGTGATTCTTTTAGGGTAATTGTCATTGTTTTCGTTTCTCCTTCACGGTAATACGTCACGTCAATCCCATCCCCCACTGTATGTGTATTAAGGAGATCTGCAAGAGTACTTTCCTTTTCGTCATCCAGTTGGGTACCATCAATTTTCAAGATGATATCACCTTGCAGAAGTCCAGCTTCTTTGGCAGACCCACCTACGACCACTTCAACTAAATACGCCCCGGCCGGCACGTTATTGAGAAGTGCCGTTTCCTTAGGAATCATCCGATAACGGATCCCCAACTCCGGCCGATTAAGCGGAATTATTTGTGCCAAGGGTTGAGGGGTGTTAGTCCTCATCACCAACAGCCGGTCGGCAATAACTCCTCCCAAAAAAGAGCCCAACGAAACTACTCCCAGGAGAAGTATGGTAACTTTTTTACGTATAGGGCGAGATTTTTTCACTAGAGTTCTTCTATTGCCCGTTTCAACTGCAAATCGATAATGCTGTCACTCGTGCCTTCGATAGTTGGTTCCGGCTGGACCACTTCAATTTCCGGCTTAATGCCGGTGTCGTGAATCCAGTCACCCCCCGGCAAGAGCCATTTGGCAATGGTGACATGCAGCCCCGCATTGCCCCGGATATCCATCGCATCTTGCACAGTCCCTTTACCAAAACTCGTCGCCCCCACCAACTTGGCCTTCAATCTATCACGCAATGCTCCCGCTACGATTTCACTGGCCGAGGCACTGCCTTTGTTAATCAGCACTACGATGGGGAAACCAATCAAGCGGCCCTGCCGGTTCACGCTATATGTTTCACTCGTGTATCGGCCTTTTTGGGCGACGATTATTCCATCGGGGATAAACTCGCTGGCTAGGTAAATAGCGCTCTGGACATACCCGCCCGGGTTATTGCGCAAATCAAGTACGACACCTTTCAGTTTTTGCTTATTACGCAGGATGGTGTTTACTCCCTCGTCCCACTGTGTGTCGGTATTTTCACCAAAACGGTACACCCGAAGCCAGGCAATTGGGGCATTCACATCTTCCTTGAAAGTCTCATTTTCCCACCTGCCTATCTTCAATTCCACCGAAGGGACGGTAATCGTATCCCTGGTTACGGTCACATCAAAACTGCCCTTGCTGGGCCTATAGAGGGTTAAGGTGATGTCTGTGCCTACCTCACCGCGGATATGGTCGACGGCTGTTTCCAGAGCCATCCCATCGGTATCGCTATCAAGTTGTTTGGCTTCATCCTTCAAATGCAGGATTAGATCCCCCGCCAAAATCCCCTTTTTGCTGGCCGGCGTATTATCCAAAGGAGACATGACTGCCAAGGTTTTCTCCACATACCCCAGCTGTATACCCACTCCGCCAAACTCGCCATTGAGGTCTTCGTGGGCTTTTTGATTATCTGTTGGCGGCAAAAAGACGGTATATGGGTCACCCAACGCAGATGTCATCCCGGCTATTGCCCCATAAACCATCTTCTTGGCATCCAATTGTTGCGGATCGACATAGGTCCGTGACAGCTGATCCCAGACTTCCCAAAACTGGGTAAAGTCAACGTTTTCCGGTTTTAATTCCAAATGGTTAATAACAGATATATTTGGTTTATACCCGGCCAAAGTCACCGATACGTCACGGGTACCCCAGAAATAACCCATCCCCCCGCCCACCAACAGCAACAATGCCCCGATGGCATACATCCGGATACTCTTCAGACGAATCTTCATACCAGCCATCATAACATGGAAAATCTATCCAAAAAACCTGAATTTAATTGTCAATTGACAATTGTCAATTGGTCAATTGTTTACCTGACCGTTTGCGTAAACGGCAACAGTCCCAAATGACGGGATCGCTTAATTTCCCGGGTGATGACGCGCTGTTCTTTAGCCGTCAAACCCAATTTTTCTCGGGATTGAATCTTACCGCGCTCATCGATAAACTTGGCCAAGGACTTAGCATCTTTATACGTGGGCATGATACGAGCCACTTTTGGTTCTGCCATAATTAAAACGGTATGTCGTCAACCGACACTTCCTCTCCCTCAGTTTTAGTAGTTTTTTTCACGCTTTTTTTGGCGGGTTTTTCTTCCTCTTCGCCCACGACTGCGTCCACCACATCCATAGGTTCACTCACAGCAGTAGCTTCAAACTCTCCGGCCGGTTCATAAGCGGTAGGTGTCTTTGGAGGACTTAAGGCAATCATGTTGTCGATCACAATCTCGGTGGTTTCCCGTTCTGTCCCTTCTTGAGTCTGCCATTTGCGGTTTTGAATCCGGCCCTCAACATACACTTTCCGGCCCTTAGACAAAATTTGTGAGCATATTTCGGCCAGCTTGGACCAGGCAACTATCCGGTGATATTCGGTCTCTTCTTGGCGTTCCGACCCGTCGGACGGCACCCAGCTTCTGTTGGTCGCCAAACCAAAGGTACAAACAGCCGTACCGGCCGGCGTATAACGCAATTCGGGGTCACGGGTCAAATTACCAATTAACAAAACTTTATTCAGGGATCGAACCGACATAATCTTCTCCTCTTTTTATGCACCAACTACTAACAAATAGCGTAAAACGCCGGGTAAATGTTTCACTTTTCCTTCAAGCTGTGATGCGCCGATTCCAGGTAATTCCACCACAAAATGACGAAACAGTGCCCGGTCATATTTCTTTATCATATACGACAATTGTTTCTCTCCCCAATCTTCCGCCGTTACCACCTTGCCTTTTACTGACTTTACGGCTTTTTCAATCGCGGTTATTAGTCCCGACAGTTTTTCGGCTTCCAAACCCGGGGATACCAGCACCGTCAATTCAAACTGTTTCATGCAAAGGTACTTTCAATCATTATAACGAAAGGATTGTAACATAGGAGGAGAGTTCACTCAACTTATTCCCCGGCTACAATCCGCAGGCGGACTCCGCTGGCTTCCACCATTTCACCGGAAGAACTCCTCATTTGCACCATAAACGTTCTGCCGCCCGGCGAAAGCCCAAACGGTTTTGAGACCACCCAACTATAATCAGTCCCCTCATGAGCGATGTTGCTTTGATGAATCACTTCTGATGTGGTTTTGTCCAGCAATCTGGCTTCCGCTTTACCGTTAACCGAGCGCATGCTTGCCTCAAAATAGGCACTCGCCGAAGCGCCATACCGATCTCCATTCACGGTAGCCTGCAGCGCGGGTACATCGGCCCACTCTTGTTTTGTCGTCGAACCAGTCCCCAAAGGCACAAAATATTCCTTGACGGAGTCATAGATCCCTAACACGTTCGGCAGACTCGATTGATTGGCTTTGGAAGTGATCATCTGCAATTCAGGCTTTATGTTTTTGACCGCTTCAGCCGCCGCTTTATTGACTAAAACCTCATCGCCCAATTCCGAAGTCAGCCCCTCCCGCTTAATTACCGTGTCCAGTCTCGTTTCCAACAGACCGATCCGCTTTTGCATCCCCATACCCCCCCCGAGCAGTGCCCACCACGTCAGAAAAAGCGAATTAACGGCAAACAAACTTATGAGCATGTATAGACCGATTGGTTTTTTTGGTTTCATGCCAGTACCTTACTTTCGCTTAATAATAGGGTCATGCCCTCCATCTTCCACAGTGTATCCCTTAGAGAGCAATTGATCACGGAGGCCGTCCGCACCTGCCCAATCCTGCAGATCCCGCAGTTTTGTGCGTTTTTGCGCTAGTTCCAGTATATCTTTTGGAATCTTTTCTACAAGCAAGGGCTGTGTCAGGCCAAGTCCCAGCACCATGTCAAATGCCGTTATGAGAGCTCGTTTTTCTCCCCTACCCAAGACCTCATCCCCGACAACCTCCCAAAGAACTCCCAGGGCTTGTGGAATGTTTAAATCATTGGCAATCGCATTGGAAAAATTTTCCTGATGCGATTTTACTGCACTCTTATCAGTCTGTCCTTCCTGTTTATTCTCTGTCTCCATCTCTTTCTCTAACTCACCGACCAATCGCTGTAGTTTCATCCGGGCATTTTGAGCCGCCTGAAGACCGGTAAAGGTAAAGTTGAGCACTTTGCGGTAATGACCGGTCATATAGAAATACCGCAGATCCAGTGGATCAAACCCCCGCCCTTCCACATCTGCCAAAGTATATGTATTACCGAGGCTCTTACCCATTCTGCCGCCATCAACCTGTAAAAACGCCCCATGCAGCCAATAGGCCACAAAAGGTTTCTTTCCCGTCGCACTTTCGGTTTGGGCGATTTCATTGGGATGGTGGGTGGACTTATGATCCTCACCCCCAATATGGATATCAAATTGCTCCCCCAGATACTTGGTGCTCATAGCACTGCATTCTATATGCCAGCCGGGAAATCCCACTCCCCATGGACTCTCCCACTCCATCTGACGTTTCTCCCCGGCAGGCGAAAGCTTCCACAAGGCGAAGTCCCTGGTATCTTTTTTTTCTTTATTTTCGGCAATGCGGGCCACTCCCTCATCAAGGTGAAGCGCTGACATCAATCCATACGTATTACCTGCCTTCTCGTATGCCCCCACATCAAAATACACTCCATCGGCAATGCGGTAAACAAAGCCTTTATCCTCTATCTTTTGTATCATAGCGATTTGCTCGGCAATATGATCAGTGGCTTTACAAAAAAATGTGTCTTTAGGCCAAGTCAGGTTCAGTTTTTCATATCCCAAGAGAAAGTCTTTGGTGTAGTAGGCCGCAACTTCCCAGGCAGTCTTCCCTTCCCTTTTCGCTCCTTTTTCCAAACGGTCTTCACCGCTGCTGGCATCACCCAAATTATCACCAGTTAGGTGCCCCACATCGGTGATATTCATCAGGTAATGTGGGTGGTAACCAAAATGGATGAGCGAGCGCACCACCAAATCGCCCAACACAAACGTCCGCCAATTGCCAATATGAGGATAGTCGTACACCGTTGGCCCGCAGGTATATATCCCTACGCGTGTACCAGCCTTATCTATCGGCACAAACTCTTCCAATTGTTTAGTCAGTGAATTGAAAAACTTCATACTCCCAATTTATCATGCCCAATACTCAATACCCAATACTAAATACCGATTAATCCGCCTATGGCGGATTAATCTGCCATCACCTTTCCCACTTCTCTCGTGCCGGTCAATTTTTGAGCTTGTTTCACCGCTCCCGGGACGCCTGGTCCTTTGCTTGTTCCGGGAGACTGCAGTACGGCATCTTTGGCTTCTTGCCTCTGCAGCTGGACGATATTTTCCTGGTGTTTTTGCTGTTTTTTCTGTTCTTCGGCTTGGGTTTTCTGCTCTTTTTCCGCATCAGTTTGCTCGTAAAATGACTCTTCCTCCTTCATCCGCGTACGGTGAAGTGCCAATAGCTTTTGTACCGTATCCCGATCATCCATTTTTTTGGCTACCAGCTGTTGATCGGAAATCCCGGTAGGATTTACCTTCGCGCTTTGCGGGCTTGTGGTGCTTCCCTGCTCCAAGGGATCACTGGCCTCCCCGGGCTCATCTTCACCTAATGCCTTTTGTAAAATCTCTAGAGGTTCTCTAACAACGGCTTTGCCCGTATCGGTCGCTAAATCTTTGATCGCCTCCAATGTATCGGAAATGACACCGCCTTTTTGCATACAGTTAGCCTACCAGACATTGGTGTTTCCTCACAATCTATACTTTTGAATTTTGACTTATCGCGTACTACGGACTACTTACTACATACTACCGGAATAATTTTTGTAAAAAATTATTCCTTATACCCGCTCTCCTTCATATCCTCTTCGATCAGCTGACGCAAATAAACCGCTCGGGGTAATTTTTTATCCTTGGCGACGACATCCAGGAATCGGGCCATTTTGGGTGAAATAAAAAAGTTATAGCGTACATCAATTTTTTCACTCGCTTCATCCATAGCATATTCCAATACTTCAGCTAGATTTTTGGCATCGTATTCATACATCATAAATTTATCGGAGTGTATGCCCTGCAACACTCCCGGCTCTTTACCTGGCTGGTATAAACCAATGACGGGCTTGCCTTTATCCAAAGCCAGGGTCACTTCATGGCCGATGCTAATGGTGGAAGGAAATGACACTTCGCAGACCGCCAGATCACACGTGGTGATGGCCTTACTCATCTTGCGATGATACTCCGTGCGGTCTTTAGTGGTCCAAGCATCCATCTCCTCAATAGAATTGTTTAGGACATGATCAGATATGACCGTATGACCTAAGTCTTTCAAGGTTTTAATCATAACGGTGTATAAGTTATGATTAGACCCTACATGGAGGGAGCCGGTAAAAAATATTTTCATACCCGACTGTTCTTTATTGTCATGGGAACATCCACTCCCGTGGGTAATTGATGCAAAAACATCTTCGTCCGATTAACTACTTCTTTAATCGTTAGGTTCTCCAAAGCCTTCGTGCCATAATCCTCGACCACAAACGAGGCCGCCATTGACGCCAAAATTAGGGCTTTCCGCATCGTCGACGGGGTCAATTTACCCAAGGAAGCCAACCCCCCCGCCAATGACCCCCCAAACACGTCTCCGGCTCCGGTGGGATCTACCGCATAGGCCAAAGGATAAGAAGGCACGATCATCGTCCCCATGGAACCATACATCACCAAGCCGTGTTCCCCCCGCATTAAAACGATAACTTTGGGGCCATAATGCATCGCCTGTTCAATCATTTCGGGCAGTGACGAACTTTCTCCAACCAAGAGTTTAAGTTCGCTGTCATGGATCAAAAAAAGATCGGTATACGCCAACGCTTTTTTCAAATTTTCCCGGTAATTAGTAATCCAATTACTCCGGGTTGCCATAATCCGAATTGTGTCTTTGGGCGCCGCTTTTAATACTGCCAGCTGTTCGATTGGGTTATTTTTTGACACAAACAAAGCCTTGATGCTCTTGAGTTTCCCTTTTAGTTTTTTGGCGTCAAAATCCGCAAAAGCTCCCGGTTCCCGGTTGATGGTTTTAACCATAGTTAGATCGGAGGAATATTCCGCCACCCAACGGAAAGATGGTTTCTTGGATTTTTGCAGGAGCGAAGTATCGATGCCCTTCTGTTTCAGGAAAGTTACATAGTTTTTGGAAAAATCAGCTCCCAGCACACTAATCATCCCCGTCCGGCAAAACAGGTTGCCCGCTAATGCTCCATAGACCGCCGACCCTCCGACAGTTTTTGTCAAACACATTGATGGCAAAGTTATATCGTCAAGCGAAACGGCTCCAAAAAATGCGGCTTTCATCATAAGAACTTCCTCCGGCTAATTACTCTTCAAACTTTTCCTCTATCATGGCTTTTTCGATCAGTTTTCGTAGGTACACAGCCCGCGGAGTACGTTTTTTCTTGGCCACCCAATCTAAATAATTTGAAATATGGGGCGAAATGAAAAAGTTGAAACGGGTATCAACTTGACCCGCCGCATATTCGAGCGCTTTCGTTATTTTCGGTGCCAAATCATCCAATGCATAATCAATGACTTGTATTTTGTCGCTCGGAATAGTTTCTAAGACAAAGGGATGTTTACCTTTGACATACAGTGCGATGACCGGTTTTCCCGCATCCAAAGCCAATGTCACCTCATGGCCAATTCCGGTACTGGAATACGAAACTTCAAAAATCGCCACATCACATTCAGACAGCCATTTCTTCAGCTGTTTGTACCAATCTTCGGCTTGTTTGGAAGTTTCTAAAGCCACATCCTGTGGTTTACGCAACATTAGAGTACTTTTGATCAGCACGTGACTTAATGACTCGATTACGGCAATAATTTTGGCATAATGCCGCTCATACTCTTCCCGGCCAGATAGTGATGCATCAAAAAATATTTTCATAATCTATTACCTGTATCCTAAAAGGATACCTTCGAATATACAACCCTTCCGCCGTCATCTTTTTCTTCGTCATTGGCAGTATAAAATACCAGCTGATACTCTTTAAGTTGCCTGGCATGATCGTTGCCGGTGTGCTCGATGATCTCAATGATGGCGTTAAGGCGTTTGGCTGATTCCTCCAATGAACCTATATCAAAGCCTTTAGATGGAATATGAAATGACACTATAGGGGCAATTTTTTTGTCGAATGCCACTGCCACAATGTCTTCAGCCGTCCACAGGTCATATTTTTCAGCCAATTTGGGCAGTCTTTCCGCCATTTCTGAAGACCGGATCGTTTCCAAAATGTCAGCCACTTGTTCCGTAAAGATGTCTATTTTGTGTTCTCCCTTATTGCTAATAAAAAACATGTCTCGTAGTGTGGTGACCTTTAGTCGTTGATTCGTTGAAGCAAAAGTCGCCCTCCAAGGCGGATCAACAAATAATGCCGCTGCCACATACATCCCAAACTCACGGGGAGTGCTTCCATTAACGCTTCTAAGATAGTCTACCGCATTCATCACCGAGATTTGTACCGAGGAAAGAAACTGGTCAATACCCGGTATTGGCAGCTTTAGATTATGCCTTAATAGCTCTCTAATGCCCGGTTCCCGATCAAAGGTTGTCACTTCTGTGGGTAGTAAGTCTGTTTCCTGTTGAGCCAAAGCCAAAGCAGTATTGCCTGACCCGGTGCCAAATTCTATGATCGGAATTGGGACGTTATCTCTAAGATGCATGCCTAAATAGCGATTGACCCTATGTCTGATTGTTCGTGCAAAGCTGACTGCCACTTGCCAAGGTTTTGCTTCAAAGACCGACCGCTCATATATCTGCCAACCCCGCAGGAGTAATTGAGAGTAAGGTATACCAAACACTCCGCTTTTGTCTTGACGTTCATGTATGGCATTAAACAATTTTAGCCTCAACGGCCTCATCAGCTGTAGCTCATGATTTGTCGCCAGCATAACTTCCTTGTAATCGGGAAATAGTATATGCGTGCGGTCATCAACATTGGGATACCGCGTATAAAAGTCATCCCTCACCTGTTCTGGATTTATATGTATCCAACCGTTAAATTCTTTCCATCCGGCAATGGTTTTACCTCCTTCAAATTGCGGAGCATTCCCTTTAGAGGTCAAAGGATCCAATAGAGCAAAACAGGCGCGTGTAATTAGTGTCTCATCGATTTCTGTCGAATCACACTCAAAAAATTCATTAATAGGTAGAGAAGCGTTGCCATTTTCAAATACCTTAAAATCCAAATTCAAAGCCATCCCCGTACCATCTACCCGATCATAGGAGCGGTCTTCCAACAAACTTACCATTGGGGAACAGTGAATTCGAGTGTCTAGCTCTAGTTGCATGTCATTCGCCTATCAAATCTCTCGTCGCCCCTCAAACGCTCTTGATAGGGTGATGTCATCGGCATACTCTAAATCCCCGCCGACCGGAAGCCCTCGTCCAATGCGCGTCACCGAAATGGGCAGTTTTTCATCGGCGATGAGCTTGGCGATATACATGGCAGTCGCTTCTCCCTCCATCGTTGGGTTGGTTGCCAAAATGAGTTCTCGGATTTTACCACTTTTCAGTCGAGGCATCAAGCTGAATAAATGCAGCTGGTCCGGTCCGATATTATTTAAGGGGGAAATGGCTCCATGCAGGACGTGATATAACCCCCGGTATCCCCCACTCCGCTCGATCACCAAGACATCCATGGGCTGTTCCACCACGCAAATAATATTTTCATCCCTCCCGTTACTGCCACACACTTCGCAGGGATCACTTTCCCCTACATTATGGCAAACCGAGCACAGCATAGTGTCTTTTTTTAATCGAGAAAATGCACCGGCAAACGACTCTAATTCTGACTGCGGGTTATGAAGTAAATAAAACACTAACCGCTGAGCAGTCTTTGGCCCAATGCCCGGCAGCTTCTCAAATTGCTCAATCAGATTGGAAACGGCTTTAGGGAGTCTCATAATGTCCTCACAGTATACCGCATTGACATTACAGAATGTCTGAAATTTCTAAGTTCTAATTATTCTAATTAACCTAAATAATGCCCAATGTCCCAATAATTTGGATCATTGTTACTTGGAATTTTATTTAGAATAATTAGGGTAATTAGTACAATTAGAGTAATTAACTAACCGTCGATTAGTATAATTTTCATGATTCTTTTGATAGAATACCCCCATGACCAAACGACTAATTCATTTGATCGCTGACTACGGTAGTGGTGACCTCGCCATGTCCGAAATTATTCAGCGCCTGCAAAACCTCAATCCAGAAAGTGTTATCGTTCCCACTTCAATTCCTTCTTTCTCTACTCTAGCCACTGGCTTCGTGGTTGCCCAACTGGCCCTAAATGACCCAGCACAAGAAATGGTTATCTTTAGCAACACCGCCCCCCGAAAAGATGACAGCGAGAAACGCCATGAAAACCACGGTGAACCGTTTGCCTACGCCATCCTCGACAACGGCATTATCGTCTGTGGCGTCCATGCCCAATACGCTTTTTCCTTTGTGAAACCCCATATCAAGGAGTTTGGCATGGTAGCGGTAGCCAATCGAGGTTCCCAATTCCGCTCCCGGGATTTTTACCCGGCAGGCGCCACCGGTATTTTCAACGGGGATAAAAAGTTTTTTGGTGAGACATTGGACATTTCCACTATCCTCGACTTCCCCACCAATAAAATTATGTACATTGATAGCTTCGGCAACATCAAAACATCCATCCGCTTGTCACAGGTTGATTTCAAGCCAGGCGAAAAAATCCGCATCGGCATCAATGGCCACGTTAGAACAGGCGTCTACGCCGATGCCAACTTTGAAGTCAAAGCCGGCGATCTGGCTTTTGCTCCCGGCAGTTCTGGCGGACACGACCGCTTTATGGAGATTTTTCTGCGTAGCAGTAATGCCTCTGAAATGTTTTTTAAACCCATGGTTGAGTCGGACATTACCTTTGAGCGGTTCGAGGACTAACCGTCTGCCCAATACCCAATACTAAATACCGGATACTAAACACATGTTCCTCGGGGTCGATAAATTACTCGAACTCGTCCACAGCAAAAAGTTAGTCGAAAACCTGTCCGAGCGTGAACTCACTAACCCCGAAGGTACCGGCTTTGATTTGCGTTTGGGTGAAGTCTTTACTACCTCCGGCAAAGGCTATCTTGGTATTACCGACCGGGAAACTGCCCCGGTCACCAGCCTCAAGGCCTACAATCCCAACAATATTCAATCGATCGTCATTAAACCCGGCGATTTTTACCTGATCAAAACCATCGAAACCGTCAACGTTCCCGATAACTTAGTGGGTATTTTAAAACCCCGCTCCACCATGCACCGTATGGGACTGTTTGTCCGCACTACCCAAATCTCCCCCGGTTACTCCGGCGAGCTGACGTTTGCCCTCAAAAACGAAGGACCTGTGGAAGTCAAAAGCGACCTGGGTGCCAGGATTGCCCATGTCATGTTCGCCCAAGTGCTGGGAAAAACCGCCCTTTACCGCGGTCAATGGCAAGGCGGCCGTGTCACCACCAAAAAACGGGAAAAGCAGGTTTAGTTATTTTTGCCTAGCTTGATTAAGAAGAGGGTTGTGAGGCAGTTTTGCCCCAGTAACTATCTTCTTAAAGCCTATTTGTGCCGCCCCTGGATCAATACCCTCCTCGACTGCAACATCCACAAAATCTGACCCCAGTTCCTCTAGAGGAACTGGAGCATTGCCATTTGCTGCCACTGCCCGCTCCCTCGCTTTACCCATCAAACCCTTAAACTTACTTATTTCATTTGTCTCTGTCATGGTGATCTCCTCAATAAATATGTTTCCAGTATATCACCTACTTACTAATTTCCTTGATGATCTCCTTTTGCTCCTCATCAAAATACCCCCCCGAGATAGTCAGATCTCCCTTAATGGGTGGATGAGCTTCATAGTCAGTCAGGTTAACTTTATCTGGTGAATAAGTTTCCAAGGAAACAACTGATGAGTCGATTGTCACTTTAGGAAACGGCATGGGTTTGCGGGTCAATTGCTCGCGGGCCTGCTCCAAATGATTTTCATAAATATGTACATCCCCAAAAGTATGAATGAACTCCCCCGGTTCCACCTTGAGGATCTTGGCCAAAATGACTGCCAGCAGTGCATACGAGGCAATATTAAACGGCACTCCCAAGAACAAATCAGCGCTGCGCTGATACAACTGGAGCATAAGCTTGCCGTCCTTGATAGATACCTGGTACATATTGTGACAAATCGGAAAATACGACGTATCTTCCCGCTCGGCCATGGTATAAAGGTATTCGGGGTTCCAGCTATTCACAATCGCATTGTGGGCATACGGGTCGGCCGTTAGTTCATCAATCACCCAAGCCAATTGATCAATTGTTTTGCCGGCTCTCCGGGTAGGCCACTTCCGCCACATCTCCCCATATATCCTAGGGAGTTCCCCCCACTCTTTCGCAAACTTCTCATCCGCAGCAATTCGCTCAATAAATTCTTTCTTTGTTAGTACTGGTTTGTTTGACAAATCTGGCGAGCCTGCCCGCCACGCTTCGCTGGCGATGCGGGCGCGGTGTGGTGAGCCAGGCAGCTTTCGGATCTGTTTCATTTTATTGATATAAATTTTGTATGGATAATCATCCCAAATATGGACATTTTGATCGACGAGATATTTGATGTTGGTCATCCCCGCCATGAACCAATACAGCTCGTGCAAAACTCCCTTCCAGTAAACTTTCTTGGTGGTCAGGAGCGGAAATCCGGCCGATAAGTCAAAATGCATCTGCCGGCCAAACACGCTATACGACTTAACGCCAGTCCCTCTATCTACATTCTCAATTCCCGTGTCTAGAATTTCACGAAGCAAATCCAAGTATTGAAACTCTGGGTGTTTTTTCATCATTACCAAAATATAACACACTTTCTGGCAGCTCTTAGGGTACAATATAGCCATGGAAGTAATCTTAGCAGCGGCAACCACAATTGATGGCTACATCGCTCGAAGCCAGCATGAAAGTTCATTTGACTGGACCTCGCCGGAAGATAAACGCTTTTACATCGATACGATTAAAAGTGTTGATGCTATTATCATGGGAAGCACTAGCTTTGCCACCTTCACCAAACATCCCAAAAACACTCACTGGTATATCTATACCAGCAAACCAAATGAATTTGTAAATCCCAATCCTTCCGTTATTTCCGCCGAAGGCACCAACCTACCCCCTGCCGAGTTGATCGAAAAATTGCGCACCAGCGGCTGTCAGAGGGTGGCTGTTTGCGGCGGCAAAAGTATCTATACCCAGTTTATCCAAAGCGGGGTAGTCACCCAAATATACCTTACTATCGAGCCATATATCTTCGGCGGCGGTATCAAGTTATTTGACAAACCCCTGTCAAAAAAGCTAAAATTGCAGGAGATCGTTTCCCTGTCACCAGAGACAATCGTTTTAAAATATTCGCTTTAGTTTCCCTGCCCTTACATTCGTACTCTGTATTATTTAGCCAAAAGGTAGAAGATCATGGATAGCCTCGAAACAGTCGATAAAAAAATCAAAACCCTTATAGAGCAGGAAAAAGAACGTCAGGCCACCACTCTAATGATGATCCCCAGTGAAAATTATGCTAGCCGCGCCGTAGAAGAAGCAGTCGGCTCCTGCTTGGAAAATAAATACGCCGAAGGCTACCCCACCAAACGCTACTACCAGGGGCAAACCTTCGTTGATCAAGTCGAACTGCTGGCCATCGAGCGGGCCAAAAAACTCTTTGATGTGGCCGAGGTAAACGTTCAGCCCTATTCCGGCTCTCCCGCCAATAGTGCCGTCTATTTTGCTCTGTTAAAACCCAAAGACAAAATCATGGGATTAAAGCTAAGCAGCGGCGGTCACCTGACTCATGGCCACCCCAATGTCACCTTTTCCGGACGTTATTTTACTTCCGTTCAATACGAAGTTAAAAAAGACGGCTACATCGACTATGAGTACTTAAAAAAACTGGTCAAAAAAGAAAAACCTGCCATGATCGTAGCCGGAACAACGGCCTATCCCAGAACCTTGGACTTCCACCGCTTTGCCGAAATTGCCGACTCCGTCGGCGCGTATTTACTGGCCGATATTTCCCATATTGCCGGCTTAGTTGTTTCGGGCACACATCCTTCACCCGCACCATTCGCCGATATTATCATGACTACCACTCACAAAACTCTCCGCGGTCCCAGAGGCGCCATGATTATGGTGACCCATAAAGGCCTCAAAAAAGACAGGGAATTGGCAATAAAGATTAACAAGGCTATCTTCCCCGGGCTCCAGGGCGGTCCGCACATCAATACCATTGCCGGTATAGCGGTGTGTCTTAAAGAAGCCGGCACGAAAAAATTCGTCAAGTACGGTCACCAAGTCGTCAAAAACGCCAAAGTCTTAGCTCAAACGCTGATGGACAATGGTATGAAATTGGTCACCAAAGGCACCGACAATCATTTGATTGTCATTGACGTCTCACCCCTCAATATTACGGGAAAAGAGGCTGCCATTGATTTGGAAAAAGCCGGCATGGTATTAAATTACAACACGGTTCCGTTTGATACCAACCCTCCCGCAAATCCCTCCGGCATCCGCCTGGGCACTCCGGCTATGACCAGTAGGGGTCTTAAAGAGCCGCAAATGCGGTTTGTGGGCAGATTACTTTCTCAAGTCCTCAAAAAAGAAGTCACTGTCGATACCGCCCGCAAAGACATCGGTCTCCTCTGTTCCCGCTTCCCCATTCCTGAAATGTATTAAGCTACTGCCCCATACTCATCATTTGCAATTTCTTGGCGGCCAGCTCTTGGGATTTCTTGATGGCTTTATTGATGACGGCAATGGCTTGTTCACTGGTAATGCCCTGGACGGAAAATTCTTTAATTTTTTGATCCCCAGTGATCACCACCCGCACATCGCCCTCTTCCACAATCACTTCTTCCAAAGCCAATTGTTTCTGAATTTGCTGTGCCTGATCGCGCAGTTTTTTCAGATCCCCGAGTCCCTTTAATGGATTAAACGCCATACGTACCTCAATTTCTAAATCTTAATTTCTAATTTCTAAATCTAGCCTGCATTGTAGGTCATGGGTTAAATTAGGTCAAGAAAAGATCTCTTCTGCCGCAGCCACCAATTCACTGTCTTCATTCACCCTGGTTTTGACCCCTGCCCCTTTCGTTTTCAGTGGAGCAGTGCCACTCAGTGTGAATTGTAACCGCACCGGTATACCAAACAAAGTAGTCATGACATCCTCGATGGCCTCCCGGTACTTTGTTTCCTCCAACCGATCTTTGTGAAACTTATAAAATACCTCTATCGTTACTTCTGCCCCATGTACTCCCGCAGGCCGGCTAGATCGCAGTAGCGCTTCCAGACTATGATTGAGCGGTTTTACTTTAGAGAGTATTTCATTCCATCTATTTTCTAAATCGGTAAGGGAAAGCTTTCCCTCTCCCATTGACACTAAGACTTTTGGTTTTTGTTCTGCCTTCAGATCCACCTTTTTGATTACTGAAGAGGGTAGTTGTTCTTTTGACTGATTGAGAGACTTTTGCTTTAATACTGTATCCTGCTGACTACTCACCACCGAATACTCACTACTGATATTCAGGCACCACTCCGCCGCCAGC
>Ga0155918_142_pt1 | contig 16282 bp, 18 predicted proteins | sample RifCSPlowO2_01_FD_107572 | JGI IMG/M metagenome (GOLD analysis project Ga0155918, IMG submission 107572) | Microgenomates group bacterium RIFCSPLOWO2_01_FULL_47_10
GTAATCATCTTGAAAAAGGATTGGTACATTCATTTGTATTAAGTGTAACCTTACTCCCGTATTTTACCTCTATGTAGCGGTTTTCCGGCAATAAGACCAGGTTACGAGAATTACCCCTACCCCCAGCCACACATCCGCCACATTACCATACACGCGGATAACCGGCCAATAAATAAAATCGCGAACAGCTCCCCAAAATATCCGGTCGATGAAATTTGACAGCCCGCCGGCCAATATAAGGCTCAGGCCCACTCTCTCCCCCGCCTTATGGCTACGCATCAGTAACCAACCCAGTACGCACAATACGGTCGCTGAAATAACGTCCCACGCCCAGCCGGCCCCCACACCAAACACACTGCCTCGGTTGGAAACAACCACCGGAATATACCACTTGGAAACCTGATCCGTCACCAGCACAATCGCGCCCCACCACCATGGCCTCATGCGGGTATTTTCTTTTGCGCGCACGTCATACATAGCGTCACCGTCGGATCTATAGCCAGTCTATCGGTATCAATCATCTTGCCGCATTCCTCACACATGCCATATTTTCCCAGGCGTATATAGGTCAAAGCTTTCCTGACATTGATGAGCATTTTCTCGAGCTCCGTACCCACCGCCTCCAGCGTGGCATGACCAAATTTCCGTGAGGCTCCGGTATCAATGGCAGCATTATCTGACAAACTATCACTATTCGTGAAAGGGTCTTCCTTGTAAAGCTTGGTCTTTTGTTTATCCAGCTTCTTTTCCCGCTCTTCCAAAAAATCCTTTATTGGCTCCAACACTTTAGGGGGATAATTCATGTTGTTATTTTGTTTTTTGCTCATAGTATTTCGTACTCCCCTTTTCTCGCTTAGAGACCGGATATAAGCTCTTAACATCTTTAGCAAAATCACGGCCACTACGCCAGTATAATCCCACCATCCCGAGGATTACAAATACGCCCCACAGCCAGCCATCCAACTCCAATCCGGATAGGACAATAGCCGGCGGTGATAGCAAGGCCACCATCAGCTGGATAAGCCCCATGAATATCATAAAGTTGAACACCAAAAACCCTGATCGCACTCCGCTCTTGCCCGCCCTATACCAAGTGAATGTCCGGTAAGTGCCTTCTGCCCAAATCAAAAACCCAAACAACAGTAAGTAAGACAGGCTGGCGTACAGCTGCACCGGTAACCGCTTATCAAACATGCCGGCAAACCGGACACCCACCATCGATTCGGTGGGCAAGCCAAAGTTGCTGCCGTTTAAAAATGACCCCAGCCAGCCAAAGACCAGCAATAGCGCCAGTCCCACAAAGACCAAATCGGCAAACTCATAAAAATTCCACTTGCGTTTTTTGGTTTGAAAATAAAGCGCTATCACCCCCGCTGCCAACCCGCCAAAAAAAGTAAAACCCGGTTTGCCAAACAAATTAAGCCACATCAACACGTTTAGGCCAAAAAAGCTCCAATTGGAAAATACATACGTAAGTCTAGCGCCCACTAAAGCCCAAACACCCGTAGCCAGTAAGGTATCCAGCACTTCATCTTCATCAAAATGTTCCTCGGAAGCCTTTTTCCAAATGATAAATAGTGATAAGACAAATCCAATCAGCAGACAAACCCCAAAGCTGTATAAAGTGAAAGGCCCTAGTTTAAAAATCACCGGCAACATAAGTTAATGACTAATGGTTAATGACTAATTGTTAACATTATAACTTGCGGGAAACCATTCCACCACCTATCATATCAATATGTCTCTGTGTCTTCTTATTCATCATTCATCAATTATTAATCATTAATCATTGCTCGCTATGCTCGCAGCCTCCCACGCCATTGCCGGCGCCATCATTGCCAGCCAAGTCGCCGATCCTGGTATTGGCTATGCTGCCGCCCTCATCAGTCACCCCCTACTGGATCTGTTTCCCCACTGGGACTTTAACACCCGTCATAAAGACCAAACTAAATGGCATATCCTCTGGACTTCACTTTTGGATGCCTTTATCGGCTATACTGTGGGCTTAATCTTGTTTTCCCGCATAGTCGATTGGAAAATCCTGATGATTACTATGTTTATTGCCCAGCTACCGGATTGGATCGAAGCTCCCTTTCATGTCTTTAATTGGAGCTTCTTTCCCTTTGGTACCGTCAAAAAAATCCAGCACTACTGGCACACCAAGTTGGATTGGCCTTGGGGTTTCCTCCCCCAAATCGGTGTCTTAATTCTTGCAATCTTTTTTGCAGTTCGTTAATCTTTGCGGTTTTTCCCTGGCTTTACCCTGACTACCGGGTATCGTATACTACATACTGTTTTCGCATGGCGAAAACATGCCGAGGTGGCGCTTGCCATTCCGAAGCTTTACGCGAAGGATGGCCGTGTCCTCCGAAGTTTCCGATATGCGATATGGCCGGATAGGCCTACTAAGCGCATAATCGTTGAAACGTAGGAGGAGAATTGGTAGCCGAAGGCCAAAACCTACAAAGTTACATGTGATTGTAGGTAGGTTAAAATTGATAATACATGCCGAGGTGGCGGAATTGGTAGACGCGTAGGTCTCAAAAACCTATGGTAGCAATATCATGCGGGTTCGATTCCCGCCCTCGGCACACGTAGTCTTGACGAAGCGTGCCCTCGGCACTCCGCAGCGCCCCGCGTAGGATGCCTCGGCACTTCATAGTTTCAACTCGGGATTAAGTAAGACTGCGTCTAGTATAAGTTAGAGTAATTCCCGCGCTAGGGCCTTCGTCGGTCAATGTCGCGCCGGTGATAGTAACGGTGTTAGTACCGACAGCCGAAAGCGTGTAGGTGCCATCGTTACTCACCGAGCCATCAACAGTCACTTGTCCCATGACTGAAAGCCACCCGTCGGTACCAAAATCACCGGAGGCTCTGGTAATGAGAGAGGTGGCATTGGTGAAGGTAATATTGACGCCTGACACTACCAGTTTCCAGTTGGGATCGACCTGCCAGACGGCAGTGATAATCATCCCTGATGTGGTAATAGTGCCGGAAGTTTCGAAAGGGAGGTAACCCATTTTGCGGGCACGGACCGTGACATCAGTATCGGCGGTGTAATTGTAGCTTTCGGTGGCTTTGTATTCGTTGCCGGAAACGACCTCTGAGGCAACTTCATTCATGACTACTGAAGCACCGCTGGTAACGATGTAGCATTGGGTTCCGCTAACGACGCCATTAATTTCTAAGGTCACGGCATTGTTGACGGTCGTTGATGAACCATTGGAATTTCTGATAGTGGGGGTGTCGCCGCCATTACTAATATTGATGGTAACTGCTCCACCGGAGTTGTTGTACACATCGGCTTTGGCAGAATAGATATAATGGGTTTCGCCCCCGGCAGAAGTCAGAGCCTGTCTGGTTGAGTCGGCGATGGCAAGAGCTTTCGTGGTGTGAAAAGAAAGCGTGGTGGCGGATTGGGCGTTGACATAGTAGAGGCCGCCATCAGTCAGTCCCATGTTTTGAGTCCCTCCTTGGTCTTGATAGTAGATGGCATCACCGTCGACATAGCCATGAGCGGCGTCGGTGGTGACAATATCGGTTCCGGCATCAACTCCGCCAGTGGTGTTGAAACTGCGGGCAGCCATACCACCGCCGGAAAAAAGATGGCCATCAAAGGCGTAGGTGCCGGTGGCCGTAATGCGGATACTGTGGCCTAGGTCGCCGTCGTTATTATCTAAGAATTCACAGGTGGTTAGACCATTACCCTCGCTGGCGGAGGTAAAAGCCACGGCGCCAAAATCGTCACCAACCCGTTGGGAGGAAAAGGTGGAATTACTGATGTCAGCGTCATTTAAAATGATTTCGTTGCATGAAATAAAGGTGATGTTATCAATGACTACAGTGGAGCGGAGCGTGACGGTGGCGTTGATGACTGTGGTGCCGGAAAAATCCAGATTGGCGCTGCCCGAATGACCGGAGTTGAACCGCCAATAAATGGGAGAACCACCCACAAAGACGCAGTTGGTAAAGCTAATGGTATCGCCAGCTTGACCGTCAAACTCAAAACCGACATAGTTGTCATCTACATGCCAATCGAGGTAGTCATTACCATCGGCTTGGGTGCGAAACTGGAGGGTGCGCAAGTTAACTGCTACATGAACGGGATCAGTGCCGCCGATTTTGACCGGAGCCAAAAAGGTAGCTGCCGAGCCTTCCCGGAGCATGATACGCTGTTGGCCCACGGAAAAATTGAGGAGAAAATCCAGATCGTCGAAGTTTAGTGGTGTAGTGCCGGTACCACCGGCTATAGCCTGTTCGTAGACGATAACCAGATTACCCCAACGGAAATTGACGGCTCCATAGCGGTTTTGCGCGAGGGTAAGGATGCTGTCAACAGCGGTAGTGACGACGGTGCCGGAGGAGGCAAACGTGGTAGCGGTGGTTTGATCTACTTGGATGCCCACATGGTTGTAACCGTCCGGTTTGGTAGTGACCGTGCCTTTGGCACCAACGGACCAGGCTAGGTAGGTAGCTGCATCTCGGGCGACAAATAGCAGACCGCATTGACCGGAGTCGGTTGTTTTGGAAATATCGACGTAATCGCGGGAGGTGACAAAGAAGTAGTTAAAGAGAACGATTCCGCCCGATAGATCGGTAGCTGAGGCAAAATCCAGCTGGGGACCGCTGACTACTGTACCGGCGGTATTGACTGACGGGGTGCAGTTGGCAACAGACCAGTAGGGGTTGAGGCCTTGGTCGCCTTGCAGAGAGGCAGCATCAAAACTGGTATTTTTGGCTCCAATGGTTCCTAATGATAATGAGGTCGCATATACGTTTCCCCAGGCATTGGCGGCGCCACCGGTGATCCAATAGCCGGGTTCAAGAAACGTGCCGTTGGCGGTGTCGGATTGAATGTAAGGAGAAAGAGAGATAAGGTTGCCGTCATCGTTAACGGCCACGGTGATGGAACGGGTATTTTCGTTGAATTGACCCCGCCAAGTATTGGCGGCAACGGTGCCTGCGGTTTTTTTAATTTGGTAGGCGACACCGCCTGAGTTGACACCGGCGTCGCCATTGGTGATGTTGGTCCAGGGCGGTTCACAGGTAGGACCAATACCGCCATCTGTCGTTAAGAAGGAAAAAATGAGACAGTTGTTGTTGGTCGTGGTGACTGCCACGCCGGCAAAGGGGTTGGTGCTATCATCGGCACTACTTAAGGCGTTGGTGTGGATGGGGGTGGTGGTATCGACGTTTTTGACCGAAACGACGGTACAGGTATAGGTTTCGATTGAAGCCAGAGTGATGGTGGGAGCTTCACTGCTGGAAGCAGCAATCTTGTAGTAGACCGCGGCGCCATGGGAACCGTAGTCGGCGGCGTAGATAGTCGACCAGCCGGCCGGAGCGGAACCAAAACCAACTGTGTCATTGTTGCAAAAGGCGATCAAAAGATCGTCGGTTACATGGACCGGCATATCGGGAGCATAGCTGGTGGCGGTAGTGGTGCCTTCGGTAAAGGCAAAATCGCGAATTGCTGCCATATCCTTTAGTAATTATTTGGATAACAACAGAATACCGACCATGACAGTGAACAAGCTTGGCAAACCGTGAATAAATGTGAACAAATGTGAATGCTTACGGGGAAATTGAAAATTCTTGGTTAAGTTGGTACGTTTTGTTCTGGTTCAAAATAAGCTTTAAAGGTATAACTTTCGATACTTTTTTATTGACACTTATCATGGCGTCGTATACTTTCCTGCCATTTTCCAGTTCTGGATCTTCTCCAAATCGATCAAGCAGCTCATCCGTTTCCCACCTTTTTGTGGGCTTTGAAAAAAGCATTTTAAGCAGATAATACTGATTTGTTGCATAAGGAATCTCAATATTTCTTCCATTGACCGTAAGCTTTCCCCTTTTTTCACTGAAAGCGACTTGTTTGAAAGTGATACTTTTTGTTATGTCTTCATTAGTAGATATTTTTGTAAAAACCAGTAGGTAAATGGCGAAACTGACAATGAGTAAACTGACTACCCCCTCAAAAATGATGTATTGTTGTAAAGTACTTATCGCAGGCTCAATCGACTTACCTACCACAACTATGGCTATTAAATTCTCGTCCTGCAAAATGGGAGAGATCTTTATTAGAAATAATTCACTTGTTTGACTATCCCTGATCATCCGCGTCAAACCAGAGTTTGTGATGTTTTTGACATAGCTTGGATCAATAAAATTAGGAATTCGATCGATACTGTTTACATTGGCTGTTTTTATCAAAATACTGTTGTACGCATCAACAATGGTAAATGAAAGATCATTGGGAATTCTTCTCACATCGAGCTGACTCGTATCAATCACTCCTAGGTGGGTTGAAATTTTGGTTAAAATATCATCAGCTGTATGCATTAATTTCGCGTCGATTTGATCGAGTATTTCATCTGGAGGATTATAGTATGACACCCCTACAACACCCACAGGCTTATCTTGATCCAAAATTGGCTTTGCGTACACGCGTCGCAAATTACCCGTAATGTTTTTAATTGTCTGCGGTGATGTGTAGGAAAGTAACCGTTTATGATCTGAAGTGTCCAAAAATCCGCGAATGGGCGATCTTCTATCTAGGACAAACCCGTCTACCGCAATAAAATACAATGGTTCTGTACCCAATAGTTGTGGGTCAGCATTATATAAAGATAAATCCCATCTATCGTTATCAAATCGTATGTCTGCTTTTATTTGTTGAATTTTTCGATCAAGTTGAATCTGCAATTGGTTAATAGATGTCATAAAAAACATAAATATGCCTGTTACAAACTGCAGCAAAAAGGCAGTAAATACAATAAAAATAAATAGCTTTTGGTTTTTAAATATACCGAACAACTTGTGCATAGGTAGTTTCGATTTTAGCACGATGATTGAAGTATTTTTCAATAAAAATTCTCTCACTTATTTACCAACTCCCCAAAATATCGTATAGTAACGCCAAATACCTATGCGCGAATTTCTGATTAGCATTTTTGCCGTCGATAGCGTCTGGTCGGTCATCACCAGAGGCTTGGTTTGGATTGGCGCCGTCATCATTCTAGCCTACGGTGCCGATGAGGGCCATCAAAGAAAACAGCTCAAAAACGAAGCCGGCTTGTTTTTCCTCTTTCTCTTCTCCACTGGAGCTTTGGTCTACTTTATCTTCGGCTTCGTCCCCACCTTCTAACTCCAAAACTTAATACCTAGACGAAAACTTAAAAATCTAAATCTGTCATAGGTGGAGGGATTACTTTTTAAAAGCATTTCACGAACCAGGCTCAAGCCTGGCAATAATATCTTCATGAATCAAACTGATTATATTCACCACACATCTTTTATGAGGTAAACTAAAAATACATTCTTTGAAATGTTTTACAAAAGTAAACCCGCAACCTTTGCAAGAAGCCTACCTTCTTTTTCGTTCAATCCCGAAAAACCGCACCTTATCCCCCACAAACCGCAGGTCAATGAGACGTAGTGGGCCATTTCTATGCTTGGCAATCGATAGCTTAATATTTTCCCTGTCTTCATCATCTTCCCGGAACAAAAACATGACGACGTCCGCGTCCTGTTCAATCGCCCCCGACTCCCGCAAATCGGCCAACTGGGGCTGTTTGGTGCCGCCTCGGGTTTCGACAGCCCGGGATAATTGTGACAGCGCCAGCACCGGCACTTTCAGCTCACGGGCCAAATTCTTTAATCCCTGAGAAATCTCGGTAACTTCCACCACCCGGCTCTCGGCGTTCTTCCGCCCATGTACCAATTGAAGATAGTCGACCACTATCAGTTTAAGTCCATGTTCCGCCATCAGCCGGCGGGCTTTGGTTCTCATCTCCAGGATGGAAAGCCCGGGCGTATCATCGATAAATAGCGGGGCATCTGCCAGCACTCCCATCGCATCCGACAGCGCGGAGAACTCTTCTTCACCCAGCCGGCCGGTTTTAAGCCTCCAAGCATCAATATTGGCCTGTGACACCAGCAACCGATCCACCAACTCCTCCCGGCTCATTTCCAGAGAAAAGAACCCGACAGGCAATTTTTGCTGGACAGCCACATATTGAGCAATGTTAAGAGCCAGAGCCGTTTTACCCACACTCGGGCGGGCAGCCAAAACCACTAGATTAGACGGTTGCATCCCGGCCAGAGCATCATCTATATCGGCAAACCCAGTCGGCACTCCCCGCAGCCCACCGGCATTCTTATGCAATTCATCCAGCCGGTCGAAACTCTCGGCCAGTGCATCTTTGATGGAGATAAACACATTACGCAGGTTTTGCTGGGACAGGGAAAAGACATTTTTTTCAGCTTCATCCAGCAAATCGGATATTTCCCGGCTCTCGTCAAACGCACTCTCGGTCAGCACCGAAGCCGCACTAATAAGAGACCGCTTGGTGGCCGCATCTTTAACTATCCGACCGTAATGCTCAGCATGGGCAGCTGTCGGGACTTTGCCGGCCAAATCGGTCAAATAGCCAGCCCCTCCCACCTTGTCCAGAGCTTTATTTTTTTTCAGACGATTGGCCACGGTCACCACATCAATCGGTTCACGCTGGGAGTACAGCTCTAGCATCGCCTCGTATACCAGGCCGTTAGCTGGTTTATAAAAATGCTCACTGCGTAAAAACTCTGCCACATCAGAGGCAGCCTCCCGATCCAACAGCAAGGCTCCTAAGACACTTTCTTCGGCTTCCAGATTGTGCGGTGGAATGCGGTTTTTAACAGGCATAGTTTATACTCCCGGTTCCAAAACAATTACTTCCGTCTCTTCCGGCATAGACAGTAACGACGGGGTCAATTTATCGGCTCGCTTTGCTTCCACTGCCCCCATATATGACAAGAATGTTTGCAAAGGGGCAACTTTGCTAAACGTCTTGGCATCATGCTTAGGAGTTTGAAAGTGCATGGGTATGACGTAACTGGGGCCTATTTCATTGATTACCTCGGCCGCCTCTTTCGCATCAATCGTATACTCTCCGCCTACCGGACAAAGTAAAATATCGACCCCGTCCAGCTCCTCAATTTGCTTATCGGACAAGGTATGACCCAAGTCACCCAAATGTGCCACGGCAAAACCGTCAATATGGACGACAAACATCACATTTTTCCCCCGCTGCTGCCCGTTTTTACTATCGTGAAAACTGGGCACGCCAAAGACGGAAGTACCCAAAATTTCGTATTCTCCGGGGGCAGAAATAACAAATGGTTCGCTCCGTCTAGCAGTTCCCTTCACCGCTAAGGCGGCATTATGATCCGCATGGTCATGCGAAATAGTCACGATATCGGCGGTCACGCCTGGTAGAGAAAATCCTACTTCGCGGCTATACGGATCCATGACTACGGTGGCGGTTTTCCCGCGCAATCGAAAACAAGAATGCCCTAAATACGAAATATCCATATATTTTCTCCGCTATGTTACTATCATATTGTATCCTACCCAATGTACGGTAATACTCCTCACGCTTGAAACCCACTCATAAGGTAATCGATTTTGCTTTATTTATCAAGTATTATTGACTAAAATTGGTGTGGCTGATAAAGTGGTAACCTACCTCTTATGAAAAAAGAAGTCATTGTCGCCATTATAGTCGGTTTCTCTCTGGGTTTAGTCATTACCTATGGAGTCTACCGCGCCCAAAGTTCTTTATCCCAAAAAGCCGCCAAGGACGAGGCGTCCAACCAACCTGCCAATCAGGACCTACCGGTCAGTCCTATCCTTCTATCCATCACCCAGCCCATGGAAGGCTCTATTTCCGATCAGGATACCGTTTCGGTTGGGGGTATAACGCAAAAAAACACTCTGGTAACCGTCATTTCTCCTTCCGATCATCAGGCCGTCCAGGCAGATGAATTGGGCAATTTCTCCCTGGACATCGCACTGGAATCAGGTCCCAATCGGCTCACCGTTACCTCTTTTAATGAAGACGGTAGCAAACAGGAAAAAGTCATCAATGTCATTTACTCCACCTACGATTTTGAAAGTGAGTCAAAGGAATAATGCGTATGATAAAAAAAATCAGTAATTCCCTTGTCATCATCACTTGTCTCACCATTCTGTCGATCCAAGCTGTCCTGGCTGTTTCAGAGGCAACGGATAGTGCCCAGGCCGAAAACGCCGATTTAACCCAAAGCATTAAGGATCGCATCAAAAAAATTGCCACCCAATCCTCTACTCTGATTGTCCCCAAACGGAAAATCGCTTTTTTGGGGTCAGTTGAAAAAATTACCCATGAAACCCTGACCCTAAAAACCAGTGACGACATCAAGCTCGCCAGTCTGTCAGCCCAAACCACGTTTAGCCGTCTGCCCGGAAATAATGCGGTCAAACAAAATGACATTTCGATTGGCGATTACGCCGTCGCCATGGGTTTTATCAACGGCTCTCAAGTCCTCGAAACCAAACGTATCTTGCTTTTCGCGGATGATCCCGCCCTCACCAAAAAAACCTCCTCTGCGGGTATCATTACCTTGATCGACGTCAAACAAGCTGAAATTGAATTTGTCTCCGACGGCACAACGATTAAATTAGCCTTAACCAAAAATACTGACCTCGCTATCCAGTCCGGAGTGGAAAAGACACCCCTGGAATTGGATCAGCTAAAAATCGGTCAATACATTGCCGCCATCTACATACCCACTACCGATGAATATTCGATTCCCAAAGCCCTTACCATTCTCGCCACTTCAATCATCAAACCCATCGAGGAAGTAGCCTTGACATCATCTCCTAGTGCGTCACCCGTGACTACCACACCGCCTGAATTATCAAGATAAAGTCCAAAATGAGTGAAAACTTTCCCGACACCAAGGACAAACAACTCATAAAAGCTTTGGCCAGCCTTAAAACTCCGGCAGAAGTCCAAGCGTTCCTGCGTGACATTTTTACAATTTCGGAGATTAAGGAAGCCGCCAACCGGTTTGAAATGGCTCGGCTATTATGGTCCACCAAAAAATCCTATTTGGAAATTGCCGCTGCCACGAAGGCTTCCGCCACTACCGTGACAAGGGTAGCCGACTGGCTGTTTAAAAAAGGCGGCAGTGGCTACCAGGTTGCCCTCAAGCGTCTCTTCCCTTCCAAGAAATCTTAGTTTTTATCAGAAAAAGTGTTCTAATTTTATATCTTCTATATATTAACGTGTTAACATGTTGACATACATCCAACCCGGGTGTATTCTCATAGTTATGAATATTCAAACGCCCACAATCAAAATCAGCCATCATCACCTCCCCTACTCGCGGAGGTTCTAGTCGTACAAAAAAATAGTTTTAGTACCAACCTCCGCTCTCGGAGGTTTTTTTGTATGAGCCCTACTTTTTTATTGAAAAAGTAGCTGGCACATACAACCCCTCAATATTTTCTGATTGAGGAAACGGCTGAATAAGCAGTCTGCCGAAATTCAGAAAATATGTAGGGTTCTAATAGGTACAAAAAATCCCGCTTAGCGGGATCGAATACATCTGCCAAAATTCAGAAAATTGGTGGGGTTCTAACCGATATAAAAATCCGACTACTGCAGAATCACATCAATATATAAAGAAATAAAAGTGTCTATGAGTCTTGAAATACAAATTCGAAATGCTATCATCGACCCATCAAAACAACAATCGCTTGATGGTCAAATCTGGGGGAAAGCTCCACAAGCTTTAAAGATAATGGCAGACGCCAAACTTCCTCCTGAGCTAGAAAGCTCTAACGTTTCTGTGGAAAGATATGCGCTTTCAGATCAACCATTTGCAGTAGTTATTGGGGGTTTGTGTTCGATCTTTACCGGAGATATGAAAGACCCTCAATCTGCCATTAGGCAAATTCGAGCCGACCAACTAACCGAAGCAGTTGGACTAATACCTGAAAAACCCGCCTTAGTTGTTATTGAAGATAGTCTTTTCGCTCAAATGTTTCCAGCTATTGGAGTCAATGACTTCCAGCGTCAAGGAGCATTGTTTGAAACATATTTTAATAATTTCGCAAAACTAAATCGGATCCCTTATGTTACCTACGTATACACTTCTCAAATAGAAGAGGCTCTCTTAGAAACCGCTAAAGAGCTTAGCATGCGTATTAATGACAAGAATTTCATGTCCCTCTCTAGCGCCCCCGTTTTGGTTATGTACACCAATCTTTGGAGCAAACTTCTATCAGACCTTACTTTTTTAGATTGCCAAAATGTTCTTTGCTTCGAACCAACCCCGCACTTTGCTCCCAATAAAAATTTAACCACCATCGATCAGAGACGAGCCTTCGAGAACTACCTCAAATACTTAAATGAAAATCCTTATGGGAAAAAAGGTGAAAATAGTAACTTTTCGATTGCCGGCTACACCTCAAACTTTACCTTAGACAGTAGTCGAAATCGACTTCGACTAAAGCCCATTCAAGAAGTAATTACGAACCAAAACTATTCAGAAAAATTGCTGGAAATTCGTAGTCAAACAAATACTACAGATTATTCCCCTTTTCCTTTGGTGGGTAATGCAGTCGCTGGACTCGCTTTTAACTGGTTATTATTTAGTCAGGAAGCAAAAGATCTTGTTACTCGATTAATCTGTCTTCAATCAGAGTACTATTGGGAACGCAAAAACGGTAATCTTTCACCCGAATCCAAACGAAGCCTAAAGCCATCTTTTACAGAAAAAGCAACGCCTGTAGAACAGCAAATTCTGGATATCGCTCAAAGTACGTTTGATCAAGTATTCGAAGGATAAATAAAACATGAAACTAACTAAATTCACTCAACTTGAATCTTTAAACTTGGGAGCTAGCTTTCTTTCGACAGGTGGCGGCGGAAACCCTACAGAAGCATTAGATATGTACAGACACGTACTTAAAAAGTATGGTGGTTTCTACGTTAAAAAACTTAGTGATTGCAAACCAAACGATAACTGTATTACTGCCTTTGGAGTTGGATCTAACTCAAGCACATCTAATCCGATTCCAGCAGTAACACAAGGTCTAAATATTCTCAAAAACTACCTGGGCAAACCATCAATTGCCGGAATTATTCCTGTAGAAATTGGCCCTAAATCTTTGGCAACTGCAGCCTACATGGCAGCTGCTCTCAATGTGCCACTTATAGATGCTGACTTTGTAGGAGGAAGATCATCACCTGAAGTTTTTTTGGAAACCATTTCCCTCTTTAATCTCAAAAGAACTCCTGCTGTTGTTACTAACAACCAATTGCAGTCTGCCGTTCTACTCGATAGTCCAAATCCTCTATTTGAAGAACAGTTTTTCAGAAACTTCGCCATCAACTCCAATAATCGAGCATACGTAGTTGGCTATCCTATGAAAGTCAAGCAACTTAACTCAACTATTGTGTCAAAATCCGTTAGTAAAGCCTACAAAATTGGTCAACTCCTTTTCAAGTTTCAACTAAATAACGTGCTTTCGCAATATCAAGGGAAAATACTCTTTAAAGGTAATATTATCCGTCAATCCAATCAGTCTAACCCCGGCTTTTCAACTAAAATGATTTTTATTACCAATAATCAAACTACAGCCAAAGTGTGGATAAAAAATGAAAACCTTATTCTTTGGATAAATAATCGGTTAAAATTAACCTGTCCTGACCTTATAATTTTGCTCGATGAAGAACTCCAACCTATTTTTAACAAAAACCTTGATGAATATAAAGGGTCTATTACAGTAATCGGCTTACCTGCAGAAACAATCTGGAAATCTTCCGCCGGCATCAAGCTTTTTTCACCTAAAAATTGTGGTTATAACTCGCCAAGCAAGGTATTATCAATAAATAAGGAAAACTTATTATGAGTACTCTCGTTAATGTACATGGCTCTAAGGTCAGCTTCAAAATAAAACCAAAAAACATTGAATTCGGTCGCCGCGCATTAATCCTAAACATGGCCTTAAAACCCACCGAATCACTACTCATCATCACTGACCGACTCATGGAAAAGGCAGAGGGAGCCTTGTGGTTTGAAGCAGGTAAAACTATCTCGTCAAAAGTGAACATGATGGTTTTGGCTGACATGACACAAAATGCCCAAGAACCTTCAGTTGAAATTCTCGAGGCTATGATGAAGGCAGATGTAGTGATGATGCAAACCCGTTATTCTCTATCACACACGCAAGCCAGATTTAAAGCCTGTGCGTCTGGAGCTAGAATTGCCAGCTTGCCTAATGCTGATTTGCCATTGCTGCTTCGCACGCTAGATACTGACTATAGCGAGATAAAATCACTCTCTACAAAAATAGCTAATTTATTGACGAAAGCCACCTCAGCCAAGATCACCTCCCCAAACGGCACTCGTTTAACTTTGAGCATAGAAAGCAGACTGGGTGATCCTGATACCGGCTTTATTATCGAAAAGGGCAACTTCGGTAATCTACCGGCTGGAGAAGCTTACTTGGCTCCCGTAGAGGGTTCAACCAACGGCGTGTACGTAGTTGATGGTTCTTTTGCCGGTATTCCACTGGATAAACCCATTCAGATTGAAGTAAGAAATGGTATCGCCGCAAACATTATTGGCGGGAAGTCTGCCCAAACACTTGTGAAACAGCTTGATGCTGTAGGAGTCAAGTCTAGGAATATTGCCGAGTTGGGCATCGGCACTAACCGTAAAGCAAATCCTAAGGCGGAAAAATTGTTAGAGGCTGAAAAAGCCTATGGGACTGTCCACATTGCCCTAGGAGCCAATGCCACTTTTGGGGGTACCGTAGCCGTACCCTTTCACTCTGATGGCGTGATACTCTCCCCCACGCTTATATTGGATGATGTTGTTATAATCAAAGATGGAGAATTTACTATATGAAAAATCAAGTCCAAACCCTCAAAGGTTTCCGTGACATCTTACCCGCCGATGCCCAAAAACGGCAATGGGTCAGGGAAGTCATGGTCAAAACGGCCGAAAATTGGGGATACCAACCCATTGAAACCCCTACACTGGAGCCCTACTCCCTCTTCCAAAATGAAATTGGTGAAGATGCCAAATTAATCTTCAAGTTTGAAGATAACGGCGGCCGAGAAGTCTCCCTTCGCTACGACCAAACTGTCCCCACCTGCCGCTATGTAGCCAATAATTACAATTCTCTTACCTTCCCTTTTAGGCGTTATCAAATCCAGCCTGTCTTTCGCGCGGAAAAACCCCAAAAAGGCCGTTACCGTGAGTTTACCCAGTTTGACCTGGATATTTTTGGCGTGGCCGATCCGACTGCCGACGCCGAAGTTATGGCCGTCAATCTGGACACCTACTTAAAGATTGGCTTTAAACAACCCCTCATCATTTTCAATAACCGTGACCTGATGAAAGACATACCATACAAAGCCATAGTAGCCATCGACAAACTCAAAAAAATCGGCCGGAATGGCGTGATTACCGAAATGGTTGCCAAAGGCATATCACAAGACAAAGCCGAAGACTATTTGAACTACGTGGAAAACCTGCAGCCTGATGAAACCATAAAAACCATTATCGCCTATTTGGAAAACTCCGGCTTTGGATCGCAGTTCTACCGATTTGAACCCACCCTCGCCCGCTCCTTCTCCTATTCCCAGGGTCCCATTTGGGAAGTCGTCATTAATGACTATACCGTGGGGTCAGTGGGTGGCGGTGAGCGCTACGACGGCATGATGGAGCGCCTGACCGGCCTGACTCTACCAGCGACGGGCATTGCCTATGGTTTTGACCGGACAGTTGAGGCCGCAGATCAGCTCGGTCTCATTCCCACCACCCGAAACACCAAAACGCTTGTTACCGTATTTTCCTCTACTCTGCAAATTGAATCACTTAAAATCGCCAAAGCCTTACGTCAAGCCGGCATCAACACCGAGCTCTACCCCGACCCGTCCGGCAAACTAAACAAACAATTCAAATATGCCAATTTGAAAGGTATTCCCTACGTTATTGTTCTTGGAGAAGAAGAAGTCAAACAAGACAAGCTGACTCTCAAGGACATGAAAACCGGCGAACAGACACTTTGCACCATTGACGAGGCCATTTCCACTCTGACATCATGAGTGCATGCCCAGTAGTGAAATTTCAAACTTCTTTTATGTTTATGTATTACGTAGCCTCACGCGGAATACCATGTACAAAGGCTATACCAACAATCTTAAGCGAAGATTAGTCGAACATAATAAGGGAATGGTTACATCAACCAAACCCTACTTACCCTGGAAATTAATATACTACGAAGCCTGTTTAAACATAAAAGATGCTCAAAGAAGAGAAAAATATCTCAAAACAACTCAAGGTAGTCGATTGTTGAAAAGAAGATTGAAAGAATATTTTTATGCAATTTGAAATTCTACTACTGGGATGAATAAACGTCGTAAACTTGCCTACCTTGCCGCCGCCACCACTGCAA
>Ga0155918_157_pt2 | contig 14389 bp, 10 predicted proteins | sample RifCSPlowO2_01_FD_107572 | JGI IMG/M metagenome (GOLD analysis project Ga0155918, IMG submission 107572) | Microgenomates group bacterium RIFCSPLOWO2_01_FULL_47_10
TTCGCGGACTTCCATTTCAACCAAGTCGAGTAATTCGGGATCGTCGACAGCATCACATTTGTTTAAAGCGACTACCAGTTTAGGCACGTTTACCTGACGGGCAAGCAGAATGTGCTCGCGGGTTTGGGGCATAGGACCATCGGTCGCGGCCACCACCAAAATTGCGCCATCCATCTGGGCGGCACCGGTGATCATGTTTTTGATGTAATCTCTATGGCCCGGTGCATCGATGTGGGCGTAGTGACGTTTGGCGGTTTCGTATTCCACGTGTGTCACATTAATCGTGACCCCACGGGCTTTTTCTTCGGGGGCGTTGTCGATGTCGGCATAATTCATGGCTTTACAAAAGCCTTTGGTGGCCAAGGTGGTGGTAATGGCGGCGGTCAGAGTTGTCTTGCCATGGTCGACGTGACCAATCGTACCAATATTAATATGGGGTTTCGTTCTTTGATATGCGTCTGCCATGTTTCTCCTTAAGTTCGTTTACGTATTTACTAATTTAGTTTTGACTCTTGGACTTTTGATATTGTTCAATTATGCCGGCTGCGATATTACTGGGGACCTCTTCGTAGTGACTTGGTTCCATATAATAACTAGCTCGACCTTGAGTCATGCTTCGCAGTATTGTAGCATATCTGGTGAGCTCTGCCAAGGGGACGAGCGAGGTAATGATGCGGGCATTGCCCCTATTGCTGGTGCCTTGGATTTGGGCACGTTTACTACTCAAATCACCAATCACATCACCCATAAAGTCTTCCGGGGTGGTGACTTCCACTTTCATGACCGGTTCGAGAAGAATGGGTGTACCTTGTTTAACGGCCGACTGGAGTGCCATGGATCCGGCTATTTTAAAGGCAATTTCGGATGAATCGACTTCGTGGAAACTGCCGTCATAGAGTGCTACAGCCATGTCGACCAGAGGATAACCGGCTACCACGCCGTTTTCCATGGCTTCGATCACGCCCTTTTCGACGGCCGGAATATATTCACGGGGAACACTACCTCCGGTGATTTCGTTTTTAAACTCAAAACCTTCACCCCGGCTTTTTGGTTCAACCCGGAGTAAACAGTGACCGTATTGACCGCGGCCGCCGGATTGGCGGATATATTTACCTTCGGCTTGAGCGGTGACTTTAATGGTTTCTTTGTAGGCCACCATGGGGTTTCCCACATTGGCTTCGACACCAAATTCCCGTTTCATACGATCGACCATGATTTCCAGGTGCAGTTCGCCCATACCCTTGATGATGGTTTGGCCGGTTTCCTGATCAACTTTGACTTGTAAGGTCGGATCCTCCTCGAGCAACTTCGCCAGAGCCATACCCATTTTTTGTTGGTCATTCTTGGTTTTTGGTTCAATGGCCAAAGAAATTACGGGCTCCGTAAAGTCGATACCTTCATAAATAATCGGGTCTTCCTCGGAGCTTAGGGTGTCGCCTGTTTTGGTATATTTGAGGCCAACTACCGCCACAATTTCACCGGCTTTGGCTACGGCAATTTCTTCCCGCTGGTTGGCATGCATGAGTAGGAGACGGCCGACGCGTTCTCTTTGGTCTTTGCTGGCATTTAAAATATACGAGCCGGAATCCAAAATCCCGGAATAAATGCGCAGGTACGTCAAGCGGCCGACATGCGGGTCGGTTTGGATTTTAAAGGCCAGAGCAGAAAACTTCTCTTCCGGAATTAATTTCCTGACCACCTCGGTATCCGTATGAGGTATGGTACCTTTCATGTCCGCAATATCCATAGGGGAAGGTAAATATTCAACTACGCCATCGAGGAGCGGCTGAACGCCTTTGTTGCGCAGGGATGAGCCGCAAAAAATCGGCACGAGGTGATTGCCTATGGTGGCTTTACGTAGAGCGGCTTTGACCTCGTTGATAGATAGTTCTTCACCTTTGATAAATTTTTCGGTTAGAGCGTCATCTGTTCCGGCAATTTGTTCGATGAGTTTTTCCCGGTATGCTTCAACCTCGCCTACCATGTCGGCGGGAATGTCGACTTCCTGATAATGGGCTCCGGTTTCTTCACCCGACCAGACTATGGCTTTGCGGTCGAGTAATAAGACGATGCCTTTGAAGGTGTTTTCGACTCCGATGGGCAGAGCCATGATAGCCGGATTGGCGCCCAATTTTTCCACGACATCCTTGACTGTGGCAAAGAAATCGGCGCCCAATTTATCCATTTTATTGACGAAGCAAAGACGGGGAACGTGATATTTGTCGGCTTGGCGCCAGACGGTTTCAGATTGGGATTGCACCCCCTCTTCGGCATCCAACACGGTGATACCGCCATCCAAGACCCGAAGGGAGCGTTCAACTTCGGCGGTAAAATCAACGTGACCGGGAGTATCAATAATGTTGATGCGGTATTTTTCGGTAGGTAGCGCCGTCTCAAATACCGGCTGCCAAAAGGTGGTGGTGGCAGCGGACATAATGGTGATGCCGCGTTCTTTTTCCTGCTCCATCCAGTCCATTTGGGTATCACCCTCATGTACTTCACCAATTTTATAGGTTTTTCCGGTGTAATAGAGAATGCGTTCGGTGGTGGTGGTTTTACCGGCATCAATATGGGCAATAATGCCAATATTTCTGATCCGGTCGAGGGGCATTTGGGAAGCGTTCGTATGTGACATAGAAATAGTTTTGGCTAACTAATGGTTTACCATCTAAAGTGGGCGAAGGCTTTATTGGCATCGGCCATCTTGTGCATGGTGCTTTTCTTTTGGACGGCACCGCCCTCGTTGTTGGCTGCATCGATGATTTCGGCAGCCAGTTTTTCGGAAAAGGTATGATATTCCTTGTTAGGGCGTTTAGTGGCCTCAATAATCATCCAACGGACCACTAAACTGACGGCCCGGTTGGGCCGAACGGGAGTCGGGACCTGATAGGCGGCGCCGCCCACCCGGCGGGAACGAACTTCCATCTGAGGAGAAATGTTTTTGATGGCGGCATCCAATACCTCTATGGGGTCTTTTTTGGTTTTGGTTTTAACCAATTCGAGAGCAGTGTAGATGTTGGTTTCGGCCACGGCTCTCTTGCCATCCTTCATACTGCGGGTAATGAGTTTGGTGACCAGCCGGCTTTGATATAAGGGGTCTTTGGGGATGATTCGTTTGGTGGCTGTTTTTCCGCGCATAGAATTACTTGGCCGCTTTGGGGCGACGTGCTCCGTATTTTGATCTGGCTTTCTTTCTGTTTTCTACTCCGGCACAGTCGTATTTGCCGCGAATAATATGATATTTTACACCGGGTAAATCTTTGACCCGGCCGCCCCTGATTAAAACGATGGCATGTTCAGCCAGGTTGTGACCCTCACCTTGAATATACGCGGTGACTTCCTGACGGTTACTTAAGCGGACGCGGGCAACTTTCCGGAGAGCCGAGTTGGGTTTTTTTGGTGTCATGGTTTTCACAATAATACAGACTCCCCGTTTCTGGGGGCTGTTTAAACCTATAGAGCGCTTTTTCAAGCTGTTGTAACTCTTACGCAGGGCAGTCGCTTTGACCTTCATGGCCTTCGGGTGCCGGCCTTTGCGGATAAGTTGATTGATGGTTGGCATATTTATCTAATTTATAGTTAATAGTTAGTATTTCGTAGTCCGTATAAGGCATTTAACTCAAATAAAAAAGCGGCTCAAGCCGCTTTTATAAGCTGACTCAAACTAGCTTTAGTATATGATTGCCAAAAAGACTTTCACGCCTCGTATTGTACCTTCCAGGAAAAGTCTTGTAAATGCCTGGAAACTCTTCCGCTTATTTGATTCTGGCTCGCTCTGGCGTGGTGGGAATCAAACGGCCAATGATGACATTTTCTTTCATGCCTTTCAAGTTGTCGATCTGACCTCGCAGGGCTGCATCGGTTAAAATGTTGGTGGTTTCCTGGAATGAGGCAGCAGACAGCCAAGAATCGGTATGCAAACTGGCCTGGCTCACTCCCAGGATAATCTGTTGAGCCGTGGCGGCCTCACCTTTCGTGTCGGCGATGGCTTCGTTTTGGGCTTCAAAACCGGTGCGGGAGATTATTTCGCCCGGCAGTAAACCGGTATCGCCCGATGATTCGATTTTGACTTTGTCACTCATTTTACTGATGACCACTTCAAAATGCTTGTCATTGATGGGAATACCCTGTGATTCGTAGACGGCTTGAATTTCATCCAAGAGATATTCTTCGGCGGCTTTAATACCTTTGATTTTAGTCACTTCTTTGACGTTTAAGCTGCCGGCAGACAGCTGGCTGCCAATGCCAACCAGATCACCGGAGCTCACATTTAAGATGCTGGTTAACGGTACCGTGTAGAGTTTTTCCTCTTGGGTTTTATTCGTCGGGTTGACGGTAATGACATACCCGCCGCCAGTTTCTTCCACCGCGACTTTGCCGGCAATTTCTGCCAGGGGGGCTAAGTTTTTGGGTGATCTGATTTCAAATAATTCGTCTACCCTAGGCAAACCCTGGGTCACATCCAATCCAACGATGCCCCCGGCGTGTTTAACACGCATAGTCAACTGGGTGCCTGGTTCACCGACCGATTGGGCGGCGACCACCCCCACCGGAGTACCCAGTTCAACCATGTGCTTGGTAGAGAAATCCCAACCGTAACACATAGCACACATGCCTTGTTTGGCTTCGCAGGTTAAGGGCGAGCGGACTGCAACCAAGGGAACACCCGCTTTGAGAATAGCCGCGCCGGTTTCCTCATCAATTATATGGCCTTTTTTAACCAACACAGCCTTTGTTTTGGGATGAACTACCTGTTTGGCAACGACCCTGCCAATAATGCGGCTAACAAACGATTTTTCCCGCTTGCCGGCTCTGACAACTTCGACTGACTCTTTGGTACCGCAATCTTCCAAGCGGATAATGGCATCATGGGCCACATCGACCAACCGGCGGGTCAAGTATCCGGCGTCGGCGGTTTTTAGGGCCGAATCAGTCAAACCCTTGCGAGAGCCCCTGGTGGAGGTGACATATTCAAAGATTGACAAACCTTCTCTAAAATTACTTTTGGTGGGCAACTCGACGATTTTACCCAAGGGATCAACGACCAAACCACGCATAGCACTTAATTGTTTGACCTGATCTCGGCTGGCCCGGGTTCCGCCGGAATTGATCATGATTTTAACGGCGTTGTCGGGTGAAAATTGTGCCCAAGTCCGGTCGGCAATTTCTTCGGTGGTGTCTATCCAAATTTCATTGGTAAGACGGCGTTTTTCGTCGACGGTGATCAAACCTTGGCGATAGTTTTCCTGAATGGTTTCGGCCTTTTTGTTGGCCTCCATAATCATTTCACCTTTTTCGGCAATCATTTTATTGTCGGACACAGCCACGGAAAGTCCGGAAGTAGTGGCGCCCGCAAAACCGAAGTTTTTGATGTTGTCAATTAAGTCGGCAGTTTCGCTGTCGCTTAAGTGTTTGATGGCTTCGCGAATCAATTCTTTGATGGCGGCGGCGTTGATCTCGTGATTTAAGTACCGTAATTTTTCCGGCAGGATGTTGTTGAACTTGATCCGGCCCACACTGGTTTCTATGATTTCGGATTTGCCTTTGGCGTTGGTGACTCGAACTTTAATGGCTTGGCGGAGTTCGATTTTGCCATTTTCCCGGGCAGCTTCTGCCTCTAAGGGCGAACTGAAGATGGTGGCGGCCAGAGCAAGTCTTTCATCGATTGAAGTGGTGTAGTAACAGCCCATGGCCATTTCCTTGTTGGGGACAGTAATAGGAGAACCATCGGCCGGCTTTAAAAGATTGGATTGAGCCATCATCAAACGGATCGACTCTTCCCGGGCTTCGATACCCAGTGGGACGTGGACGGCCATTTGGTCACCATCAAAGTCAGCATTATAACCGGCGCAGACACACGGGTGAATGGAGATGGCGTTACCTTCGATTAAGACCGGGAAAAAGGCCTGGATACCCAGTTTGTGCAAGGTAGGAGCACGGTTTAACAAGACGGGATGGTTTTTGATGACTTTTTCCAAGATATCATAGACTTCCGGGTCACGATTTTCGATGACGTTTTTGGCCGATTTTACATTGGGGGCGGTGCCTAACTTAATGAGTTCCCGCAGGACAAACGGCTTGAACATTTCCAGAGCCATGTCTTTGGGCAATCCGCATTGGTTTAGCTTGAGTTCTGGTCCTACCACGATGACGGATCTACCCGAATAATCGACGCGTTTGCCCAGGAGATTTTGGCGGAAACGGCCTTGTTTACCGCGTAGCATTTCCGATAAGGATCGTAATTCGCGGCGGCGTTTTCGAGTGGTGGTGCGACTTTGACTGGAATCGATTAATGAGTCGACAGCTTCCTGCAGCATTCTCTTTTCGTTTCGCAAGATGATTTCGGGCGCGCCAAGTTCGATTAAGTGTTTGAGGCGGTTGTTCCTATTAATAACCCGGCGGTACAAATCATTTAAATCAGAACTGGCAAAACGGCCGCCGGATAATTGCACCATGGGGCGTAAATCCGGAGGGATCACGGGCAAGATCTTCATGATCATCCATTCGGGTCTGATACCGGCCGATTTGATGCCTTCAACTACGCGCAAGCGCTTGGTGGCTTTGACGTGTTTGGCGCCAACGGAAGTGCGGCTCTCTTCCCGCAGCCTCTCGGTCAATTTTTCTACATCAATCTTTTTGATTAAATTAACTAAAGCTTCGGCACCCATGCCGACTTCAATGTGGTCGGATGCCTGGTATTCCCACAGCTTCAAGTATTCGTCTTCGGTTAAAATGGATTTGACTTTTAGTTTCTTGACCATGTCTTTGACGGTCTTGTAGACGGTTTCGGCGTTTTCCATTTCACTGCCCAACCGGTCTTTAATCTTTTGCATGACGTGTTTGCTTTTGATGGTGGCTTCGGAGATCTTGACCTCTTGCTGTTCCTTGTTTTTAATCGAGGATTTAATGGCTTTGAAGGCAATTTTTAAATTGTCTTTTTCACCTTCAACGTCAGCCTTGGCTTTGGTTTTTAGATCTTCAATGGTGCCGGCCATTTTGCCGTCTAATGAATTGATGATCTCAATGCGTTTGTCGCGATCGACCGACAGCACCACATATTGGGCAAAATAAATGATGTTGCTTAAGTTTCGGGGTGAGATATCTAAAATCAGTGATAGTTTGGAAGGAGCGCCTTTGAAAAACCAGACGTGGGCGACCGGAGCGGCCAAGGTGATATGACCCATGCGTTCACGGCGGACCCGGCTTTGGGTGACTTCGACGCCGCATTTGTCACAGATGATGCCTCGGTAACGGATGCGCTTGTACTTACCACAGTAACATTCCCAGTCTTTGGTAGGGCCAAAGATTTTTTCGCAGAAAAGACCGTCTTTTTCGGGTTTGAGTGTGCGGTAATTGATGGTTTCCGGTTTGGTAACTTCACCGTGCGACCAAGATTTGATGGTGTCGCTTGAGGCTAAACTAATTTGAATACCGGAAAAATCGACTAAGTTTTTCATACGTTTCCTTCCTCCACCTTTGTGCCTTTGTCGGCATCCGCAGGATCAGCTAGTAATTCGGACTGGTCTTCATCATCATCATCGTCATCAGAGGCAGTAGAAACGGCGGGGTCATCAATGACTACATCATCTACCGGAGCTGACGGTTCTTCGACGGCTTCAATCACATCGACTTCGATGGCGCCTGTCGGACTGACGTCTAGACTTAAACTATTGAGTTCCTTGACCAGCACTTTGAACGATTCGGGGACGGTGCTGCTGGGAATTTCGCTGCCTTTCACTATGGCTTCGAAGGCTTTGGAACGACCAACTACGTCGTCTGACTTGATGGTGAGCATTTCCTGCAGGGTATGAGCGGCTTTGTGGGCTTCCAAAGCCCAGACTTCCATTTCTCCCAATCTCTGACCGCCCATTTGGGCTTTACCGCCCAAAGGCTGTTGGGTGACGAGGGAATACGGTCCGGTCGATCGGGCGTGCGTCTTGTCTTCAACCATGTGAATCAATTTTAGAATATACCCAACACCCACCACCGTTTGTTCCTGATAAGGCACGCCTGTGCGGCCATCGTACAACTGGGTTTTACCGGAAACCGGCAATTTGGCTTTGATGAGTTCTTTGGTGATGCTGTCTTCGTTGACTTCTTCAAACACCGGCAGGGCGACTTTGTAGCCCAATTTCCGGGCGGCCAATCCGAGATGAGCCTCCAGGAGCTGTCCTAAGTTCATACGAGCCAAGACGGAGAGGGGGGAAATGATGAGGTCAACCGGTGTGCCGTCTTCCAAATAAGGCATATCTGCGGCAGGGATAATTTTGCTGATGACACCTTTGTTGCCATGACGCCCGGCTAATTTATCACCCACGGTCACTTTTCTGATTTGGGCGACACGGACGGTAATTTTCATATTGACGCCGGGATCGAGTTCATCCCCTTTGTCGCGGTCGAGGATTTTAACGTCGATAACGGTACCCCATTCGCCGTGCGGCATGCGAAGGGAGGTGTCTCTGACTTCGCGGGCTTTTTCGCCAAAGATGGCCCGTAACAGACGTTCTTCGGCGGTAAGTTCTGTCTCCCCTTTAGGCGCAATTTTACCGACCAGGATATCGTTGGGACCGACTTCGCTCCCCACGACCACAACACCGTCTTCTGCCAGGTTACGGAGATCTTTTTCACCAATATTGGGAATGTCTTTGGTGAGTTCCTCGGGCCCTAATTTGGTGTCCATGACCTGGGCTTCGTATTCGTTGATGTGAATAGAGGTTAAGGCATCTTCTTTAACCAGCCTATCCGAAACAATAATGGCATCTTCGTAGCCCAACCCGTCGAAAGAAGCGTAGGCAATGGTGACGTTTTGCCCGAGTGACAATTCGCCATCCTGGGCGGCCGGGCCGTCGATAAGTAAATCGCCGGTTTTGACTTTTTCTCCTGCTGTGACGATCGGGTTTTGGGAATAACAGGTGGATTGAGAGGTGCGTTGAAATTTTTCAATGTGATACACCGCTTTGTTGCCTTCAAAGGTAATGTATTCGGTCTCCCTTATTTTGGCATCGCTTAATAGATTTTTAACATCTTTAGGATCCATTTTGACGACTACTTTAGTGGCATCGACATAATCGACTGTGCCATTCCCCAAGGATAAAATAGTGCGTTCCATGGCTGTAGCTATAGACAATTCCATACCCGTACCCACAATGGGAGACTGGGGTTTGATTAACGGCACGGCCTGACACTGCATATGAGTACCCATTAGGGCGCGGTTGGCTTCGTCATGGCTGATGAAAGGAATGAGGGAGGCGCTGCTGCCTAAAACTTGGCGGGGAACAACGTCTATGTATTCAACCTGTTCGACTTCGCTTTCCAAAAATTCACCTTGATAACGCACCGGCACCCACTGACTTTGGATAAAACCTTTATCGTCCAAGGCAACGGCGGCGTCTGTCACATAATGATCTTCTTCTTCGTCGGCAGACAAGTAAACCACTTCGTCGGTCACCTGCATTTTGGTAGTTTTGCCTTTGGTAACTTTGACTACTTTACGGTACGGGGCTTCCAAGAAACCAAATTCATTGACCCTGGCGTAGAGAGCCATGTAGGTGACCAAACCGATGTTGGGGCCTTCGGGTGATCTGACCGGACAAATACGGGAATACTGGGAAGCATTAATGTCGCGCATAGAAAAGCTGGCGCGCTCACGGGTGACACCACCGGTGCCCATGACGGACAAGCGACGCAGGTTGTCGATTTCCGATAACGGGTTGGGCTGATCCAAAATAGTGGATAGACGATTCCGGCGGAAGAATTCGGAAATGGTGGCGATGACCGGCCGGGCATTGACCAATGAGCTGGGGGTGATGAGTTCGTCGGTTTTGGTCAGTGACATTTTTTCGCGGATAGAGCGTTCCAAACGAAGTAAGCCTACCCGGAAAGCCGAAATAGCCACCAGTTCCCCCACGCTTCTTACGCGGCGGTTACTCAAATGATCAATGTCATCGACTTTGCCGATGCCATTTTGTAAATTGATCAGGTATTTGAAGGTGGCTAGGATGTCTTGGGGGGTTAGTACTTGGTTGTTGTCGGCGTTGTCGACGTTTAGGTTTAGTTTGCGGTTTAGTTTGTAACGGCCGACGCGGTCGAGGTCGTAACGGCGGGAATCAAAAAACATTTGAAAGATAAGTTCTTGGGCATTTTCGAGCAGCGCGGGTTCGCCGGGCCGCATTTTCTGATAAATCTCAATGAGGGCTTCTTCTCTGGTTTTGGCCGAGTCTTTGGCGAGAGTGCCGATAATATAGTCGTGGTTCTTGTCGGTGTTGACGTCTTTTAAGGCGGCCATTATGTCGTCGTCTGTGGAAAAGCCAATGGCCCGCAACAGGGTGGAGCCGACAATTTTGCGGTGCCGATCAATTTTGACGGAAATGACATCGTTTTTGGCAACTTGAATTTCCAGCCAAGAACCGCGGATGGGGCGAAGTTCGGCGGAATACAGCATGCGGCCGGTCGAACGGTCGATGGAGCCGGAAAAGAAAACGCCCGGCGAGCGGACGAGTTGGTTGACTACGGCACGTTCGATGCCGTTAATAATAAACGTACCGCGGGTAGTCATCTTGGGAATATCACCCATAAAAACTTCTTGGGTGGTGACTTCACCGGTAATCTTATTTTTGAGGGTGGTTTCGGCCCGCAAGGCCATTTCATAGGAAAGACCTTTGCGTTTGGCAACAGCCGGGGAATATTTGGGTTCGTCAAAAGTATAGGCGCCAAACTTTAGTTCCCAGTTTTTACCGGTGAAATCTTCGATGGGGTTGATTTCTTCAAAAGCATCTTTAATGCGTTTATTAAGGAAGCCGTTGTAGGAGTCAACCTGAACACCTATCAAGTCTAAGGTGGGGAGCGGAAGATTGGTTTTACCCCAATATTGTCGTTTGCTTGCCTTAGCCATAGGGCCCTTTTTGCTTCTACTTTGTAAGCTAACTACCGGGGACGCCACAAAAATTGGGCATAGGATGCCCTTTGGTTTTTGATTAATGAGTTAGGCGTTGAGACTAAACAATTTTCCCCAGATTTTGTTTATGCGAATTGACGTATTTTTCAGCCGTATGAGCAGAGGCCAAGAAAAATCAAAAGAGACGTACAAAAAGTACGTCCTTCTGTGTGACGCTAGGTGTTAGTCTAACAGCGGAAACCCAGGGTGTCAAGAGGGGAGGAATAGCAAATTGTTCTAATTGACCTAATTATTCTAAATAAGTACCAAACGCCAATTATTAATAGATCTATTTGGTTTTGGGAAATTGGATATTATTTAGAACAATTAGAATAATTCGAGCTTAGAAATTATTAGCGGAGATAGGTTTGGACGTTTTGGTTGTGCTGCTCGGCTGTTTTGGCGTAATGCATAACGCCTTGACCATCGGTAATATAGAACCAATAATCGGAAGGCGTGGGGGCGAGGGCGGCTACGATACTATCAAGTGAGGGGGAGCAGATGGGTCCGGGCGGCAGGCCGGGGTTTAGATACGTATTGTATGGAGATTTGATTGCCTTATCGATGGCCAGCGGGGGTTTCCACCAGGTCTTTTGCACCGCATCATAGCCTTTGGCATATTGGAGAGTGGCGTCGACCTGCAACGGCCAATTATTTTCTATCCGCTGCCATAATATTCCGGAGACCATTTTTCTGTCATTGCTGTTTTTGGCTTCCCGCTCAATGATGGAGGCCATGGTCAAGATTTGATTTTGGGTATAGCCGGATTTGGTGATGTCGGCCAGCAAGGGAGTTAGCTTTGTATCCAAGGTGTTGGTCATGATGGAGGCGATCGTGTCTTCGTTGCTATCTAAAGGGAAAAGATAGGTGTCGGGGAAAAGCTGGCCCTCCATGCCTCTAGTGGCGGTTAAAAAAACCGCCCTATCAAAACCGGCGCCGGCAGCAGTAAAGGCGTTTTCGAGGCTGTCGGCAATTTCTTCCCGCCGCCAGCCTTCCAGTACCGTCACCCAAATGTCCTGCCTGCCTGAAGTTAAACTGCGGGCGATAGCCGGGGTGGTGAGGTTTTCGGAAAGTTTAAAGCTGCCTGCCTGGATGTTCTGCGTGATGCCGGAAACCATAACGTAGAGCTTAAAAACCCCCGGTGAGCGGATGAGGTTTTTGCTTTTTAGATTTTGGCCGATGCGAGCAACCGTTTCGCCTTTTTTAATGATAAAGGTGGTGGGAGTTTGGACAGGAGAAACCGGAGTGGTTTGATAATAAACCCAAGCACCAATTGCCAAGCTAGCCAAAATGATGCCGGCAAAAAGACGAAGGAAAAACTTCATGCTTTTACACTTCCTCGAAGAGGGCGCGCCTAAACTTACCTTTATCTTTGATGAAAATCCGCCCACATTTGCAAATGACTTTAAAACTGCCGTCTTTGCGTTTGGTGGTTTCGCCTTTGTCTAAGGGGCTGCCGCAACCAACGCATTGACCTTTGGCCAGTAACCATGCTTGGACGGGTGCAATGATGTTTTTAAACATATCTTTTCCTTTACTCTGCCTTACTCATTCTAGCAATTTTGGCCTTATTTGACAACCTCATCCAGATATTCTTGCAGTATGGCGGCGGCGGCCAGATGGTCAATAGGGTTTCTGCGTTTTTGGCGTTTGGCTCGGCTACCCACTAGGTATTGGTGGGTTTCCAGTGAGCTTAACGTTTCATCCTGAAAAGTAAGCGGCAAATTGGTGGCCGCTTGTAGTTTTTGGGCGAACACTTTGGTAAGGCGGCCCATGTCTCCCTCACTTAGGCCGACAACTATGCGCCCAATGTCGTGTTTGGTACATAGATCGGCACAGGAGGTGAGGGCTTTGGCATCATTTTCGATGATGGCTAATGGTTCGGCCAGCGGGGTGGTGGCGATGGCCACACCAATGCGTTTGGTACCAAAGTCGAAGCAAATAATAGGTTGATCCATAGCTATGATTGTACTCTAAAGATGGTAATAATCTTGGGACACGTGCCGTTTTGTCCGATAAGAGCTAGGCCAATTTTGTTACTCATAAATCTCATTGGTGCTATTTGCAATTCCCGGGTGATCGTCTTGGCTTTCTGCTCACCCGCTAGCCGGGTTAAGGTAATGTGTGGTTTGAAAGCAGACCTAATGTATGGATAGCCGAATTGCTCAATATTGTTTTTTGTCTTGCTATCTGTTGTGCTTTGTCTCATGAGATCAACCATGCCTGGTCTTTGCAGTCCTTCCCGTAGTGGATTGATCGTGTTGATGATGGCACGTTGTAGTTTTTTTATTGCCAAGGAGTTAACAGCGCTAACTTCGATAAATCCCTTGTCTTGTGATGGTTTAAAGAGGTGAATGGTGAAGGGTGTTACTTTGCCAATTAGTTGTTTGGCGGCGGCTTTGACGTGTGATAGGTTTTTATTTGGTATACCAAAATGATAGAGAGAAAGATGGGGGTGGTGCGTTTTATTATCTAAAATGAAGAGGCCATCAAATGGCTTGGCTATAGATTGGCTTAGGCGGATACATTCGTCGCTTACCTTTTTATTTGGCAGCAGACAAATATTTAGTTCCAACATAGAGCGTGCTTTAATAAACGTCTGCAAGTTGGGCGACGATGACGCCGCGGCGCATATAGGTGCCTTCGGGTGTACACGTGATCAGTTTCAGCTCCCGGTTGTTAAGCCTCTGCTGCAATATGAAGACGTCTTCCGGTTTGACTTCGACTTTTTCCTTGACGAGATACGTGTACCTCACACCATCATAGTCAATAAAAATGGGATCATCGACTTTAAGCGTCATGATTTTGCTAAAGATACTGTTATAACGATTAGGATTATCTAATCCCGGGCTATAGAATTGGCGTAGAGTGGAATGGCCAAAGATGACCGGGGAGCCCAATTGGCCGGGTTGGGAGGTGCCGGGAAAATGGATCAGGCCTTGATTTAAGTCACTGCCGCCAATGATAACTTTGGCGTCTTCAATATCAATCTTGGGAATAGAAATTTTATAGATGGGTACGTCGTAATTATTAGCTTGGTTGGAAAAAGTGGCCGTCGGAAACCAGTTTTGGGCGTTGGTATAGTCAATGGTCTCGCCTAATACCTGGGGTGCGGTTTCGTTTTGTTCAACCGCGCTGCTTGCTCCAATGGTTTGGATGGCCGTGTTTGATTGCAGGGGAGAAAGAATAGGGTCACGGCGGATGGATGGGGCCGTTACTAATTCATGAGAAATAATTGGCCAGGCAACATTGGCAATTAAAATGCTTCCCAGGGTAATCAGTATGGGCGGCAGAGATTTTTTAAATTTGAAAGCAATTTTTGGCCGAGCCGAATGGAGAGGTGTGACCGGAGGGCCGACTGGTCCTTTGATATAGCGGTATAGCATTTACTGCCCTTCCGATTTGATGGTGATGGTGATGTGGTCGGCTCGTCTGGGGAAAGTAGCCAAAGTGGCG
>Ga0155918_145_pt2 | contig 14308 bp, 20 predicted proteins | sample RifCSPlowO2_01_FD_107572 | JGI IMG/M metagenome (GOLD analysis project Ga0155918, IMG submission 107572) | Microgenomates group bacterium RIFCSPLOWO2_01_FULL_47_10
GAACAAAGCGTGCATTGAAAATGCACCAGAAAATATTTTCATTAAATTTATCTTGAAATTTCTTCCATAGAGAGCAACCCCCTCTTTGGCCCCATAAAAGAAACGACGGATGCCGCCTGTTTCTTACCCCACGCCAGCGCCTCATCCACCGACTTTCCCACCATCAAGCCAGCCACCATACCCGTCCCAAAAGCATCTCCGGCACCAGTTTGTTCTACCATAGTGACTTTTTCGACCGCAAAGAATCGGCAGCCATTCCCTTCACAGACTTTTCCTTCGTTGAGTCCATCGGTGATGACGGTCAATTTTGGCCCAGTCACGCTAAAACTACGTTGCCAAATACTATCATTAGTCAGATCCATAGCCAGCAGTGCGCTCGCTTCCTCTCGGTTCACCAACAACAAATCAATGCCGGCAAATAACGATAAGCCTCCCCAATTGCCCAGCTGTTGGATTTCGGCCATACCGGGATTAAGAGCCACCCGGATACCACATGCCTTGGCGTGACCCAGTAGTCCCTCCAATAACTCCATCTCCCCTCCGAGAGAGCTAATATGAAGCCAATTTGGATAAAGTCGATCCCAGGGGATATCGGATTTTGTCAGCATTTTACTGGCTCCCCGATGTACCGCCACACTGCGGGTTCCATCTGAAGCCACCATAATTGTTGAGATTCCTGTTTGTTCACTCGACTCCTGCACCAGCAGAGAAGTATTAACTTTCTCCCTCACCAACTCCTCTTTAATGGCAGCAGACACCAGATCTGTCCCCATTTCGGCAATCAAAGACGTCCGCAAACCCTTGCGGGCAAATGACACCGCATTATTGGTTCCCCCGCCTCCGGACACTAAAACTGCCTCCGCCACTTCGGTTTTTCCGCCATATACTTCAGCCAAGGCTACTCCCTCACCGGCTTGTGAAGTATGCACTTTTACAAACTTATCAGACTTCATATACACATCAAGGAGAGCCGACCCTATACAGATGACATCGTACTCAGCTCCTACTTGTTTTATATCACTCATAGCTATCACTATACCAATATTTCTTTTCTCTTTCCTCCCCGGCTCATTCATCCTATACTTATACCTACAATGACCATCTCTCCCACTTGTCTCGATTTTGCCAACCACGAACCCTCCGCCGTTAAAACCGATATCGACTTTTTGGCACGCCAGGTGACCACCCATGGTTTTAATGCCGCCTTTGTTAACCCCATCTGGGTCAGCTATCTCAAAGCCGCCTACCCGTCTCTGAAAATTGGCACTATCGTCTCATTTCCTCTCGGCCAGGATACATTGGAAATTAAGTCTGCCGCCGTCAAAGCCTACGCTCTTGCCGGAGCAATGGAACTGGATACCGCTCTAAACTTAAGCTATATCAAACAGGGGCTCTGGGATGATTCTCTTGCCGAAATGACCCGGCTTGTCAGTGACTTAAAATCCCTCGATTCCCACAAAATTATTAAATTTGTCCCTGAAACCAGCTATCTCACACCCACCGAATTAATGAAGACCGCCGAACTTATCCTTCGCTCCGGGGCTGATTTTATCAAAACCAACACCGGCATGGGTCCAACCGGCGCCAGACTTGAAGATATTCCCATCATTAGGAACGCCATCGGCCAAGATCTGCCCATCAAAGTTGCCGGCGGTATTTCCAATCTTCATGAGGCCGAACAATTCCTAACAGCCGGTGTTACCCGGATTGGCACTTCCCACGCCTTGGATATCATCAATCCCCAGCCTCATCCCATCATCTCTCTCACTCCGCCGCCACCCGGAGAATAGTCTTTTTGGCTTCCATTTCACCTAGTTCATAAACGCCCCTTCGGCGCACATCCGGCAATGGGTATGATCTACCTGCTCCATCTTCCACTCCAAATGTTCAATCGCCGGCAAGATTGCTTCTACATCATCGACTATTTCAAACACATCCATTTCTTTCTCATCCAACAGCAAATTCTCCTGCATGGCATACACGATCGGACGCCAAAAAGAGCCGACGAGAATAAACGGTTTATGGTGACCATAATACAACTTGGCCAATACCCAAGCCGTGCCAAATTCAGACACTGTTCCTGTTCCACCCTTAAAAATCAAAAACATATCCGACTCGGCCATCAAGGTAAACATCCGCTCAATATAATTAACCGTCACCACTTCCCGGTCGGGTACATTGCCGACATATTTTCCCTCAAATCCCGGCGCATATTTGGGGGAAAAAGTCACCGTCTCCGTTTCACCATGAACCGATTCAGCTCCTTTGGTGGCCGCTTCCATCACTCCGGGGCCGCCGCCATTAACTATCACAAAGCCTTGCTTGGCCAATTCCGCCGCCGCATTATAAGCATCTTTATACACCTCATTTTCTTCAGAAATTCCGGCATCACCGAAAAAAGCTATCTTGTGAATTATTTTAAAAACACCCGGGGCAGGTTTACTCATGCTTTAAGTAAAGCAGTTAGTTGCGCGTAACTCAAGGCTAGATGAAGTCAATTAAATAATTACACATGTTTCGTTCTTTGTTGTTCTTGCTAGCGCATGTCTGGTAGTTTCTTTAAGAACCATTGAAAACCGGATAAGAAAACCTAACAGCGCGGAAAGTGCGAAATTCGTGAATTCGTTCTTCGCAACCAACAGAATTATCGTTATGATGTACTCATGAAAAATAAGCCCTATCGTCTCCGCTTAGCTGCTTTGTTACTCATTCTTCTGACGGTCGGCGCCGGTCTGGTTATCGTCCCGGTGGAAATCTCGCAATCCTCAAACCCGAACCTTACCACTATCGAAAATGGTTTATGGTGGTCGGTTTCCACCATCACTAGCGTGGGTTATGGTGACTTCGCTCCCACCTCAAGCTTGGGTAAGCTGATTGGCGCGTTCTTGGAAGTTGCCGGTGTCACCATGTTTGGTATCGTGATCGCCTTGATTACCGTGGATATGTTCCGTAAAGAACAGCAATACTACTGGTCCCGCACCACCGAACGGTTCAATCGTCTGGAAGAAAAACTCGATGCCATCGAGAAAAAACAATCCTTCACCATCAAAAAATAGTGAACCTTTATTCTCCCTTTTACTCAGTGTATTTGCCGATGATGGTAACAAATCACACAATTCGTATGAGACACAGATAACAAATTCAGCACGTTTCAAGGACCAGGCTTACAGCCTGGCAAAACTTTCAAGGTACTCCTAAACTTTAGTCTTCGCTTCCTTTTGAAATCTGCTGAATTTCCGTTATCGCAGTCGATTCGCAATATATTTATAAAAAAATTTGTTGCCTTCACAAAAGGCAAATAACTAATGCCTAGTCCATCCCCAATTCTGCCTTTGCTTCTGCCGTCATCATTTCCGGTGTCCAGGGCGGATCAAACGTCACATCGATAATCAGCTTATTCGGGTCAAAGCCGGGTAAATCAGCCAAAACTTCCCCTACCATCATATTGATGACAGGAGCCAGCGGGCACCCGGGAGAGGTCAGCGTCATCACTACCCGAACAAATTCCTCTTCCAAATAAACATTGTAGATCAATCCCAATGCCACGATATTGATTTGAAGCTCGGGATCTATCACCTTTGAGAGGCGTTCCATCACCTCGTTTTTTGAAAATTGCCACATCATCATATCCCTTTAATAGCCAACAACCAAAGCCAGTCGTAGTGACTGGCAATGGTATTTATGTGTAAAAAAAGCTTAAGCTCTCTTTAAAACGGGCATGCCGGTTCTGGAGGTTTCCATCACAGCGTAACCTGCGGGAACTGCATCCAGAGATCCATCACGAACATCACGAGCGAAAAAGAAGATTGTTTGAGTTCGGCCATTTTTAAGGGTAACCACTTTGTTGTGGAGATAGTAGGTCTGACCCTTAGAATTAGTGTAAGAAAATGCCATTATGTTTCACCCCCTTACAAAGGCAAGCATTAGTGCTTGTTAAATTCGTCGCTTCCAGGGAAGCTTCTCAAGAAGAGAATAGCATACCAGACAAATTTTGCAATACCCATCTGGATAATTTAAAATAGATTGATACAAAGGAAATATTTAATATATAACCTCCACCTCAAGGAACCCTTTAGACCCATTCCGACAGCAGCCTTCCCATCGCCAACTCTACTAAATGCCGGTATTCGCTTTCCCTCGTTACCCATCCGTCAGTCACCACTCCCAACATACCCATCTTTTTCCGTATGTCAGCAATTCCGGTCATGGTTTCCATCACCAAACCCATTTCTTCCCCCTTCATCAGCTGCTCACCAAGCTTGCTTGGTAAAATAAAGCGCGATCCATTTGCCCATTCAGTTCTGCCTGTCCGATCTATCACACAACACCACACGGTGTTCCAAACTTGATCGACTTCAATAAACACTCCGCCTTCCAAACCCACTCCCACATCTGCCTTTGTAAGATGGAGTATGCCTATCGCTCGCTCGTACACTCCCCGCTTTGTTTCCTCATCACTCATGGGTTGCGCCGACACCCGGCTGGCCACTTCGATTCCCATCACAGACGCTTTCGGCAGCCGTTCGCCTAAAGCCACCCTGACTGCCTGTATTTTTACCGGATTTGTGCTACCCACTCCCACCAGTTTCATATGCTTATTTACCGCAACCATACTTCTCCCTGCCGAATGATTTTTGGCCTGCCATCCATCAAATCTACCACCGTCGATGAAATACCCGTTAGCGCTGATTCAGCTGGAATGACAAAGTCGCTCTTCGCCAGCAAATCTTTGGAAACCTCACCCCATTCTACCGGCGCCCTATCCCCGGCCTCATTGGCCGAAGAGGCTGCTATCCCTCCCGGCAACTGCTCACAAAGATCGGTTACTAAAGCCAGCTTCGGCCAGCGGATTCCCACTCCGCCACGCCCATTTTGTAAAGCCTTAGGTACATCCGCGGTCGCTTCTACCACTACCGTTAAAGCGCCCGGCCAATACCGTTCGGCAAGGATTATAGCCTCCGCTGAAAACTGACCGTACTTGAACGCTTGCTCCAAACTTCCCACCAATAAAGCCGTTGGTTTATTCCGGTCACGCTTTTTAAGCGTATAAAGTTTGGCAATCCCCGCTTTAGATCCTATCCACGCCCCAATCCCCCACACGGTATCCGTCGGAAAAATGACTACCCCACCATCCCTCAATATCGCCGCTGCTTTGGAAATATCTTGCTCCATCATGTGTTTTTTTTCAAAATATCCTGCAATGCCCGCAATGGTAACGTGACGCACTTCATCCTGGTCGGTGAAACGTCAATCCCCATCATCTCCACCATGTCCTTCTCCCCCATAGCCATAATCTCTTTAACCATTGATTTTTGCCTGCCCGTCGAAGTCCTCGATGTAATCGGGACGAAATCGGGATCTTTGATTTTCTCCAGCAGCATGCTGGCTGCCGCTGTTGACAGAGCACAGCCAATCCCCTTAAATGAAATGTCGGTAATCGTATCGCCGGCTAATTTGACATACATTTCCACCATATCACCGCAACTGGCATTAGCTCCCCGGCCTTTATGGGTAAAATCGGGCAAATCTCCAAAATGACGGGGATTTTTGTAATGATCAATGATATTCACCTGATAAATGTCGTCCATGAATTAACCAAATTTCTTCTGTACAGCATAAATCCCTTCAACTAAAACATCCACGTCGGCTTGATCGTTATAAACATAAAAACTTGCCCTGGTCGTGGCCGGCTCACCATAGGCCACATGCAGGGGCATGACACAATGATGACCCGAGCGCACTGCCACCCCAAATTCACGATCCAAAATCTGCGCCACGTCATGTGCATGAATCCCGTCAAGACTAAACGCCACCACCCCACTTTTTTGGGTGATATCTATAGGGCCAAATAAATGCAGTCCCTTTATTTCTGTTAGTTTTGCCAGCGCATACGTCATTAGAGATTTTTCGTGTTGTGCCACTGCTTCCATTCCCAAAGCCGACAGATAATCTACAGCCGCCGCCAACCCCACCGCTCCGGCCACATTAGGCGTCCCGGCATCAAACCGATCTGGCACATCAGTGTAGGTCGTCCCCTCAAAAGTGACCTCATCTATCATGCCCCCTCCATACAAAAATGGCGGCAATGTTGCCAATATTTCTTTTTTTACCCACAGTCCGCCTATACCCATTGGCCCCATCATTTTGTGTCCCGAAAAGGCTAAAAAATCCACTCCCAACTTTTGTACATCGATTTTTTGATGTGGCACAGATTGAGCCGCATCGACTAGCATCAAAGCCCCCACCTTATGAGCCTTCTCTGCCATTTCCGCAACTGGATTGATTACTCCCAAAAAATTACTAACATGTACCACCGCTACCAATTTAGGTTTCTGCAGTAATTTGGCTTCATAATCGGCCATGGCCAGCGTGCCATCTTCCTTTACCCCCACATACAAAACTGTTGCTCCTTTTTGTTTGGCCAATACCTGCCAAGGCACCATATCAGAATGATGTTCCATCTGCGTGGTCAAAATCACATCGCCTTTACCAATAGCGGCCTGTCCCCATGTCTGCATGACCAAGTTGATAGCTTCGGTTGTATTGCGTACAAACAGTAATTCATTAGGATCGGTTGCGCCGATAAACGTGGCCACCGTTTGACGTGCCTGCTGATAAAGCCTGGTCGCTTCATCGCCTAGTGTATGAATACCCCGATGGACATTGGCATTATGCTGGGAATAATAATTCACGATTGCCTCAATGACCTGTTTAGGTTTCTGGCTCGTTGCCGCATTATCCAAGTACGTCAATGGCTTACCGTTTACCTGTCGGCTTAAAATCGGAAAATCCTGCTTTATTTTTGTAACGTCGATCATGACTTAATTGACAATTGATAATTGGTAATTGGCAACTGGATCATATTATATTCCTACTTCGCGCAAAAACCCCTCTACTATCATGTCTTCGCTCTGACTTTTCGATAGACCGCGGCTAGTCAGGTAATAGAGTTGTTCGGGATTTATCTTTGATACGGCTGCAGCATGAGAGCAATGTACATCATTGGCTTCAATTTCTAGATCCGGTACTGCCGTCGCTCTGGCCCCTGCAGATACAAGCAAGATTACTTCTTTCAAAAAGGCTTCCGTCTGTTGAGCTTTTTTCTCCACAATTATTTTTCCGCGGATATCAGCCATCGCCTTATCCCCCACTACGGCCTTAAACAGAGTGTGTGAAGTCGTGTGTGGTGCTTGGTGAATGATATTTAATTTTACTTTTAATTCTTGCCTACCTTTCAAATGCCAGCCGCCCATTATGTTTACTTCCGCCCCTTCCCCCGCCAGTTCCACCACATATTCACCACCATTGATGATTTTTATTGTTATATTTTCGTTTTTATTTATTACATATTTTTTCATTCTTTCCTTTTATAGATGGTGTCTGTCTGGATGTCTATCGAAAGACATTTAAAACAAAATAAATAAGACTTCAAACATTCTAATACGATCTATTTTGTTTTAATCGAGCGAGCCACATATTTACTCAAAGGCCAACACGTTTCGGGCGAGCGTTCTTAAGATAGATATCCAGGCAAACACCTACCCCACGCTCCCTTCCATTCCTGCCCCGCACCAAAGCATTATTTTGAAAACGGCTGAATAAGCAGTCTGCCAAAAATAAAGTCTTTGGTTGTGGGGTCCATATCTACTATCCAACTGAACCCTCCATTTCCATATCAATCAATCTATTCATCTCAATCGCATATTCCAAGGGCAGTTTCTTCACCAAAGGCGCCACAAACCCCGACACTATTAATTTACCCGCCTCTTCCTCATTCATGCCCCGGCTCATCAGATAAAACAGCTGTTCTTCGCCAATTTTCGACACCGTCGCTTCGTGTTCTAAAGTGACATCGTCACACAAAATTTGATTGGTGGGGTAGGTGTCGGTGCGGCTAGCCTCATCCAAAATCAGCGCATCACAGACTACTTTACTTTTTGATCCATGAGCCCCTGCTCCCATCAGTACTTTCCCCCGGTAGGAGGCTCTCCCCCCGCCTTTAGAAATTGACTTACTGATAATAGTGCTCGTTGTATATGGGGCTAAGTGGATCGCTCGGCTGCCGGTATCCAAGTGCTGGCCCGCTGAAGCCAAGGCCATCGATAGTGTTTCTCCGCGGGCGCCCTTACCCGCCAGAATAAAGGAGGGATATTTCATGGTAACTTTACTACCCATATTAAAATCAGTCCAGATCATCTCTCCTTCCTCTTCCACAAATGCACGTTTTGTCACCAAGTTATACACGGTCTTATACCAATTCTGCACCGTGGTGTATTGCACCCGGGCGCCTTTTTTCACAAATATTTCCACGACCGCACTATGAAGTGACTCACTGCTAAATGCGGGGGCGGTACAGCCTTCCACGTAGTGGACGCTGCTGCCTTCATCGGCAATGATAAGGGTTCTCTCAAACTGACCTGCATTGGGCGAATTGATCCGGAAATATGCTTGCAGGGGCATCCTCACATTCACACCCTTTGGTATATACACAAAACTGCCCCCACTCCACACTGCGGAGTTCAAAGCCGCAAACAAATTATCTGCCGACGGAATCAGCCGGCCAAAATACTCACGGATTAAATCAGGGTGCTTGCGCAGGCCTTCATCCATCGACAAAAAAATGACTCCGTCCTTCTCCCATTCCTGCTTGAGGGAGCCATAAATTACCTCACTATCATACTGGGCTTTTACCCCGGCCAGTATCGTTCGCTCGGCTTCAGGAATACCTAACTTATCGAAGGTATTTTTAATTTCTGGCGGCACTTCATCCCATGAGGCCAGTTGGTTTTTTGTGGGCTTTAAGTAGTAGTGAATTGCATCATAGTCAATGATCGAGAGATCAGCTCCAAAAGTTGGCTGTGGCAACCCTTTATACATTTTGTACGCAGACAATCGAAACGCCCGCATAAAATCCGGTTCACTCTTATGTTCAGAAATTGCCTCTACCACCTTTTCAGATAATCCGGGTCTGCTAATAAAGGCATAGTCCTTCGTGCTTTTAGAAAACCCAAATGCATAAGCGCTATCGGTAAGCGTGGTTTTTTTGATCATTTTGGGAGCAAAGCGTGACATAGTTAGTTCTTTTTCAAAGCCGCATATCCATCTTTTTCCAATCTCGTGACCAGCGTAGCATCACCTGTTTCCACGATTTTTCCCCCCACCATAACGTGAACAAAACTCGGTTTTAAATAATTTAAGATTCGTTGATAGTGGGTAATCAGCAGTACTCCCGGATTAAACTCTTTTATTGCCCAAGTTATGCCGGCTGCCACCAAAGCTACTGCGTCGATATCCAATCCCGAATCAATTTCGTCCAAAATAATGTATTTGGGGGCAAGTACGAGCATTTGCAATATCTCCACCCGCTTCTTCTCTCCGCCAGAAAATCCATCATTCAATGACCGCTTCAGCAGTTCCGAAGCGATGCCTAAAGACACAGCCACCGTCTCCATATTTTTGCGAAAATCGAGCACTTTCATTTTTTTTGCCGGATGCAAGGCCTGGTACGCTTTCCACAAAAAGTTTTGTACGGAAACCCCCGCAATCGCCACCGGATATTGGAACGCCAAAAATAACCCCGCCCGCGCTCTCTCGTCCGGCGACATGATTAAGATGTTTTTTTTGTCTATCCTGACTCCCGACTCCGCACTTGACTCAACTGATAGGCTATTTACATCAGTTGAGTCATCCAGAGCTGTCAAGCGACCGCCCGTCGCCTGACGTCGTGGGATCTCTACTTTATAGGCGGGGTGTCCCATCAACGTCTGCGCCAGCGTGCTTTTCCCTTCCCCGTTGGGCCCCATCACGGCGTGGATTTCACCGGGTTTTATCGTTAAATCCACCCCCTTTAGTATTTCTTTTCCCTCTATTGATACGTGTAAATTTTTTATTTCCAACATTTCCAAAAACCCTTTCAATAACAGATTTTGCCGATGAGGGCAACAATTTTTAAGAAATTTCACTGACCTGGCCGAAGGCCAAGCAAGCATTCCAATTTATAACTTCACTATTAATTTCGAATCTTCTGAAATTGAATAAAAATTCGTTGGCCTCATACAGGCAACCTAAATCGTTAGTCATTACAATCCTCCCAACGTCATCTGCATTGCCCCTTGATTTTTTACGGTAAACGAAAAATCAACCTTAGCTTCCACCAATTCATTCCAGCGGTTTAGAAACTTAACAAATCCTTTTTCTCGGCCATAGTCATAGATATCGCGGGTGATTGCCACATCCTGCAAACAATACTCTGCCAGTGTATCTAGTTTTCCCTCACGAAAGTACGTGATAGCGTCCAAACCGCTGCCCGATTTCCCAACTCCCAATGTTTTCTGCGCCACACTTTCCAAAGAAATTCGGTGTCCCACACTGTCTTTGATGCGTGCCATCAAATCCAGTGATGGAAAGTCTGCTACCCTTCCGGAATAATAAGGCTGAAGTGCCGGAAAATCAAAGCCGTCCGTATTAAATCCAATCAGTACATCAGCACTCTCCATTATCGGCCATAGTTTAGGTAAGTCCGGTTGGAAAAATTTCATCTCCGTCCCCGCCCCTTTTTCTCCCTTTCGCGCAATAACTCCCACAAAAGACACTTCCAACTCCTCCGGTTTATACCCACCCACCTCATCAAAGGTTTTGATCGTCTCTACATCAAAGAATATCTGCCTCATCGTATTCTTCTTCCAATTTCGCTATATTCTATTTTTTGCATTATTTTTAACCCTCAATACTCACTACCCAATACTAATAACCGACGATTACGCCTTTCCTCCAACCAAATCTGCCAAAGTATAATCAGCCATGGTTTCTTCCATCACCATAGACATTTTCCGGATAACTCCGGAATGCGTGCATGATCCTGCACAGGCACAGTCCTTATCCTGCATACAAGCCACGGGCGCCACCGGTCCATCCAAAGTTTTTACAATCAAATTTAACGGAATCCTATCCGGTACGTCTTTTAAGCGAAAGCCGCCGCCTATCCCTTCCCGGCTTTCTAAGATTCCCGCTTCTTTAAGTTGATTGGCAATTTTTGCCATAAACGTATACGGCAATTTATGCTGACGGGCTATCAAACGGACGGAAGCAAACCGATTCGTTTCCAAACCAGCCAGCACTGTCAGAAATAACAATCCGTAATCCGCCTTGCGGGAAAAGCTAAGCATACATAAACTCCTACTAATATAGTCGTAGTTTAAACACAGAAGACAAAATAAACAATCAGGAAAGTTTTTGTCTCACCACAGCCGATACCATACCACCATCTGCCTTACCCTTCACGCGAGCCATTACCTGCCCCATCACTGCCCCAATGTTGTTGGCTCCCCCAGAAATGACCTCATCCACTACTTTAGCTATTTCTATCTCACTCATTTGTACTGGCATCAATTCCATTAATACGGTCAGCTTTTTTTCTTCCGCTTCAACGAGATCCGTCCGACCTGCATTTTTAAACTGTTCAATTGCTTCCTTCCGCGTCTTGACCTCTTTGGTCACCAGGGTTTGAATTTCTTCATCGATCAACTCGGCATGTTTATCTATTTCCAACTCCTTGGCTCTCGACCATACAAACCGCAACGCATCCAACCGCACACTATCTCTAGCTTTCATGGCTTCCTTGATTCCTGTCTGAATTTGCTCCCTCAACATGCCGACTCCTAATTCCTGAATACTAACCACCTACTATTGTACCAAACATATTGACGCTCGAGGGATCCGGGTTCATACTGATGCTAATGAATGCCTTTATCAAAAACCTGTCTATCCGTCAGGTTGCTGCTATTACCTCTCTGATAATTATATCCATCGCCGTCCCCGCCGGTATATTTTTAACCAGCCAATCACAAACCGCCTACTCTCCCAAAGCTACAGATGATACCCCTATTATCCCCGACGATCCCTCCCCACCCCCCGACCCAAACGCCACTCCTACACCAACTCCCACCCCTACTCCAACACCCACGCCTACTCCTCCATGGGTCAGTCAAGTTTACTGTCAAGCATCTTCCTCTGCAGTTCTTAAAAACGGCCAGGCTCCATATACCATTCGTTTAAGTCCATTTAGCGCCACAGCTGGAGGGGATGATGGTATTGTGGGGTATCAATGGGATTTCGAAGGCGATAGTGTTTGGGATCTAGATCGGTTTGAAGATCATAGTTGGATAGATTACACCTACACTGAAGCCGGAACGTATCAGCCAAAATACCGTGTTCACGGCCATATTGGGTATAGTGAACCATGCGATCATCCCTACCTTATAACTATTACTCCTGAAGTTTCCCCTTCGCCCTCCCCTTCAGTTTCCCCCTCTCCCGCGCTAACTAATGTCTTCGACATTAATGATGACGGCATCATCAACATTACCGACTACACCCTCTTCATTACGGGATTTATTAACGGTCTGCTAAATTAATGAGCCCCAAACCCGCCCACTCCCTCCGCTTCATGCTGTTTTTGCTTTTCTCTTCGATTGGGTTACTTGGCTCCGGCTTACTCCTCGACCGTCTCAATAGTTCTTCCTCTCTTGATTCCCGCTCGAAGGCTACCGGTAGCGCACCACCAACCATCGCCATCACGCACACCCCACAAAATCCACTTGTCGGCCAAACCGTTACCGTCAATCTATCCGTCAATACGAATGGCTACGAAACCACCGGCGTTCAAGCCCTCCATCTTACCACCGCCAACACCCTTGACTTAACGCTCCCCGACACCCTTACTCATTTGGAACCAACCCTAAATACCGCGGTAAACAATATTTCCGGCGGCATTATCAACTACATGGCCATTTTGAGTAATTTCAATACCCCTTTCAACACCAATACTACCGCCAAAACCGTTGCTAAAATTGAATTTACCCCCACCAAGGCCGGCTCTATTTCGTTCACCTTCGACCCCACCCAAACCATTATCAATGAATATGGTGGAGGTGGTACAAACCTCCTAACTAATCTGCCGGCCACAAAAACCATCACGATTGATCCAGCAGGTACAACACCTACCCCAACGCCCACACCTACCCCCACTCCTTCGCCAACTGGTGAACCTACCCCAACTGCCACGCCTCAAACTGAATGCGCCCAGCCATACGCGCCCCAAAAACTGGTTGCCCGCTCGGGCTTAAATCCGGGAGAAATTAATGTCAACTGGGTCAGGCCGGGCGGTCAGGCTCACTTTGCCGTCAGTTTTGGCAGTCAGTCCGGCAAATATCAATGGGGTCAGCCGGATATTGGTAATACCCGCCAATTCACTATTAAACTCCTGGAACCTGGTAAGCGCTATTACGTTGTTGTTAGTACGGTCAATGATTGTGGCGGCACCACCAACTCTGCCGAAGTCTCCGCCGTTGCCAGAGCCGCGATCTCCGGCCAGACTACCCCCAAACCGACAGCCAAACCCCAAGTCATTATTGAAGAGGAGGAGCCTTTGGCCACTGCCACACCTTCGGCCACCCCCACTACAGAACCTCCTACTGCCAATCAAACTCTCTTTGACCGCCTCAAAGGCAGTACTATCTTCATGATTATCATTGGGATTATCGTTGGATTATTGGCCAACAAACTCTTTGGCAGAAAAAAGCCGCCTTTCCCCCCACGCATCAAACCGGACGAACCTCTGGAACCCAGCCCCCACCCGCTGCCGCCGACGGCGGCATAGTATTTCGTATTCGGTATTGAGTATTGAGTATTGAACGATTATCCCGCAAGACCGCAACCGACGCTTCACTACTTATTCCCCATCACCATCTCATACCGCTCGGCAATTTTAGGCCAATTCACCAACTCAAACCACGCCACTACATACTCTTGGCGTCGGTTTTGATATTGCAAATAGTAGGCATGTTCCCACACATCCAAGCCCAGGATGGGCATAAAGTAGGCATCGACTACTCCCCTCATGAGCGGGTTATCTTGATTTGGCGTGGATGACATCACTAATTGTTTATTCTCATCAACCCCCAGCCATGCCCAGCCGGAACCAAACCTTCCCACAGCCACCTCCGTGAACTTCTCTTTAAAACCTTCGTACCCTCCCCACAGCTTTGTCATCGCATCACCTAAAGTCCCTTTTGGATCTTCCCCTAATCTCGGCCCCATTATCTCCCAAAACATACTATGGTTATAATGTCCGCCGCCGTGGTTTCTGACCGCCATGCGCTGTTTCTCCGGAACCTTAGAAAGGTCTGACAGCATCTCCGACAACGTCATTTTCCCCGCATCAAATTGCGCCACTGCCTCATTGAGTTTGGCTACGTATGTACCATGATGTTTTTGGTGGTGGATTTCCATAGTTTGGGCATCAATCATG
>Ga0155918_101_pt3 | contig 13708 bp, 15 predicted proteins | sample RifCSPlowO2_01_FD_107572 | JGI IMG/M metagenome (GOLD analysis project Ga0155918, IMG submission 107572) | Microgenomates group bacterium RIFCSPLOWO2_01_FULL_47_10
ACGGGATTCACCATAAGCTCAATCAGCACGATAAATGAAGCAAGACTGAAAATCATATTGAGCGGGCGGACTTTTGGATAATTCGTTTTATGTAACAGGAGTGAATGGATACGAGCCTCAAGCACATCTTCAGAGAAGATACCCGCGATAAACGCCGGACGCACTGCCGGCTCATGCCGGAGAAGTTTTTTTAATACTTCCGCAAGCAAACGTTTGTCACCCAGCTCTTTGATGGCTATAGTATCGGCCAGAACTTCTCTATCAGTTCTATAGACTCTGATAAAATCAGAAATAACGGGAAAAAATGGAAAAAGTGATTCAACCATCGTTGCCAGCAGGAATACGAGAGAATCCTTGTGATCCAAATGGCATTTTTCATGCCTCAACACCACTTCCAGTTCTTTGCTATTCACCATTGCTACAAATCCGGTTGATATATAGATTTTAGGATTGAGTACGCCAAAGCAAAAAGCCTGAGGCTTAGCTTGGTCAAGTATTGTTACGTTGTTGTTTAACCCCAGCTTATTAAAGATAGCAGTCAAATCACTGCCAGATCGAGACGTCGTTTTCCATAGCATTTTCCTAAACGTATAGATCTTAAAAATTGCCACGACTATTTTAATAAGGGTAAACAATAGTGCAAGCCCTAAAACCCCCACAACAGCCCGACTCAAATCCCCGGGCAGTGGCAAAGACAATGTCTTTGCCATCACCTGACAATAATAGATGGTGTGATGGATGAGTAATTGAAAATACTTTACGATAACGAAAAAATGACTGACCGTGAGGAATATCAGAAGGCCTCCGAAGCCTAATACGTACGTATTAGGCTTCACGGTTCTTTTCTAAGAGTTTCAGGAAATATTTCTTTTTCTCTTGCGGTAATTCTTCCACAGATTCAGCAAATGAGGCAATAGCCACATCTCCAAATGATTGGAAAAAATTCGTGAAGAAAGACCCAACAACAGTCTTGCTGTACCGTGTCTTAGAGATTTTTGGTGTGTAGTGAACGACAAAATCTTTAGTGTTTCGAGTAACCAGCCCTTTTTCGTGCAATCGCTGAAGTATGGTCGCAATAGTTGTATATGCCAGTTCTTTATCTTTTGTTATCTGAGTAAGAACATCACGTACAGAGCATGCTTGAATTTCCCAAACAATATTCATCACCTCTAATTCCAACCCACTTAAAGCTTTTACTTTCATATCTCTACTACGAATTGTAGAAGTTTATTCAGAGAAATACAACCGCACCATCAATGTTTGTGACCACCGTCTTTCATCATCCAGAAATGCATCAGCGGACAAGCCAGTAAAACCCCTACATAGAACACGTTACTTAGCGGCACTTTAAATATTTTTACGGCCGCCACAATTAAAGCAACCAATCCCACACAAATAACCAGCCATTTGGTCGGTGGCTTTTCCGCTTCTGTATCGGCACACTTTTTCATGTCATGTTGTTTCAACATATACCTCTCCAAAATAATTTATAACTTAGAGTATAAACAGATAAAGATGAGGAAAGGATGAAGATGTTACGAAGCGGACTTAATCAGAGGTAGAAAAATGGTAACCCGAGTTCCCTTACTGGTCTTACTGGTTATTTTAATCTCACCCTTATGTGCCTTGATAATTCCTTGAGCAATCGCCAACCCCAATCCGGAACCAATTGTTTTGGCAGTTTTTGTTCCCCGGTAAAAACGCTGAAAAATATGAGATAGATCCGTTTGGCTGATACCAACCCCGGTATCTCTGATTTCAATTACGGCATTATTTTTCTTTTTGCAAAGTGACATCGTAACCATTTTATCCTGCGGGGTATATTTAATGGCATTATCAATAATATTTAAAACTGCTCTTCCCATTTTATCCTCAATACCTGCTGCCCATATATTTAATTCAATATTTCCCCGGATGGTTATATTTTTTTTGGCCGCCAATTTTGTTGCTAAGTCTTTCAACTCCAACAGCACGTTAGATAGGTTGAATGGCTGCTCGCCTAAATTGGCATTTTCTGCACCTAACCAGGCTAAATCAAGGATATTTTTAATGGTTGTTGATAGGCGGTTTACGTCCACCAGCGTTTCATTGAGTAAATGTTTATACTCTTCCTGATTCCTTTGTTTAGAAAGTGCGACCTCAATTTCTCCCCGCAATGTTGCCACCGGTGTTTTCAACTCATGGGCCACATCACCGATAAACTGACGTTCCCGGACAAATGCTTCATTCAGGCGGTCTAAGAGATTATTAAACGTTTGGGAAAGTTCCTCAATCTCGTCGCCGGTTTGAAGTACGGGAACTCGTTCTTGCAAATTTTCGGCGCCGATTTTTTTAAGTTGTTTTGACACCTGGGTAATCGGACTCAAGGCTTTACGGGCCAGTAAAAATCCCCCGCCGATCGTAAAAACGAGTAATCCAAAATAGACCAAGACCAGAGTTAGAGTCAGCTCATTTAAGGATTTTTGGATGACTTCCATAGGCTGACCCATCAAGACAATGGCCAAACGTTGACCATCACGCATCACCGGAAAGACCCCAAACCGCAACGGCGTCGCCCCAATGTTGCGATTTATAAACGTCGGCCGGATAATATTCGCCGACTTTTCCAGCAAGTCAGCAATATCAATTTCATTGGTACCCAGGTCTTGCGAGCCATAGGCTACTTTGCCCAAAGAATCGCCAATAATCAGCAGCATCCCCGGCATCTCACTGAATTGTTTTGCAAATAGTTGACTATTTTTTATAAACGTAGGATTCATAAAAGTGTCTTCTTGCGAAATAATCTCCACTATCCGCCCTGTATGGGTCGTAATCGCGGCATCGGTATGGGAGAGGAATGATTGTTGGGTAAATAGATAAAAAGCCAAGAAAACCACCGCCATAACGGCAGAAAATATCAGTGCATACCACACTGCGAATTTAAACCGAATGCTTTTGGTATTCATGTTTTAGTCGCCAACCTTATAACCCACACCGTGAACCGTTTGGACTAATTTTATTTTAGATCCATTATCAATTTTTTTGCGCAGAGTTCCGACAAAGACATCAACCACATTGCTCATGCCATCAAAATTATAATCCCAGACATGTTCAATAATCATTGTTCTGCTAACCACCTCCCCCTTATGACGAAGGAATAATTCCAATATGGCAAATTCTTTAGGAGTTAAATCAATTATTTTTTGTGCGCGTTTAACAATATGTTTTAATGGATCCACTACCAGATCTTTCACCATTAATATAGGCAAGGTCTCTTGATGGCTTCTACGGATAAGAGCATGTACTCGAGAACGGAATTCCACAAACGAAAACGGTTTCGTAATATAATCGTCGGCTCCGCTATCCAGTCCAGCCACCTTGTCTTCGGTTGCCGATTTGGCGGTTAGTATAAGAATGGGTATTTTAATGCTTTTCTTCCGGAGTTCCCTACATACCCGTAGGCCATCCATTTTCGGCAGCATAATATCCAGGACAATCAGATCGTACTGTTCATTTTCGGCCAGGTAAAGCCCTTCTTCACCGTCAAATACTTGGTCAACGGCAAAGCCATCTTCAATAAACCCTTTTCTTATAATATTTGAAAGACGGCGCTCATCTTCGATAATTAAGACTCTCATAGCCGTATTATATTAAAAAATCATGAAGAAATCATTAAAAGCTAAAATGGTGCTTCACGTCCCGCAGCATTTGATGGACGCACCATTTGGCGTACCAACCGCCAAACAGCTTTCCCAACCAGGCATTTTTTTCCGGTAATTCGTAATCAATTGAGACCGAAATCCATGAAGCATTATCTTGGGGAATAATATCGATCTGCATTTGATAGTGGCCCATGACGAGCAATCGGAGATCCCCGACTGTTTTCCAAACCTTACTGTGGGGTGGTTGACGAAGGGTAACGATTTCATCCAAGTAAAGGTTGAAGCCAAAAACCTTTCCCTTCATACGAATATGCGATCCAACAGTCTTTCCTCGGCCTTCATCCAATAGTGTTGTCATATTTCCGCCGCCCATCATCCAAGATGACCGGCTCATGTGAGAGGAAAATCGCGTATGATCATCGATATAGGCAAACACTTCTTCTGCACGTGCGGAAACTTTTAAACTATCCTTATAATGTTCCATAATCTATATATAACACTCTACACGCCACAACCGCCACCTTGTTTGGGAGGAAGCTGGACCAATCCTTTGTCAGCCAACCATTGCTTGGCGCTTTGCCAGCCAGAAGCCGAGGAATAATCCTTGCTTAGTAATGTTTTGGCGTCAATATCGCCAAAAGAGATGCCCTCCTTATTGGCAAAATAGAGCGCTAAGTCATAGTAATTACCGGGAAACCAAAAAGCGTTAAAATATTTTCCCGCCTCATACATCTCTTTTTCAGTAGCGTCATTAGCCGCCATTAGCTGTAACACCCCCAGTAGCGCCATGCCGTGATTGCAATCGGGGAAGGCGGTCGAATTATTACAGCAAGGCCGGAAGATGTTTGAGGCCACCAAATCAACCAGCACTTCCTGATCTTTGGTCAAGGAAATCAAAGCAGATTTAGAGTAATAGTTCATAGCCTTACCCTTAGCCAAGCTCCACCCTCCGGTCGAGGCAAAGTTCCCGGCACCGTCTTTACCTCCAAACTTGATCATGTCACCTTCATCCAAGATCTTTGACTTATTAGCCAGTCCCACCGCCCAGAAATAATTCAATAGAAAATAGGAATTATCCCGAGTAATAGTTATTTTTTCCGTTGAACCCTTAAATAAAATATCTTCCTGCTCTGACGTCAAGGGTTGATTAGATTTTTCATAGGTAGTTTTAAACTTTTCCGGATCAATTACCCCCATAGAAATCATCTTCGGTCCCAAGCTTCCATACGATGCGTTAATCTGAAAGCCTGCTTCCGGATTTATTTCATCAAATAAATTATCCGAATTCGCGGTAGGAGCCTGAGTAATTGAGGGGGCATTTTTAGCCACTCTCAACTTGGTTGTTTGCGGGGCCAATAAGGCAGCGGCCATAACCACATTGACGGCTAAGCTGATTTTCAATAGCAAAACTAATTTATTCTTTTTTATGGTGGCCTTTGTATCGTAATAACTGATAAAAAACAAAGAGCACCATTCCAAATGTCAGCAAATCAACCACCGGGTTTTTAAAATATTTAGCTATTTCAAATACGACCCAACGAATTTTCAGGCTATAAGGCTCCATTTGATTCATGACAATTTTACCCTGAAAATTAAATATCGCTATTAAAATCCCGGTCAGAAAAAATATCCCTGCACCCAAATATTTGAGAATGCCGTATATTTTATGCTTTTTGGCTCCGGTAAATTTGGCTGTGGCTTTTTCATAAAACATCGACATCACAAACAAGGGCATGACAATCCCGACTACATAGGCCAGGGAAACAAACAGCGCTTGAATAAGGGTGGGGGAGAGGGAAGTTAAAGTCACGGCCGCAAACAAGACTGGGGCACAACAAGCCGAAGTTAAGCCGGACATAATACCTAGTCCAAACACACTGGCAGTATCAACTTTTTTATTTGTTATACCAGAGACATGAAAAAATTGCGGCAAGTGAAAGATCGGCTTTAGGGTCATGATTCCCATCAATATCATCATCAGAGCCCCGAAATAATAAACCTGCAGATGATACGTATCCAGGAAAAAGATGGCAGACCGGACACCCAAGGCAATCGGCACCAACACCACCGCCAAACCCAACGCGAAAATGAGGGTGTAATACATCACTTTCCCCCGTTCTTTAAAGATGGTCCCGAGGTATGAAGGAAAGAGAAAGGTGATACAGCAAGGGGCAAATAACGCCAACACTCCTGCCAAAAAAGAAGCGGTTAAAGATATCCCAAATAGCCAATTCAAATCCATGATTATTGTACTTTTACTTTAATACTAAACACCAATTTTTCGTGGTCCGGATCGTTTGTAGAAACATATACCTCCCGCTCGACCAAACCCAATACCGGCATCACCGCCGGCCGATAGATTAATCTCACGGTGGCAGTATCTCCCGGGGCAATATCGGTTACATACCCGCCCCCCTGCGAATGCATGCTATATTCTTTACTGGTAGTCCCGTTGTAAATTATTTGACCGGCGGTACAACCACAACTTGTATTGACATTGAGAATTTGTAAAGGTTTAGTCCCGGTATTTTTCAGCGAATAATCTTGTTGTTTAACGTCTGATACTGCAATTTCCCCCAGATCAAAAAAAGTCTCAGGTACTTCCGCTTTGGGGCGATCACTGTCTTGGGAAGTATAGGACAAAACTGCCGGTTCCGGTTTCTGTCCCCAGGTAAATATAAAGGCCAATCCGACAATCGCTGCAAAAACTACCATCACATTAATAACGATAGTTTTGGGCGACAGAGGCTTGGGGAGATTTTTCTTTTTCATGATCAAATCCTACTGCTACTGGGATTAAGATTTCATGAAGATTTGCTATCGCCACCCCCAAACCTCCTCATTAGGGGTTTTGGGCTATAATGGCATTATGCTTTCCGTTAATTCATCCGCTCCCGCTTTCTCCGCTCCCGACCAATCGGGTCGGCTGCATCACCTGCAAGATTATCGGGATAAATGGGTGTTGTTGTATTTTTATCCCAAAGACGATACTCCCGGCTGCACTAAAGAGGCGTGCAATTTCCGCGACAACTCTAGAGTCTTACAAAAAATGGGCGTGACAGTTTTGGGTGTGTCGAAAGATTCCGTTATTTCACATCAGAATTTTGCCGGCAAATACAATCTTAACTTTCCCATTCTGTCCGACGAAGATAAGACCATCATAGTTTCCTATGAAGCTTGGGGACTCAAAAAATTCATGGGGAAGGAATATGAAGGCGTTAAACGTATCTCTTACCTTATCGATCCCAAGGGCACTATTGCCAAGGCCTACGATCACGTCAATCCCCTGACTCACGCCAAAGAAGTTGTTGCAGATTTAACTCTCCTCACCAAAAGTTCTCGTTGACTTCGGGTTAATTTCGGTTATATGCTGTGAGCATGATTCAAACCATCGATGCTCCCATTTCCGTCATCACCGCCTACAATCACCTCACCAGCCAATTCATTCCTGTCAAACTCAAATGGCACAGTCGGGAATATACCATCATCACCATTGGTTTTCATCATCACTACCGTCAAGGTAGAACTCTATTCCATGTTTTCTCTGTCGCTACAGAAGAGATGTTTTTCCGGTTGGAATTGGACACCGAAACCCTCATGTGGCGCGTGACGGAGATTGCCGATGATCTTCCAAACTAAACTGGATTTCACCCAAGCGCCAGGCACCATCATGCACATTGATCTCAATTCCTGTTTTGCCACTATTGAACAGCAGGCCAATCCGTTATTACGGGGCCGTCCCATCGCCGTCGCCGCCTACGACAGTCCAAATGGCTGTATTGTGGCGCCCTCCATCGAAGCCAAGCAATTGGGCGTCAAAGTCGGCATGAGGGTGCGGGAAGGCAAGCTGCTTTGCCCCGGCCTACAAGTTTTACCACCGGATCCGGTCAAATACCGGATTGTTCATCTGAAACTAAAAAAACTGTTACAAGACTACACCCAACAAGTATTTCCCCGCTCCATTGACGAATTCGAATTAGATTTGGCCGGGTATCCGGCATATACACGGGGCATGATGGTAGTGGGCAGGGAGATAAAACAGCGAATTAAAGCCGAGATAGGCGATCATTTGACCGTTTCCATCGGTATTGGCCCGAATCGCTTTTTAGCCAAGACTGCTTCCAACTTGAAAAAACCGGACGGACTGGAAGAAATAAATAGAGAGAATTATCAAGCCATTTATCAACAATTAGTTCCCACCGACCTTACGGGCATTGCCGGTAGAAACACCCGCCGGCTAAACTTGGTTGGTATCCAGTCGGTCTGGGATATGTATACCGCCCCTTTTGCCCATCTTTGGACTGCCTTTCATTCTATCGGCGCTTACTATTGGTGCCTACGGCTACGGGGTTTTGAAATAGATGAGGTAGAATGGGGCAGAAAAAGTTTTGGCAATTCTTACGCTCTGCCTATCGCCTACGATAAACCGGAGGATTTATCGCCTATCCTTACTAAATTGGTAGAGAAAACCGGTTATCGTCTGCGGCATCATCATTATGCCTGCCGGGGAATTCATTACGCCGTTTCCTTCCGGGATGGGGACTTTTGGCATCAGGGACAAAAGACAAAAGATTTATTATTTTCTTCCCGGGAAATTTATCAAAAAATTCATCAGTTATTTATTCGCTGTCCCTACCAAAAACCGGTACGCAATATGGCTGTATCAGTTTTTAACTTAAGTCCTAAAGACGATCTTCAGCTGGATTTATTTGGCGGGACAATCAAAAAAGAAAATCTTTACTTGGCTCTGGATGAAGCTACCCGGCGATGGGGTCGTTTTGCCGTCACTCCTGCCCGGATGATGGGCACGGATAACAACGTGGTTGATAGAATTGCCTTCGGCGGAGTCAAAGAAGTCGAGGACTTCATCACCCAATAACAGACTTAGTTGGGGCAATCCTATATACTAACTATTAATCATTAATCGTAAATCGTAAATCATGACACTTAGTCTTAAAGCCCGTTCCTTCAACGTCGATCTCATCCGAGTGGTGGCGGCTTTGATGGTGGTGTATATGCACACGGTTTATAATTTTAGCATTCGGGTAGATTTTTTTGCCACCAAACTTTGGTGGCTGTTAGAGCCGCTGACTGCATTATCCAAAACCTGCGTCTTATTATTTTTTATGCTCAGCGGGTACTTGGTTATAGGCAAAAAGAGATCTATCAGAGAAAATTGGCTCAAAACTAAACAGCGGATTTTGATCCCTCTGCTCTTTTTTGGTGCTCTCAATATTGTCTATGCCGCCTACCTTTACCACTTCACAAGCGCCAATACGCCGGCTTTCTGGCAAGGGCAATTAATCAGAATCACCAATTATCCCAGTTCTCCACTGTGGTTTCTCATTGTCCTGGCCTACCTCTATCTTTTAAATCCCGTATGGCACATCCTATTTACGAATCAGCAGACCAAAACCATTGCCGTCTACATAACAAAATTATTTTTTACACTCTCCATCGCCCTTATGTTTATCGCTTTCCCCAGCGGCAAAGTAGGTACCATTTTCAACTTCTTCACCAGCTGGGTAGGTTTTGCTTGCTTTTACCTCTATGGCGGACTGGTTGCCAACCGGTGGGTTAGCTTCGCCAATCAAAAAATAAACACCGTTCTTATGAGCACGGGTATGCTGCTTACGTTTGTGGGGGACGTGGCCACCGGCTGGGCAGACACGCATCAGGGTTCTTTTGTTTGGGCTGACTATACCGGCAATTTTTTAAGCCTCCCGGTTATCATCTTGGCAGTAGGACTCTTTAATTACCTGATTTCGGCCGACTATAAGGTGATAAAAGCTTCCGGGCAAAAACTCATGGCGTGGCTGGCAGGTTTATCGTTGGGCGTATACCTTGTCCATACCTATATTGTTAGCATCCTAACCGACCTCATCAGCTTTAATTTTGATCAAATTTCCATGAATGTTTATCTTTATCTTGTAGTCAACTTCTGTTTAGTCTTGGGAAGCAGTATGATAGTTACACTCGTTATCAAAAGCACGCCTTATTTGCGAAAAATTATCGGAGAATAACTATGACCGACGATCAGCCAGTAGAAACAAATAAAGTAATACCCACCTCTTCTATTCTTGCCTCGCCGAACCCTGAGCACGTCGAAGGAGAAGGTGGGCCTAAAACCAATACCGTCTTAATCGCCATTATTTTTGTTCTGGCTCTAGCCCTAGTAGGTTTCACGGCTTTTTACTTTGGCACCAAAAATAGAGTCATCACTCCACCGGATATTGTTTCAAACGTCTCGCCCACACCTTTTTCGTCTCCCAATGAGAGTACCAATCAACCCACCGGTGATTTGGAGCAATACGATAGTCCGCAATTAACCAACTTTGGCTTTGCCTATGACCCGGAGATCTGGAGCATCAGCCAGTTACCCACTCCAACGAATACCAAATTAATTATGGCAGCCAAAGATGGTGGGGTACTCACGTTTGTCCTCGATTTACCGTGGGGTATGGGTGGGGGAGCAAGTACGTTTAAAACAAGCGACCTCACCAACCTTACCGCCAAACCCGAATTTTATCGCCTAAAAAGGATTTCCGCCGGAAAAACGTCTTACGATTATGGCACTGATCAAGCAGTGCGCCTCTTTTCCGCCAAACCGGACAGCAAAACCGATGCCCTCAAACAATGCCAAGATATGTCAGATGGCGTTGACGGCATGTTCTTTTACACCCCGGAACAATGTAGCCAGATTACTTCGGGAGAGATTGTCGGTTATGTTAACCAACCTGGTTTTACCCGTAGTTATACTTTTCAACCCAGTGTCGCCTTGGGTGAAATCAACACCAAATGGGCGGGGGACGAGTATGTTGATAGTTTGGGTGATACCTATGTCATTGTGGCCGTGACCTACTCCGGCTCCAATCCCGCCTTGGCCGATGACATCATCAGTCAGCTCAAACCGCTCTAGGAGGCATTTAGGTTGATATATCCTATAACTTGTATATTTAGTCATTATCTGGTAGACTATCCCAATAATTAAAACCGTAACAGCAATTGGTTAGCAAGTCACTTCCGTAATAGCAGTTTCTTCCCCGATAGTTGTTCCAAAAAAGAAAAGATAACAACATGCGTTCCAAGTTCACCCATAAGTTCGGTCGTGGCAGAATTATTTCCCGTCGTCCTAATACCGGCTTCAAGCCGAGAAACAATAAATTTTTCGATCCCACTAAAATGGTTAATAACCCGGTCGGAGTTGCCGCTATTGCGGAGGAATTTATCCCGGTCAACACCTTTGCCGGTTTCCCCATTTCCGACAAACTTAAATCCAATATCATCCACAAAGGCTACACTATCCCTACTCCGATTCAGGATCAAGTTATTCCCGCCCTTTTATCGGGTCGGGATGTCGTGGGTATCGCCAATACCGGCACCGGTAAAACCGCCGCCTTTCTCATCCCCTTAATTCAAAAGATTACCGTGGATCCAGAAGCTAAGGTTTTAATCATCGCCCCCACCAGAGAATTGGCCAGTCAGATTCAAGAAGAACTCATGGCTTTTACCTATCAAATGGATATCCGTTCAGCCCTGTGTATCGGCGGCGTTTCCATGGATCGGCAAATCGAAAGATTAAAACGTAATCCCCAGTTTATTATCGGTACTCCCGGCCGGATCAAAGATCTGGGTGAACGCGGCAAGATTAAGTTTTTTCAACTAACAGCCATTGTGTTGGACGAAGTGGATCAAATGCTCGATATGGGCTTTATCCGAGACATCCGCCACATTATCGGTAAACTTCCCAATGTCAGGCACTCGCTCTTTTTCTCCGCTACTTTACCGGACGCAGTCAAAGGCATTATGCAGGCTTTCCTGCGTGATCCGGTCATGATCTCTGTCAAAACCGCCGACACCTTAGACGCCATCCATCAGGATGTCATCAAAGTGGCCGGCCGTTCCAAATTCGATATTTTGGAAAACATGCTCCGGGAAAAAGAATTTAGCAAAGTTCTCATTTTTGGGGCTACCAAATGGAAAATCAATAAACTGGAACGGGCTCTACAGGACAACGGCTGGAAAGTTATGGCCATTCACGGCAATAAGACCCAAGGCCAGCGCCAAAAAGCTCTCCAGATGTTTAAAAACAACGCCATTCAGGCACTCCTAGCCACCGACGTAGCCAGTCGGGGACTCGACATAGACGATGTCACCCACGTCATCAACTTTGACATGCCCAACTCTTACGAGTCATATATCCACAGGATCGGCCGCACGGGACGCGCCAACAAAACCGGCAAAGCCATCACCTTGGTCGATTAATCCTTTCTTTTGCTACACTGGTAGCATGCTCAAGAAACATCTACCTTTTCTCATCCTCTTAGTGTTTTTGGGACTTTATCTCCGGAATTTCCACCTGTTTGAGCTTTTCCGCAGTCATGACTTGGAAATTCATGGCGCCAGACTGGCCAATTATTATTTGGCATACCGGCAAGGTCAATTCCCCCCGCGCTGGGCCCCCAATTTAAACTACGGTTTTGGCTATCCGGTGTTTATTGTTTCCTACGCCCTGCTGCATTTAATAGGATTAATCTTTTATATCGTCAGTAATTCCATTGAAGTTAGCCTCAACCTCACCATCATGCTATCCATCATTTCTGCTGGCTGGGGAATGTATGTTTTGGGTAAACAAAAAGGTTTACCTTGGCTGGGCTTGGTGCTCTCTTCACTCTACCTGACCACGCCATATAGTATGGCCACAATATTTATCCGCGGAGCCTTGGCAGAGATTACCTTTTTAGGCCTCCTACCTTGGATTTTTGTCGGAATTGACCGTTTTTTTCGCCATCCTCTCCTGCCTCTATTATCCATAATCTATGAACTAATATTTGCCGCTTTCTTACTTTCTCACCCGCCTTCATTGGTGGTGTCTTTGCCGATCATCGGCTTATATGTCCTTGTTAAATCCAAGATCCATAAGGTAAGCTTATTGGCTTTACGTCCTCTCCTATATATCTGTGTAACTGCTTTACTGTTAACTAGTTTCTTTTGGTTGCCATTTTTGGCCGAAAAACAATTTGTCCGGGCCGGCTTGGGTTTTTCCACCGCCGACTATGCCCAAAAGTTTGCCGACCCGAAAAGTCTCTTATGGTCACCGTGGACCTACGGAGGATTACAAACTACTGCCCACTCCGGCGATTTTACCTACCGGGTCGGTCTAATCTATTTTTTGATTCTGTTTACATTACTTATAACTCCCAAGTTCCGTCGTCAACCTCAAATTAAATATTGGCTGATGATAGCCATGGGTGGGTCATTCATGCTGACCCCATGGTCAAACTTTATCTGGCAAATTTTTCCGCCTTTGCAGTCGGTTCAATTTCCTTGGCGTTTACTTTGGGTTCCTAGCCTGGCGATCTGTTTAGCATTGTCCAATTTGTCAAATACTGACTTTAAGCAATTAAAGTATTTATCAATTTTAATTGTGGCAATTGCACTCCATCACATCATTTTCTACGCTTACCCTGCCGGCTATATTAGTAATTCCGATTTTGCCTGGTTGAATTACCCGGGAACAGGCAGTTCTAACGGCGAATACGATCCCATTTGGTTTGATAATCACCAAAATATGCGGTTAAACGAGCGCCTTGTCGGTAGAGTGAGTGGAGTGAATTTATTTACCAAAGATGATCAAACCGGCAGGGGAGACATCACGGCAGATATTAATTCATGGTTTGGATCGGCGATGAACTATACGATCAGCACGCCGGAAGATATCGATGTCCTCCAGCAGACCGCTTATTTCCCCGGTTGGAAAGTATGGGTTGATGGAGTTGATACTCCAATCAAATATCAAGATTTGGAATTTTCCGGCCGGATCATTTTTCCGGTATCGTTGGGTACGCACGAAATTAAAACTGCCTTCACCGAAAATACCCTGGATCGAAAAGCGGGAGATTATTTCACCCTATTAGGATTAGGGATAATTGGAATTCAGACAATGAAATTAATTAGCACGCGAAAGATATTCGCCCGTTTCCACATCAATTACAATCCGGTCACCCGTTTTCACAAATAGGGGAGCAAAAACCGTTGCCCCGGTTTCTACAACCACTTGTTTTTTA
>Ga0155918_106_pt2 | contig 13545 bp, 4 predicted proteins | sample RifCSPlowO2_01_FD_107572 | JGI IMG/M metagenome (GOLD analysis project Ga0155918, IMG submission 107572) | Microgenomates group bacterium RIFCSPLOWO2_01_FULL_47_10
GCAAGCCCGCCATTAATGTTGTAGATAGAAATAAAATCTTTGATGCCGACTCCATCATCACCCAGGTTCTAACCAGGGGATCGGCCAAAGACAAACGTACCATGAGAGCATTGTTAGACAAAGAACTCATCAAAGAGGTTAATGCCGATCACTTTATTGTCGTCGAAGGTATGACGAAAGCACAGCTCCAGGAAATGATCGCCGTATCCGGCGGTAACCCCACCGCCATTTCCTCCGACCCGCGCGGTGAAACCGGCGGCCGGATCGCCATTGACAACGCGCTCGTTAATGGCAATCAACATCCGCTAAACCAGGATCTGCCCAAAGGCCTAAGCTTGGCGGAAAAGACTGATGAATTCCGCTATTTTGAGCCGGTTTACCCGAATCTCTCCTGGGGTCCTTTTGCCAAGTGGCACATGTCCAGAAATCATAGTGTCATCCACACCATCCACGACACCGCCGGCCACGAAGCGCACATCCTCACTATCCATATGGATCCGGACAACTGGGTGGTAGCCATAGCCAAAGTGGGGGAGAAAGTAGCCAACTTCTTCCGCCGTATATTCGGCCGGCCGGAAACCAACGTTTTTACCGCCCGCGACGCCTTAAAGTACCACCAAATGGCCGCCGGCACCGATAAATCATATGTGGGTACGGGCCTGTATAACCTGGGTGCCAAACACTTTATCGCCTTGATGAACCGCTTGGCAGAGCAAAAAATTATCGGTGATGTCACGATCACCGGGGCAGAGGGCTTACTCACCAGCAACCTCTTCGACCGCGACATCGCGGTCACCGAAGAAATCAACCGCCTCATGAAAGGTAATCAGGGTGACAGCGACACCAGCTTTGATCCGACAGATTCTCCTAATCCCGACAATCAACCTCCCGGTAGCCCCAACACTCCAACCACGCCCAACCAACCAAACAACAAAACCACTCCACCATCAGATCAAAACCCTTCAATCAAACCTCCAAATCAACCGGGAATCCCAACTACCAATCAACTCCCCTCAGAACCAACAGCTAAATTCAATCCTACCTTCGACCGGCAAAAAATCCTATTTGACACCAAAACTGATGTTAATGAGCTGATAAATATTATTAACAACAACATCAAACCGAAAGTCTTTTCTCTCAAAAACATCCTTCGGTCGATGTACTTCATTCGTTATCCGGAAAGTAGATATCCCCGGTCATATATCGCCGACGTTGCCAACAACACCTACCTGGAAGTATTAGAGAATGAAAATAAATCCTGGAAATTTGCCAAAGTTGAGGCAGACGATGTTAAACACTTAGGTACTGGGACAGAAAGTTTTGTCTATCGAGTGATTTTTAGATATACCGACGAGCAGGGTAATAGTGGGGAAATCGTTAAGGTCATCAAACTCAACAGAAAAGAAAACACTAGAGAAACGGTTGGCTGCCACCCCGCCGATTTAAAGTGTTTAGAAAATTATGCCATCTCGTATACTGCCATCAATAAATTCATTGAAGATAAATATCCGGAATTGGCATATTTAATGCCCAAACATGAATTTTTCCACTTAACCAACTTGGGCGTCTCGGTCATCGTCACCGAATTTGCTCAATTCAACAGTGTTTTTGAACACCCGGTCAAATCAGAAGATGAAAGAGGTAGGTTGTTAATCGAAGCGGAAAGTTTCTTCAACTTAGCCGCCGACCTTAATAAAACCTATGGACTTAGAGTAGATCTGGTTGGCGGCGACAACATTGTGGTTAGCAAGGGAGCAGATGGCAATAATCACATCATGCTATTGGATCCGGGTTTATACAATTCTAAAAATACCCCCACTCAATTAGGTAGCAAAGTTGCCGCTTGGTTTACGGACCGAACTCTCACCCTCACGAAAGCCAACTTAATCGTATATCTCCAAACCGGCAAGCGGCCGCTGGGTTATATTCCCAGAGAAATCATTGCTATCAAAAACGTTTTTAACTTCATCACCTTTAACAGGTTTAGTCTCAACCAGACTCCGGCCCATCTTCGGATTTTAAATGATCTCTTCCTCATCTCAGACGATGCTTCCTGGAACAACTTCAAAGTCAGGATTGCAAACGGTAAACTAGTCATCGAACCCAGGACAAAAGCTCAGCCAATTCCGGCCGGGCAGACACCCGCCAACCTCACCGCTCAGCCTGCTCCCTCAGAAACTACTCCAAAAGTTGATCAACCGGTTATTTCTCAACCCACCACTGCCATCAATCCTCAAACTTCCAAACCTAGACAGACGGCCAAATTTATCAGATCTCTCTACCACCAAGTCTCAAAAGCAGGGATTGGTATTTCCGATCTACCGGTGGTAGAAGCCGTCATCGCCGACATTAGATTGGCCGATTTTGTCTTTGATGAAATCATGGCCAGAATTGATCGGCAGAAAATGATTCATGACGTCTTAACCGACGAACAACCATCCCTGACAGGCTATTCTCACACGGCAGCCCTGGCAGCCGTAGACCTAGCTGAAGCCAACTGGTCGCAATCCGAAATTGATCAAGCAGTTGGAGGTTGGCCTACTCGTCAGGAATTGGTGGACTTAAGAACAGCCATAGAGCAGAGAAACGATCTCCTTATTCAAAAGAGAAACCAAGCCCTGTCAGCTCTGAGAGATTTAATTAATTCTGCCGGTTCGATTGGAGTAGTTAATCTTCCCACCTGGACGGAAATTCTTACCCTAACCCAAGCGGAAAATACCTTGCAGGAATTGGGTTTAATTAACACCCAAACAGTCAATTTTGAATCCGAAATTGCCCTCAAACAAGCCGAAAACGCCGCCTTACTTCAAACCCAAATTAATTCACTTCAAGATATCCTCCAATCGGCCCAAGTCACCGGCAATAATCCTGATGTTTTAGAATTGGTCAATCAAACCGCTCAACTCTTAAATCAAAATGGAGCCAGTGAAATTAGAACCAATATCACCAAACCCAACACCCTAAGTCAAAAGATCACTAGTCTCCGACTCCAAAATCTCCCTCCCGAAAGTACCGCTGGGCTTGTTAGTGCTCTGCCGGCCCTAATCAATCAAATAGATGCCGCCGTTCAAGTTGAAATTAAACGGAATCTAGAGGAGAAAATCTCCGAAACTCTGGCAGAAATCACCGAAGCAATGGAAACCAATCTGATTCTTCCTACCACAAACGAAACTCTAGTCGCCCTGGAAATAAAAGCCATGAAGTTAACTGCCGCCATCGATTATGCCAGTCAAATTTTGGCAACTCCGGAAACTATTTCCGGCAAGAATGAAGTCGAACGGCAAATCTCCCAAGCTAAAAGACAGCTAGAAGATACCCTTAAAACCCAAGAATTATCCCAAAAAGTTCAAACCAGAATCAAAGATATCTCTGCTGTCTCTGCCATATCAGGAACTTCCATCACTAATGCCAAATCTATTGCCGAAGTCAATTTGGCTATCGAAACCGCCAATTCCCAATTCAGTTCTATGACAGATAACGGCCTAAGTCTTCCGGAAATTGACGGCTTGCCTGCTTCAGTTAAAAACGAGCTAATCCAAAGAGAACAGGAGTTAAAGACCATTCAAACTAGCCTGCAGCAAATTCCTCCGATCGTCGCCGGCATTTCCCAAGTCAACCAAGCCATCGACCTACTTCAAAACCCGATTCCTTCGCAGGAAATAGCTACCCAGGTAGTCCATTTACAGCAAATTCAAAATCAAATTACCTCTGCCATGGAGTCAACTCTGACACAAAGCGGCATCAACAATATGCCGGTTGTTATTCAAACCGAATTAAACCAGGCCAAACAAACCGCCAATTCTGCCCTCGAAAAATTAAATCAGCAAATCGCTGCTGCCACTATCCTCCAAACTGGAGCGTTAGCTGTTAATCAACAAATCCAAAAAGAGGATTTTAATGATATTCAGCCGGATCAATTGGCCGATGCCGTTACCGCTCAAATCGCCAACTTGTCGGCCATAGGGACAAATCTTGAGACCGCCATCAAAGCCCAAACCAACGCTCCTCCAGGCATTATTGCTAATGCCAAATCTGCCTCAGAACTCATCGACACTCACCTTCAAACACTTAATGAGCTACAACAAACTGTTCAAACAGCTACAGAGCTACTTGTCCAAAATCGCCTCCTAATAACCAAACCTTATACGTCTGATAATCTGACTGATTTTAATCAGGAAATTATCAATCAATTCGAAAACCTTAGCCAAACAGGTAACCAGTTTGAAACTATTATTCAAGCTCCAAACTTGCCCACTCAACTAAAAAGATCACTAAACAACAGTCGTATAGAAACCTTAAATGTATTAAAAAAATTAACGAATGCCCGTCAGGTAATTAATAAGGGAATTGCCAGCGTCACTCATGCGAATTCTTTAAACACCCTACAAACAGTTCCCACCAATCAGGTTGGTATCGAATTAACACAAACTCTTTCAGCTGAGACTCAAGGTGACTTAATCAATCTGGTGAACCTAGGCGAAACATTGTCCGAAATGACCACACCTACTTCGATAAATCAAAATCTAGCCACCATCATTAGGAGTTTAGAAATTCGCTCAAATATTTTAACTGCCACACAACAGAGTTGGTCTGTAGTCATTGCCGCCACAGATCAATTAAACCAAGCTATTTCTCGTGAGCAAGAGTTGCTAAACCAATCTAAACCAACCGATCAAGCTTTAATTTATTCTGACGCACTCTTGCGTTTAAACCAAGCCATCCACAACAGGGCTGCTTCAGAAAACCTTTTGGCTCAAATTGGAATTATTTCTCAAGAATACGACCAGACGATCAAACTAGCCAATCAAAGCTTGGAAAAACTTCGGCAATTCAGAGTGGCCTCCCTCAACCAAATTATTAAACCTCTCCGGCAGGCCAAAGAACAACAAGAAAACGAAATAAATCGTAACCGGGCCAATCGGGGTTTCCAGGCCGAATTTTTGAATGGATTGCAGGCTCTCAAAGATCCCATAAACATTGTCAAAAATGCGGCCGCGGGCACCTGGAGCCGACGGGCAGAATTCCTAGCCAGAGCCGGCATTTCCTTGGGCACGCCAAAATCACTCAACGCTCCAGTCAAACGCCTTGCGTTGTCAAGCATTTTGCAGTCGCAAATCGCCCTCGAAAATAATTTATACAACATCTTAAAAATTTTGGACAAAGCCGATAATAAAACCACCAAACAAATCGATGCTTTAATGCCAAAAGCCGACCAAATTGATGTCGTCCAACAAATTATCATCTTGCTGGATAATTATCTTAATCAAGTCGATAGTCTTAAGGCTTCAACCGTTAAAGTTAAATCAGCTCTTGCCTCCCAGAAACCGGAATACCAATCGAACCTCTCCAACAAAACCACCTATGCAGAAGCGGCTCTGCAAGCCGCCTGGGAAGAATATGGCCAAAGCAAAACAGTCTGGGAAAACCATCTCCGATTACTAAGTCAGCCTACACCCCAAACAGTCGAAAAAGCAGTAACGAGTCTACCGGACAATCCCAAGTTAATCCCCATCGAACAACTTCTCTCGAACGCCCAAGATTTTGCCAACTCGATCAACCAACCTCTAAGCGTTTGGAATACCCAAGCTGAACTTAAAATATACCTGGATTCCATCCTGGTTCAAAAAGCCGATTTATTGAAAGAATACACCAATCAATTTAAAACCAACCTTCCGCTAAGAATGGAAATCGGCAAAGACGTCTTCACTCTTTATGACTCCAGATTTACTCAAATCGAACAACAACTCAATGAGAATATTGATCAGATTCAAAATCTTTTAAACACTTACCCTAATAAAGGGGTAGTCTGGTTTAGTCAACCGAATCAAACTGCAGATAATCCCATCGATTTTGGGGATCTAACACTCACCATCAAGCCTGCCGCCACTTCCGATTCAATCACTGCCTCTCTTGAGGGTGACAATCCCAACTTTATTTCCCAACTTTCTCTTATTCATGCCAATGGGGAACCTGAAACCTTTCTTGATTCCGCCAACTTATCATTTAAAGTCGGTGACAAACTTGCCTTTAAAGCCGGCCCGTTTGTGGGTCTTTATCTTACGATAACTCAAAATCAAAACCAGTTCTTTATGGTGATGGATCAAGGTGCTGTTACCGACCAGGTATTACAAATCATCAACAAAAAAGCCCTCAAATCTGAAAAAGCCAAAATCGATAAAATAATTGCCCAAGCCGGTGGCTACATAGACTCAATGGCAGACAGCGATCTGGTTATAAAAACCTATGGTATTGATGAGTCTTACCACACCAAGAAAACCAAACGGAAGAAGAAAGCCATTGCTCAAGAAATTGCAAATCTTGAAAAGCACTTGACCAATCTCCTGTGGGTCACTACCGCCAATCTGGACACCGCCACCCTCAATTCAGCTCAATCTGTTCGAGACACCTTAACTCAAAGACAGGATTTGCTACTAACCCTTGAAGCTAAATTAAATGACTATTATGCTGACCAAACCTTTACCGGTGAAGCGCTTGAAACTCCAGATCCCATTAACCTGCCGCTGAATTTAGCTATAGACACCGACCAAACTCCTTTCCCCATCGTAAATCAAACTGACCAAGGTCTATTATTTACCCCCACCAATGAAACCTTAGAAATTTTTATTAATGGCCAATTAATTACTGATTCCACCCTAGTCGAATTCAATACCAAAAACCTCATTATTCTCCACCACCCCCAAACCGGTGATGTCTCGACTTATCTTTTTACTGCCACCAATCAAACCATCACCTATCAACCCATTGCCTTACCGGCTTGGTATCGTTCCACGAATGATTACCCGGAATTACTGGTTACCCTTAACAATCGGATAAAAAACGTATCCCGGATCGATCTCTCCGATTCTTTTGGAGCCAATGCCTCCGCCATGTGGCAAAAAATCCTCACCAACCAAATCTCCTTACTGGATGTATCCGACAAAACCAACCAAAGGTTTATCCTGTTTGACACTTCCATCAACGCCTACAAAGCCTATATTGGAGATGAAATTGGCCAAGCTCTAGCAGCTACCAAAGTTGAACTTCAGGGATTAAATACTACGGAAGACCAAGCTAAAAAGTCAGAGCTGGAAAGCCTCATCGCCGAATTGGAGAGCTTACAACAATCCAATAGTCTCCAACTCACCTCCGTCGATCAGCTCAAAGGTTGGGCCTCGAAACTCACCAATAATGACATCTATACCAAATTATATAAATTGGCCAACCTGGGTTTATCGCAAGCCAGGTATGGTTTACCTTTATATAACGTAATCAATAACATTGATGCCGTCGGGGGTTTATTAACCGGCAATGTTCTTGGCTTTATTTTCCCCAATTCACCGCTAGATACAGTCATTCAACTGGGATTTGCCGTCTTTGCCGGGATCTTGCCAGAAGTAGTTGGCTTGGCGGGGAAAATCAATATCATCAACGATCCCCAAAAAATATTTGAACATTTCATTTTAAATCGAATTTTCAGAACCAAAGCCCTCCCCGCCCAACCTCGATTCGATATTAAGTCGATTGAGAAAAAATCCGCTTCCGGCCAAACCATCCAATACATTTCCGCCATTCACAAACAGCAGTTCGACCTAAGTAAAATGAGGGGCTTCAAAGGTCAGACCAAAATGAAAATCTGGGTCGGCAAAGATCGTGAATATTTTGGCATGGTATCCGCCATCACGAACATCCTTGCCAAAAATGTTGGGGCTGAAACTCTCAATGCTCTAACTTCCGGCACAAACGCCAACCCCCTTCAAGCCCTTGGGAATATCAAAACCAATCCGGACATCCGAAGCCAAATTCAGTCCCTCAATCAGCAACTAACTCAAACGACTAATTCCAAAAATCTCGATCAAGTCATTGCCTTCGCCGGGTCTTATGAAAAATTGGCTCAAGAGTATCTAATCGAGATAGGTTTGGTCATCGATGAGCTTTTTGCTTATAAATTAAGAAAGCCTGGTATGGCTAGAGACCTTGATGTCAAACGACTCACTGCCTTACAAGGAGCGATTTCTGAAGAATTATCACTCTTAAATCTGAATCTGGAAATTGCCAAACAACAATCCCTGATGTTGAAATTTTCCCAAAACCAAACCGACATAATTAGCAATTCCTATCGCAATCTTCAATTCCAATGCAATGGTAAATGCGAAGTCATTGTCGAGGCGGGGGAGTCTACCGTTATGATTGATAATGAACCAATTGAAGGGGTTAAAGAGTTGGAAAACGGCATGGCGATAACCCTAGAAGGTCTAAGGTATGTCTATTTATACGGAAAATTAATTCCTGAAAATAATTTGGCTCCGATAGATTTAAGACAAACCTGGGGGGACAATTCCCCTTTCACACAATCAGCCGGAACAATAGCTTCACTAAATCAAAGTATTTTAGGAATTTCCAACAATTTAAGTCCAACCTCATTCATAACCGGAATATCGGATTGTTCTAATTGTTGGCTCTTTGCCCGGCAAATTAAAAATTATGTTAAGAAAACTTTTGATGCCAAGCAAACCGCCTCCAACCGAGATAAAGCCAGAACTGACCTGGAGAAATTGGTGACCGATCATCTCCGCGCTAACCTCGTCATGCAGGAATCTTCCGAAGCCATCTCCGCCTCCACCAGCACGTTAGTCTTAGAAGGCACCGCCTCTCAATATGAAAATGCCATCAAAGAAATCGATCAAGCTATCAAAGCCATTGAAGCCGAAATCAACCGTAGCCGGTCACGCGTCAAAATTGCCATTCTAAATAATTTGCTGGAAGACACCAAAACTCTACGATCTAAAATGTCTGAAATTTTGCGTCTCAACCTCACCCCCACGGTATCTACCCTTAGTTCACCCAACGGCTATCAACTCACCCAGGAAGAGTATCTAAATTACTATAACGGAGACCCCAAACAATTCGCTCCAGCTAAAACCAATGATCAACTAAATCAGTCAACTGAAGAAACCCGATCTCAGGTTATCCCAACTCTTTCTGCTACACCAGACCCCTCCCAACCACCCAAATCAACTCCTACGTCCACCCCTAAACCAACACCCACGGATACTCCCAAAGTCACCCCAACTCCCAAACCCACCATCAAACCAACTCCAAAACCAGCGGCTTCTTCGACTACCTCGAAATCTCTTGCTCAAAGAAACCGAGAGTTTTATCAAAAAATTAAAACCAATCTTCCCACAATTAAAATCCCTCGCATACCTCCCCTAATTTGGATTGGGACCGCTTCAATTGCCGCCCTATTATTCACCGCCAAACCAATTTTAGGATTTCTCAACGACCTGTGGACTAGCTTTGTAGATTTTCTCAACCGGGAAAAAATCAAAGAGGATCCGGTCATTGTTCCACCGAAAACCGTAGAAATCCCCTCGGAGGCTAAGCCAGAAGATTCTACAGAAAAACCAAGTACAACCGTTTCGAACCCTCAAACCGAATCTCCAGAACCAGGAAAAGTCACCAACGCCAATGCCAGAAACGCCAAAGAACTCTTCGTCACCACCATGGAAGAGTTTGTCTTTGCTTTCGCCAACGCCAGCTCGGAGGAAGTCGAAGCCATGATTCGCAAACTTGATCCTACCTACCAAATCCAATCAAAGGACAGTATTGCCTTTGAACTATATCTCCGTGCCAGTCTATCGCTATCCCAATTTGATTACCTACTGAAAAATGAGGATATTAATTCTGCTTTAGCACAGATGGGCAGAGAATATGGTTGGTCTCCACAAAGTGGAGGGACTAAGTATTTCCAAGAGGTCCAATGCTTAAGCTGGAATATTTTGTTATCGGCCACATTCTCAGAGACTCGAAGCCCTTATTTTGGAGGAGAGGGTAAATATATTAGTGGGGTCTTAGATACATATGGCCTTCGTGATAGGTTCTATGGCAACATACCCATCGGCAATCACAATATCGGTTTTGAATTAAATACCGCCGATGAAATTGAAGGTAAAGTTGAGTCAGGCTTTTCATATATTTTCCGCACGAGAAACCACATCGAAACCATTATCGATGTGACCACCACTACTTCCGGTGAAAAGTTATATTTGGTTTCTGCCGCCAACGCCGACAGTCAAGGCAAACCGGAAACAGTATGGGTAAATAGTGAGGGGTTAAAAAACCGCATGGATGGCAGTTTTTCCAACGTTGTCTTTTTCCGGTATGACGAAAATTACATCACCAGTCCTGCTCTTCCCCTCCTCAAACCCATTAATTTACAACTAACATTCGATACTTCACCAGATATCAACGTCAAGTTTAATAAGGTAGCTATGAAATATAAGGCCGGCAATCTATCCGAAATGAAAGCTGTTGCCGAGGATCTTAACCAAAAATACGACTACGGCTACAATTTATGTGGGCCGTTAAGTATCAGTTATCTCAAAGATACCGGTATAGTCGCCAGTACCGTCAATGTCGGGGACTTATATAAATTTAATCCCGACGACGTCACCAATCCCAACAAGCTATGGCAATTAGACATGGGCAGAACAGGGGTTTTACCCATCTTCCCTCCGGATAAATTTACTTATATAAATTATCTTAACGAAAACAATTCGGTTGGTACCTATGATTGGGAAAACAACCCTCTAAAAGTAGGGGATTGGATGTATCTGGACTCCAAAACCGACAGCGTCGGGAACTACGATGAAGATACGTTTGAACATATGTTAACAGTTACCAGGGTTGATGATCAGGGGCGGGCATATTCCATGACCAATTACACCACTGATGGGGGTAAAACTTTTAAAATTGAGGAGTTAATGCTCTATGATCCCGCCAATGATAAGGCTGGCATGTTTGATACCTGGACAGATGAAAACCAGGAAAATCAGTATGGCACTACCGGTAGGGGAGGATTCCTTATTGTTCGTCCCAACGAAGATCTCGTTAATGCCACGATCGGGGGAACTTGATAACGTGCTTTTTTTGGCAAAATGATCCACTCCTGTTATAGTGGCAATACATTATTATGGATCACCTCATTCAGACACCAACGGAATTTGAAACTCAATTTCTTCCCAAATTAAAACCTATTTTATTGGAACAGCATTTAGCCATAGTCAGAAGAGAAAAACCCATCACTGGGCAAGATATTGGTAACATCACTACCGAAATGCTGGCCGGTGTAGCCCAATCCGGTGTCGATCCCAGTCGTTGTACCACCTATGAAATCAAAGCCCGGGAGGGTGAAGGGGTCTTCTTTAAGCAGCCACTCCATGAAAATTTCCCCTCGGCGCTTCCACCCTATCCAGTCTTGGTCATTAATGGCTATGTTTTTGATCCCATCTCCGGCCGGGAACCTATCAAACAGGATGAATTTTTGCACACCGCCTTTACCAACGCCGAAGATTTGACCTTTACCCCCTCTGCTGAAGAAGTTCCAAATCCAGCCTTTTAAACCGAATTTCTAAGTTGCCGATAAAGTTAAATCGCCGGCCGTCTGAATTGATTCTGCTTCGTTTTGTACCAACCCCACCACCATTACCAAAGCTCTCATTCCATCCTTATATTTTCCCGCTTTTCCATCGATTACCGTTTGCCCAATAAAATCAATACCCTCCAGAGGCAAGAGGATTTTGAGACCACTCATCATCCAGCCCAAACCGCCGGGAATTTCAAAATCAGGGGAAGTATCTAAAAATTTGGCCGCCTCCAACAACTTAAGGTGAAAACCCACGCCTCTTTTTTCTAGGAATCGAACTACTTTTGCGGCATTATCAACTTCACCCACCACCGGAATAAAATCCGCCGCTATCAACGACAAACCCAAAGCAAAGTTTTTACAGGCCGTCAGACCCTGAGCATGGCGTTCGTTCTGGGATACGCGCTCATAATTGTGTTGCAAACGTTCCCACATAAAGACCGAAATAAAAATAATATAGGGTATTATATCAAACAAACGTAACACGTCAACCAAAGTCACCCATTGACACGATTTAGCACTCGTGATAACGTACTGCTAATAGCCTTTTTCTTGACAGAAAGCGGCCGCCCACTACCCAATACCAACTACTAAATACTGATTTAAAATGACCGACTTAACCGACCGCCAAGTCTATATCTTAAAGACCATTGTCGAGGAATACACCAGCACCGCCGAACCCGTCGGCTCCGAAACCCTGGACAAAAAATACAACCTGGGCGTCTCTCCCGCCACCATCCGAAATGAAATGGCGTATCTCACCAAACAAGGCTACTTGGCCCAGCCCCATACGTCCGCCGGCCGCATTCCCACCCCCAAAGCCATCAAACTCTACGTCGATGAAATCATGCGCGAGCAAGACATGTCTGTCTCCGAAGAAGTCGCCGTCAAGGAAAGTGTTTGGGATAAACGCCACGTCATGGATCAGCTTTTGGGCGAAACCGCTCACGAACTGGCTAGACGCACCGGCAGTATTGGCATGGCCATGATCGACGACGGCCGTATGTATTCTTCGGGGTATTCCTACATCCTCTCCATGCCGGAGTTTTTTGACATCGACGTCACAAGAACGCTGTTTGGTTTACTGGACGAAGCCAACCTGATGCTCAAATACTTCCAAACGGCCGGAGAAGATGCCGATCCCAAAGTCATTATTGGTTCGGATTTTGGCATGTTACACATGGAACCGGTCAGCTGTGTCTTCACCCGCTTCCATGCCGGCAGCCAAATGGGCACGCTAGGAGTCGTCGGTTCACTCCGCTTTAACTATCCCAAAGTCATACCACTGATCCGTCACATGGGGATATTGTTGGATGAAATTACGAGGTAAAAACCTATGACAAAACTCAAACACCAACCCAAGACCAATCCAGAAATAGAAAGGCTTGCTGCCCAAGTAGCCGAGGTCGACGCCAAATGGAAACGTGCTCTAGCCGACTACCAAAACCTGGAAAAGAGAAACACCGATCAGCGCAGTCTATACATCAAGCTGGCCAACGCCACCTTATTGGAAAGATTGGTTGGCATTATCGATGATCTTCGCCGTGCCGCCGGCCACCTCAGAGACGAAGGGGTATCGATGATCCTTCGTCAATGCGAAAACCTCCTCAAAGACGAAGGCGTGGCCCAGGTCGATGCCCTAGGTAAGCCCTTTGATCCGACCACCATGGAATGTATCGAAAGCGTCCCCGGCATCAAAGACACGGTGACCAAGGTTCATCAAACAGGCTATACCCTCGAAGGGGTCATGTTGCGCCCGGCCAGAGTAGATGTGGGTAACGGAAATATAAATTAATCATTAGTCATCAGTCATTTCGACTGAAAGGAGAAAAATGAACAAAATCATTGGCATAGATCTCGGCACTACCAACAGCGCAGTCGCCGTCATGGAAGGGGGCAGTCCTAAAGTTATTCCCACTTCCGAGGGCAGAAACATCATACCGTCGGTCGTTGAGCCGGTTAAAAACTTGGTAGGTGATGTCGCCAAGCGGCAGATGATCTTAAATCCCCAAAACACCGTCTATAGCGTCAAACGCCTCATGGGTCAGCGCTTCGATGACGCCCAAACCAAAAAAACCGCCGAAGTCGTGCCGTACGAAATTGTGGCCGGCAAAGATCAT
>Ga0155918_104_pt1 | contig 10983 bp, 10 predicted proteins | sample RifCSPlowO2_01_FD_107572 | JGI IMG/M metagenome (GOLD analysis project Ga0155918, IMG submission 107572) | Microgenomates group bacterium RIFCSPLOWO2_01_FULL_47_10
TACATGAAACGCGGATAGGGTTATTACCCCCCACACCAGAACAAAAAGACGGCAGGCTGATTACGGTTTTAGTGAATGGCGAGGACGTGAGCTGGCAAATCAGAAGCGTTGAAGTAAGTAAACTAGTACCACAAGTGGCGGCTATGCCTACAGTCAGGCAAAAATTAGTAATTCTCCAGCAAGAAATGGCCAGAACCAATAATGTGGTGATGGAGGGGAGAGATATTACCTATAGGGTATTACCAAACGCTAATCTAAAAATCTATTTGACGGCCAGCGACGAAGTGAGGGCATTGCGTCGTCATGAACAGTTACTACAAAAAGGCGAAGAAGTGGCATTGTCAGATGTTGCAGCCGATTTGCATTCCCGGGATGAAATGGATATGCAGCGGATAACTGACCCTTTGAAAATTGTGGCGGGAGCATGGGTCTTGGATACCTCGACGTTAACCATTGATCAGGTCGTTGATTTGATATGTGAAAAAGCTCGCAGCCTAATGGAGACATAATGTTTAGCAAAAAGAAAAAAATATCTGCACCCGAAGTGCTGAAATCGGAAGTAGAAATCGAAAAGAAACCGGAGCCAAAAAAACCGGCTGAAGGCAGCCGTTTTGGAGCGTTGTGGTTATTGGCGATAACGATACTATTATCAGGCTTGTTTTATCTTTGGGGAATAGTAGGAAATAGGGAGTGGGAATTCAAATTGTTTGAGACGACGAACTCTTGGGAATATGAAAAGTAAACAATAGCGGCCTGTGTGAAGGTAATGAATTTTTATTCAATTTCAATCGACGATGATCAATATCTTTCTCGGCTTGAGAGTGGTACTTGGCTATGAGCCAGGTCGGTGAAATTTCATAAAAATTATTACCCTCACCGGATTTGTTGATCTATAGAGCAGTTGATGACCCATCCAAAATTTGGTTGCGGGGAAGCGTGTCGGTGGGAGGGTTCAGGAGACGGTCAATTTGCTCTTTGGTGCATGTTTTGGTTGGCTCTTCACCTTTCACAAAATATTCAATGGTGGAGTTGGGACACTCGGGACAGGTTTTGGTTTGGGTGAGCGGGCAGACGGTAACTTTAAGGAGATTTTCTAGAGGAGGAAACTGTTGGGAGGGCTGGTTCTCCAGCAGTTTTGTCATGAGACGGTGCCAAATTGGGGTGGCGCCGGTAATGCCACTGGCTATGCCGCTCATGGGCGTGTTGTCGTTGTTGCCGACCCAAACTGCCACCAGGAGATGGTCGGTATAGCCAATTGCCCAATTATCCCGCAGGTTATTAGTGGTGCCGGTTTTGACTGCCACTTGGTGACCGGTAATATTTAATTGGGAATTGAAGCCAAAGGTATTGGCGCGGGCTTTAGGATCAGAGAGAATATCACTGATATAAAAGGCCGTGATGGGTTTGATAACAGGATCGGATAGACAGCCGGCGGGAAAACACGGATCAACGAAGAGTGAGGCTTGTTTGTAATTGGTAACCTCTGAAATGGGGTGAAGATTAACCCGGTGACCCAGATTAGCAAAAACACCATAGGCGGTGGCTAAATCAATCATAGTGACGTCGCCTCCGCCCAACGTTAAGGAAAGGCCATAGCGGGATGGTTCATTCCAAGTGGTGATACCAAATTTCTTGGCGATCTCCAGCAAATTGTTTACTCCCAGCTGACTTAACAGTTTTACGGCGGGAACATTGTAGGAGTTGGCAAGGGCCTGACGGAGGGTAATTTTGCCATGGAAACGGCCGTCGTAATTTACCGGCTGGTACGGAGGTGAGCCGGGGGTACGATAGGTGATAGGCGAGTCGTCGATAACGCCTGATGGTTTGAAGGCGGTTTCAAAGGCAAGCGAATAGGTTAACGGCTTTATCGAACTGCCGGGCTGACGCGGCCGGGTGACAACATTAACTTGTCCGTCATGATCGATATCAAAATAATCGGCCGAACCGACCATAGCCAGTATTTCACCGGTTTTGGGGTTGGTAACCAGAACAGCTGCGTTGGTGACGTGCAGACGTATTAGCTTGGCTAGTTCTTCAGAGACAATGTCTTCAGCGATTTTTTGAATAGAGACATCGAGCGTAGTTGTGACATTTAGACCGCCATGATTAACCGTTTCTTCTCCAAACTTAGCAACGAGCACATTTTTGGTGTACATCACAAAATGCGGGGCGATAATATTGTTTTTTGGTTTGATAAACTTCAGTTTTTCTCTTTTGGCTGTGTCGGCTTCCTCCTGGGTAATATATCCCTCCTCTACCATGCGGCGTAAAACCTCATGCTGGCGGAAGACGGCCAATTCGGGATTGGCGCCAAACGGGGAATACAGCGTGGGGGAGGCGGGTAAGCCTGCCAATAGAGCCGATTGAGCCAGATTTAAGTCCTTGGCCGAAATACCAAAATAATAGAGACTGGCTTCTTCGACTCCATAGACGGCACCGCCATAGCCAACTTGATTAAAGTACATAGATAATATTTGGTTTTTGGTAAAGGTAAGTTCGACGCCTATGGCCAAGATGACCTCCTTTATTTTGCGGATGACCGTTTTTTCAGAAGTAAGCAAAGTATTCTTTACCAATTGTTGAGTGATGGTTGATCCGCCTTGTGATTTTTGGTCAAAAATATTCCGGGTAAAGGCGCGGAAGATACCCTTGAGGGATACGCCGGTATGGAGGTAAAAATCCTGGTCTTCTATAGCAATGGTGGCATTGATTAAATTGGAGGGAATATTTTCCCGATCAATTAAGCTGCGGTTTTCGTTTTTATAGATTTTGTATAAGAGTTGGCCATTGCGGTCAAAAATTTTGGTAGTGACGATTTGGTTGCGGTGGTTTAATTCTTGAGGTGACGGCAAACCCTTCAGGATGACCAGGTACAAAAAGGTGGCGAGAAATGACAGGACCCCGATAGTAATAAGAAAGCCTTTGGATAGGGTTGACCGCAGAGAAATGGTTTGTGCCCTAGTGGGCGAGAGCCGGCCGAGCCGAGGCTTTTTTTCCGGGCGACTGATTGGGAGAGATAGGTGCCGGTACGCTCCGAGGAGGTGCATTCTTAACAAGCCTAGTGATTGGCCAGCCAGATGGAGGGAACTAACGCATATCTTTAACAGAACAAAAATACCCAAAACAAAGGCTTGTAAAAACAAAAATAGGGGATATCCGAGAGCGGCTAGAAATGGTTTAGGTGAATTGACTGTCCTGGGCACAGACCCATTGTAGAGCAGTAAAAAGCCTGATTCAAGGCTGATTTGTTAAGCTTATTTCGTTTCAGTGGTATGAGTGATGGTATTAACGGTGGTCACCGGATAGGCTATTTTTCCGGGGGTGCCATCCTCCTTGGTTTCCTGCGTCCACGGACAGTCGAGACAGAAATCATTCGTGATGCCATCCGAGAGAATGGTATGCTCTTTCAATTCTAGGTTGTCGGTATTGGGGGGCGGGGCATCGGGATCAAGACTAGAAAAAGTCGGCAGACCGGTGTCTTTATTGACCCAAATACCTTTACGGACGGCAGTGAAGCCGCCGGGCATATTGTCTTTCCAAAATAATTCAAACTTGGTTTGGCATGGCTGGCCGTCAACCGGGTAGAGGCCGGAGCCTGTACAGATGTTGGTACCTTCGATACCATCAGGCTTTATCTGTAGAACATCGGGCTTGTCTTTGAGAAGGTAAGACATAATATCATTCCAGGAATACGCGGCACCGCTGATGCCGGAGACATAATAACTCATAGACGTGTTGTCATTATTACCAATCCAACTGGCGACTAAATACTGCGGGGTAAAGCCCAGGGTCCAACCATCTTTGTGGTCATTCGTCGTACCGGTTTTGGCGGAAACGGTATGATTCTTGATGACCAGCTTGGAAGAGGGTCCAAAGACCGGTGAGCGGGCGGCATTGTCGGCCAATATATCCGTCATTAGGTAGGCCGGCTCACGATTTATGATTCGTTTTAACCCACCTCTTTCCACGCCAATAACGTTGCTATCGGGGTCTGTTTGATTAAAGAAAAAAGATAATAAATTTTTGGTTTGGTCGGGGTCGTATTGATATAATAAGTTACCCTGATAATCCGTGATCTTTAAAAATGGTTCCAGGTTTTTGCGGACTCCTTGGTTGGCAATGGTACCAAAAGCGGTGGCCATATCCAGCATGGTAACTTCACCACCGCCTAGAGTTAAAGATAAACCATACCGCGAGGGATCTTGGAAAGAAGTGATACCCATGGCGCTGGCTGTGGCGATAAAACTTTCCAGGGTGTTTTTCGCGAGAACTTTTACCGCCGGAATGTTGTACGAACCGGCTAAGGCCGAACGGACGTTGGTGACACCATGAAAGGAACCATCGTAATTTTGGGGACAATATTTGGCTTGGCCAAAGACCTGAAAACACGTCGGGATATCCAGAAGGATAGTGGCGGGAGTAATAGTTTTTATTTGGAGACCGGTGACATAGTTTAACGGCTTGATGGAACTGCCGGGCTGACGGAGGCGGGTAGTGATGTTGACCTTACCGTCGACCTCATCGTTGAAGAAATCCCGTGAACCTATCATGGCCAAGATTTCTCCCGTATCCGGCTTTGTAACTAAAGCGGCGCCATTACTGGCTTTGTATTTAGCGAAATAATCAATTTGGGCGGAAAGTGATGCTTGGGAGGCTTCTTGTAACGGAAGATCTAAAGTAGTTATAACCCTCAAACCGCCGCGTTCAACGGTTTGGAGGCCAAACTTGTCTTCGAGCAATGACTTGATATAAAACACAAAGTGAGGGGCTTTAATATCGGTGGTGGGACGGGCATACGCTAACTCCATTTGAAAGGCCTGATCAGCTTCCTGCTCACTTATATATCCGTCTTCACTCATACGCCGCAAGACTTCAAATTGGCGAGCTTTGGCTTTATCGGGATTGGCGAATGGAGAGTAGGCGGTGGGAGCTTGTGGCAGGCCGGAGAGGAGGGCGGCTTCGGCCAGAGTTAAGTCTTTGGCCGGTTTACCAAAAAACTTTTGAGCTGCCGCCTCGATACCATAGGCTGTACCGCCGAAGGGAATGTGGTTTAAGTACATTTCCAGGATTTGATTTTTGCTATACAAGATTTCAACAGCGACAGTTAGCACAGCTTCCCTGATCTTTCTTTGGATGGTACGTTCAGGAGTGAGAAGAGCGGTTTTTACCAATTGTTGGGTGATGGTAGAACCGCCCTGGAGTTTACTTTTGAGGACTGTGTTTTTGGCTGCCCGCATCATCCCCTGCAGAGAAAAACCAAAGTGACGATAAAAATTTTGATCCTCAATGGCAATGCTGGCTTGGGCAACGTATTTGGGCAAGCTTTCCAGGAGGACAGGGGTGCGATTTTCATCAATAAAAATTTCATAGAGTAGTGTGCCATGGCGGTCATAAATGAGAGTAGAGACGGGGAATGATGAGCCGTTGAGTTTGGCAGGAGAAGGGAGATCTTTAAAGATGATGTAGCCAATGCTAATCATAGCCAACAGACTTAGGCCGACCAAGATTTTCTTTTTGGTGGATAGCGAACGGATTTTTTGCCACATATTTGATGAGTGGGGCATTTTCCGCGGCGGTTTCTTAAGAAGATTGAGTTTTTTTGAAAGCAGTATTTTCATCATGTCGTATGAAGAGTATACCAAAGTGAGTACTATTCATTTGATTAATGTTACGATGGAAGGGCTTTAAAAGTATTTAGTAAAGGCAGGCTATGGGGGCGGATATTTCGAAGGAAGCGTGGTTTTTGTTTTTAGAGCATGGACAGCAAGACCTGGTGACCCAGGCGCACTTATTGTACGAACGGGAACGAAGTATCTCCACACCGGCTTTTCATGACTATAGTTTTGTGGTGTTTCCGATGGCAAAAGCGTACGAAGGTTTCTTGAAGAGGTTTTTCTATAGGTTAGGCATTATCAGTCAGACAACGATGGAGGGCGACAATTTCCGCATCGGCAAAAGCCTGAACCCTGATTTGCCTGAGCGTTTTCGTGATCATGAGTGGCTGGTTTCCGAACTGGACTCGATTTGCGGGTCGGCAGGAGGAGCATTTGAGGGGCAATTATTATCACGGGTTTTATGGAAACGATGGAAAACCAGCCGGAATCTGTTGTTTCATTATTTTCCTCAACACGAAAATTTCATAACTTTAGACGGAGCGGGAAGTAGGCTGGCAGAAATACGTGAGGCAATTAAAGCGGCCTTGGTATGCCATCGAGCTTACGAAAACAGATAGCGGGGTTGTCAAACAGAGTATCTTTGCTAGAATACCGTTTATAGAAAGCATATTATTTAGTGGTCAGTATAGAGACAAAGGGTTTTATGGCACTTGATCCAAAACAATTAAATTACCGTAATATTACTATCTCCGGTCTGCCCGGTACAGGCACGACGACTCTCATGAGATTGCTGGAGAAAAAATTAGGCTGGAAGGGTTATTCGGGAGGTGAGTTCATGCGGGCATATGCTTTGGAAAAAGGCATATTTAAATCTCAACAAGGAATGCATCATTTTGCGACCGACTACGAAGACGATTTTGACCGAAAGATTGATATGGGTGTACGTGACAAATTAAACAAACAGTCAGGAGGTATTTATGAGGCTTGGCTGACCGGTTTTTTGGCACAGGGGATTGAGGGAACTATGAAAGTGCTATTGGTATGCAGTGATGATGCGATCCGGGTGGACAGAGTGGTTAACCGTGACCATGTCACGGTAGCACAGGCAAAAGATCATATTTTAACCCGGGAGGAACAAAACCGGCGTAAATGGACATTGATGTATAAAAATGAGTGGTTTGATTGGGTGGTAAAAGCAGGTGCAGTGGGTGAAGAAGAACCGATTGATTTTTGGGATCCCCGAATTTATGATCTAATTATTGATACCTATTCGAACTCTCGAGAGGAGTCTTTGAGAAAGGTCTTGGATAAAGTTGGTTATTTTAGAGCGATTACGCCGTAACTATTGGCAATACAGAGAACGCAAACACATTTTGGCTTGGCGTCGGGTGGTGGGTTTGTATGTTTTTCTATTGATGGTATGGGGAGTATACCGCTTCTTATCGCCATTGCCGGTATGGGTCGAGGAAACCCTGCTTAAGGGACTGGTGTTTGGCGGTCCGGTTTGGTGGCTGACATTTAAAGTCGAGAAGCTAGGCTTTGCATCTTTAGGAATCAGCACTAAACGTTTATTTGAAGCGGCCTATCTGGGTTTTTCTTTGGGAGCCTTTTTTTGGATTTTCGGACAGCTGGCAAATATATTACGTTTCCAAGGGATTTTAACCATTCGCGATATTCAGCCAACATCGGCAGAGTTTGGCGGTTTTCTGCTCTTGGCTCTAGTAACGGCATGGTGGGAAGAGTTGGTGTTTATGGGTTATCTCCTGCCGCGTTTAACACTCCTGCTAAACCAGGAATGGAAGGCGGCATTACTGACGTCGTCTCTGTTTGCACTTCTCTATGTGCCGGCTATTTTGGTGAGAGGCTCTTCAGTTGCCCAGTTGATCATACAATTGCTGTTACTTATGGCCTTAGGATTGGGCAATAGCATATTAATGTTACGAACCCGTAACTTGGCGGCACCGATTTTAACCCACGCATTATGGGGGGTCACTATGTATTTACTGGTTTAACGAGGTTTTTATCATGAGAAAAACCGTGATTGCTGTCGGTGGATTGGCGTTGGCGAGCGTGGTTTTACTAACGTCGGTGTTGTCGCAATCAGGCATGGTGTCTTGGTGGTCATTTCACGAAACAAAAGTGGCAGTGGAATATAGTACCAATAGCGCGGTGTTGGATACCAAAACACTACCCTCTGCGGGATGGCTGCCGGGCAATCCGTTTTATTTGGTCAAAATGGTGCGTGATAGGGTCCATGTTTGGCTAACCAGAGATCCCGCTCAAAAAGCGAAACTTTATATTTCTTTGGCAGGTAAGCGGACAGAGACGGCGTACCATCTGGCGGCTAAAAAACAAATTTTATTATCCCAGTCAACTATGATGAAAGCTTATCAATACATGGAAGCGGCAATTAAGGTTTTAGATCAGCAACCGCAAGCAGAAACGTTGACCCGTGAGATCCGGCGGGCAATGCTTGATTCATTGGAAAACCATATGATTCTGGTTACAGAGATGGGATCTCAAGTAGAAGGTAATACCCGGATACCATACGAAAAGATGATTGAGAGTTATAAGGTGTTGTGGTTATCCACCCAAGGGAAGTTGGGAAATGAAGAGATGAAAACGGTGGACGGGCGTGAAGGGTATCTGTAGCCGTTGACGAAGCGATATTTTGGGCATACAGTTATCCTCACTTTAACAATACTAATACTTTTCATGGAAGCCTGTGTGAATCAGGCACTGTGCCGCAACTGTGACCCCGATATAGATCGGGGAAGTCAGAGCTTTGAAAGGTGTTTTTAGTCCCGAGCAGGAAACAGACCTTACTGGTGAATATTCACCAACATAGCCAATGCCTTCCTTCTTCGGGGAAGGTTTTTTTGTGGGGGTGGTAACTCAAGAAGTCCAGCATTTATATACCGATGTTTTTTTTGGATCCTATGACCAGCTAATTCCGGGGAGTGAGGCGTGGTTTCGTAAGGTATTTCCGGTTTTGGCGGAAAAGGCGGGCATTGACCGGGTGCGAGAACATTTAACCCAAGAAGACAGAGAGAGGGACTTACGAGGTTTGGTTGAAGAATGGGTGGGGGCACAGGCATTTTTCTTTTTGACGGAGTTTGGTGCAGGGAAGCGTCTACCAGTTCAGCCATCATACTTGGCAGAAATCGTGACACAAACAAACGAACCTGAAGTCTATGCCTTTAATTTACGAGATTACGGCAATCAGAAGAAATCGTATGTTGATTTTGATGGCGTTCATCCGTTTGTGAGAAAGGGGTTGTCGCGTATTTATGGTGGTTTGGCGATGATGGCAGAGAATGAGGGTATGATCCGGGTTAGCCCGTCGGAATTTTATACCAACTTTGGTTCACATTATGACGTGGTGGAATTTTACCGGATTCGTGAAGTACGTGAAGATAACAGTAGGCTGATGGAAGGGCGGTACATGGTGTTGGATAGAAAACTTTCAAAAGAAGAGCGGTTATTTTTAGTAAATGGAATGCAAGACGACCGAGGAACCGTGCCGGCTTTTGATGGCACCAATGACTTGCCCTATTCAATAGAGAACTTGGTTTTAAACCCAAGGATGGTTTCATATACTAGAGGCAGTGATCCAGTATTGGATTTTATGGTGAGCATGTCAGCCGAGTTCAATCATAGGTTTGGAGAGCCATTAGTGCATTCGATGGATTTTCATATGTACGAAACGATTGCGAGTAGGGTGGCAGATAAGGCATCGGCTTTAGTAGACCTGCTTTTGGAAGGAAGTGAACAACAGGTGATCGATCTCCTTCGCACCATGATGTTTGACTCACAACGGGAATGGGCAGTTTACAATAATTTGGACCCTGACTTGCATGTACAGCGAATATTGGACGGTGAGATTGAAATTGGATTTGAAATGGCCACAACAGGGGATCCGTTACTCAATACGTGGTTTGATACGATTGTGGCTGAACGTTATTGCGAGATGCATGCCAAGTATTATCATGGAAACTGTCCCGACTGTGTTCACGCTAGAAAGAACTAGAATGACATAAAGCGAGAAATTGGGTGAACCTATTAGTAATTTTACAGCCGTCTAATTTATAATCTTGTATAGAATTAGTGTCCAGGAAGGGTAACCAGCTCTAAGCCGAATAATACCCGAATAAAAACAATTAACAGTAAAAACTGCAAGGAAATTTTCGTGAGTAGAGCTGTATCTGGAGCGGGAAAATTGATCCCCTCTGATCTATTTGTTACCAGTTGACGCACTACACCTAGTGGCTTAGCCTTTAAAAGCACGCTACTGCTAGTGTTTCGATGAGCATTAGGAATAGGGTGATATATGGCTCTTTTATTACTATATAATCTAACTTCTGCCCAGAACAATCTATGCAGTGCCCGTATTGTAGTGCAACAGAACATAATGTTTTGGAATCAAGAACTTCTGAAGACGGCGGCTCGATTCGCAGACGCCGGGAATGCCAGAAGTGCGGGAAACGGTTTACGACCTATGAACGGGTAGAAGGGGTTGATTTGGTGGTCATCAAGAAGGATGGCGCTCGGCAAGTGTTTGACAGGGAAAAAATCAAACGCGGGCTGATGAAAGCCACTTGGAAAAGACCGGTGACCATAGCCCAAATCGACAACCTGATTACCAAAGTCGAACAAATCTTGCGCCGACGGGCCGGCACAGAAGTGAAGAGTTTCGAAATAGGCAAACTGGTGATTAACCGCTTAAAGAAATTGGACAAGGTAGGATATCTGTTGTTTGCCACGGTCTATAAGGACTTTGGGGGAATTGAGGATTTCGAACGGGAAATCCGGGACTTAAAAGATTAATTATGAAGGATTTATAACATTATGACCATGCAACCACATTTCCCATCAGATGAAACGCTGCTTCGGCGCAAGAGGAAAAGCCGATTACTTAAAAAAAACGGGAAAAACCAACGGGACGGGGTGGTGGCCAATGGTCATACACAGGCAAGGGTTTTGCTTAATGCAGGCTGGGATCCGGCGGCAATGAAAAAGAAAGTGCGTTTTGTCGACCGCAAGCTGTTTCCGGGTTTGGGAGAGGCAGTGGCCAAGAGAACCATCATGCGTAAAGATGAGACTTGGGTGGATGTGGCCGAGCGAGTGGCTTTGGGGAACAGTTTACTGGCTCCCAAAAAGATGAAGAAGCATCAGGAAGCCGAATATGAATTGCTGAAGAAACATATCGCTAACGCTTCACTATTGATGAGCGGCCGGCATTTACAGCATGGAGATGCCACCCAACCAACGCGCAACATGGAAGTATTTACCAACTGTTCGACGGCATCGGCTTCGTTTATTCTGTTTTACTTGTTGTTGAACGGTTCCGGAGTAGGCAGGGCTTACG
>Ga0155918_105_pt3 | contig 10345 bp, 16 predicted proteins | sample RifCSPlowO2_01_FD_107572 | JGI IMG/M metagenome (GOLD analysis project Ga0155918, IMG submission 107572) | Microgenomates group bacterium RIFCSPLOWO2_01_FULL_47_10
TAACAACTTCGGCGTTATCTTTGATGTAATTGATGTCTAACATGTTACTCCAATTGGTAATTGTCAATTGATCAATGACCAATTAATAATGACTCTGACTTCTCTTCTCCTTATTTTGTCAAAAAACGGCCTAAAACGCAAACAAATCCATCTTGAGAAAAGAGTGGATTTGTTTGTTTCCCTCACCGGTATAAAACTATTGTAACATGCCCCACAAGCTGTATTGGTTACATATTTCCTGGGCTTTTTTGATGATCACGGGAGTAAGCGGTAGGCCATCCAAGGCCATCGCCTCTTCAAAATTAAACCATCCGCCGGCATTGGTTTCTTCGTCTTCTTCCGCTTTGGGAGTTTGAGTACCAATATCGATAATATACGTGGCCAGAATAACTTGGGTGTTCTGTTCGTGATCGCTCTCACTGCCAAACCAAACTTGGCTGTTGAGAATAGGTAGGGGGTAGATGATTTTTATATCTACTTGCAGTTCTTCTTTCATTTCCCGTACCAATGTTTGTTCGGGAGTCTCACCAAATTCCAATCCGCCGCCGGCTACCTGCCATTTGTTATGCCAAGCGGGCTTGCCGGGTTTATCACGGCGGGTTAAATAAAATTGGTGCTGTCTGTTGATGGGCAGCCCTAAGATCCCGACGACTATTTTGTTTGGCTGCATAGCTACAATCCTAAATCGTCGGCGATCGACTGCATAGCTTTAAGTATCAAGGGAACGTGTGCCTCCCACAAATCTACTCCCAGATCGTCTGCGCCATCGGACACTTCCTGGCGGTTGACGCCGGCGGCAAAGGCGGGGGTTTTGAACTTCTTCCGTATCGAACTTACTTCCACGTCGGCGATTTTTTTACTCGGCCGCACGAGGGCGGTGGTGGTGATGAGGCCGGTGATTTCATCGCAGGCAAAGAGGGCTTTGTCTATCAACTTTTCCCGCGCCACCCCCGTGTGTTGAGCATGGGATTGGATGGTTCGGATGAGATCTTCGTCCACTCCCAACTCACGCAAAATAGCCGCGCCGGCTTGGGGGTGTTCCGCTAGCGAGGGGTGGATCTCCCAATCAAAATCATGCAAGATTCCTGCTACGCGCCACCTCTCTTCGTCTTCGTTGAACTTTTTGGCATAGGCAGCCATGGCAGCTTCGACTGCCAGCATATGCCGCACGAGGTTTTCGTTTTTGACATATTTTCTGACTATGGTAAGTGCTTCGTCTCTAGTCATTAGAGTATGCCTTCTTTTTTAAAGATGGGGATGAGTTTATCAAACGGCAGGGAATGACTGAAGCCGCTGTAGGAACCTTTGATGGTGGTGATGAAAGATATGGCCATGGAGTTGCCGGGCGAAAAAGCGGCCGCCCAAGTCAGGACCGGCTCGGTGTTGCAGTAGGCATGGATTTCATGGTCGGATACTTCCCTAAAAGTGTAAAGAGTTTCGGAAGTGCCTTGGTAGGTCTTCTTGGTGGCGGTGGAGAAACAAAAGTAGCCGGTCAGGAAACTGCAGGTTTGACCCGATTGGGCTTTGATCATATCAAAAGCCTCGGATTCGTCTTGCGGTTTTTCCATTATTTTCCCTCGGACGATATTGACGCCATCGGCACCTAGGATAAGGTGGTCACTGTCGGCCTCGATGACTTCGTCGGCAAAAATATCGGGCGGGGGGAGTTTAACTCCATCGGCGACAACTTTTTCGACTTTGGCGCGGGCAACCTGGATGACTCTTTTTTTGATATCGTCGTGCTGGATGGCTTTTTCATCGATGTCGGCAGCTTGGGAGATGAAAGGTATGCGTGCCAATGTCAAACCGGCAATACGATTTTTGGAACCTGAAGCAAGGATTAACATATTTTAGCCTGTGTGAAAACTATTGAGTAATTAATGTGATTGAATATTAGAGTTATTCGTATACTATATGTATTCGTTAACTTTTATTGGTTCTTGGGACGCAAAGTTGGGAAAGCAATAACTTCCCGGATGCTCCATGTGTTGGTGAGGAACATCACTAGCCTGTCAATGCCGATGCCGATACCGCCCAGCGGGGGCATGCCGTATTCCATGGCCTCCAGATAGTCTTCGTCTAAGGGGTGGGCCTCGGTGTCTCCTGCCCGCATCCGGGTCTGTTCGTTCTCAAAAATCTGACGCTGATCAGTGGCGTCGGTAATTTCGCTCCAGCCGTCGCAGAGTTCTTTGCCCCCGATATAGCCTTCGAAGCGTTCGGCCAGTAATTCGTTGTCGCGGTGTTTTTTGGACAAGGGGCTTACGTCTCTAGGGTAATCGATAATCCAAGTGGGATCGATGAGTTTGGATGGTATTAGGCGGTCGAATAATTGGAATTGCGCCTTTCCTCTGGTGTATTCACCTATTAGTTCAATTTTATTGTCCGTGAGGAGTTGTTTGATCTGATCGTCATTGAGACTGTTAAAATCTATGCCGGCATATTTTTGGAGCGACTCGACCATGGTCATTTTTTGCCACACACCACCCACATTGACTTCGTGTTCACCGACTTTAAGGGTAGTACCTCCATAAAGTTTGTTCACCAAATGCTTAATCAATCCTTCAGTCACTTCCATAATGCGGGTGTAATCGGCGTAAGCCTCGTACCATTCGATCATAGTAAATTCCGGCTGATGGGTTTGGTCGATGCCTTCGTTTCTAAAATTTCGGGCGATTTCGAAAATGCGCTCGTAACCTCCCACGATAAGTCTTTTTAGGTACAGTTCCGGAGCCAGACGCAGATAAAAGTCGGTGTCCAGAGCGTTCATGTGGGTGGAAAAAGGCTTGGCGTTGGTGCCGCCATAGAGTGGTTGTAAAACCGGGGTTTCCACTTCAATAAAATTGTGCTCGTCTTGAAGGTAACGGCGCACTTCCCGCAAGATTGTCCAGCGGGCATCCAACACGCGCTTGGTGTCGGGGTTTATCAGCATATCCAAATAACGGCTGCGGAAACGGACTTCCTTGTCTTCGCCGACATTCCATTCTGAAGGCAAAGGACGCAGTGATTTGCCGAGGAAAGTGTACGCGTTGGCGACGATGGTGATTTCGCCGGTTTTGGATGTCATGACGTTGCCGGTTACCCCCAGAAAGTCTCCGGGATCGATGAGTGTAAAGTGCTTAAAGGTTTCTTCTCCCACGGCTTTACTTGACACCATGACTTGGATTTTGGCGGTTTGATCTTGCAGATCCAAAAAGATGACTTTGCCGTGTTCCCGTAACGCCATGATCCTGCCCGCGGTATTGACGGATTTGTCCAAACTGTCGCGGCATTGGGCAATGGTGTGGGTTTTGGGATAGGAATAGGGATAGGTTGCAACGCCCGCCTGTTCCAGTAGGTTTCTTTTTTCGATTTTGGCTTCTTTGCTTAACTGCAGTCGTGACATAGTACCTTTGATTATACTAGAAAACTTCCCAATTCATGGGATTTAATTTTTCATATCCCCAGAAAGAATTAGTGGATTTTTTCGATTTTGTAGATGACTTTACCCACGGGAGCGTCGAACTCAACCTCTTCGCCCACTTTTTTGCCGGTTAAAGCTTTGCCCAGCGGGGAGGAGTGAGAGATTTTCTTTTGCAAGGGGTCGGCTTCATATTCACCCACGATGTCGTAGGTGTGGCTTTCGCCATTGGCACTGACGGTGACTTTGCTGCCGATATCGATGACACTTTTGTGGCTGGTTTTGACGATCTGGGCACGCACGATCAAGGCTTCCAGTTCCTCGACTCTGCCTTCTACAAAGGCTAAGTCCTCTCTGGCGCTGTGATATTCGCTGTTTTCGGATAAATCACCGTGATTGCGGGCTTGAGCTACCCGATCGATAGCGTTGGGCAATTTCTCGTCACGCAGTTTCTTTAATTCTTCGGCCAATTCATCGTAACCGGCCTGGGTCAGGTTGACTTTCAAGATGGCGTCACTCATGGTTATAAAAAACTCCGCTGACGGAGTGATCTTTGCTATTTTGCTAACAGAACTGTATGGTAGCCCACTTTTCCAATGCAATCAATATGTAAACGGTGTGTCGTTTGGTCAAGAGAAGAATTGTGCCGGTACCTTCTATTGGTGATGTATGTTTTGGTTTAAGTGAAAGAAGTTGGCGGGGTCATAGTGACGCTTGATAGCAATGAGTCTCTCCCAAGTTTCCCCCGGATAGGCGTCATGGATACGGCTCACGATACTTTCTCCCAAAAAGCCGACATAGACACCGTTATCACCTTGATTTAGTTTCCCCGCCGTTTCATCCACCCAGGCCTGCCTCTTGGGTTTATCGGCCTCTCCTTCATAAAAGGCGGCCACATTGGTAAGGATTTTACTTTGGCGGTGGGCAAACGCGGTCGCCTTGACCGGTACATCTGCCATAACACCACCCAGCACACGCAGCTGGACCGCGCGCATACCGGCATCGGAGGCTTGGAGCTGATCAAATATAACTTTGGCGGTGGCTAGCTCAACTGACTTCATAAACATGGTTTCGGCAAGGGCGGTCGGGTGATAGGAGCCCTCTTCAGACGGAAACATCTCGTGGTAACGCATAGGTTTGACCAGATCGGCGATGGGAGTGGCGAGAGCCCGGAAAGGCGCCAAAACCTTTTCTGCCTCGTTGACCGGTCCGGCATAGAACAGCATGGCCATCATAATCAATTGGCCATGATACTCTACCGGCACGAAGGGCATGGGTGGACAGGGCATGACATTGATGATGCTGGATAGTTCATGGGGGGCCTGCTCGGATAGTTTCATAAAACCAACCAAGATTTCCGGTTGGGCAGGAAAAAACAGCATGCCGCCGTAACCCTGAGCCAAAGAATGAAGTTGGTATTTAAAGCGGGTGACCACGCCAAAATTTCCCCCGCCCCCGCGAATGGCCCAGAACAGATCGGGTTCATGTTCCTCATCGATCTGATGAAGCTGACCATCGGCGGTGATGATTTCTGCCGCCAGGAGGTTGTCTATGGTCAGGCCATGTTTGCGGACCAAAAAGCCGATCCCGCCACCCAAAGTTATCCCACCTATCCCCACCGAACCCGTATCGCCAAAACCCAGCACAAAATCCTGCTTGTCTAACTCCCTCGTCAGTTCTGCCGCAGTTAAACCCGTCTGCGCCCAGACGGTTCGTTCGGTCGAGTTCACTTGCATAGCTTTCATAAGACGCAAATCCAACACAATCCCGCGGTCGCAGACACTATGACCGGCCGAACTATGACCGCCGCTGCGGACCGCCAAAGGTAAATCGTGAGCTTGAGCCAGGGAGATGGCTTTTTGGACGTCGGCGATGTTGGCCGACATGATGATGACCAGAGGCTTGCAGTCGATACCGCCCAAGAATACCGTGCGGAGCTGATCGTAGTCGCTGTCGCCGGGAGCAACTAAACGGCCGGTAAAGTCAGCTTTTAATTGGTTGATATCAAGGGTTGGAGTCATAGTTAAAGTTTTAATTTTTATCTCGGACAGAATTGGGATTAGTATATCGTAAAACGAAAGCAGGAAAAAAGAGGAAGATTAATTTTTCTTAGGTTTTAGTCTGATCATTTCGCTCCAGGATTTTTTGCGGTTTATCACCAATTTCCAACCCAGTAACTCCACGCCCAAAGGGATAAACCATACACCGGGTAGTACAGGCAGGATCAGGCCCAAAATACCCAATACAATCAGAAAAATCCCGACTATCCGTTTTAACCTGACCTTCATTTGTTCTGTCATAGTAAAAATACCAACCCCACTCCCTTGATTTTACCCTGAAAGAAGTACTTGGCCGCAAGCAAAACCTGTCAACGCTAATTCCCAAATGTGACCCTGTCGGGAATGGTTCGACAAGCTCACCATAAATCTTCCCGAATCCTTCGTCAAGCTCTGGGCAAACTAAGTTTTTTTAATAGTTCCAGATTACCGTCTATTAATGCCTGCTTCTTTGCTTTGGTCCATCCCTTTAATTGTTTTTCTCTTTTTGCAGCGCTCAGTTTATTGACCTGCACTTCCTTATAAACAAGCCGTATATCAGAAAACTCTTTTGTTCCGATATTCTTTTTCATTCGATGGGTTTTTATCCGATCATCAAGATTATTGGTTATTCCAACATAATAGGTTTTCTGATCGCAAAGAAGAATGTAAACCAACCACTTCATATGAATAGTTTACCCTGAGCTTGTCGAAGGGTGACCCTGTCGGGAATCGAACCCGAATCTCCACCTTGAGAGGGTAGCGTCCTAACCGTTAGACAACAGGGCCGTCGGAAGTATTATATCAGGATAAAGGAAACCACACCTGGTGTGGAATATTATAGGATAACTATATCAGTTTAAAGCTTACATTGGTGCTGATATGATGAATTTTCGGTAACTAATTTGAAGAGTTCACTTCGTAGGTGTTTTTGTGAACATTCCTCATCGGTAAACAACGGACAAGTGCCGTCTCGATTAACATCAATCATTGTCTTGAGCATAGCAATTTGTGGGTGCTTATTGTCTCGCTCCTCATTCATCTTCAACACCACCGAACTTATTTCTTCGTTACTCAAAAGCACGTAATAATCAGCTTGTGAGATAAAGGCTTCCACTTCTTTATCACGGCACGAAAGATTGTCAGTGTCATTGAGGCTATCAAGGTACTGCTGAACGTGGGTCATTTCGTGAGTAATCAGTAGAGAAGTTAGCGTGTCGTCAGCGTAGTTGTAGCTGTCATCAATCGTAATTGGAAAATAGTTTGGCTTAATGTTTTCGCTGTGAAAGACAAAATATCCTTCACCATCATCAATGTCATCTTCAACAATTTTTATACAGTTGGTAAGGTTTGCTGGGAATTGTTTGAAGCGTAGCTTTTCCTCAGAATCTTTGTCTGTACAGTACTTATCACACCACTTTTCGTGGTCACTAATGCGTTGATTAATCAAACTTAACGCACGGTCATATTGAGGTGGATTTTCAAGTCGAGTGGTACGAGTACAACCGTCTTTAATTGCTTGCTCTACTGCTGGGGTGGGTGTAGGTTGAGACACACCTTGAGATGTATTACCAAAAGGCAGGTTTAAGTTCATAAACCCAAAATACTCGGCACCTAAAAGGATGAGACCAACCACGAGAGGTGCGACTACTAAGCCAATGATTAATTTGGTCTTTGATTCTTTTGAATGATTCAGCGACATTTTGTTGTTGTTTCCTTGTTGCTGGAACTTGTCACCAGTAATAGTGTCATTACTTGTGAACTTGTTGTGTGTTGCCATCGCCATCCTGTTGGTATTTATTGCCTTCTACTTTGTCGCCAGCCACGTATTCAATGTAGAATTCTTGCTTAATAAAATCATCAAACTGAATGAGCCTGTCAATCCGAGTGCGGATGCGATCAGACAAACTACACCATTCAATGTTTTGACCAACAATGACGTGAGAAGTGCCAACCGTTTCTTCAAAATCAAAAGCGTATCGAGGTGAAATGTAGATTGTGTTCAGCTTTTGCTGAGTATTTACCACCCAAGTTCTGATTCGTTTTCTCCAGCCATTAAGACGCGTTGTAGCGTTGGTCTGGAACTGGCCATTTTCACGAGACTCATAATATTCGCTATCAATTGACCGTTTCAACTCATAACCTGCGACAATACAGCTGTCTAAAACAGCTACGGCTTCATCCGCTTGCACCTTTAGAAAATTCACTGTCATCTTGGGCTGATTGTACCAAAAAGTATGAATACTTGATATTATTTAATTATGAAAAATGTAGTCGGTGTAGTGGTTATTGGCTTTGTATTGTTCTGGCTCTGGAACAACGTCATTTCTCCTCCCAAGTTCATTGGCTTCTACTACCCTGATGCTGGAAACCTCTTCGATTACAAACAAAGTCCAGAACTAACATCGCTCGAACAGTGCCGAGAGTGGGTTGATGATGTGAAAAACGGACGAACAGACAACGACTTTGATTACGAGTGTGGCAAGGGTTGCAAGCTAAGCGATGGTGGCGGAATCTACGTCTGTGATGAAACTCTGGAATAAGCAGGAGACAACTGGAAACTTCCACTGAGTGCGCTGAACAACCTCGAGAACTCCTCAAGTAAGGTGTTCGAGAAGTCGTAAGTAAGGGTCATATGTACTAAAATACTGTTAAGATACAAACTATGTCAAAACTAACCCCAGAACAACAAGCAGAACTCCTAAACACTCTCAAAGCCCGGTTTGAGAAAAACATGAACCGTCATAAAAGTATTCTCTGGTCAAGTGTGTCTGCTAAATTGGAAGCAAACCCTAACAAACTGTGGTCGCTGTCGGAGATGGAGCGAACCGGCGGTGAACCGGATGTAGTGGGTTTGGATAGTAAGACTGGGGAATACATTTTTTATGATTGCTCTATGGAGAGTCCCAAAGGCCGCAGAAGTGTTTGTTATGACCGGCAAGCTCTGGATGCAAGAAAATCATTTAAACCAAAAAATACCGCCGTGGATATGGCAACTGCCATGGGCATTGAATTGCTAACAGAAGAACAATACAGAGAGTTGCAGTCTCTGGGACATTTTGATACAAAAACTTCCAGCTGGTTGGTAACCCCTGCCGAGATCCGTAAACACGGAGGGGCTATCTTTGCCGATTTCCGCTACGGTCAGGTCTTTATCTATCACAACGGAGCGGATTCGTACTACGCCGCCCGGGGCTTCCGTGGCTGCCTAAGGGTCTAAGGTTGGCATAAAGAGGTCGGACCTCTAAACACTAAGGCGCTTGCTGAAATAGAACAAGGTGTTGCCGGCCGGAAAATCTTCCAGTTTGCCGTATTCGCTGTAGCCGATTTTTTGGTAGAAGCCCGGCGCTTGCCAGGTAAAGGTGTTGGTGTAGGCCAGACCGCAGCCTCTTTTGATGGCCTCCTCTTCCGCCATGGCCATTAGTTTGCGCCCATAGCCTTGTTTTCTAACCGTCTCATCCACCCAGAGCGATTGGATCTCCATACCATTCCAGAGAAACGTTACGACGACACAACCAATGGTCTTGTCGTGATCCTTCATAATGATTGAATAGGTGTTGATTTGGCGCGGGTGACCCTGGCTAGCGTGGTAAGCCAACATGCCGTCCACCATGATTTGTTTGTCGGCCGGATCCGGCTCACTGTTTTGGCTGATAAATTGAAAGTCGTTCATATTTAATACTTCTATTCTAGCTATACCGGCGGATAGTCACAACTTCTCCCCTTTTCTTGACAGAAATGGGGGAAATATTGGAAACACTACCCTCGTTTTACACGTTTGGGGTTGATTTTGCGGTTAAAAAACTAATATTTCCGATTAGAAATCTGCATTTACAACCCCGTTTAGCGGGGTTTTTTGTACCCCTTTTATCAAATAAACCAGAGCATTTCATGAGAATAAGCAATGAGAATACAACACTTAGAAAGAACCATCATCATCCTAGCGGCCTTGGCCACCATCCTTTCGGCGAGTATTGTGGCCAGACAGGCTCTCAATCCGCCGGAAGTGATCCAAGCAGTTCTGCAGCCGTGCCAAGAGATAGTCAGATAGATGTCAAGAGGTCGGACCTCTAACCAATATCGGTGGGAATAGCTTTCCAATCCTCTATGCTGTGTAGCAGCTCGACATATTCGAAGGTATGGACTAACTGGCCGTCGCCGCCCGAACCTTGATATCTGTTATCAAGTGCATGAAGATCTACCCAAATAATCCGATGCGGCTGTTTGGTAATGGACGACTGGTTGGTAACTTCAATCCGATAAGTCTGCCGGGATGGATCGCTGTGACCATTTACGAGAGAAAGGTTTAGCCTTTCGGTTGAAACGGTTGGTGGCTGCAGAACAATTTTTTTGATAACTTTTTCATGGGAGGGAAGGTTTTGATTTATTTCGGGTAAGGTGGCAAGTTTTGCTGCAGTGGCGTTTATAATGCCTTGATAGACAGCCTCGCGTCTTTCCCAATATTCAACACCCCTATTGTAGTGTTTATCACTCTCCATATTCCATCAAAGTACCCATAAATCAATCTTATTGCAACCCGCAAACATAGGCGGCTTGGGGCGGTAAATGTCATTTTTTAGGTCAGATGGCCATCTCAAGGTATAATACACATAGAGTTTGTGAAAAAACTCGTAAATATAAAGTGGTCTTGCCCAAAGTTGGCGAGAGAGAGAAGAAGTTCGTGAGAGATTATAATAGTCGGGGTGGAGATCGAGGCGGAGATAGAGGCGGAGACCGTGGCGGCCGTCGTTTTGGCGGTGGAGGCGGAGGTAGCCGAGGCGGGGATCGACCCATGTTTCAAGCCGTCTGTGGTAACTGTGGTAAGGACTGTGAAGTACCTTTCCGTCCGACCGGAGAGCGCCCAGTGCTGTGCAGTGAATGTTTTGGTGAGCAACGTAGTTCTGAAGGTCCC
>Ga0155918_118_pt1 | contig 9671 bp, 6 predicted proteins | sample RifCSPlowO2_01_FD_107572 | JGI IMG/M metagenome (GOLD analysis project Ga0155918, IMG submission 107572) | Microgenomates group bacterium RIFCSPLOWO2_01_FULL_47_10
TGCTCCGGCCGGTGGTACCCATATCACCGATAATGTCCCCGCGGTTTACCGTTTGCCCCGTTACCACCCGCACTACGGATAGATGGCCATACAATGTGGTGTAACCGTTACCGTGATCTATCACGATGCGGTTACCATACCCGCCATTATCCGGCCAGCCGGCCACCACCACCCGGCCGGCGTCTGCCGCCAATATCGGCCCCCCGCCGTGACTCGCTATATCAATCGCCCGATGATAAAACTTGTACCCTTGGGTTATTCTTCCGGATGCCGGCCACACAAACGAGCCCACAGCCGATACCGCTCCGGCATTGGGCGTCGTAGCCAGCGTAGTTGATAAGGGAATACTTTCCACGGGGCTAGGCATCACACCATCAGGAATCATCAGCGTCTGCCCCACAGCCAGTCCAAACGTCTCATCATCGGTAAAGGTATTAAACGGATAATTAACGATTCCCTGCGCTCCGGCTTCATCCTGCAAGCCATATTTTTTGGCGATCGAATAAATCGTCTCACCCCGGCGGACGGTATGCACTACACCGTCAACGGGCGGGATTTTAATCGTCTGTCCATCTTTAATCTTACTTTTCTCGGTCATGTCATTGGCCCACAGCAGTGTGTCCAGTTTTAGATTAAATTTTCCGGCAATGGAAGACAGTGTGTCTCCCGCCCGAACGTCATACGTAATTATTTCCCCCCCTCGAAAATCAATCACTCCCTGACCGGAAGCAGTGATCAGTTGCTGATCGGTCATCAAATCCGTACTCGTCCCCAGCACCACAGATGACGGCAATGTCCCTGTCGCCAATTCGTCGGCCTTGGCCTGTTCAGACAGCACCAGCGGTCCCACGGTGACTGCCAATACCAACAACCCTACCAAACTGGAATGCAAAAACGGCTGGGCATATTTGCCCCTTTTTTGATACAAACTATCCACCACAAAGTCTTTACCGGTTTCAAAATGCCGAAAAACACGATGAGTCCGATTGGAAATATAATTCCCCAGGAATGTTAAAAACTGCTTGAAATCGCTACCCCAGTTTGGTTGTGTCATGAAAGGCTGTTATTCCACAGCGCACCCCATCCTACCAGATATGAATACCTTAATCAATGTCTAAACTTTAATTGTTCTAATTACTCTAAATAATGACCAAGTCCCCAATTTTGATCATTGGTATTTGGGATTTATTTAGGTAAATTAGGTCAATTAGAATAATTAGAAATTACCTGATTATCCCTCTCGCAGCTTGGCCAAAAATTTGACTCAATTAATACAATCTTCAAATTAATTGAGTCATCCCGCACAAAACATGATTTTCAAAACGGCTGAATAAGCCGTCTGTGAAAATTCAAGTATTTGTTGTGGGACTAGCCTTCCCTTAGTTTCGCTAGAAACTCTTTATTATCCTTCGTTTTCTTAAGGCGTTCCAGCAGGAGCTGCGTCCGCTCTTCCTTGCCTAGTACTTCAATCATGCGTCGCATGACGAGTACCGACTGGTAAGCGGAGGCATCAAACAGCAATTCTTCTTTACGCGTACCCGATCGCTGGACATCAATCGAGGGGAAAATCCGCCGCTCGGCCAAAGCCCGGTCCAGATGCAATTCCATGTTGCCGGTACCCTTGAACTCTTCATAGATCAGATCGTCCATACGGGATCCGGTATCCACCAACGCTGTGCCAATGATGGTAAGGCTCCCTTTTTCTTCAAAGTTTCGTGCCGCTCCAAAGAAGCGTTTGGGAGGGTGTAGGGCCGCCGGATCAAAGCCTCCGGACAAGGTTCTGCCCGAAGTTGGCATAGCCAAGTTGTAAGCCCGCGCCAAGCGGGTAATACTATCCAGAAGTATGACAACGTCCCCGCCCAACTCAACCAATCGGCGGGCCCGCTCCAAGGCAACTTCGGCCACCCGGCATTGATCGGACGGGGTTTCGTCAAAATTAGAAGCCGCCACTTCCCCTCTCCCGCCGGTGACGGCTTCAATATGCCGTTTGATATCAGTCACTTCCTCCGGCCGCTCACCCACCAGCACTGCCATCAGATGCACGTTGGGTTGATTTTTAGCCACCCCCGTTGAAATGTCTTTAATGATGGTGGTTTTCCCGGCCTTGGGAGGAGAGACGATGAGTCCCCGTTGTCCAAATCCGATGGGGGAAACTAAATCGATCAAACGGGTAGACAGTATTCCCTGATCCGTCTCCAAATGCATCAACTTATCGGGGTAAATAGCCGTCATGTTGGAGAACTTTTGGCGGTTGGCCATCTCCATCGGAGTTTTCCCCAGCACCGTATCCACCCGCAGGAGTCCCCAATACCGTTCATTTTCTTTGGGTTTTCGAGCCGGACCGGAAATCATGTCCCCTGGCCGCAGGCGAAACCGGCGGATTTGGCTATTGGACAGATAGGCATCAAAATCAGACGAAGAAAATCGCGGCCGGATGATTCCGTGTCCGTCGGGAGTAATATCCAGGGCCCCGGTAATAATTTCGGTAGGCATGCCGGCATCAGGCAAGACTCTGCCATCGACGGCGCCGCTAAAGCCATTGTTATACACGTTGGCATGAATATTGGTCGATTGACTAGGCACTACTCGGGTGGGGGGAGCATATCGGGGCGGTACTACATGAACTGGAGCAACTTGAGCTATCGGTTTCGCCACTGTTGGTGCCACCACAATAGTAGCCATGGGAGTTATAGATTCAGGCACAGCCGATACAACCGGCATCGCTTTCATTTCAAGTGTTTCCGCCATTGTTTTGCTAATTTTTTTCGCCGCTGGTTTTACTTCAGCCATAATACTCCGCCCGAGTGGTTAATTAATGAAAAATAAATGAAAAAGCCTCATGTTTTAAAATATCTTGAAAAACCCCGGAACCGATCAATCTCTAGTTAAGTTTTGGGAAATGCAAACTGGGCATACTCTACTACACGAACTTCCCAGCTGTCAACATGTGCGATTCTAAATTCTAGCTTCTAGTTTCTTTGAGATTGCAAATGTCACGCCCGCACTGCCAAACAATAACACCAACAGATAAAGTGGGTTGTCACCCAAGGCCGTATCAACGGGCTCATGGATTGTAGCGACGTCAGTGGTTTCCGCTGCTGCCGGTTCTTCATCCAGTAACATAATGGGTTCTTCGGTTAGTTGGGCAAGGGGTGAGGCAGCTGGCGTAGGACTTGGCGTGATGGCAGCTTTTTGGGAAAAGAGTCCGGAGCGGAAAAGATACATCCCCAGTCCCACCACCACCAAAATCCCCAGGAGGAACCCGATATTGGATTTTTTGACCATTCTGCTGGCCGGCTGACGAGTTTCATTCATAAGAATAGGTCAAAGTATATCACAATGTCCCATAATAATCAAGATGCCTGGGTTTCTTTTCTGGATTTATAGCCTAAATGTCCCAAAGTTGCTACTGCCAGAATCATCCCACCCCACTCCAAGTATTGTGGCCAAAAAATCACTTTAACTTTGGATACATCTGACCCTTCCGGTACAATCCACCCATTCTCCCAACCGTTCACCAACACATGTTCCAATGATTCATCCTTGTACCAAGCCTTCCATCCGGACTCAAATGCGGTCTCATTTGTCATAATTCGATCTTCTCCTGATCCCTCCGATGAAGGAGTTTTCGCCAGCAAGTGTGCCAGCCATTTGGTGTTAAATGGTACCATCCCAATGCCTTGCATGAGATTTCTGGATTGCACCGCACCAAAGGATCGAGATTCGATATTGACCACAAACCCCCATTTATTTAAAGGCTCCAATACCCTCGTTTCAAGTCCATCTGAAAACACAAATTCATTTCGATAAATTGGTAAATTTTTACCATACACATATGCTTTTATCCCCCGTCCTGACTCATTTTTAGATGATTGCCAGAGCAGGTACCCATCAAATCCATTCAAATCTCTAAAATCAAAAAAATCACAACTACTCCCATTTTTGGTTGCACTATACAACACTCCGTCATCCACCCTCTCTCTCAAAACATCACCGCGCTCATCACAGTTGAAAGCCTGGCTTCTTCCTGCTTTTTCAAGTCGATTATTCAAATCAATCAACGGAAATATCGCCGTCAGCTTCCCTCTTATGTCCGTCCTAGCTAAGTTACTGTCGGATATATCTTTGTTTGACACCTCCAAATTTGCCGTTTTACCAACCAACTCAGTAAAAACTTCTTCTTTACCATCAACTCCATCAATTGCTCTCGCCAACTCCACGTCAAATGGTTCGTTAAGATTTATGGGTACATAACCCAAAAAAGTCTCTTTTTCTCTCGATTTTATTAAACTCAAATTTCGATTGTTTATAAATAAATATTGAGGTAAAACTTCGCCATATTCCATCACCACTTCGGTTGAATAGCTCTTGGGTTCTATCAATAACCCTTGGTCATCCCTCAGGCCTGGGGTAGTCGCTCGAAGCCTAACCCTCACCTTTCCATCACCTTTATCCCCCACAAAAACCCCCAAAGGCCATGAATAGGCGTCCAGTTGGGGTAAATCAGTCAGCTGCATGCCGGAAAGATCTATTCCGCTTTTTATCGTAACCAATGAGTCAGTCAACTCCACTATTTGACCGGAGCGACCGTCAAACGAACCGAAAGGCACTCCAATTCCGCGACTTGTCACAAAGTAGTTTCCCACTTTATCAAAAACCTCGTTATTATTGGAGAAATTTCCATCTACCAAAACAGCCGTATATTTATTATCGCTGGCATATTCGAGTCCATAAACACTCAACCAGCCTTTCTGATAAACCACTTTACTTCCTATCGCTTCCAACATTTTTTTGGTTTGAGAATACCTCAAATCACCTGGTTTATAGCCCGGTTGAAAAACAGATTCATCAACTAAAACATATGAAATATTATATTTTGCCGCCAACCCTTCAAATGTCTGGGCATCATCACTGTACAGGGCTCTTCCAAATTGTAAATAAGCTTCCTCATTTCGCATTTCCCATCGATCAAACTCGCGATCCAAAGTTGGTTGAGGAATCCCAAACCAAGTAAATCCTGCTCCCTGATAACCCCAAGCATAATAATTCCAGCCATATGGGCTCGCCAAAGGCAACTTCAGCACTCGTCCTTTTAAATCTTGTTGCGAAAACCACCCAAACAAATCAAAATAATCTTGGGGGATAGTTACCTTCATTCGCTCGCTCACCATGTGTCCGGACAGTGCCGGCATCTGCATCCATACTATTCCCACAAGCATTACCAAAATCAATCCCCCTCTCAAAGCCCTAGCTTTAAATATCCTGACTATCTCACCCATTCCATACACAAAACCCGCAATCAAAGCCAACAAATAAATAAACGAAAACTTAGTAAACGCCAACCGAAAACCTTCCCGGAATAATCCTATTCGTTCGGAGATAAAATCGTAGACAAATCCCAAAGGAGGATTGCTGTTTAGGAGGAAAAAGGCTCCCAAACCCCACATTGTCACCATTGCCATCCCCATGCCCCGTTTCCTCACCACCATGGCCAATAGCCCCATTATCCCCACCCCAAACATCACATACATCCCGACCTTTACCGCCAAAGTCTCGTAATGCTTCGCCCACACTTCCAAAAGCGGTACAAATTCAGATTTCTCAAACGAGTACACCTGCCAGTTAAATAAAAAGTTCTTCATCAGAATCAAATCACCAAAAGAGCCACTTGCCTGGTTTTGTAGTCGGGCTTCATCCGAAAACGTTGCGTTGATAAATGACCTCGACATCCCCTGCGCGTGGTTTGCTACATAATAGACATTGGGTAATAGCCAATATGCATTCACTCCCAGCGTAACCAGCACTATACTCAACGCCCGTGTAAAATTTTTTCTATTCAATCCCACCAAACCCAACAAATATACCCCCAAGGCCGCCAAATAGGCATAAAACAGCGTCGCCGTATGAGCCATCGGAGAAGCAACAAGACTCGCCAGTCCATACCAAAAAATACGTTTACGATCGCCCAAAGTCACATAATCATACGAAAGCCAAAGTAGCCAAGGAAAACTCGCAAAAAACACTCCAAACATTTCCAGCGGCACAACATACTGTTGCATCGTAATCGGGTTAAGTAGATACAGAACTGCTCCAAGGAAAGCCAGACTGTCAAGCTTTCCGCCTGCCAACACCACCTTTTTCAAAAACACATACATTCCCAAAACCCCGAAAATCCAGGTCAAAAAGAAAAACCCATATCGCAGGGCAGATAGGGGTAAAAACATCCACAACAACACCAGCCAAGGGAGACGAACCAGATCTGTCATGTGTGCCTGGGAGGCTACCGCCCCCATCCCTTGATGTTCTTGCCATACACCGGACCATGCTCGTTTCAAAGCCAAAGGAAAATCAAACTCACTATGTAGTGTGTCCCATCCTGACAGCCAAGTACCGGGTTTATATGTTACGCTAGCCAGCCCAAGCACTAGTACAATCAAAACCAAAGGCCAAAACCATCGCTGAAATTGTTTCATTACTTTATTCAAAGTTATTTCTTGAATTCATCATACAAGATGACGGACTCAAGAAATACGGCGACTAATAAATTGGATTGATGAAACCCCCTGTGGGTAACAAATAAATCCAGCAGTCGCCGTATCGTAAAGCAAATCAAAGAAAAAAACAGGCGATCCGCCCAGCCCAGTTGAGTAGGGCGGATCTTTATCCGATCGAGGATGTGGAGGAACCATATCGGCCTTTATTTCATAAACCAATTGCTCAGCGCAAGATTCCAGGGAGCGTTCAACTGCTGTTGAGTAAGTACGGTGAGCGCGCCGGTGTTGAGGTCGACAAACACTGAAGTCAGCTTACTGCATCCCTCTGCTCCACAGTCGTTACCATCCTTATGGCTCAACTCAGCGACCTGAAGGAAGTTTTCTTCCGACATGAAACCGCCGCCGTTTTGTGGGTAAGACATGCACTGGGCGTGGCTACCGACCACCTCGTGGAACAAGATACTGTGATTGCGATCGACATCCTGTTTACCATCAGGGAAAAGACCACGAATGATCAGGAAGTAATTATGACCTTCCGAATACTCAAACGCAGCCAATACGCCGTTGAATTCGACCACAGCCGACCCGAACGAGCAAAACGTGAAGCGATCTTCGTTGATATGAAACCACTGCTCCGGACCATCGATGAGTTCCTGGTTGATTTGGTCCAGATATTCGATCGCGCCGTCAGCCGCATCCACTTTCTCCTGCGGAAATCCCGGCCCAACCAGCAGGGTGCCGTCATCAGCCAGCCATGATTGCGTGCCCAAACCGATGGTGTTCTTGAACTCACCGCCGGCGACCAGAACCTGATCTGCGGGGACGTTGGCCGAGATTCCTTCGATCTTCCATCCGCTACCAGAAAAAGTGACGGGATGAGGAAATTCGAACTTGTATGTTGGCCGATCCTGCGTCTGGCTGGCAATCGTTGGAGCATTCGACGAAACATTGGCGGAAGACGTGTCAGCAGGTGCAGCTGTACCGCAAGCCGAAAGTACGAGCGCTGCCAAAACTAAAAACACAAACAGTTTATTCTTGTTAAACATTTTTACCTCCATAAGGGGAATAGGTTTAGAGTCACTTCAGGCCCAAGATAGCCTTTGTGACAGACGGTGCCGAATTAGAAGGTAGAGCTGTCTGTAGGATTCGGTAACCTAAGACTTTCTTCACACCGCTAGATGTAGAGAAAGCCTTAGGCTACCTAAATTTCTTTGATTATGCTTTGTTAAAGAGCTTTTACAACGGAAGTTCGAATGCAAACATTCTTTCCCCGATGCAAATTCTGTCCTCTTCTAACCATTTGGTTAGTCGAGTATTGTTACTTGCCAGGTATGCTGACAAATAAAAATCCTCTCCCAACTTCTCGGCGTTGTTCAAAGAGTTTGTAATTCAAGGGGAATAAAAAACTATCAGACGAGCAAACTCTTTGCCCTATCTTTAAACTTGTACCTTTTTTGCCAATACCAAAGTGCCATAACCCAAGACCATGAACACCACAGCGATAAGACCGGGGTTAATATCGCCCAAGGCGGCATCGACCGGTTTGTGAACAGTCACTTCTTTTTTGGTGGTTGTACAAGTCTTATTACCATATTGACCGGTGGTACAGACCGTTTCCTCAGTAGTAGTGCCATCAGCCCATACTAAACTCGGCACAGACAATGCCATCAAGGTAATAAATAAGACTGCAAATAACTTTTTCATCGAGTGCATCCGATTATTTAATAAGTTTCTCTTTCATATAAACAGTCACCGAAGTATATCAGATCTAATCAAATTGTCAAGATTATAGGCCTGTTTTTAAACTTCCACCAATGTAGCATACTTGAACACCCGGGTTTTACTATCCAAAAATTTACAGGTATAGAGGATCAAATCGGCCCGGTAATTGGTGATTTCTTCGCTTTCGGCGCTCTCGGTAATCTCGTACACATATTTCCGCTGATTCCAGATTACTTCGACTCGGTCACCGTTTTTCAGCTTCGGCAGATTATAAAACGAGTGCTCCCGCCGATAGGCATTCGTCCACTCCAGATACCCATACCGGTGAGCCGCCAAAATGGTCGGCATTTTCCGGGCGTAGGGTGTGCCAAAATCCCCTACCCGCCAAGCGCCGGCACGAAGCGTCTCCTCGACCTCTGATGCCACATTCTCCCCGATCGGCGCATCAAACCCAATCTCCGCTATGATGAGGCGGTTTTGGGTCGGTAGAGTGGCATTGAAAGCCGGTTGGTAGGCTCTCTCGGGTCGCTTATCCCCGGACTGAATCAGGCTATCCCCAAACGAAGTGCTGGGCCTGGTTAAAATCTGGATAAAGGCCGTTCCCATGCGGTCGCTTAGTATCCCGTACACTCGGGGTCCAAACGTTAGCCCAGTCAAAAGCAAACCCCCCACAAAAAAACCCCTGCTTATTCCCTTAAGCCAGGTAGACATAAGACTTCTTTTGCTACGCTTATGCACCGCAACAGACCCCTGCATTGGTTGGTAAACCCTGGCAGGAGTTTTGGGAAGAAGATTGATCGACACATAGTTCATGTCTGTTTGATCAAAATAGTAGTAATTACCAAAAACGAGAGGGGTTTCCTCTCGTTACCGTTAACCCTTCGATTGGCGGATGATGAGCCTGCCCAACACATCATCCACCAACCAAAGAGCCAACTATCAATTTCCCTCAAGACCACAACAAACTAGCAGTCAAATGATCTTGACTGCTAACAGGAATTGGTTTAGTTTCTTTATTTAGATCACTGTGTTTCCTGTCCAGAACACAGATCATTGTTAAAAGAGCATTGTTATTCGTGGCCATCGAACCAGCGGTAATAATGCTCTTTTGCTGTATATACCGGTCTGACTCCCTACCTAAGAGTCCGACCAGACATATCTAAAGGTGCAGATTCTTTTCATTCCCTCAAGTTTGTATCAGGTAACGGGATACTAAAGGCATTCTATCATTCTGTGTCAAGAGTGTCAAACCTATAGCTTTTTTATCTCGAATTATTGCCAGGCCTATATATTTATTTATTGAAAATTACCAGATAAGAAAGTTACTTACAAAGTGATTGTGGATAACTTTTTTTAGCTGTGTATAACCATCTCACAACTCCCTAGTGTGATTATGACCCCGCTCTGAACGCAAGCTACTCCTCATAGTTTTGCCGGTGTACGTTACAATTTTTA
>Ga0155918_109_pt1 | contig 9636 bp, 12 predicted proteins | sample RifCSPlowO2_01_FD_107572 | JGI IMG/M metagenome (GOLD analysis project Ga0155918, IMG submission 107572) | Microgenomates group bacterium RIFCSPLOWO2_01_FULL_47_10
TAGTCGGCCACGATCTCTTGGTAAAAGTCCCATTCGGCAGGCGTTAAGTATCCCTGCCGGTATTGATTTTGGGTGTATATCCGGCTCATGATAAGACCGGAATCAATCACCACAGATGATTTTTTTAGGAGGGAAGATATAGGCTTTAATTTCTTGAGGCGTTTGATAGTAAAAAACAATTCAACCGAGAAGGCGTAGCGGTGGGGATCTTTGATAAAGCCTGGCAAGAAGGGATTGTCCTCGAAAAGATCGGCATCCAGCAGAGGAAGCCGGAGTTTTTCTGCCAGCAGTTTGGCGACGGTGGTTTTGCCGGAGCCGATGGGACCAATCACTGTGATCAGTGATTTGGTAGTCGGTATTTTGGAGTCTGCGGTTCGGGAAGACATTAGGAATAAAGTAACACTTTAAAATAAAATTACAAACAGGAAAATAGTAAGGGGGGAAGACAACGCTTTTTGTGAAAGCGTTAGGCTTTCCCCCTTTTTCCTCCCTTTTTAAAATCCGTTAGGCTTTGCCCAGCACCATCGCCAACAAGGCCATGCGGACATACAATCCGTATTCCATCTGGCGGAAGTAGGCTGCACGGGGATCGTCGTCGAAGTCAGGACTGATCTCGCCGACGCGGGGCAGGGGATGCATGACGATCATGTCCGGTTTGGCGAGCATCATGATCTGGGGGTCGATGACGTACGAGTCTTTGACTGCTTCATAATCGGCAGGATCTTCAAAGCGTTCCTTTTGAATACGGGTGACGTAGAGCACGTCAGTTTCAGAGAGTACATCTTCCAGTTTGGAAAAATTGGCTTGAGGAACACCTCGTTCTTCAACTTCGAAGGTCACTTCGCGTGGCATCTGCAGAATCTTGGGTGAAACATAGTTGAGCCGAATGTTTTTGAAGATTGAAAGCAGGCGGGCGAGGGAGTGGACGGTCCTACCATATTTCAAATCACCTACCATGGTTACAGTCAGATCATCAAGTCGGCCGAGTTCTTCTATAATCGTGAAGGCATCAAGTAAAGCTTGGGTAGGATGTTCGCCTACACCGTCCCCAGCATTGATGATGGGCTTGTGAGCAACGTCAGCGGCAATTTGAGCGGATCCGGTGTCAGGATGACGTAGAACGATGACATCGGAATAGCATTCCATGGTACGAACCGTATCGGGTAAAGATTCTCCTTTTGACACAGATGAATATTTAACATCATTAATCTGGATCACCGAGCCTCCGAGGCGCTCCATGGCAGCTATAAAGGATGAGGAGGTGCGGGTGGAGGGCTCATAGAAGAGATTTGCGAGAATCTGGCCTTTGAGCAGGTCGAAGGAACCGATTCGTCCAACCATGCCGCGCATTTCGTGGGCAACGCCGAAGATATATTCGAGATCATTGCGAGCGAACTGTTTGACGGACAAGATGTCTTTACCATACCATGGGGATTCACGATTTTCTCCGAAAGGCAGGTGGGGTGAGGGGTGTTTTTTGCGCATGATAAAACTCCTTTTGTTTGGCTGCGGGATTGGTTCTCCATTTTTGCCTGGTTTTTGGAAAACAGCAGCGCATTGCCGGCCACTTTTGGTAAGCATGGCGCTGCTGTTCTCACGGATTTTATTTTAAAGGGCGGGAGCTTTGTGTTGATTTGGAAAACAAGCCTAAAAAAAGACCCCGGTGGGGGTCTAGGTCTAGGATTTGGTTTCGCGTAACAGCATATTTTCTCCTAGGGAATGAGTTTAGGATAGTTTGCGGACGGGGTCAATACTTAAAGCTAGGGCGAGAACGGAGAGGAGTTGACCGGTTTGAATAGTTAAAGGATAGTGATCGAAAGTTCCAATAATCATAAACATGATTATTGGAACGGTAGATAGTAGCGGATATTGAGGAGTCTGCTTAGAAATAAATCTAAAAAGAAGAAATAAAAGTAATATACCTACTAGACCTGTTTCGGAGAGCCAAAGTAAATAAATGTTGTGGACGGGCTGGAGGAAGCTGGTGTAGGCGGTGATGACGCCGTAGCTGGGGAGGACGGCGGTAAATTGATTGAGGCCAATGCCGGTGAGGGGGTTGTCGAGGAACATCTGCCAAGCGTAGTGATTCAATTGTCCTCTGCGGACAATTGAATCGGTATTGCGCCATCCTTCGCCAAGGCTACGGAATGGTAAATATTGGGTATTGAGTGATAACACTCCCAGGCAAATCAAAACACCAGAAAATATAAGGGAAGTGCGATATTTACTTGGGATAAACACAATTGAAATTCCAACGGCGAGGGCGAGGAGGGCGGAGAGGGATTGGGTAAGATACAAAACTAACATGTCAAAACTCAAAACTAATAACTTAAGGACATTAGAAAATTTGATTTGTTTCCAATGTGAAACGACAAGCACTAATCCAATGGCCAGGAAGCCGGCCAGGACGTTGGGGTGGGGAGTGGTGCCGTAAGGTAAGATCCGGAGACCCTCAAACGGCCAGACGGAGGTTTTGGCGATGTTGGCGGTGTAAGTAAGGGTGGTTTCGCCCAAAAACCAATAGCCGGCCAAGGAGTGTTGGGAGAGGAATTGGTATAAACCAAGGAGAGATTGGAAAAGCATGGCCCAAAGTAGTGGAGGAACAATCGCTTTGAGAACGGAATTTTCATCGATCGCAGAAGATGACCTTTGAGGTTTTATCTTAAAAGAAAGTTCGTACTTGGCTTTTAGCCAGGTCAATGCGATCTGCAGAAAATTGTTCTCTATGCGCTTGTTAGCAAGTTTTTGGGTGAGGTGAAATTTGATCCACAGGAAGAAAAGGGAGAGTTCGAGGAGTTTGAGGAAATACCACATACCGGCGAGGGGATGGGGGGAGGCGAGAGCAGTAATAAAGAGAGATAAGAAAAGAAGATAGGGAAATATTATTTGGGCAGCCAAATCCGCAACGGATTTTTTCTTATTCTCTGAAGATTGAGTTTTGAATGAAGAAAAAATGTCGCGTGACTTGTCTGCCACATTTTTTACAGTATAAGATTTAATGAGCCAGAGGAGGAGAAGGAGTAGGATGGGGAGGTCGGAGAGGTAGAGTTTGGGAATCAGGTAGTCGACCAGGATGCCGTTGACGAAGGCATCGTTGCTTATAAAGTGATAGGCCAGGTTGGTGGGGATTAAGAATATAGTGAGTTGGAAAAGGAATTTTTCGAAGTTAGTCATGAAAAAATTCCCTTATGGATTGCCACGTCCCGCATGGCGGGACTCGCAATGACGCGCGATGTTTCATGAGGCCATGATAGCAGAAAGGAAAATATATATAAAAAACATCACCCGCACGAACTATCACTACATAAAGGCACTACTCTGCCATGAAAAAATGACAGAGTAGTTACCCTTAATCTTTATTTATCACAAACGAGGTACATGAAGGGCCGGAGTACCGGAAAGTGATTTGAGGAACGAGACCATGCCCGGATCCAGGCGAAAACTGTCATTGGTGTCGGGGGGAAGACAAAGGGCGTTGATGACGTTACCAAGGCCCCAGTCATCCAGCTCTTCGAGGATGAGCGCGATGGTGGTGGACTGTCGAAAGGTTTGGCGAATATTTGCCTCGTCAATTTTGGATAGCGGAAAATTGTCATCGGCCCGATAGGATATGTCTGCCCAAATTTTTGCCTGGTAGAGCGAGATGCCAAGCTGTTTGGCCAGCTGACCGACGGTCAAAACGGGAGGATCTTGATGGGAAAGTGAGGTCATACGTGGGCTCCTTTGGGGTGATAGACGATAAACTCCGGATACTCGGCGTCGCGGTTCATTTCCCTGATCAAGCGATCATAATCCTGCGATGTTAGATGATACGCATCGGGAGTTTTTTCCGACAAGCCGCACCAAGTTTTGATGTGTTGCGGGTTGGCGTTTTGGCCAATGTTTTTGGCGGCAACGGTGAGGGACATACCTTGCCGAAGATCAATGAGTAAGATACCCAGTTCATCGGCAACCCGATGTATATCCTGGGGATACTTCTTGGCCATGACTATGATGGCAGGCTGGAAATAAAATTGGAGGAGCTGGCGGTGAGATGCTATGGGTCCCATGAGTGCCTGGACAATTTCTTCTTCGGGCTTGCCAAAAGCCTGGGCTAATTCGGAAAGCGTGATAGTTGGTCTCATAATTTTCTCCAGTTTGACGATATGAGGAAAGATGGATGCGATTGGTGTTCGTGCGGGGTGATGTTAAGGTGGGGAGTCAGCGAGGCAAGCTGTAGGGCAAAGACTCATTCTTGGGGAGAATTATACTCTATAATTACTGAATTTTTTGGTTTTGGGAGAAGTGAGACGCTTTGTAGCGGGTGGTCTCAATGGCTGCTTCTGATAGCTCATCAGGGTCAGTTAAGAGAATTTCCAATATTGTGTTTGCTTCATTACCGTAAACTCTGCCGCCCAGCCAAGTAACAAGGGTTTCTAATGGCCGTTCAATGAAAGCATAGTATTTTGTATGATGTCCCTTTTCACTTACGCCCAACCTGACACTAACGGGCTCATCGTGATCGAAAAAATGGCCGGTATGTTTTGATTCTTGGGGTTTTGTTTCTTTGGTCATAGGGTTTTCTTAATTTACTTTGGTGATTATATCAGGGTACAATGACGCGGATGTTACCCAATTATTCACTAACGACATTACCCAACGGATTACGGCTGGTGCTTTCTCCCATGGAGGGAGTAGGGAGTGTAACTGTATTGGCTATGGTGGGGGTGGGATCACGCTACGAAACCGAAGAGCAGGCCGGGATTGCCCATTTTCTGGAACATATGGTATTTAAGGGCACAGCCAATTATCCGACGGCTATGGATGTTTCCTCCACTATTGACGGCGTTGGCGGGCAATACAATGCCTTTACGGGCAAGGATTATACCGGCTACTATGCCAAAGTGGCCTCCCAACATCTGGAGCTGGCTGTCGATGTGATTTCCGATATGCTGCTAACCCCGCGGTTACTTCCCGAAGACATTGAGCGGGAGAAGGGCGTCATCATCGAAGAGATGAATATGTATGAGGATGATCCCCGGCGCAAGATCGATGATATTTACGATGGGGTGGTATATGGCAAATCAGATTTGGGACGTGAGATTATTGGCTACAAGAAAACCGTGCGGGCATGTGACAACCTCAAATTTCAGGATTTTTTGGATAGCTGGTACGAACTGCGCAACGTCGTCGTCGTAGTCGCAGGCGACTCGTCAGTAGTGAGGAGTCAGGAGTCAGGAGTCGGGAAATTAATAGAAAAAGCATTTAGCAAGGGCAAGAGCAGGACGGGAAAAGGGAAAGTAAAATTTGTAGTGCCTACTCAATCCTCACCACAGCTGAAAGTGTCTTACAAAAAAACCGAGCAGGCTCATTTTTACCTGGGGTTTCCGGCCTTAAAACGCGATGATGATGACTACTTTGTCCAGCTGGTTTTGTCCAATTACCTCGGTGGCAATTCCAGTGCCCGGCTATTTAATGAAATCCGGGAGAAGCGGGGATTGGCCTACTACGCCTATGCCAGCAGTGAATCGTACGCCGATGCAGGAAGCCTGTATGCTTTTGAAGGGGTAGATCCGGGCAGAGTGGAAGAGGCCATGAAAGTGACCCTGCAAGAATTTGCCAAAGCCAAAAAGGGAGAGATTGCAGAGCACGAAGTAGTGCGGACAAAAGAATATTTGCAGGGTAAATTGATCCTGGACTGGGAGGATAGCCAGAGCGTGGCGCTGACTTATGCCCGCAAAGTATTGCTGTCCAAAACCATGGAAACACTTAACGATATGCTGGAGAAGGTGAGAAAAGTTGAGTTGAATCAAGTCAAAGGTCTGGCCGGCAGGCTGTTTGATGAGCAAAAACTTAATCTGGCGCTGATAGGACCGTATAGAGATCAGCAAAAGTTTGCTGACTTGCTTAAATCGGTCTAGTTTTCCTGTATAATTAATTATTGAAGCTTTACAAAATTATTTAGGATAGTTATGGATATTCAACGCAGTACGATTTTGGTCAAACCCGATGCCATGCAGAGAGGTTTGTTGGGGGAAATTATTAGCAGATTTGAGCGCAAGGGTCTCAAGCTAGTCGCCATCAAAATGATCCGGCTAACTGATCCCATCTTGGAAGATTGGTATGCCCATCACAAAGACAAAGCCTTCTTTCCCAAATTGAAAAACTATATGCAGTCGGCGCCGATTGTGGCCATGCTGTGGGAAGGGGTAGAAGCCATTGATACCGTCCGAAAGCTGTGTGGAGTGACTCTCGGCCGGGCGGCCGAGGCGGGCAGTATCCGCGGGGATTACTCGATGAGTCAGCAGTTAAACCTGATTCATGCTTCCGATAGTGAGGCCAATGCGATCAAGGAAAAGAGTTTGATTTTCGGTGAGGGAGAGGTGTTTGAATGGACCAGCGCCTCCGAAGTGCTGGTGTACAGCGAAGAAGAGAGAAGCTAGAGGCAGATAAGTAGGCAGTAGGCATGTAGGGAATTAGCAGGAAAATATAAATTTAAGGCTCGCCTGTGTGTGGGTTACGAATTTTTATTCAATTTCAATCGACTACAATCAAATATTCCTTCAACCAAGAAATTGGTACTTGGCTATGAGCCAGGTCGGTGAAATTTCGTAAAAATTGTAACCAACACCGGCAGCAGAATGACAAATCCTTACTTCAATTTGTCTTCAACCAATTGCTTGAATGCTTCGTAGGAGCCGGGATTGGTCATTTTGGTGCCGTTTAGGAAGAAACTCGGGGTGGAGTCAACGCCGAATTTAAGGCCAGAGGAATAATTGGCATTGACGGCGTCGATGACGGGTTGGCTCGTGAGGTCGGCGGTAAATTTGGCCGCATCTAAGCCCAACTCGGCGGCATAGCTTATGAAGGTGGCTGTTGGATCTTCAATTTCGGCCCATTTGGTTTGGCTGGCAAACAGTAAGTCATGCATTTCCCAGAACTTACCCTGCAAAGAAGCGGCTTGACCGGCTTGTGAAGCGAGCTGGGCATTTTTGTGGATTGATCGCAGTGGGAAGTGGCGGTAGACAATATTAATCCTGTCACCCAGGTCGGCTTTGAGTTTACCGACTAGTTCATAGTAGGCGGCACAGGCCGGACACTGAAAATCTGAATATTCTACCAGGGTGGCCGAGGCGCTGGCGCTAGTCTGGTGGTCGGCTGCAACTATTTGCATGTCAAAGGTGGGGGTGGGTTTTTCTTTACCAACCAGTAACCAACCGAGTCCGATGAAAAGGGTACAGGAGATGATGATACCGATGACTATGTTTTTCATTGAAGGCAATTATCAATTAAGCTTAGGAAATTGCCAAGTACCAATTTATCAATGGCCAATTGCTATGAATATGAAGAGATCGGATCTTCAGACGATCTAAAAGGTATACTAAAACAATGAAGCTCGTGTCCCTAAATATTGAGAAACGAAATCATCTAGATACGGTGAAGGCATTTTTGGATCGGGAAAAAGCTGATGTGGTGGCGCTGATGGAGGTGTGTGAGGAGGATTTGGATGTGCTATTGGGGGAGTATCCACATCGGGTGTATGGAGCAAATTTTCGGATGCCGGATAGTGGATACAAAGCGGGGGTGGTGATTGCCTCCCGGAGTGAGGTGAGTGAGCAGGTAGTGTTTTATGCTGATGGTGATCCAAGTATGGAGGTCCCAGTACAAAAAAAAGGCAATCACCGGCCGGTAGTGGTGATGGTGCGAGTGGGCGGCATACGATTGGCAGCAACTCATTTCACTTGGACTCCTGACATGAGTGAATCTGATCAGCAGAAGGCAGATGTTGGGAGACTGTTGGATCGGCTGAACGGCAAGGAGTTCGTGTTGTGTGGGGATTTTAATATACCGCGAGGGAATGACACCTATCGGTTATTTGCTGAAAAGTACCGGGACAACATACCAAAGGATGTGGTAACCACCATTGATTTTGATCTTCATCGAGCCAAACGTGAAGGTATACCGAAATTTGAGGCGGTGGTGGATTATATTTGGACTACGTCCAGTTATCGGGTGCTTAATGTGCGAGTAGTGGATGGAGTGAGTGATCATTGTGGGGTAGTGGCTCAGATTGCACCACAAATGAATGAGTGAAGGGTACTACCCTTTAATTGTGTCGGAGTGGACGGACTCGAACCGTCGGCCTCGCCGACCCGAACGGCGCGCGCTACCCGCTACGACCGATATCCAAACACTTAGTCGGGGTAGGCAGACTCGAACTGCCGGCCTCGCCGACCCGAACGGCGCGCGCTACCAACTGCGCTATACCCCGAATTAACCTTCCTTATTGTACACTGGGTGCCTCCACCGGGAGTCGAATCCTTCGATTTCGCTCAGGACAATAGCCTGATTTAGGGTTTAGGCACATGTGCCCCTGGCAGGAATCGGACCTGCATCGACGGTTTAGGAAACCGCTACTCTATCCATTGAGCTACGGGGGCTTGATGTTGACCTGTTATCAAAGTACATCGCTCGTTGGATAGATGGCGAGGTAGGCGGGAAAAACCCTCGTTCCCTGCCTGCCGGCAGGCAGGTATCCATTGAACTATAGAGGCGTAATAACCGAATTATATCAGGAATAGTAAACTGCCTGTGTGAGGGTAACGGAATTTTTATTCAATTTTTGGAAGACGTAGATTGAAAGTCTATTGGTACAAGTAAATCTAGCCAGGCTGACGGCCTGGTCAATGAAATTTCAAAAAAATTATTACCCTCACCGGCAGCAATTAATCAGGTGTTTTGTCTGATAACGATCAAATTATTATTTGATTGTTATGGCGTACAGGTTCATGGGAACCGATTCATCGGCGCCGAGGTTGGTGCTGATCAAGAGTTTGCTGCCGTCCGGCCAGGGATAGACAAAGCTGTCGTCGCGGGGACCGGAATAAAGAGTGGCGCGGTTGGTGCCGTCGTATTCCACCACTTCAATGCCGGCTGGCTTGTTGATAATTAAATGGGTGCTCGTCGGGAACCATTGATAACCGCTTAAGTTTAAGGGCGTGTACTGAAGTTTGAAGGCGGCGATGGTGGTGGCAGTACTGCCCTGACTTTGGAGTTTTTGGAAAGCGCTGGGGGAACTGATCGGGGTGGTATCGATGACGGTCTGGGAGTTTTCGATGGTTTCCACCAGTTTGATTTGGTCGCTAAATTGATTTTCCAATTCGGCCGGGCGGGTTTCTTGATCAAGACGGAAATTTTTGTCTTCTTTCAGGTCATAAATATAGATGCCCCCAATTTGGAGAGAGCGTTCTTGGGGCTGGGAGTTGGTAGCGGGCAGGGCGGGAATTAAATTATCGGGAATAGTGACCTGGGCTGTGGCGGTGTAGAGCATTTTCTTTTCGTCGGGTGAGAAATAGATATTTTTGGCACTGCCGGTGGCGATGGCTTGCATCTGGCTGGGCAAGAGCAGGAGGCGTTCGTTTTCCTGCAGGTAGAGCTCCTTTTCCCATTTGCTAAAAGTGAGAGGCAGGGCGGCTGTCACATGGTTTAAACCCGCCAATTCGTTGAAACGGCTGGAATCGAGAAGCAGGTTGTTACCGGATTCCTGAAACGATAAGAGGATTTGGGTGCTGTCGGGAGACCAAAGCAGGGAGGCCTTTTCCAGGAGTAGGCCGGGGATACTGCGGGCGATCTGGGTAGCCCTACCCCGAAAAGTCA
>Ga0155918_107_pt2 | contig 9480 bp, 9 predicted proteins | sample RifCSPlowO2_01_FD_107572 | JGI IMG/M metagenome (GOLD analysis project Ga0155918, IMG submission 107572) | Microgenomates group bacterium RIFCSPLOWO2_01_FULL_47_10
TTTGGTTTCTCTGTCGGCTTTTTTCTCGGCTCTGGCCAAACCTTTTTTGGCTATCCAAGCCTTAGCCTTTTCTACATTACCCTTACTCTCTTCCAATGCTTTCTTGGCATCCATCACCCCAGCCCCGGTTTCTTCCCGTAGCTTTTTAATCTGTTCCATTGATATGCTCATATATCCCCCATCATTTATCTTTTACTTGACAATCTCGATAAACTATTTAGATCGAGATTGTCATCCTGAGCGTATCTGGTGATATGTGAATCACCAGAAAGCCGAAGGAATTACTTCTTATCGTATGAAGCCTTCGCCTCAACTTTATCAGCTCCCTTTTTAAACAAGGCCGCCCCATCAGCATACGCTTCGGCGATTTTAGCTACAATCAGTTTGACCGAACGGATAGCGTCATCATTGGCCGGAATAACTTTGAAAATATTGTCCGGATCGGCATTGCTATCAACCATACCGACCACCGGCACACCGCGGACGAATGCCTCATGCATGACGACACTTTCTTTGTGGGTATCAACCACAAATAAGGCATCGGGAGTTTTAGTTAGGTGAGCAATCCCGCCCAAGAACCGTTCCAGCTTGGAGATTTCCTTATCGATCAGCACCTGTTCTTTCTTGGTATAGGCTTTGTATTCGCCCTTTTCCCGCTTGTCTTTCATATCCAAAAACCGGCGGATGCGTTTGCTGATTTCCTCCCAGTTAGTCAGGGTTCCGCCCAGCCAGCGCACGGCAATAAAAGGTGCGCCCACTTTAGTGGCTTCTTCCCGCACGATATCTTGTGCTTGACGCTTAGTGCCCACAAATACAATCACTTTACCTTCTTTGACTAGATCTTTGACATATTCCATGGCATCGGCCAACCGCTCGGCAGTAATAGCCAAGTCAAAAATACTCACTCCATCACGAGTGGTGTAGATATAGGGGGCCATTTTGGGATTCCACCGGCGTGCCTGGTGCCCAAAATGGCAACCGGCTTCCAGCAATTCCTTCAGATCAATCGAATAAGAACTCATACTATCTCCTTACTTTGATCCGATAAATCGGATCCCTCCATCCATTCGTTACTGCCATATAGGCGAGGAGATCGAACGGATGTGTGAATTTACTTTCTAATAGGGGCAATTATATCATAAGACCATCGAATCACCCCAAATTCTCTCCCGATGGCTTTATCGGTAGGTTAAGGGATGGCACGTCGATCATTGTAACTAAACCTAGTTTGGCGACACTCAACCCATCACTAGTTCCAACTAGCAATATATTACCTGTTTCTGGGTCTACATAGGCCCAGCCGGGGTCGCCCTCAATTTTGTCCCTGTTAATTTGAGCAATTATCCTATCTGCATCTGAAATGATTCTTTCCATAATTTCAATTATATTTTCTCATGTCCAGCAAATTTTCCAACAGAGATACCACCGTCACTGGCCCCACCCCTCCCGGCACAGGGGTAATAAACGACGCTTTGGGTAAAACCGAGGCGAAATCTACATCACCCCTTGGTTCTCCCACGTCTATCACCGTTATTCCCTCGTTTACCATATCACCAGTTATCAAGCCGGCCTGGCCTGTAGCGCTGATGATAATCTCAGATTGGGGCAGTCGGTCAATAAGTTTATCTTTAGATCCCAGTATCTGTACCCTGGCTCCTTTGTATTGTAAATAGAAAGCTAACGGCTTACCCACCAACTCACTCCTACCCACCATCGCAATTTTTTTGCCTTTGAGATGTTCCAAAGTCCCGCCTCCCGCCTCGCCCGTCCGTAGCTCCCCTGGGCGAAGGAGGGCCTCCAATATACTAACTACCGCTCTGGCAGTAGCCGGCAAAAACTCCCCCTCTCCCCGATAAACTTTATCCAAATTATCTCGTGTCAAACAGTCCACGTCTTTCTTCGGGTCTATTGCCGAAGCAATCTCCTCCCACCACTCTTCGTATGCAATAATGTCATCCGAAACTCGATTCAGGATCCATTCCAAATATTGTTTTTTGTTCGGTTTTTGTACCAACATCCCATCAACTTCCGCCCGTTTACCCAATGTCCCAATATTTTCTTTGCTATCATGAATTGAATCATGATAGCGTAACTCTACTTTTTCAAAACCAATACCTATCTCGCTCGCTGCCTGAGCTTTCAGCTTGGTATAGAGCATCCCCATGCTGTCCTCGGCAAAGACCACCGACACCAGCATTGGTTTTTTCCCCAAAACCCTTACTCGTTCTTTCAGAGTTTCTAATCGTTTGGCCGCAAATGCATTCCCATCAAAAACTATCGCCATGTCTGTATTTTATCCTATAAATGATTAAATCTCGCTCTCCAAGCGCAGCTAGTCTATAAAAAATGATTGAGTGAATACATCTTAAATGCGAATACGCCGTCCTCTGAGGGACAATTTATTCGCACAGCTATGAACGAAATCATTTTTATGACAGACCGCTTGAAGCGATGCCTTTCTTTGATTACTTTCTTGGGCATGCAAGAAAGTAATAATTATGTCTATTAAAAATGAAGTCAATTGAAATCGTTAAGGAAAAACTACTCGTTTTTCCTTGGTTCGTAATACCCCATTTTCGGCGGATCTTCGACCATCGACCCCTCGACAGGCGTCTCCTCTATGCCGGTTACATTCTTTTTCTTGGCATACCGCTCCCGGCTGACCCGGATCACCTTGTCCCGGTTTTGATTTTTACTGATGGGCAAAGGCAAAGTAGTTGCTAAAAAAGGCCGGGTGGAATGAGCGTCCACCATGAGTCGAACGGCAATTTGGTAGTTCTGCAGACCTACCAAGTCATTCTCGGAAAAGACTTCCGAATACTCCCGTTTAACGACGGCGGCATCATCGGCCCCAATGGTAAAACACATCATTGTACCGGCATTACCCAAAATAGCTTTCGTGATCTCCAACGGGATTTGCGCCATATATTGATTGGCCATCATCAGGTTCAGGCGGTACTTACGCGCCTCCGACAAAATTTTAATAAATGACGTGGTAGCAAAGTTTTGAAACTCATCCACATACATGTAAAAATCATTGCGCTGTTCCTCCGGAATATCCACCCGGCGCATGGCAGCCAATTGCAGTTTGGTAATCAGCATCGCCCCAAGTAAAGCCGCATTATCTTCACCCAACCGGCCTTGTGATAGATTGACAATCAAGATTTTCTTGTCATTCATAATCTCATCCAGGTTGATGCTGGACCGCTGGGCTCCAATCACCGATCGGATCAAGGGCGAAGCCACAAATTGCCCGACTTTGTTTAAAATCGGCGAAATGCTCTCTTGTTTAAGACGATCCGGCATTTTCTCAAACTCATCTGTCCAGTAATTTTTCATCACTTGATCGGTCAGCCTCTCCACTACCTTCAAGCGGTATTTCTTTTCGGTTAAAATCCGCACCACATCAGCTAGCGTTGTGCCGGGAATCTCTGCCAATGAGAGCAAGGTGTTGCGCAAAATATACTCCAAGCGCGGCCCCCAGGAATGACCATAGAGTTTATTAAAAATCGCCACAATCCCCGACACGATCAATTCCCGCTCCTCTTGGTTTTCCACCTCCAGGGGGTTTAAATTGACAGAATATTCTTTATCTGCCGGATTAAAGTACACCACATCATTAATGCGTCTGGCCGGAATATAGTCCATGATGGTGTCACACAGATCACCATGGGGGTCGATAATGGCCATGCCCCGGTCTTTCTTCAAGTCATCAATCACCATATTAGCAATCAAAGTTGATTTTCCGGTGCCGGTTTTTCCAATCGCCCACACATGCCGTCGTCTATCATTGCTTTTGATACCAAATACATGCTCTTTGTGCCGGAATATCGTCCGGGCAAAAAAGTTGATATCCCCTTTTTGTTCATCAGTCAGATTTTCGGCGATGGGTAGGTTTTCCGGCGGTTCCGACAATACCGCCCGACCCCAAGCAATACTACCCACCTTCACCTTATCCCCGGGCAAATGCCAGAGAGTGGCGGCTTCCACCACATTCATGATCTGTGTACCCTCCAGGGTTCTCTCGGTCATCTTTTCACCCCAGCTTTTAGAAAAGAAGGGTTCGTGCTTCAAACCAAAGTAATTACCGTCAGACTTGCCATAAACCCCAAATGCGCTGGCCAGATCGTTTAAACGGGCATGGTCGGTTACCCCCAGCCGCAAGGTAAAAAAGTAACCGGCATGGGCAATTTTTTCTTTTATCCCCTGTTCACCCGGCAGTGGGTCACGCGATTCATCACCATGTGGGATACCGCGGAGCATTGCCCTTCTGCCGGCCGACTGCCAAGAGCTGCCGGCCGCTGCCAGACACAGCTGAACTACGATAACCTCATCGGGAGTAGCTTTGGACAGTACCGATAGTACCGGCGCCATCGGGTCTACATCGGTAAAATCGCTATAGGTCCGGATGGGGTAATAATTGGGTGACTTTAAGATTAACTTGCCGACAGACAAATGCGCGCCGTGTAATGGATCATCCAAGTTTTCAATCATCACCAGCGGATACGCCGCCTGGATCTGGGTTTTGACAAACTCTTCCAATTCCTTGTCACACGTGACCACAAACATAATCTGTTGGTTTTTGGCAATCAATTCCAGGGAAAACTTCTTAGTCGTCTTCCCCGTCAACCGTTTCAATAACGACACCTTGGTAGTCAGCCGCAACAGCGATCCCAAAAAATGCTCCGCCATTTCGGGGGTAATTTCTTGATCTCGGGGAATACGCAACAGCAGTGAGGTGAGCATGGGTTTATTGTAACGAAATGGTAAAATCATGTATATGGGGGTAACAAAAAGCGAACATTCATCAGTTTCTAATGAATACGGCCAAGTGGCGGGCGTAGCTCCAGTATTTTTTGAAGGTCAGGAAATCATGTCGGTTAGGGTTGGCGAACCTGAACCATTAGACACTACATTGTTAATCGAAGATGGTGATGAGCCTGGAAAACTTAATCAAATCGTAGTTAAAACAGTTGATTACGTAGAATTAAAAGACGCTCAAGTTCATCCTGACGATGAGAAATATGCTGCTATGGCAGAATCTACAACCATAAAGAAGTAGATCTTAGTCGGTAGTTGATATCTCCCTTGCCTTGAGAAAGACGCCTGTCATCGCTTCTATGGTAAATATCCCATGGGGCACGGTGGTAACCACCGCTGATAACGCTAACTGTTGCATCAATTCATCCGCAGGCCGTAATTTTTTCCACGCTTCACCTCCCAATTCCTCCATCTCGTGCGAGGTAAAAAAGCCCATCTTGGTCTGTGGATCATTTTCGAACACCATTTCCGCCAATGGCATCCGAGGTGAGAGAGTTAACAATTTGCCATTTCCCACTGCCAAGCCGAAACTTTGCCAAAAAATTCTCTGGTCGATAGGGGCAGTATCTATTAATAACATTTCCGAAAAGGTATGTTTACCTCCATTAATATACGTGGCCGATAAATCCCAGGCCAAATAAACCCGCTTCTGTCCCGGAAACACCAAAAGATCCCGCATCCGCCGGTATTCCCTGGCTATCAGGTCAGGTGTAGCTCCATTTAACACTTCCCTTTCCAATTTATGTAAAGTCTCCCAGCGACGTCTACGTCCATCAAAAATATGCATCACGCTATCCGCTCCCGAGGCAATCACCTCCGGCGACCTGATTCCGACTGAAATCGCCTTATGGTCTGAAGCATGGCTGGCTTTGCTAAATCGCGGTTCCTCATACTGGTGTGACAGCGAACTGACTGCACAACGTTCCCCAGCACCATCCAATAAATCTTTAGTGTGTTTCCCTCTGATGAGGCTTTGTAGAAATAGCCATGAGTAAAAAGGTTTGCGGACGTTCGTTGTGTTGACCACAAGTTTGTCCGCCTCCCGCAGGCTTTGTAATTTTTCTCGATGTAATGAATACAAAAAACACCCCTTTTGTTACTTGGTGTCACTCCCGATTGTCATCGGAATGCGTTTCTTGGACCAAAAGTAGGTGTTTGTTTCCTACTTCGGACAGATATTAAAAGAAATAATACGCAAGTACCATCATAAAGTCAAACCTACGCCGCTTCAAAGGGAATAACATCACCTTGTGTTAGATTTTCGAAAATCATACATTCCCTAAACTAGATAAATTAAAAAACCATTCTCCGCAGATACATGGCCGCCATCGTCAGGTTCGTTTGACGTTCCTGCTGTGATGACATAATCACCCCATCAACAAGCCTGGCAACCATCTCGTCCTTCTCTGGATGATTAAATATCCCTTTATACATCGGGACTTCTTCGCACCTTTCTGTCGTTGCTAAAGTCATAGCGTTCCCCATATCTCCTACCCTCATATCATATTCATTGGGTAGTGCTAAAACTTTTTTCTCTTCTTTCGTCAAAGCCAGGTAGTAATGTTCATTCATGCTGTTTGATTCCCCCGCCATCCAAATTCCATAGTTCCAGCCCATTTCTTTCAATTTTTTCGCATATTCCACTGTTGATCGTCTTACACCGACTCCCACCGCAATGCCAAACATCTGGGGTGTCCCATGTTTTTCCGCCCACAGCCTCCTGCTGACTTCCAAACTCCCCACCCGAGCCAGACAATCGTCGGCAAACAACACATTTTCTCCCTTGGGCCATTCCTGATCAAACTTTACCGCCACGGTATATCCGCCATCTTGTAGCTGCCTACGGCCCATCCGGAAATTTGGCATTTGATCCATAGTAAAACCCAATTCCTCCAACATTACCTTCATAATCCTCCCCCCGTTATCAGGTGCTAAGACGATGGTATTTTCAACCCCAATCTTACTCACAGCTGCCTTTAGCCCGTCTCTGACTGCCGCCACAAAACTTGCTGTATACACGGTTTGCACGTCTGGATCTTTCAGATTACGGCCAAACAAGTTGGCCAGATGAGTGATTCGTGCCACCCAGGGGTTTATTGCTTCCCGATTCAAACTTTCAGCAATACGAAGATTCAAATCACCGTCCCCCTTCTCGCGCATTTCCTGCAATCCCAAAGGCTCACACACACTTTTTCCCGTAAAACCAAAATCAAACACTCTATTCCACACCTCTTCATTTTCATCTGCAAGGTAAGACACCCCTGACTCATACTGCTTTAACCATTCAGGTACGTCAGCTGAAAATGCATCGTAAGCACGTAGTTCACCTTCTAAACTTTGAGGTATTGCCATACAATCCCTTCTTTTGTTTTACATTCCCCCCACCATGTCAAAAAAACCGATCTTAGTCAACTACCAATTTTACCCGTCTATCGGGCAATATGACTCAAGCCTCCAGGGAAAATTAAAGTATCTTTCGCCGCTTCAGTACGGCCAGGATCTGCCGATGGATCTCCTCAATCGACAATAGATTGCCCTTGCCGTCCACACACTCCACCATCTCCCAATGGTCGTACTTAGCCACCATCATTTGGTACATCTCGATTGACCGGCGCTGATGCTTCAAATCCTTCTCGGCGATGTCTTTGCCGGCCACAGCCCCTTTGCCCCCGCTTTGCGCCAGCAGTTTTTGGGCTACATCCACCGGCACATGCAGGAATATCACCACGTCTTCTTTGGGCAATTTATGCTCTTTGTACTCCATGCTGTAGAGCCACTCCAAAAACTGATGCTGTTTCCGGCCTTCCAGTTTGGCCCCCTGATGCGCCAGTGATGCCGATACATACCGGTCAGCCACCACTATGTTGCCCTCATCCAGCCACTCCATTATCTGATCCCGGGCGGTCAGCCGATCCAGGGCAAAAGCTAGGCTGGATAGGTAGGGTGATACCTCTTCATTTCCCCCAAACTCCCCCGTCAAAAACCGTCCCACGTTCTTACCATGAAATGAGGTTTTATAGCGGGGAAAAGTAATATAGCGGTTGGCGATTTTATGATCTTTCAAGTACTTCAGCAGCAGTTTGGTTTGGGTGGCCTTGCCAGAGCCATCCGCCCCATCAATCACCACCAGTTTACCGGTGCGCTGTTCCACCTGGGAGAAATGCTTCAGGTTCTTTTCCAGCACCGCGTGGATGTTTTCTTCATTGTAGTGCTCTACGTATAGTTCGGGATGTCCCTTGATCATGAGTGGGAGGGGCTGCTCCTCGTCCCCGTAAAATAAAGCTAGTACCGGTTTTTTGTTCTCTAAAGCATGTTCTATTAGAAAGGCCGTCCCCCATGAAGGTGAGGTTACATCGGCCACCATCATATCGCTGTTGTCCAGCCTATTGGTCTCCCGCAAAAATAATTCGGACGGATTGTACTTGCTCTGCCAATCCCCTTTAGTCAGATTTGGATCCACCACATGTTCTGAAGTCACCTTATGACCGAGATCAGTGATTTCCTTGACGATCAACTTATAGACTGGCAACATCGAGCGGTTATAAGTGATGGATGCGCCAAAGTAAATCTTCATATCTTATTTATATACCACTACCATGCGGACATCTCCATACCCGCTTGCAGCATCCTCTTGTTTCCCCACCATCATTTTATGGGTTACCTCTCGAAAACCGCAATAGTTTTGTAACCAATCGGTCATCTGTTCGATCTGTCCGGGATAGGGGTTGTGAAGGTTGAATACAAGTGCCCCATCCGAACGTAACACTCTTTTGGCTTCTTTCATGGAAGCAATAAAAATCTTTCGATCCATCCAAATTTCTACAAAAGACATCATGGCCAAATCGACACTTTGGTCTTCCAATTCAGAAATATTGGCCGCATCTGCCTGGATGACCTGCTTGTATTTTCGCCCATCCCTGGATATTTTCCCCCGCGCCACATCACACATTTTGCCTGAGACATCTACCCCTATTAACTCAAATTCAGGGGATACTTGTTCCAAAAATAAGCCGGTGCCACAGCCAATGTCCAATACCTGTGTTGGCTTGGTAAACAAATGATTGCCTGCAGTTGGGGAATAAGTGGAAAAATTTAACCTTCTTTGTCTTCTTATTCGCAAATCCTCATTCGTCAGTAAATTATTAAACTGCCTAAACACCCGGCTCTTAAAATCCAGGTCACTGACTTCCTCATAATTTGCACCCATATGATCAAAAAATCGCATGGCATAAGGATGTTGCTTTACTGTTGGTATAGGTACATAGAAACGTTCAAATCTCAGCTCAAATAACATGCCTCCTAAATTAATTGCTTTAGGTAAACCTCTTACCGCTTCCGGCAATTCCAACATACAAGGTATTCCGGTTCTTCTCTCGGTTTCGATCCACTTTTTAGGGTTTAAAATATACCCGGTCCAAGCTTTATAAGCTTGAGGTAACGAATCGAGGCTCCAGGATATTTCGTTCATCCATAGTTCCGATTTAAAGGAATGGGCAAACGGATTTTTCCAATGTAAATATTGATCCACCAAAACCTCATCTTCTTTTTCAAACAAAGCAAACTTTGCCACCGCACTCATTCCCGAACTTCCAAAATGACTGGTGGCCAATACTATCTTGCGCATCAATTCGGCACTAATTGTTGTACTGTTGCTATCGG
>Ga0155918_110_pt1 | contig 9366 bp, 12 predicted proteins | sample RifCSPlowO2_01_FD_107572 | JGI IMG/M metagenome (GOLD analysis project Ga0155918, IMG submission 107572) | Microgenomates group bacterium RIFCSPLOWO2_01_FULL_47_10
AACAAAAAGGCTAGCGGTTTTTTTGCAGACATACTCATTATTGTCCTTACTAACTACTAGTAATCAATGGGTTCATCATGCCCGAACCAATTCCTGTCGTCAACAGGATGTTAAGATAATAGTATGCGCACGATCATCGGTTGGTTTCTTGCTTGGTTGATCATAATCTATTCTATTTTTCTGGCCATTGGCATTTCCTACCAAGTCAGTGGTTTATCAAAGGACAGTTTTAAGCAGGCATTTGTTGCAAGCGGCGCGTATCAATCCCTTTCCGAGCAAGTTACCACTATGCTGGCCGATTCGATAAAAGATATTCCGAAAAGTGATCCCTCCAGAAAACTCGCCAGTCAGATTACACCTTTTATTACCCCCGACTACCTCCAATCTAAAATTGATGGATTAATCGATCAGACAGCCATCTGGCTCACCTCTAAGAACAGCCCTCCCCCCATCCTTTCCTTCGCCGACATTAAGGAAACCCTCATTACCAAAAATCCCAAACTCTTGGCCGATCTCGCTAGTCTCGACAAAGAATACCAAGCAGCCAAACCGGAACTGGAATCTGCCATGAAACAGCAAGCCCAAGAATCCGGTGAAGCTTATACCCCACCGCCTACGGTTAGTTTTCAATCATTTATAGACAATGACTTCACTATTCCCATGGCAGATTACCTGGGTTGGTTAAAACCGCTGGCCTGGACGGTCAGCTGGCTGGGGATTATTGCCTCAATTTGCCTAGTAGGTATCTGTTGTTTGGGCGTTTTTTTCCTTCACCCTAAAGAAAAAAGATCTGGCAAGATAGCCAATCTCCTCATCCTCACCGCGGGAATCTTAAACGCCTACCTCCTCTATCGCCTGCCCTATGTGGGGAATCTCCTCCAAAACACGCCCCTTGCCTCCTGGTCTATGCCCAAGTATCTCTACCCCATCATCGATGACATTATCAATCCTCTCCTATTCACCTACTATCAGGTGGCCGGGGTCATGGCCGGCGTCTACCTATCCGCCGCTTATGCTCTCCGCCGCTATAGCGCCAAAATCTCCTCTCCAAACTAACCCTCAAATAATCCTAGTTCCCCTCCACCTTCCTCTCTCTGTACAATATCTCCATGACCAAGTCCCTCTTCCACCTTCACCTCCTATTTACCAAAACTTATGGCTCTTCAAGAACTTCCTTTGTCCAGCTAATAAAAACCCTCATCAAAAAAGTTTTTCCCCATCCATCGGCCACCCAACATGCCTATGCCTCACTCTATCGGCTACACAATAAAATTGCCTACTCTATTCGCTGGCTTACTTTAGCCCCTGAACGAGCTACCGACAATACCCGCCATTTGCTTCACCTGTCAAAAACCAACCCCCTCCACCCTACCTTGCTCAAAGCCTTCAGCTTGGCTTTCCCGACTCCTGCCTCCCACATACCGACTACTTTTATACTGGCCGCCGGCCAGGGTGTCCGCTGGCAAGGCGAAGGTTTAAAGCAATTGGCCATCGTAAATGGCCAGCCCATTATCTCCCGCACTCTCAAACAGGTGCCTGGTGCTATTGTCATCACTCATCATAAAAAATTGCATACCTTGCCCTACGCTGTCCCCGCCCGCCACGCTTTCGTCCTGGAAACCCTGCTCTCCACCCAAAATCACTGGGGGGCTCGCACCATTATTTTGCTGGGCGATGTTATCTTCGACCCCAAAGATCTGCAAACTATTCTTTCCTGCCCTAACGATTTTACTGTTTTTGGTTCCCGTTCTCAAACTGAAATCTTTGCTCTATCTTTTTCCGCTAAAGCTCATCCCCAAATCCGTACTCATCTCTACCGCGCCCTGGCCGATGCCTATCACGGTGGCCGGGGAAAGTTGTGGGAGTTCTATCACAGTTATATCGGTCTACCCTTCCATAAAATCGGTTTTGGACTTCATTTTATAAATCTTCTCCGCACCACCGATATCGACACCATTGAAGACTACGACCGTGTCGTCAAAGGCAAAATCTTTAAATCTTATTAAAAAAGCGCCAACTATTTAGAAACTCCCTCCCGCAGCGTGACTACAATCAAACCTACCATTCCCCACAAAAACGGCAGCCACAGCGGAAAATTAAAGACTTGTTCCTGTACATACATCCATGGTTGACCTCCCAGCCACATAATTAAACTTTCCGTCACCGTTCCCAACACCCCCACCACCACAAACCATATAGTCGCTTTCTTAATCGGTGCCACGTGTTGTTTTGCTATGGCCAATAGTATCAATAGCAGAGTTAATAGTTGTGTTTGCTGCCACCATAGAGACACCGCCCCGATCGTCAACCCCACAAATCCGATAGCTATGACAATTTTACTCATCGCCACAACTCTAGTGGATCAATCCACCCCTCATTCAGTTTCTCTTGTGAATCAACATATCCCAAAATTGAATTAGTCTTGGCTATTCCAAAATGAAGGTGCCGTCTCTCAACATCGGTTTCTTGGCTATACCCAGTACCCAACACAGCCAGCTGCTGTCCTTTTGTTACCGTAGTACCTACGGCCACCAAACTGCTTGGCCGTACATGGCCATATACGAAATAAAGCGCACGTCCATCAATTTGGCCTTTGACTACCATCACCCCGCCATACCCACTGGCAGTTTTGGCTGTCACCACCACTCCATCCACCACGGCAAAAACCGGCACATCAATTTCAACATCCCCGTATTCCACATCAACCCCCGTATGATATCCGGCAAAACGCTCCGGAGATACCGGAGAGTTGTCTTTGGTAATATAAATCCCAAACGGTTTTTTGTTAATCCGTCCAAGAAAACCCTCAACCGGAACTATGAATGATGAAGTCGTCACAGATGAAACCGTCGGTGATGGCTCAACAATTAGATCACGACTAGATATTGGAAGATCAATTGTTTGTGATTTTCTTTGCAGCAAAAAAACACTCGCCGCAATAGTGAACCCTACTAGCCCAATCAAGAAAACGACAACCCTCACACTCATCCTAGTGACCCAATTTGAAGAATAAAATACGGTCAAAAAATATTTTTGACTCTAGTCTATTCTTCATCGAACTCCCAGTCCGATAAAGAATCCGTTTCGGTCAAGTGTGTGTTCACGATATGTTGGCAAAGGATTAATTTCCCTTCTGCCGACGTATTCGCTCGTAACACGCTATCAATAACATCGAAACGGTCAAAGGTGATCAATATTCTCACCTCCTTCCGATTTCAAATAACTATGGTAATGTACAAACCCACTATACCAATTTAAAAACCTAACCACAATTCTAAGAGTTACCGGACATTAATGATAACGGACGAACAGCTGTGGTGTATTTCCGGTCCCATTACTATTGTTGGCGGCTTCAAAATAGGCAAAATCTCCCGTCACATCTCCCCCTTCGGTTTCGGTGGCAAAATGCAGCCGGTATTGAGATCGTGAGCGCGAATTAGTTCGGTCATTGCGCACCGCATCGGTTACATCCACTTCCCGCCAACCTACCGACGCTTCAGAAGATAGTGTTCCAAAGCTGGAAGAGATGGCCGCCAAACTATAGTCATTGTTTTCCAATGCATCGCCATAATCCAAATGATCCACTTTAATGCTACCGCCTCCAACTCCATATGGATTGCCCGTTACACTGGTTTGATACATTTTTAAGACCGCTTGATCTATCGTCACCCCTGCAGGCAGTGATCCCCAATCAAAGCTCACAAACCCCCGCGTCACCAAATTCGCATTCCGTCCGGCTCGGATATCCAAACCATCATTGCCGCCCCCATTATTAGAGCGGAAACCATCTTTCCCGGCATCGGCGCTCAAAGTCATCGACAAACTTGCCGGCGTTGACGTGGGGGTGGGCGCCGGGGTTGCGGTCGGTTTGGGTGTGGGCGTGGGAGAAGGCTTTGGTTTAGGGGTAGGTGAAGGTGAGGGTGTGACGGTCGGCAAAGGCACCGGCGTCATTGTCGGACTGGTTGAAGGCGATGGGCTAGGTGAGGGTGAAGGTGTCACCCCATTTTTACCAAACCAAAATGCCCCCACACCTACTAACCCCAATACCAATGCCCCCACTCCTATCCACAAGTATATTTTTGGAAATTTTTGTCCGTCCATAGGCCAAATCCTAATAGGTGTGCCGTCAAAAGTCAATCCAAAATCGCATCACCTAAAAAATATATCTTGACTTATCAACGATTTCGGCTATTCTAAACCTGATATGACTCACGGTGGCGGCCTTAACCCAATAGATCCTTCACTAACCAAGGAAGGTTCCCCTATCAAACTTTCGGCTAGGGATCTCGCCATGGCTAAACACATCCAAACCAAACCCGTCACCGGAATCGTTGATCCCACCGGTCGGGATCACCAAATGCAAACTGCCGGCGCGATCGCCGACACTGCCAAACGATGGACCAGGGAACCGGTAGAAAGTAACCACATCTATTAAGCCCTTACAGTAACTCCGATGGGCATAGCCGCCCTCGGTCAAGAGCAGGATGGTTTACCATTAGGACCAACGCGTTCCATCGCCGGGGGTAATGCCGGCGAGGATGAAGCAGATCAATTTGTCAAAAACAAAACTATCCTCAAACCCTAACCTGTCACTTTTTGTGCCATGCTAAACTATCCGCAATGAAAAAACTCCTTATCCTATTCATAATGTTCCTTGCTGCTGTTTCGCTGCTCTATCGGCAATATGGTGCCAAGCCCTCCCCCGAAATTCACCTTCACGCCGGTTTCCAGGTTTATCAGAACAATGTCTTGCAGGATTTTTCCGATTTTAAATACATGAATATAAAACCCTGCGACGAAGATGATATAGCTCACGATGATCCGGCCAACGAGCAAAATGAAAAAGCTCACTTGCACGATAAGGTTGGTGATGTCGTCCATGTCCACCGCGCCAATGTAGTTTGGCAGGATTTATTTACCAACCTTAACGTTACCATCAACCCCACCACCTCCGCTTTTATCAATGGTCAGCCGATCTCTGATTTCTTACAAACCCCCATCCAAGCCTACGACAGTCTGGTAATTTTTGAGGGTGAAAACCAAGCCATTGAAACGAAATTAAAAACCGCCGTCACCAAAGATCATATTCTAGAAGTGGAAAAACGCAGCGAAACCTGCGGCACCTAACCCGGCGAACTTACCCTACCCTTTAACTAAAAATTCTCTTCTATGTTCCCGCTTTCAACGCAGATATCTCTCTCCGTAGTTGTTCCGTCTCACTTTTCATCTCTGACATCTTCACTTCTCTACCAGTCATCAAAGCAAGCACTTTTTTAGCCTCATCATAAGATATTTGCGACTCAAGCTCCGCTTTCTTTTCCTCAGTTATGTCTCGCCAAATGCTGTAGCAAACCAACCGGTTGGCAATCTTTGTTGCTTGTGCCGTCACAAAAATATCCTTAATCTCGCCATTCTTCGTTCGATGCTTGGTTTCAAAATCATCCCGCCCGTTTTCAATTATTTTCTTCATGCGCGATGCCGTATCATTAGGTTTCTCTAATGAATCAATATCATTCATGTGTAGTCCGGCAAATTCTTCCCTTTCATATCCCAATTGTTTGCAAGCCTGCAAATTAAAATCTATAAATCCCTCACTTTCCGGATCAAGCACAACTATCCCAAAGGGCGCTCCCTCGAACAGGGTTCTGTATCGCAATTCCGTCTCCCTCAGCAAGTCTTCACTCCGTTTTCGCTCGGTAATATTCTCAAACATTGCGATAAAATAATCCTTTTGCGGACTATATACCGACACCGACAAACATCCGCCAAATGCATCTGAGGCTGATGTAAACTTCTCCGGATTCCCGGTCTTAGAAACTCTTCCATAAATTTCTATTAGCTCTGGGTTAGTATGCTTGATATTAGGAATTATTTGTGTAATTTTTTTCCCCACCACATCGGTCAAACCGGTAAGTTGTGAAAATGCCTTATTAACTTGGATATATTCAAAATCTTGAGGTTCTCCATTCTCATAAATCATTCGGCAATACGCCAAGCCTTCCAGCATATTAGCAAACAAGGAATGATATACGTCTCCATTAAAATCAGAATCCTTTGAGACTTGCACAATATTTTTTTGATCTGTCGTCACTTTACTTTACCATTTTCCATTTTCACTTGGAGCAGTGTCCAAGTGGCATATTCCCCCAAAGACAGATGACTTTGATTATTTCCTTTAGATTTAAAAACTCTGTCAAAATGTGGGATCAGACTGCCGTCTTCATAACTGGCCAATACTTTCGGATGAATATAATATTCCCTACTGACAGCCGGTGTATTGCCAAGGTTTTCGGCCACTGCCTCAATCGTTTGGCTGACCGCCTTTTTCCCTTCTTCTTCCGAAGTAGGTTTACCCAGTTTATACAGTGTTGATCCTGCAATGGTTGTTCCGCCCCACGTCCGGAAATCCTTGGCCGACATCTCTTCCCCGGCAATCTCATGTAAATATTCATTCACGTCATGGGAATCTATCGACCGCTTGTTCCGGTCTTCATCCAGGTAGTGGAATATCTCATACCCGGGCAATTCAATACAGGCTTTTATCGTCTGGGCCACTCTGGGGTGAGTCACATCCAGTTCATGATAGACTCCGCTCTTGCCTTCGAAATGAAACTTTATCGTATTACCCCAAACCCGCACATGCTTTCCCCTCATAGTGGTTAAGCCGTGCGAATCATTTTCCTTTTCGTATTCTTTGTTTCCCACCCGGATAAAAGTATTTTCCAGCAGCCACACCACCGTGGCCAAAATCCGCTTCCTCGTCAGTTCCCTTTCGGCCATGTGCCGGTAAATCGTCCGGCGCAGTTTAGGCAGCAATTCCCCGAACCTGATCATCCCGTCAAACTTGTTTTGCTGTTGCCGGGCAATCCAATCGGGATGGTAGATATACTGTTTCCTGCCTTTATCGTCATAACCAATCGCTTGGATATGTCCATCGTCGCTGGGACAAATTTGTACATTGTCCCAAGCCGGTGGGATTGCCAGCTTAGTCACCTTCTCAACTTCTTCGACAGTTAGCGGGTTACCGCTTTTATTCAGGTATGAAAAACCCCTGCCCACTTTTTTCCTCTGCCAGGTTAGACCGGCATCGGAAACATAACGCACGCCCCTCGGGACTGTATTCATATACCCCGATTATGCCACAAATGGGAACTTACAGCTGAAGTAAGGTCAGCAATTTAAATATTGCCAATGCCGGCCAGAAGATGGCCTTGCCAATTCCGATCATTACCATCACAAAAGTATTGGCATTCTGCAGGAAATAAAATAGTGCTCCCACCACACCCAATCCATATAATGCTCCTTGATCTCCGCTGTGTTTGTGGTGACCCCTCCACATCATTTTTTCTTGGCAACAACTATCTCCGCACTCGCAACTTTTTTCTTTTTTCATAATCCCATTCTACACCCGCAATTCGTCACAACCCAGTCACCAACATCAACCACCCATTAAAACTGCACTTTGACTGGCTCATTGACTTTAAAAAAAGAAAAAACCTATACTAGGAGTATATGAAAAAAATTCCCTTTCTCCTATTATTAGTCGTCTTAATTGCCGGGGGAGCTTTTCTTCTCAAGGACAGGTTTTTCCCCAAACAACAAATCGTGCTAACTCCAGGTGGTCTGCCCGTTCGCATTGGCCTGTCCATGGATGCACTCAAAGAACTCCGCTGGGTTAAAGACCGTGATCTCATGACCGAAAATGCCAAAGTCTTTGGAGCGTCAGTCGTCACCCTAGTTGCAGACGGCGACGATAAAACTCAAATCTCCCAAATTCAAAACTTCATTACCCAAAAAGTCGATGCCATCATCATTGTGGCTCACAACGGCAAAGCCCTATCGAAAGTAGTCGCCGAAGCCAAAGCCGCCGGGATTAAAGTGATTGCCTATGACCGTATGATCATGGACGCTGACCTGGATATGTACATCTCCTTTGATAGTGAGAAGGTCGGCATGTATGCTGCCCAATACGTTTTGGCTGCAGTGCCTAAATCCGTCACCATGCCCAAAGTAGCCTTCATTGGCGGCGCTGAAACTGACAACAATGCTTTCCTGGTCAAACAAGGCGCTATGTCAGTCCTTGATCCGCTTATCAAGAACGGCCAAGCCAAGTTAGTCCTCTCCAAATTCACCAAAGATTGGAATCCCGATATCGCCTACAGTAATCTCAAAAACTATTTGGCTGGTGGCGGTAAAGTCGACGCCGTTGTTGCTTCAAACGATGGCACCGCCTTTGGATCGATTCAAGCTCTCAAAGAATACGGGTTGGATGGCAGGGTGCCGGTTTCCGGTCAAGACGCCGAGTTAGCCGCCATCAAACGTCTGGTTCAGGGCACGCAAACGGTCAGTTCGTATAAACCCATCCGGCTGCTGGCTGAAAAGGCCGTTGAAGTAGCCATCGATCTGGCTGCCGGAAAGACGCCTGTCACTACCGGCACCTTAAACAACGGCCAAATTGACGTCCCATCATTTCTCATTGATCCAGTTCCCGTCATCAAATCCAATATCGAAGATACGGTCATCAAAGATGGATTTTATACTACCCAAGAAGTGTTTGGATCCTCGAAGTAAGTACTCATGAAATATAGTATCCGCACTAAGCTCCTTAGTGCTGTGTTTGCCATAATTACCATCCTCTCTTTTGTCAGTGTCGGTTTCTTTGTAATGCACGTAGTAGTTGTAGAAAACTACAAATCCATTTCTGACAACATGATAAACGAATATCGCCTCATCCAAGTCACCAACGATCTTATTGATAATTACAACACACGCTATCGCAACATTGATACAGAAGATGCCGCATCAGAAAAATCAATTAATGGTCTTAGGGAGGAGATTGTCTCCATTGAAAAATATCTCGATCAAGCCATCACCAATCAAGACAGCCTGGTTAGCTACATCGGTCTAAAAAACACCATCCAAAACGTCACCGCCGAAATAGATCTGGGTCTTGCCGACATAACAGCTAAAAATGTTGAGAGTATTTCATTACATTATGAAGCGGCCAATGCCAAGTTAACTTTTGTCAAAGAAAACGGCAGCGAGCTAATTCTCAACGAACTAAAATATGTCAACACCCTTCAAAGTCGTATCGCCTTCTATTACAAGATATCCCTCATCGGCGGAGTGCTTGGCTTCATTATTATTGTCCTAGGCTGTATTATTTACCTTACTTCATTTGTCAACCGATTAGTTCAACCCCTCCAAAAACTTTCCGGTATTACCCAGCAAATAACCGCGGGCAACATGAATATTTCAATCGATAAAAGTTTGCTGGAAGAACAAGATGAAATTGGTAGTTTGGCCAACTCATATCACCTCATGATTCAAAAGCTCATTGAGAGTATTGCCAACCTAACAAAAGCA
>Ga0155918_103_pt1 | contig 9154 bp, 10 predicted proteins | sample RifCSPlowO2_01_FD_107572 | JGI IMG/M metagenome (GOLD analysis project Ga0155918, IMG submission 107572) | Microgenomates group bacterium RIFCSPLOWO2_01_FULL_47_10
CTACTCCTTTTTGCTCGGAGACCCAGGATATAGTAAACGAATTTTCGGTAATATTAGTCACCGTCAGATTTTTTGGCGCAAACTCGGGAGTAGCCCGCGGCAGAAAGCTGGTTGAACTCCGCATTAAAAACACTCCCACGGACACACCGGCTACCAACAACAACATACCAAGAAGTAGTGGAATAGAGATTTTTTTGGGTTTAATAATTAATTGCATAACCACACCACTAAACCGCACCAATAATAAAGTGCGCAGCTTCATGGTAGCAACAGGTATTACAAGATACAATCATCACAATCCTACCCCAGACAAACTGCCGCTGACTGAAGCCGTTTCACCGGAACTGCTGGCCGAGCCGCTACGTGACAATTTTGGAATAGGCAGAGGGGAGGTTGTTGGAGCGGCAACGGGAGTAAACTCGTCAATGGGCACCGTTCGCGCAGCCAAGTTTTCCAGCATATCAAGATCCAAAGTAGGATTAAGTGGCTCCAAATATTTCTGATAAGCCACCGGCTCCACCGAAGTCGTGTACGTACTAAACAACTCAATCCCTATCCAAAATAAAGCTACGACTAATAAAAGCACGCCAAATCGCAACAATTCAAACTTGAGTTTCCAATGGCGCCAGTCACGCTGAATAAATCGCATAGTTTTAGGAGGGAGAAATCACTCCTTCCGGCGGTAAATAATAGGCAAATACGGCAATTGACATCCTCAACACCTCAGCGCCATCCTGACCTTCGGCTACTGTCATCGTTACTGATTCAACCGACAGGAAACGCGACAGTGCCGATAGCATTTGAGTCATTTGGCGAAGTGACTGATAATCCGCTTCAAAACTGATTGATAGGGGCAACTCCACCACTCCATTAACAATTCGTGATGCCGTTGGATCAGGAGGCAAAGTTACCGTATCCACCTGCAGAGAATTAATCGGCAGTTTCAAGAAAGCTGCAGTTCCCTCAATCTGTTTAAGGAGGAGATCCATAGCATGCGTCGGCGGAATAGCTGCCGCCACCAAAGGTAGTTTACTCTCCACCAGAGCATATTCGGACTGGGCAGTCGCCAGCGCCGACGATTTTTTATTGAGTTTCTCGACAATAATTTTTTGATCGTCAATTTTTTTAATCAGTTCGGTAATTGTTGACAGCGTGGGGCGAATGGCAAATACGGCAAAGAAGATAATAGCAAATAAGGTCAAAAGCACTGCCGTCGACACCTGAGTCACCGGTTTTTGATACATAGCCCGCAATTTAAGCGAAGACTCTGCCTTTGATCGCTGGTGAAATGTGGGAGAAACAGACTGCATGGGTTATTGAGCCTTTAGGGTAATTGACAGATCAAACGCGATCGCCGATTTTGTATCTTCATCGGCTCCGACGGAAGCAATTTTTAAATCATGAAGTGTTTTGTCGCTCTTTAAAGCAGTCACAAATTGATAAAATCCTTGACCGGACAAAGCCACGGCCGAAACGGTAACCCGTTCTTTCGTGGTAGAAATATTTTTGAGTTTAACGTCAGGGGGCAGGGCCCGCAAAACTCGGTCAATGGCCGGCAATACTGCACTCTCATCTTGTTTTTCCCGCATAAATGACAGGGTATTTTGCATTGCCCGAAAGCGGGTTTCCAAATCGCCATATGACTCAATCACCAACACCTGTTGATTAATTTGTGAGGTAAGATCAGTCAAATCCCGATCCAATTTAAAGCGTGATAAAAAAGATAAGATCACCACTAATTCGGTAAACACCACCACATAACGGCCTATCGATAAGGCCCACAAGAGACTTTTTCCTAAGAAACTCTCCGAAAACGCATCCTTTGACAACAAGTTTAACGCCACAAACTTTTGGGCAGCCATGATCACTCCGCTACAACAACCGGTCTATTAAGGGCAAGACCAATACTAGAAAAGTATACAGAAAAATTCGCAGTTGGAATATACCCCAAGAAAAGCTAAGCAGATTTCTTGGTTTTTTTAATTGCCTGTTTAACAGTTTTGGCCGTTTTTACAGCTTGAACAGGTTCACTGCGGCGGCCTTTAACCAGTTTATTAAGGCGGGATTTTAACCGATCCACTTTATTGGTATGGATCACTCCGCGCTTGGCAGCCGTATCCAAGGTGGAATAGAGTGCCGATAAATCTTCAGCCTTATTTGATCCTTTGCGTAGCGTATCCACCACTTTTTTAACGGCCAAACGAATCCGGTAATTATTGGTTTGCTTACGCAAGCTTTGACGCAGGGCCTTTTTGGCCGAAGAAGTCAGAGGCATAACACTTTCCTTATTTCATTAACAAAGCAGTATTGTAGCAAACAATGTCCAGATAAGCTACTCCAAAACAGTGTCTTGGATCAATAGAGAGTCGACTGTTACAATGACCCTGCATCAGAAAAGAGAAAAAGGTATGGTCAGCAATTTATTAAAAAACGGGCAAGCTCTCATTGCCAAACAGCAAAATAGCATATTGTCGGCCGCGTTTGTTATCACCCTGGCCAGTTTAGTCTCAGCCGTTTTGGGTTTTATCCGTGAACGCGTCCTGATCAGTTACTTTTTTACCAATTCCAAAGAAGCGCTCGATGCGTTCCGCATTGCCTCCCGTTTGCCCGAGTTGGCGTTTCAAATTTTAGTAGTGGGAGCCTTGTCTGCAGCCTTTATTCCTATCTTTAGTAAATATTTAGCCAAAAGCAAGCAAGAGGCCTACGAGATTTCCTCCTCCATCATCAATATCGTGCTTTTGCTCTTTATCGTAATCTCCGCGGTTATCTTTATTAATGCCGAGGGCTTTATCCGGCTGATTACCTCGGTTGGTTTTTCTGATAGTCAAATTGTGGTAGCTGCCAAGCTAACCCGCGTCATGCTTCTGGCTCAATTTTTCTTTGCCATCAGCAATTTTTTAACCGGCATGATTCAGTCTCACCAGCGTTTTCTGGTGCCTGCCTTGGCCCCGCTGGCTCATAACTTGGGTATCATCATCGGCATCATTGCCTTCAAACCCATTTTTGGTATCTACTCCGCCGCCATCGGCATCGTCCTGGGTTCATTTTTACATCTCTTGTTTCAGTTACCGCTGGCTATAAAACTAGGTTTTTCCTACCGCCTCTCCTTAAAACTTTATCATCCGGGTGTGAAAGAAATGCTCCGGCTCATTCCGGCCCGCACGTTGACTATTTCCGTTAATCAATTGGAATATTTTGCCACCGGTTATTTTGCCACCGCCATGTCAGTCGGCAGTCTCACGTTATTTGAAATTGCCCAGCGTCTTATGAGCGCACCCATCAGAGTTTTTGCCGTTCCCATCGGTCAAGCCTCTCTGCCGTTTCTGTCGCAAGAAACTGCCGCCGATAAACGAGCCGAGTTTAAAACCATGATCATCAAATCACTCCACAAAATCATGTTTTTGACACTGCCGGCTTCCATCATCCTCATTGTTTTACGCATCCCCTTGGTGCGTATCTTATATGGAGCCAAAAGCTTTCCTTGGAGCGCCACCCTGCTGACAGGCCAGGCCGTGGCGGTCTTATCGCTGTCCATTTTTGCTCAAAGCGCCCATCATATCTTAAGCCGTGCCTTTTATGCTATGGAAAATACCAAAACGCCGTTTAAAATCGCCACCCTGGCCATGATGATTAATCTGACAATTTCCTACATCGCTACCTTTATCCTAAAAAGCAATATCGTGGGCATCGCTTGGGCGCTTACCATTTCCTCTATCCTCCACGTCATCATTCTGCTGGGAGCTCTGCATCGTCGTACCGGTGGTTTTGATCTGCCGGCGCTGTTAAATCCCATCGGCAAAATGATCATTACCACCCTGGCCACAGGTATTTGTTTATGGGTGCCCATGAGATTGCTGGATCAGTTTGTCTTTGACACCACCAAAACTATCCCCTTAATCATCCTGACAGTCGTGGTCAGCAGTATAGGCTTCATTGTCTATCTGTTGTTTTCCAAACTCTTGGGAGTTGCCGAGCTGGCCGAGTTCCGGGCCTTGATCGGCAAACTGGGTAACTGGCAAAAAGCCTTGACGCCGTCAGCCGAAGTTATCCAAACAGACGGACCTTCCCAGGAAGTCAACCCCTCCTAACCCCCTTCTTTGTCAAATATGTTTTTCAACTATCAGCCGGTGAGGCTAATAATTTTTGCGAATTTTCATTGACCTGGCTGAAAGCCAAGCAGAACCTTCTAATACTGGAAAACTTTAATATAAATCTTCTGAAAATGAACATAAATTCGTTAGCTTCACACAGGCAGAGCTGAATCAGCATTCAATCGGAACTATATCAAAATCACCTTACTCAAGATAAAATGCGTTATTAGTTATGAATACTATTCGCAATTTCTCCATCATTGCTCACATCGATCATGGTAAAACCACCCTGACCGATAGACTAATCCGCGCTACCAATACCGTCTCGGAGCGTGATATGTCAGAACGGATGATGGACAGTAATCCGATAGAAAAAGAACGCGGTGTCACCATCAAACTCGCTCCGGTGACGATGCACTATAAATTGCCATTGAATAAATTCGAAATTGACGGTTCAGAATACACTCTAAACCTCATAGATACTCCAGGACATGTCGATTTTGCCTATGAGGTCGAACGCAGTTTAGCCGCTTGCGAAGCTGCCGTTTTGTTAGTCGATGCCACCCAAGGTGTCCAGGCCCAAACCGTGGCGCACACCTACAAAGCCGTTGAACTTGGACTGCACATAATTCCCGTCATCAATAAAATTGATTTACCCTCTGCCGAAGTCGATCGCACCCTCAAAGAACTGGAACAGGTTTTTGGTTTTAAAGCCGAGGAAGTATCCCAATTATCTGCCAAAAGCGGCCAGGGAGTAGAGGCCCTGCTGGCCCGCATTATCAGGGAAGTACCGCCCCCCCGCGGTCAGTCATCTGCTCCCACCCGGGCGCTCGTTTTCAATTCCACCTACGACTCCCATCTTGGCGTCATTGCCTTTGTGCGGGTAGTAGATGGGTCGCTTGATAGTCATCAGCCCTTATTTCTTATGCAATCCAAAACCCCATTAGAAGTCAGGGAAATGGGCATCTTTTCCCCCCAGCGTACTCCCCAAACCACCCTTGAAACAGGCGCCGTCGGCTACATTGCCACCGGCCTCAAAGACATCCGTGATTTGCGGGTGGGGGACACGGTCACGGTGAACCTTAAGCCCTTGGCCACCAATCAGCCCTTGCCGGGATACAAAACTCCCCAGCATACCGTCTATGCCGATCTCTATCCCGCCGACACCACAAACTTTCAAGAGCTCCAGGATGCGATTGAAAAGCTATCCCTCACGGATGCCTCACTTTCGGCCAAGTTAGTCCATTCCCCGGTCTTGGGTTCAGGGTTTCGCCTCGGTTTCTTGGGTGTCTTTCATGTCGAGATCACCAAAGAACGCCTCTTCCGCGAACAGGGAGTCAGCACCATCCTCACCAACCCGACTGTCGAATACACGATCATCACCACCACCGGTCAAACCCGTATTATCCAAAACCCGAGCGACCTGCCCGATCCGACCGAGATCAAAGAAATGAAAGAGCCCATGACTAGGGCTACCATCATGTGTCCGGGTAGCGCGCTAGGACCTCTCATGGAGGTCCTGCAAAACCACCGAGGCGTCTACAGTAATACCATCTATATCGGCGGCCGAGCCCAGCTCACCTATACGGTGCCCCTGGCAGAGCTTATTTCCGGCCTGTTTGATGAATTAAAGTCGGCCAGTAGTGGCTATGCCACTCTCGATTATGAACTAATAGAACCCGCTCCGGTTGACGCCGTCAAACTCATTATTTTATTAAACTTTGAAGAGATCATGCCGCTCTCGCGCATCGTCGTCCGGCAAAAAGCCGAAAAAGTTGGCCGTAAACTGGTGGCCGAAATCAAGGAATTATTACCCCGTCACGTTTTTGCCATCCCCATCCAAGCCGCCATCGGCGGCAAAATTGTGGCTCGTGAAACCAAACCGGCCGCCAGTAAAGATGTGACCGCCAAACTCTACGGGGGAGACCAAACCCGCAAAGATAAATTGTTGAAAAAACAAAAAAAGGGCAAGAACCGCCTGGCCATGTTCGGCAAAGTCAGCATCCCCGACGACGTTCTTACTAAGCTCGCCACCCTCCAGTAGGGCAGGGGTGGCCTCACTATTCTCTAATCTCTAAACTCTCGACTCTTGGGATTAAAACATTCAGTCTTGAGATTAAAGAATCTATACATAATAAAGATCAAATACACCCCAAAGAACTAATACTTGCTAAAGACTAAAAATCCGTCTTTACTTATAGATAGCCGGAATAGGGTATTTTTTTCTATGGAAAACAAAATCAAGCGCTTCAGCTACAACCAATTGCTTGTCCTCTCCGCTTTCTTGAAAAAAGCCGGAGCGGTGACCACCATTGCTTACCTACAAAAAACCACTCATCTGGCCGGTAAATCCTTGGGTGGAGTTATTTCATCCCTGTCACGGACCCGATTCCGGAACGCAAGTCTTATCGAACCGGTCGGCGCCGACAATTCCGGTTCCGGATTACGGTGGCTATTAAATAGCCGGTTGCTCGATGTCACCCGAGCCAAAAACGAAGTTACCCGATTACTGAAATTATATAAGGCATCCGTATGATAACCACCGGCTGGGCAAAAACCATTTTCAAATATACCGGGCTTGGTCTGCTGGTTTTTATCCTAGGCATTCTGGTTATTGGCTTCGTTATTCTGCGCCGGGAATACAACAAATTTCAATCCAATCAAGCCGACGCTAATCTCGATCTAACCCAATCGGGCACACTCAACGCAGACGGTTTAGTGTCACAGTCTTATTCTTTACTGAATGGCTGGAACTTTGTGGCTTTTCCATTTGAACCGGTCTCATTTACTTCTGCCGCCAACCTCATCACCGAAATCGCCAAAAATGGCGGTTTCGTGTCAACGGTTTCTTCCTGGGACGGGGACAGGTGGATCGAGTTTTCTCAAAGCGGAGCCGATCAGTATGGCCAAGATTTTCCCATCGTCCCCGGCCGCGCGTATTTTTTACGCAGTCACCAGGAATATGCTTGGAAAGTCTACGGTAAACCGCTAACTGCCTTGCCCGCCCTCACCTTTTCGCAAGGCTGGAATGCCATAGGTTTTATCCCCGCCGACCCCTCGAAAGCCGAAAATATCTTAGATGCCATTAATCATGGCACCGACAATGCCCGTGAAATTGACCATTGGTGGTCGGGGAGCTGGGATGTCTTTGTCAAACGCACGTACAATCCCAACAACATCAAAAGCTACGGCAACAACTTTATTATCGATCCCACCAAAGGCTACATGCTTTCTTTGCAGTCACCAGCTACCTACGAAGGAGGTGAGTAATGAAATTTAATCTGTCGACCAAAATTGTAAATCTTAAATCTAAAATCAGAGATTATGGTTATGCCATCGGCTCATTCATATTCTTTGCAGGTGTCGGTCTGATTGGTTGGCTTTGGTATACCTCGCCCATCCCTTTGAGAGTTTTGCCTGTCAATCCGGGCAGTCAATCTTATTCCCTGGCCTTTATGACTATGCCGGCGGCCAAAACCTGTCTTATTGTTCAGGAAAAGGGGAAGCTTACCATCCACCAGATGGCGTGTGATCAGCTGGCCGTCACGACCCATTTATTATCGATGAAAAAACTCACTCCCCAAACTTCATATACCCTCACCCTCATTTCCGGTCTGCGGGTCACTCGGAGGTCACTTCCAACTCTCACCACCAACTCAATTTCCCAAACCGCGCCGCCTTTACCCGAACCATCGTATGGATCGGTGATCGATGAACAAGGTATCCCGGTGAAAGATGCTCTGGTGATTGTCTTTCCCGATCAAGACATTAGTCGAGCCGTCGCGACCATTACCAACGTTCAGGGCAACTTTGCCGTCGATATTAGCCCTTTTATTAATCAAACCGAAAACCTGACACTCGATCTCAGTTCTGTCAACGGGTTTTGGGATAACCAGACAGTACCCAAGCAATATCACACCCCTTATCCCACATTAATAGTCAAACCTATTGTTAAATTATGAAAAAAATAATACATGGTTAAACGGTACTTAAGATTCTTTAGTTGGATAAATATTGCCTCTCTGCTGGTAAATCTGGCGGCGCCCATTTTTATCTACGCCCGTCCAGCGTATGCCGACGAAAACACTACCATGGGCCAAAGTCCGGTTAATGATCACACTCCCTCTATTCTCCCCCCGGTAGTTCCTCCACCAGTTAACCCAACTCCGCCATCACAAGCTTGCGATGGCAATGGCGTCAAAGTCCCGTCGGGCTCGGTGGCGTATGGAGAAACGTATGGCGGTGGTAATAATCAATGGCGGTGTGGCGATGATGGTACCTGGGATCATTGCGAAGGCTGTGTCATCACCTATGGACCGGCACATTACGAAACCATCGAAAAAATCAATGAAGATTTAGGGGACGCAGGCAAGATCTTTCCCTTCCAAGACCCCAGCCGCGCCATAACCAGCGGCGAATACGACGCGCTGCTTACCAACACAGTTGAATTGTGTATAAATGATGCCGTAAAGTGCCAAGATTCTCTGCCGCAATTTACCAAAGACTATCAAGACCTCATCAGCCATCAGGTTGATAACTACGAGAAAGCTCAAAACATTGCCAACGTGTGTATCACTCAAGGAGAAGGTTCGTCGGCTTGTGAAGCTGCCATGATTCGCAACACCGACAGCGGCGTAGCAGACATGGCAGCGGGCATAATAGACGACTATACTCTCCGAGTCGAAAATCAATCAGCTATTCTTCAGTTGGCCGGCAAGTGTGCCACCTTTGGGGAGGACAGCGAACAATGCGATAAAGCCTACATGGCCGCAGCCCGTCAAGGTATACCGACACACTATATAACAGAAGCCATTCCTCAAATTTTTTCCCAGAGGGAAAAGATGAAAATCTACGGTGAGTGTCAAAATGAAGACGCTACTTTTACTGCTTGTTTAGCCAAAATCCGGGATTCAAAAATTTTGGATATTACTAGCCAAAATGAACTCATAGACACAATTCAGCAGCAGGAAAAAATCAACAATTTTTATACCGCCGCCATCGGCAGCGGTGCCGATTGCCGCCGGCAATATGGCAGCCTCGATAAGCAAAGAGAAATGTGTAGT
>Ga0155918_157_pt1 | contig 9084 bp, 18 predicted proteins | sample RifCSPlowO2_01_FD_107572 | JGI IMG/M metagenome (GOLD analysis project Ga0155918, IMG submission 107572) | Microgenomates group bacterium RIFCSPLOWO2_01_FULL_47_10
TATTATCACTGCCCATAATTTTACTGACCACATCCCTGATACCGGCGGCTTCAACGACGGCGCGGACGGCTCCGCCGGCAATAACTCCGGTGCCTTTGGGTGCGGGTTTTAGGAGCACAATGGCGGCGCCTTTTTTGTAGACAATTTTAAAGGGGATGGTAGTGCCCTTAAGAGGAATGGTGACCAAGCGTTTTTTGGCTTTCCTAACGGCTTTTTTGATGGATGAGAGAACGTCGGGGGCTTTGCCTAAGCCTACGCCGACCCGGCCTTTTTTGTCGCCGACGACGACTAAGACGGAGAATCCTGATCGATTGCCGCCTTTGGTCTTTTTGCTGACACGGTTAACTTGAACGACTTTCTCGTCAAATTCTTTGATTTCCGGAGTTCTAAATTGATTTCTTGCCATAGGTATGTTTGTTTCTTACATTTTTAGAATTGTAATCCTGCATCACGAGCCCCACTGGCAATAGCTTTAACCCTGCCATGGAACTTGTAGGCTCCGCGGTCAAAGGCAATACGATCGACTTTTTGTTTTAAGGCTTTACCGGCAATGATTTTACCAACCTCAAGGGCTTTTTGAGTTTTGGTGCCCTTCAAGCCCACATCACAGGCAGAGGCGATGATTTTGCCTCCCCCTCCAATGATCTGCACATAGACATGCTTATTTGACCGGACAACATGCAAGCGCGGGCGCCGGGCTACGCTTTTCACTTTGGACGAAACTCTGATTTTGCGGCTTAGTTTTCTGGTTTTGTGATTCATAGATATACCTTGATGTTAAACAGCCGTAGTCTTTCCGGCTTTTCGCCTAATAACTTCGTCTTCGTATTTAATGCCTTTGCCTTTATAGGGTTCCGGAGGCCGGTGACTTCTGATTTCGGCGGCCTGTTGGCCAACGGCCTGCTTATCCATACCCGAAACAATAATAAAGTTATTACCTTCTACTTCCAAAACAATTCCCGGTTTGGGAACCACAACAATGGGGTGGGAAAAACCGAGAGACAATTCTAAACCACTGCCTTGTTTTTGCACCCGGTAACCAGTGCCGATTAACTCCAGGCGTTTGGTAAAACCGGCGGTAACGCCTGTTACCATGTTTTGGAGGAGTGAGCGTACTAAGCCGTGATTGGCTTTGGTTTGCAGTGACTGACTGGTGCGTTTGATGGTAGCTAAACCTTCGGCAATGATGACTTCCAGGTGACGCAATGGCAACACTTGGGTCAGAGTCCCTTTAGGTCCTTTGACTTGCGCGGTGTTCCTGTCGAGAGTAACCGTGACGTCTTTGGGGATAATAATAGGCTTTCCGCCGATGAGACTCATAGATTTACCATACCTGACAAATTAATTCACCGCCAAGGCAGCATTTTCGGGCGTCTTTGACAGACATGACACCTTGACTGGTAGAGATGATAGCTGTGCCATAACCCGAGAGGGTGCGGGGCAAGTGATTGGCTTTGACATAGAGCCTGCGACCCGGCATGGAGATGCGGGAGATATGGCTGATAGCCGGCTGGGTATTGACATATTTGAGAGTGATTTCCAATTGGAAATGGGCGCCTGATTTTATTTTTTTGGCGGCAACCAAGTATCCTGATTCCACCAGAATTTGAGCCACGGAGGCTTTTAGGCCAGAAAAGGGCATAGCCGTCACTTTGTGACCTACGGCGTAGGCATTTCTGATTCTGGTTAACATGTCGGCTATTGGGTCGGTCATATAGTTAGTATTTAGTAGTTAGTAGTTAGGAGTCAGGATGGGGCAAATATAAATATTTGGTTTGACTGCTAATTTAATAATTTGATTCCTTTAATTGTTATTTTTAGCTGGCTCCCGGCTACCGGATACCAGCTACAGATTGTTACCAGCTCGCCATAGTGACGCCAGGTAGTTTCCCTTGATGGGCTAATTTTCTAAAACAAAGCCGGCATAGGCCAAAATAGCGGATAACCGCGCGAGGCCGGCCGCATAATTGGCAACGCCGATTGTGCCGGGTACTAAATTTTGGCTTACGGTTTGATTTAACGATTTTTGATGTTTTTGCCATAAGATTACTTTATTATTCTTCTTTCGCGAACGGCATACCGAATAATTGGAGAAGGCGCATGGCTTTCTGACTATCGTTTGCGTTGGTTACAAAAGTGACTTGCAGCCCCCGAACCTTGTCGATTTTACCATACTCAATTTCCGGAAAAACGATTTGTTCTTGAATTCCCAGATTATAGTTACCCTGGCCGTCAAAAGCGGTGCGTTTGACTCCCTGGAAATCTTTGACGCGAGGAAGCACTATGTTGATTAATTTGTCGGCAAATTGATACATGCGCTCCCCGCGCAGGGTTACCATGAGACCCAGCGGGTCACCGGCTCGCAATTTGAAGCCGGCGATGGATTTCTTGGCTGTCGTTATTTTGGGTTTTTGGCCGGTAATAACTTCCAATTGTTTGCCAAAGTTTTCTAATGATTCTTTTTGATGCTGTTCTTCGGTAATTCCGACGCTGACTACAATTTTGGTGAGCTTCGGCACAGCCATACTTGCCTTAATGGAGAACTCTTTCATGAGGGCGGGTACGGCTTTTTCTAAATAGATAGTTTTTAGATGATTCATAGTTTACTTTACGAAGTTTTAGCCTTTTTGACGACCGGCCCGCCTGTCGGCGAGGCAGGTTTGGCGGATTTAATAACTTTTTTAACTTTACTGGCCAGAAGCGGTTTTTCCACTTCAACAATACCGCCGGGCTGATCTTGATTCTGGCGTTTGATGTGCCGTTTGACGATATTTATACCTTCCACCAATACCATATTTTTCTTTGGGTAGGCGCGGGTAACTTTACCGGTTTTACCGGCATCTCTGCCGAGGAGGATTTTAACGATGTCGCCTTTTTTAATTTTCATAGTTTTTCCTTTTACAATACTTCCGGGGCTAGAGAAGCGATTTTAGCATATCCGGCATCCTTGACTTCACGGGCAATGGGGCCAAAGATACGGGTGCCGATAGGATTTTTGGTTTTGACGTTTTCGATGATGACGGCCGCGTTGTCGTCAAAACGGATATAACTGCCATCGGGACGTCTGGTTCCTTTAGTGCACATAACGATAACGGCTTTAACTTTTTCACCTTTTTTAATCTGGCTTTGGGCTTCGGCGGCAATCACCGAGGCAGAAACAACATCACCCAAGTAGCCGAATTTGCGTTTTGATCCGCCGTGCACGAGGATAACCCGGAGCTTTTTGGCCCCAGAGTTGTCGGCAAGTTTTAGGCGGGAGAGGAGTTGAATCATATGGTTTTTTCGATTGCCACGATGGCAAAACGGACTAATTTACTCATGGGTCTGACTTCTTTAAAGGTGACGGCCTGCCCCGGTTTGGCACCGATGGTGTCGTGCACTAAATATTTTTTGGTGCGCTTAATGGCTTTCCGGTAGACAGGATGCATCCAACTCCTAGTGACCAACACCGAAACGGTTTTGGTCATTTTGTTGGCGACAACGACGCCTTTATACAGTTTCATATTATGATTTCTTGGCGGCCGGTTTGGGACCGTTTAATTTGGTAATGATAGTTTTGACGCGGGCAATATCACGGCGAATGGTGGTCTGCATCTTTTGATTTTTGGCTTTGCCGAGACTGGCCTGCATACGCTCTGCCACCAGATCTTTTTGTAGGGTTTCCAGTTTCGTCTGTAATTCTTTGACGCTCATGGCGGCCAACTTGGCTTTTTCTTTAATTTTCATAGATTTTAGAGTTCCTGATCTTTGGATATAAAATGAGTTTTTAGGGGTAATTTGTGACCGGCTTTACGAAAAGCTTCTTTGGCTTCCATAATGGGTAAACCGGATAATTCAAATAAAACTTTTCCCATTTTAACTACGGCCACATATTGTTCAATATCACCTTTACCCGAACCCATTTTTGAGCCGGCGGCTTTGTGGGTCACCGGTTTATCGGGGAAGACCCTAATAAATAATTTGCCCTGGCGTTTGGTGTGATGCTGGATAGTCTTTCGGGCGGCCTCAATTTGTCTGGCGGTAATCCAGCCGTTGCCTTCAACTTTTAGACCAAACTCGCCGAAATCAATAGCGTTGCCGCGCATGGCAATCCCACGGCGTTTGCCTCTAAATTCTTTGCGGTATTTGCGTTTTTTAGGTTGCAGCATGGTTAAACTTTATTAATCTTTTCGCCTCGGTAAATATAAACTTTGACACCCACATAACCGGATTTGGTCAGGGCCGGGCGCTCGGCATAATCAATATCAGCTCGGAGAGTTTGGGTGGGGACAGTACCGACTTCGTATTTTTCTGTGCGGCCGATTTCGGCTCCGCCTATTCGTCCTGCGAAAATAACTTTAATACCTTTGGCGCCGGAACTCATCACCCGGCTCATGGCTTGACTGACGGCCCGGCGGTGAGGGTAGCGTTTTTCCAGCTGGTCGATAATTTTGTCCAGTACCAATTTGGCTTGAATCTCCGGATCTTTTATCTCTTTGACTTCAATTTCGATTTTTTTGGCTTTACCGTCTTCAGTCTTACCCAGGGATTTTTCCACCGTCTTTTTGAGAGCTTCCAGATTTGATCCGCCCCTGCCTATGACAACCCCGGGACGGGAAACCAATAAGATTATTTTGATGGTGTTGATAGACCGTTCGATTTCCACATTGGTGATACCGGCGGATAATAGTTTCTCCTCCAGCATGGTGCGGAGGCGGTAATCTTCCAAGATTTGGGCGCCATAATTTTTGACACTGCTATACCAGCGGGATTTCCAGGTATATAAGGGGCCTAATCTAAACCCAAACGGATGTACTTTTTGTCCCATATTATTTGCCTTTCTTGACTGTGGTTTCTGAACTTATCTTTGGCTGGTCGTTGCCTTCCAGGATGAGTTTGATGTGACCGGTGTGTTTTAAGATACCATGGGCTCGGCCGCGGCTGACTGCCCGAAAACGTTTGAGAGTCGTGCCTTCTTCGATGATGAGAGCTTTGGTACTGAGAGATTCTGTCTGTAATCCGATGACTTTGGCGTTGGCGATGGCCTGCAGGAAAACTTTGCGGATGTGTTTGGCGCTTTCGGTGCGGCTGACTTCAAGCTGGGTTAAAGCCTGGGGAATGGGCAACATCCTCACCATATCGGCCACTAACCGCAGTTTTCTCGGGGTAGAGCGAATGAATTTCTGATAGGCGATAGCTTGTTTAATCATATTTATGTTTTAGTCATTAACCGTTTAACCATACGACCGTGGCCTTTGAAGGTGCGGGTGGGAGAAAACTCTCCTAGACGATGACCTACCATAGCTTCGGTCACATAGACTTCATGAAAGATTTTACCGTTATGCACCATAAAGGTGACTCCCACAAAATCCGGAGAGATTTGACTGTTTCTGGCCCAGGTTTTGATGGCCTCTTTTTTACCGGCGTCTTTTTGCTTGGCAATTTTGCCTAGCAATCTTTCATCGACGTATGGACCTTTTTTTGTGCTTCTTGACATATGCTTCTTATTTTACCCGACGGTCTTTAATAATGTACTTGTTGGAGTATTTCTTCAATTTACGGGTTTTGCGACCCAGTGTACGCCAACCCCAAGGCGACTTGGGACTCTTCATACCGATGCCCGATCGGCCTTCGCCACCGCCATGAGGATGAGCGGCCGGGTGCATGGCCACACCACGGACGGAAGGACGGATACCCATGTGGCGTTTGCGGCCGGCTTTGCCTAGTTTGAGGGTTTTTAGTTCCATGTTGCCGATTTGGCCAATAGTAGCCATGCAATCCTGGTGGATTAACCGGACTTGTTTGCTGGGAAGGAGAACTGTGACATAGTCGCCTTCTTTGGATTGGACGCTGGCGGCGTTGCCGGCGCTTCTGACCAGTTGGCCGCCTTTGCCGGCTCTCAATTCCAGATTGTGGATCGGTACACCCACAGGAATGTGGGAGAGCGGCAGGGCATTGCCGATTTTCGGTTCAGCCTTTTCGCCTGAAATAATGGTGTCGCCAACTTTGAGACCGTCGGGGGCTATAATGTAGCGTTTTTCGCCATCGGCATAATTGACTAGGGCGATGTTGGCAGTGCGGTTGGGATCATATTCAATCCCCATGATTTTGCCCATAATGTCAACCTTTTCGCGTTTGAAGTCGATAAGGCGCAATTTGCGTTTATTGCCGCCGCCCCGGTGACGCACCGTAATTTTGCCGGCATTATTGCGGCCGTTTCGCTTGGCGGCTCGCCCAAGTAAGCTTTTTTGGGGGAGATTTCTTGAACTGGTGGTTTCGCCGACAACGCGGGTATAGTGGCGGCGGCCTGAACTGGTGGGTCTCACTAAAATTATGGCCATATTATTCTTTAACATCAAACAGGGCGATGGTTTGACCTGATTTGACCTTAATAATTGCTTTTTTGGTATCGGCAGCTTTAATGGGGGTGCGGCGTTTGCCGGGGCGTTTACTTTTGCCGGGCCGGGTGAGCGTGTGGACCCCCACTACCGTCACGCCGAAATAGGTTTCAATCGCTTGCCTGACCTGACCTTTGGTGGCGTTTTTGGCGACTTCAAAGGTATAGACGCCCGTTTGAGCCAAGCGCATGGAGCTTTCGGTGATTATCGGCCGGGTGAGAATGAAAGGGAGTTTCATGAAGTGACTTTGGCTTTGGCGGGGGTTTTGGTAAAGAGGTGATCTTTGATGGTGTCAATCGCGTCTTTAACGAAGATGAGCTTGTGACTATCGAGGATTTCCAGGAGGTGCAAGCGTTTGGCTTGGGTGAGGGTGAGGCCGGGGAGGTTTCGGCAGGAGGCTAAACATTTAGCTTCTATGACCGGTAAAATGAGAAGCAATTTATCGGACGGTGACTGGGCATAGGCGGCAATTGAGGTTAAGATTTTGGCGGCAGTTTTGGTTTTTCCGTCAAAGGATTTGACGCTATCCAAAACTATTATTTCGCTGTCCCGGGCTTTTTGACTTAGAGCGCCCAATAGAGCTGACCGCTTCATTTTCTTGTGCATGTCGAGCTTGGGTGAGGAAATGGGGTTGACTCCAAAGGCAACACCGCCGCCAACGAAGATGGGGGCTTTGCGGGAACCATGGCGGGCACGGCCGGTACCTTTTTGTTTCCAAACTTTGGCTGTGGTACGGTTCACTTCTCCCCGAGTCAAGGTTTTTTTACTGCCTTGATGTTGATTAGCAAGATATACCCTGATGGCTTGAGCCATCAAATTTGGATTATCGGGCAACCCAAAAATTTCTTTGGGGAGAGTCATGGTGTCCACTTTTTTATTTTGGCTGTTGACGATATCGATGTTCATAGTTAAACCTTAGCTTCCTCAAAGAGGCCTTTGAAAGAATCGTCGTGGCCAATTTTTTTGACGGTGATGAGAGAGTTTTTGATACCGGGGATGGGACCGGATAACCAGATTTCGGAGGCCTTCTCATCGATCTTGACGACCATTAAATTCCTGATGGTTTTAGTGACATTGCCCATGTGGCCAGCCATCCTTTTACCTCGGTGAACTCTGCCGGGATCGGTGCCCTGACCTATGGAACCCGGGGCACGCAAACGGTCTGATTGACCGTGGGTCTTGGGACCGCCGGAAAACCCCCAGCGTTTCACGACGCCGGCGAAGCCTTTGCCTTTGGTGGTGCCGGAAACGTTGACTATATCGCCCACCACGAACGGCTGGGAGATGGCACTGCCGACTATGTATTCTTCACCCGCATTATCCAGTTCCCGAGTGAATCTGGGCATATGGGCTAATTTGGCAGCTGTGTAGATGGCAGACTGGGGCTTGGCTACTCTTTTGGCCGGTTTAGTACCGACGCCAACTTGAATAGCGTCGTAGCCATCTTTGGCGGCTGACTTAACCTGGGTTACCAGCATGGCCGGGGCGGCTATCACCGTGATGGCACGACGAATCCCGCTCTCATCCCAAGCTTGTTTCATGGCTTTTTTGGTGGTCACGTAGGTTTGTATCATATGTACTGCTTATTAACCAAAAAAACGACCGGGTTACGATCGTTTCATCATAATCCTAAAATTTGCTTACCTATTTTACCCTAGCTTTATGTCGACCAAGACGCCTCCTTAATCGGATTTAACTTACATCTTGATTTCAATACCGACACCGGCAGGCAATTCGAGATGCATAAGCGAATCGATCGTTTTGCTGGTGGGATTTTGAATATCAATGAGACGCTTGTGCGTTAAAATTTGGAAATGCTCTTGTGAATCTTTGTCCGTGTGCGGAGAGGTATTGACGGTAAACAACTTCCTATGTGTCGGAAGCGGTACCGGACCTACTACCTTGGCACCCGTGCTAAGAGCGGTATCCAGTATTTTTTGCGCTGCCTCATCGATAACCCGATGATCGTAGCTTTTTAGCCTGACTCTAATGCGTGCTTGTGTCATAGCTTTTTTTATAATAAAGTGCTTCTACTCGTTAATAATCTATTAAGAAAAATGCAGCTGGTGACGGTACCAGCTGATTTATGGCTTAATGGTTGGTTTACTTAATGATTTTGGTAATCGCACCGGCGCCGATGGTCTGGCCGCCCTCGCGAATAGCAAATCTAAAGCCTTGCTCCATAGCAATCGGCTGAATTAAGATGACGGACATCTTGGCGTTATCACCGGGCATTACCATTTCGACGCCCTCGGGAAGCTTGACTTCGCCTGTCACATCGGTTGTTCTGATATAAAACTGGGGTTTGTAGCCGGTGAAGAAAGGTTTGTGACGACCGCCTTCTTCTTTAGTCAAAATGTAGACCTCGGCTTCAAATTCGGTGTGAGCTTTGATGGAGCCTGGTTTGGCTAAGCCTTGACCGCGTTCCACATCGTCTTTTTCCACACCCCGCAAAAGTATACCGACGTTATCGCCGGCCTGTCCCTGGTCGAGGGTTTTTCGAAACATTTCCACGCCCGTAACGACGGATTTGCGGGTTTCTTTGAGGCCCACAATTTCCACTTCTTCATTGACTTTAATAACGCCTCTTTCAATTCTACCGGTCGCGACAGTGCCGCGGCCTTTGATAGAAAAGACATCTTCAATCGGCATAAAGAAAGGTTTGTCCAGTTCACGCTCCGGCACCGGAATGTATTCGTCGACTTTG
>Ga0155918_115_pt1 | contig 8311 bp, 9 predicted proteins | sample RifCSPlowO2_01_FD_107572 | JGI IMG/M metagenome (GOLD analysis project Ga0155918, IMG submission 107572) | Microgenomates group bacterium RIFCSPLOWO2_01_FULL_47_10
CATCAGGGAATAGGAAACCAGCGAAATCTTATCCTTGAAGATCCCGGATTGGGCATCACCAGAACGATGCAGGGCAAACTGAAACGGATGAGAAACGTAATTTAGATAATAGAAAAGAATATCGCAAAAGACCTTGTAATCAAGAGTTTCCTCAAAAATAATCCGCTTTTCCACGCCCCGATTAAATACATGAAAATAAGAATCGGCAGAAAAAGCTATTCGACGATAAGGCATTAACGATATTTTACAAGACCCGGTCTTGTAATTTAAAGATGATAAAATCAATCCATGGCCTTCACTTTTTCCAATGCCCAGATTGCCGACCTATTCGAGGAAATTACCGCTGCCCTCATCGTCCAAAATGATGACCGGTTTCGGATAAGAGCCTACGAAAACGCTGTTTCTATCTTCCGGCAGCTGCAAGAACCTATCGAGTATTACTGGCAAAACAAACTATTGGGCACCATCACCGGCATTGGGACGATTTTTGCCCGAAAAATTGATGAATTATTTACGACGGGCAAGGTGGCTGAATTTGACGCGATCAGGCAAAGTCTGCCGGCAGGCATGTTCGGCTTGCTCCCCGTCGAAGGCATTGGCCCCAAAAATGCTTTTAAGCTCGCCAACATCTTCAAGCTTGCCGATAGAGAAACCGCACCAGCCAAACTATTAGAATCGGCCAAAAACGGTCAAATAAGGGGGTTAGAGGGCTTTGGGGAGAAGTCCGAGGCCCAACTCATCGACAACATAACGAGGTATTTACTAGCCGGCACCGTGACCCGAATTCCCCTCTACCGCGCCGATCAAATAGTGACCGAAATAGGTGCCTATTTGGGAGCTTGCCCTGCCATCCAAACGTTTAGCCCATTAGGCAGTCACCGCCGCCGCAAAGAAACCGTTGGGGATATTGATATCGGTATTACCACCCAGCAACCAAAGGTTGTGTCCGACTATGTGGCCTTGATACCCAAAATCAGCAAAATAGTAGCCAAAGGCGACGGCATGGTCAGGATTATTTATGGTGAGGGGATTGATGTCGATTTTAAAATTGTGGATCCCGGAGAGTGGGGCTCACTGCTCCAGCATTTTACCGGCAGTAAGGCGCATAACGTTGCCTTACGGGAAATGGCAGTAACCCGGAAAATGTCCATGTCGGAACACGGTATGAAAATCAAAGGTGCTTGGCAAAGATTTACCCAGGAGGACAAGTTTTATCAAAGTCTGGGACTGGATCACATCCCGCCGGAACTGCGCGAAAACCTGGGCGAAATAGAGGCTGCCAAAAACCATAGCTTGCCAAACCTAGTCACTTTAGCTGACATTAAAGGCGACCTGCATACCCATACCAACTATGGTTGGGTAAATAGTCACGATGCGGGCTTGAGCAGTGTAGATGAATTAGCCGATACAGCAGTGGCGTTGGGTTATGAATATCTCGGCGTGGGTGACCACAACCCCAGCATCTCAACCTACAACGTCGACGAAATTATTAAGCAAATCCAGAAGAGAAGCAGGTTTATCGAACAAATTAAAAACTCATATGAAAAGAGAGTGAAAAAAAGCACAATTAAATTGTTCAATGCCTTGGAGATCGATATCCGCTCGGATGGCGCCCTAGCGGTACCGGATGCCGGGATAAACTTACTCGACTATGCAGTGGTGTCTATTCACTCCTCATTTAAACAGACAGCCGAACAGATGACAGAGCGCATTATCAAGGGTCTGTCTCACCCAAAGGCTAAAATCCTGGGCCACCCCACCGGCCGGCTAATCGGCAAGCGCGACCCTATCGCCGCCAATTGGGATAGTATTTTTGGATTTTGTGTCACGAACGGCAAGGCCATCGAAATTAATGCTTCGCCCGACCGGCTTGATCTGACCGATATTCTAGTCAAAAAAGCCATACTGCTGGGGGTAAAGCTGGTGATAGACACCGATGCCCATCACCATAGTACGCTTTTTGGCATGCAGTCGGGGATAGACGTAGCCAGAAGAGGCTGGGCCACTAAGGCAGACATAATCAATACTTGGGATGCCGCCAAACTCACCCAATGGCTAATTAAATAAATATTTTGTATACTAGGCCAGTCAAATAAAAATAAAGGATTCTATGCAAGCTTTATATATCATAATCGGTGTTGTCATTGCTTTTGCCGTATATGCCATGGGTGTCTACAACCTTTTGCAAACCATCAAAACCAGGATCAAAGCCTCCATTCAGGAAATTGGTAACCAACTTAAACGCCAAGCCAGCCTCATTCCCAATTTGGCCGAATCGGTCAAAGGTTATCTAAAACACGAAAAAGGTATTTTCGACAGCTTGACCAGCGCCAGAAAAGCCGTCGAGGCAGCCGCCGGCAGTAATGACGCGGGCAAGATTAGTAAAGCCATGGATCAAATGTCTGCCTTAATCCCCAAACTACAGGTCTTAGTCGAGGACAACCCGGAAATCAAAGGGGATTCCATTGTTAGTAACCTCATGAATGAATTGCGCGACACCGCCGACAAACTCATGTACGCCAGAAGAACCCTGATTGATTTAACCGCCGACTTCAACGTTAAAATTGTCACCTTCCCCTCCAATCTGGTAGCCGGGATATTTGGCTTTATGGCCGAAAAGGGGTTGGACATGCCGCTGTCAGGCGACGCCACCAGTGTTTCTCTGGACGAAACCAAGGATGTTAAAGTCAAACTTTAACCATATTCAAGAAGTCAGGTAGTCATGCAAAATGTCTTTGAGCTGGTTGATGCCAACAAGCGCAAAAGTTCCCTGGTTGTCGCCGGTTTTATTGTATTTGTAGCCCTGGTAAGTTGGGTGTTTGCCGTAGCCTACGGCTACGATCTCTCGTTTGTGGGGATCGCCTTTATTTTTTCCGGCCTAGTAAGTTACGTAAGTTTCTACAACTCCGATAAAATTATTCTCTCACTTTCCGGCGCCCGTCCGGCCGATAGGCAAAAAGATTTCAATTTCTACACTGTTGCCCAAAACCTAAGTATGGCTGCCCGCATTCCCATGCCGAAACTCTACGTTATCGATGATACGGCATTAAACGCCTTTGCCACGGGCAGAGACCCGCAGCATGCAGTGGTTGTGGCGACGACAGGTCTTCTAACCGCTTTAAACAGAACCGAACTAGAGGGTGTGGTGGCACACGAGTTCTCCCACATCCAAAACTACGACATTAGACTCATGTCATTGGTAACCGTAATGGTTGGCATGATTACGCTGCTGGCCGATATGTTCCTCCGGATGAGTAGGTTTGGCGGTAGGCGCTCCAGGGATACCGATAACCAATTGGGCACCCTTCTTTTTGTCGTCGGCATCATTTTGGCACTGCTTTCCCCCTTTATTGCCGGCCTGATCAAGCTCGCCATTTCCCGCAGGAGAGAGTTCCTCGCCGACGCTTCAGGTGCCAAGCTGACCCGCTATCCAGAAGGGTTAGCGCGGGCTTTGGAGAAAATCAGTGCCGACCAAGAGCCACTTGAGGCAGCCAACAAAGCCACGGCGCATCTCTATATCGCAAACCCCCTAAAAAACCATCACGATAGTATAGGCTGGTTTGCCGGTATGTTTAATACCCATCCCCCGGTAGCAGAGCGTATTGCAGCCTTGCGCTCCCGCTAACCTTTTTGCCTGATTTTATTGTGATGTGCATCAAATGTGTAAAACACATTCGATATTCATTGCAGTACAGTAACATACCTTCTAGGATATGCGTATATGACAAAGATTTCTTCAGACTATTACCTAGACTTACTGGAAAAAACTCTCGGAGCTTGGCAAAGCGGTGACGAAGGGCAAATCGGGCAGATCCGTCAGGACCTCATCAACCATTTGCTGGAAAAGACCGAATTAACGGAAAGCGATATCGCTCACCTTCGATGAATTACCATTTTTGCCCCACTCTTATTATTAAAACTAAAGGCATGCTTTGACGGCCGACTCAAAAGAGTTCACCTTCAAAGCTAGCAGAAACCGCTAGCTTTTTTTCGTAAGGGAAAAAAACATATGCACCGAGATCTAAAAGATTCATTTTACCAATTGGAAGCCTTATTGCAGGCCAATATTTCGCTCGATCTAAAACAGCAGCTGTTTCAGAAATCAACTCAAAGGATTACCGGTGTGTCGGCAGAGAACGAACCCGATCTGCAGCAGGAAACCTAAAGACGCTCTAAACTTTCGGCTTGATGTGTCGCTGTGCTAAAATGACACTCGAGACTATGCCGAAAAAAAATATCTCCACCACAGAATTGAAGCACTTGAGTGATTTAGCTCATCTGTCTTTAGCGGCCCCCCATTTGGTAAAACTCAAGACTAGTTTGACAGCTTTAATCGGTTACATCGGTGAAGTGAAAAAAATCAAACTTGAAGGCATACAACCGGTCGCTCAAGTCACCGGCAAAGTCAACGAATATCGGCCAGATGTAATTACTCCTTCACTAACCCAAACCCAAGCCCTATCCGGCAGTCCGAAACCCACCCATCAAGGTTTTTTTGTCGTCGAAAGAGTCCTCCACCATGAAGCTTAAACATACCTTTGCCGAAAGCGTTACCTTACTGCAAAACAAGGAGCTCTCTGCTGTCGAGCTGGCGGGTCTGGCTCTGGATCAGGCCGAAAGCACCAATTCTGCTCTAAATGCCTTCATAACTATTGATCGTAAAACAGCGCTAGATCAAGCCAAAACAGCCGATCAGCGCCGGGCATCAGGTGAGATAGTAAGTTCCTTATGCGGCCTTCCCTATGTCATGAAAGACGTCTATGTTACCAAAGATGTGACAACCACTGCCGGTTCCCAAGTCCTAGCCGGCTATATTCCGCCCTATAGCGCCACCGTTTACGAGAAATTACAGCAATCCGGAGCTGTTTTGATCGGTAAAAATAATCAGGACGCTTGGGGTCATGGGGGCTCATCCGAGAATAACGATTTTGGCCCGGTCAAAAATCCGTGGAACGAAAGTAGGGTAGCCGGGGGATCGAGTGGGGGAACGGCGGCCGCTTTGGCCGTCGGCGCGGGTTTATTTGGTATTGCCGAAGACACCGGCGGTTCGATCAGAAATCCGGCCTCATTTTGCAATTTAACGGGTTTAAAGGTGACCTACGGCCGCGTCAGCCGTTATGGCGCCATCGCCTATGCCAGTTCATTTGATACGGTAGGACCCATGGCCAGGTCCGCGCAAGATTGTGCCGCGGTCATGGAAGCTATTGCCGGTTTTGATTCCCTTGACGCCAGCTCCAGCCACGAAGCAGTTCCTTTCTACCAAAGAGAGTTAACACAATCGCTCAGAGGCAAAGTAATCGGAATTCCTAAGGAATTTTTTACCGATGCGTTAAACCCGCAAGTCAAAACCATCGTCAATGCCTCGCTTAGGCAGCTCGAACAGCTCGGCATGAAACTGACCGAAATTAGTTTACCGACCGTCAAATACGGTCATGCCATTTATTATGTCTTGGTCTTTGCCGAAACCAGTTCCAATTTGGGACGATACGATGCCGTTCGTTTCGGTGCGGACCGAAGTCACTTCACCGATGAAACAATCCGTCGTATTATAACCGGTACCTTTGGCCTCTCCTCGGGTTACTACGACGCCTATTATAAGAAAGCCATGCAGGGCAGATCCGTGCTGATTCAGGAATTTGCGGAAGCGTACCAAAAAGTCGATGTCATCGCCTCCCCGGTCATGCCATTCCCGGCCTACCCCATTGGCGGCATAGAGTCACAGTTTAAGCCGGAAGACGTTGACCTAGCCATGTATTTGGCCGATATCTATACGTGCCCGGCTAATACCGTGGGTGTACCGGCCATTTCAATTCCGGCCGGTTTTACCAAACAGCATTTACCCGTCGGCTTGCAGCTGCATGGCAAAATGTTTGCCGAAAGCACCCTGCTAGCTATCGCCCACCAGTATCAGTCGGTTACCAATTGGCATCAGGAATCCCCAAGGTTATGAAAACCATCCTTTTAATTAATGCCACCCAATACGTCAATACGGAGGTTTCGGTTGCCGGCTGGGTAGCCAGTCTTCGCTCATCCGGTAAAATTGTGTTTATTCAGCTGCGTGACGGTACCGGTTATGCCCAAGCGGTCATAGTCAAAGGGCAGGTCAGTGATGCGGACTTCAGCCTGGCCAAAGCCTTAACCCAAGAATCATCGGTTCAAATAACCGGTACATTGAAAACCGAACCCCGCTCACCCTCCGGCTTTGAAATTGCAGTCTCTGCTATTTCTTTGATTTCCGGCAGCATTGACTACCCCATAGGCAATAAAGATCACGGCCCGTCCTTTTTACTGGACAACCGCCACTTGTGGCTTCGAAGCCCCAAACAGCGGGCCATTCAAATCATCAGGAATGAAATCATCAACGCTATATTCGAATATTACCGGCTCAATAATTTTGTCAAAATCGATACGCCAATCCTTACTCCCAATGCCTGCGAAGGCACTACCACCCTGTTTGAAGTCGATTACTTTGGCCAACCTAGCTATCTTTCCCAATCCGGACAGCTCTACTTGGAAGCCGCTATCTTTGCCGTCGGCCGGGGCTTTGATTTTGCTCCGGTTTTCCGGGCCGAAAAAAGTAAGACCCGCCGGCATCTGATCGAATTTTGGATGACCGATGCCGAAGCCGCCTTTGTGAAACACGCGGAAAATCTCCAAATCCAAGAGGGTTTGGTTACGCATGTCATCACCCGGATCCTGGCCAATTGCCAAGACCATTTCAAAACCCTGGAAAGAGATACGTCGCAACTTGCCAGCATCAAAGCCCCATTCCAGCGCCTCAGCTATAAAGATGCCATGAAAATGGTCAAAGACATGGGGTCAGCCACGCAGATGGGTTCTGATTTGGGAGCCGAGGATGAGACGCTGCTCATGAATCATTTTAAAGCTCCCGTTTTCGTGGAATATTTTCCGGCCGCAGTCAAGGCCTTCTATATGAAGCGTCACCCGGATGATAATTCACAGGCACTGTGTGCCGATCTACTGGCTCCGGAGGGATACGGAGAGATCATCGGCGGCAGTCAAAGAGAAGACGATTACGATACACTGCTGGCTTCCATCAAAGCCCACCATTTACCCGTTGACGAGTTTAATTGGTATCTGGATTTGAGGCGATTCGGCAGTGTTCCGCATAGTGGTTTTGGACTAGGACTCGAGCGCCTGGTGGCTTGGGTCTGTGGCCTGAAGCACGTACGCGAGGCCATTCCCTTCCCGAGATTAATTAACCGGATGAAGCCATGAAAACGCTCGATCAGCCCATTATCGGTTTTGAAGTCCATGTCGAACTGGCGACTCTATCAAAAATGTTTTGCGGCTGCGATGCTAATCACTTTGGCAAGCCACCCAACACTCTGACGTGTCCCACTTGCTTAGGATTACCCGGAGCCTTGCCGGTACCCAACCAAATGGCCGTCGAGTGGACCATTCTTTTGGGGCTGGCCTTGCACGGTCAAATAGCCAAGGTAAGCAAGTTTGACCGCAAACATTACTTCTACCCGGATCTGCCCAAAGGCTATCAGATTTCCCAATACGATCAGCCGATAGCGGTTAACGGCTACATCGATACCTCTGATGGAAGAGTGGGGATCGAGAGAGTGCACCTGGAAGAAGATACCGGCAAACTTCAGCACACCACGCTTAACGGTAAATCAGTCTCGCTGGTTGATTTCAACCGCAGCGGGGTGCCACTGGTGGAAATCGTCAGTAAGCCGGAAATTCACTCCCCAGGGCAAGCTCTTGAATACGCCAAGAACTTACGCCACATCATCAGACAGCTGAATATTTCCGGCTGTGATATGGAAAAAGGCTCTATGCGCCTGGAAGCCAATATTTCCTGGGGGCTGGACTTAGGTTACAAAGTCGAAGTCAAAAACGTCAACTCCTTCCGTTATATAGGTAAGTCCATAGAATATGAGTTGGCCAGGCAAAAAAAACTCCTGGAAGAGGGAACTACACCCGCCCAAGAAACCCGCGGCTGGCATGATGCCTCCCAATCTACTAAAATCCAGCGTACCAAAGAAACCTCTGCCGACTACCGTTATTTCCCCGAGCCTGATATTCCGCCCATGGTGTTTGACCAGGTTTTAATCGATCGATTAAAGCAATCATTACCCGAATTGCCGGAGCAAATCAGACAGCGCTGGATCACCAGTGGGCACATTAGACCTGATTATGCTATGACCGCCAGCACTGTTTCCAATCTGATACCCTTGGTCGATGAAATAATTACCAAAACCCGCGGAACAAATACCGATCCGAGTAAAATACTCGGCCTGTATATAAACAAAAAAGTCTCACTGGAAACGAAAGTTAT
>Ga0155918_101_pt2 | contig 8054 bp, 9 predicted proteins | sample RifCSPlowO2_01_FD_107572 | JGI IMG/M metagenome (GOLD analysis project Ga0155918, IMG submission 107572) | Microgenomates group bacterium RIFCSPLOWO2_01_FULL_47_10
TATATACATCTTTGGAAGTCACAATCCATTTGACTGGAACACCTTTTTTGATTGTAAAATTGTTTGGAGAATACCCCGATCCAGTTTGAGTCATGCGGACAATTTGTACTCCTTTTTCTATTGTCACATTGGGATCTGGGCTCGTATTTGCAGCGGTCGCCTTGGTAATAATTGCCCCCAGAACTTGCGGGACGCCCAGTAAATTAAGGCCATTGGAAAGATTGAAAAAGGCCAGCAGAATCACCACGACACCGGCAGTTTTAAAGAATAGTCGGGCGCCGGCTCCCTTTATAACCGAAGTAAGACCGCCGACACCAAGGAGTCCGGGAGCCGTTCCCAAGGCAAATACACCCATTGTCAATGCGCCTTGAATAGGACTACCTGTGCTCATGGCAAACAGCTGCATGGCTTGAGTAAAACCACAAGGCAGAAAAAATGTACTAGCCCCCATGATGGCAGCATTTTTATTGCTATATTCCAGCTGGGTTTTCTCGGCAATGCCAAGCATTCTGGATATACTCTTCGGAAAGGTGAAGGAGACTTTTTTCAGGATAGGAAAAATATCGATCAATTGGCCGCCGAGCAGTAACATGACGAGTCCTACAGCGACTGTTAGCGTGCCAAGAACAGATGTCGATAATTGAAAGAATGATCCGGCAAAGCCAATAACACCACCAAGCACAGTGTACGAAAATATTCTTCCCAGGTTAAAAAATAGATGTGGTTTAAATTTTTCCATACCCGTTGCATTCGGGAACTGTGCCGAAAAACGGGAGGATGCTCCGAGTACCAAGCCACCCACCAACGCCATACACGTTAAAACGCCTGCCGTTAGTCCTACCAAAAATACTATTGGTAAACTGGAATAACTCCCCGAAATGGAACTACTTAAATTAAATATACCCAATGATTTGGCAATTAAGAATAAGACAGTGGCAATGAAAAAAGCGATACCAACATCAATATAATCGCGATGGTTACGGGAGAAAAAGTGGATTTTGCCGTCTTCCCCAATCAGATAACCGGCTTTTTCAATTGCCTGTTTTACTTCGTCACCGTTTAATTCACATTCACAATCCACATCAGCCACACCAGTCTGATGATTAACAGTAACCGCTGTAACTCCGGCCACCTTCTTTAATTCGTCTTCAATTAATATCTCGCACGATCGGCAGTGCATGCCCTTTATGTGTACTTTTTGTTTATTCATAGTTCAACTTTGCTCACTATGATCCTGAGTAAAATCGAAGGATCATTAGCAAAGTTTACAAGCGGAGGTATTAAGATTGTATGAAGATTGGTGAAGAGAAATTATCGGTAATAATTAAGGCTATACACTGATTAAATCTTTTTCGACCCGGTTAAGAAGTACTGCATTGGTGGCAACAATGATTGACGAGACACTCATCAGCAGTGCTGCAAATTCAGGCCGTAGGGTGATACCGTAGCTGGGATATAAGATTCCTGCAGCAACGGGAATAGCCAGAAGATTATAAATGCTTGCCCAAGCCAAGTTTTCCTTCATCTTACGGACGGTAGCTTTAGAAAGTTTGATAGCCCGCAAAACATCCGCGGGATCGGATTTCATCAGAACAACATTGGCAGTTTCGATCGCCACATCGGTACCTGCCCCTATAGCAATCCCGATATCGGCTTGAGCCAGCGCCGGGGCATCATTGACTCCATCACCCACCATCGCGACAAATTTACCCTCCTCCTGGAGTTTTTTAACATATGAGGCTTTATCTTCCGGCAGAACTTCTGAAAAAATCCTATCGATACGCAATTGTTTCCCAATCGCTTCCGCTGTTTTTTTATTATCACCAGTGATCATGGCTACTTCTAAGCCAAGGGCCTTCATACTCGTTATAGCTTTTAACGCGTTTTCTTTTACCGGATCCGATGCAGCCGCAACTCCTGCAATGTTTTTATCAACCGCAAGCACCATGATTGTTTTTCCATCGGCAAGGAGTTTGTCAATTTCAGTCTGGAGTGGCGTCGTATCAACGCCCCAATAATTCATTAGTTTTATTGTTCCAACAAGAATATGTTTCCCGTCTACCATCGCCTCAACTCCGTGACCTGCCAGATTTTTAAATTTTTCCACCTGAGTTGGCAGCGATAGATTCCTTCGCCTGGCTTCTTCCAACACTGCCAGACTTAAAGGATGTGATGACTTGGATTCGGCCGCTCCGTCGAACAGAACAATCTGATCTTCGGTAAACCCACGGGCGGCAATGACGTCTGTTATCCGCGGTTTACCATCCGTGAGAGTGCCTGTTTTATCTAAAACGACTGACTGTATTTTTGATACTTGTTCGAGTGTCGGAGCATCTTTGATTAAGATATTGTGTTTTGCACCCAGCCCGGTACCGACTGCGACTGCTGTTGGCGTCGCAAGACCGAGGGCATCAGGGCAAGCAATGACAATGGTTGATATGGCAAAGGTGAGTGCCAGCATAAGCGGCTCACCCATGACAAAATACCATACAATAAAAGTAATGAGCCCGCCCCCAACCGCCACAATCACCAAGTACTTTGCGAAACGATCTGCGATTTTTTGACCCGGAGCTTTGGAATTTTGAGCCGTTTCTACCATTTTGACAATTTGCGCCAAAGCAGTATCTTCACCCACTTTGGTGGCTTTAAATTTCACCGAACCGGACGTATTTATAGATCCTCCTATAACGCTGTCTCCGACATTTTTTGAAACCGGGAGTGATTCACCGGTAACTAACGATTCATCTATGGCCGTTTCTCCTTCGATAATTTCTCCGTCTACCGGAATCTTATCTCCGGGCTTGAGAATGAGAATATCATTAAGCTTTACTTGAGCTGTAGGAACCAACAACTCTTTACCGCCTTGCCAAAGTCGTGCCTGGGGAGGAACCAGATTGAATAGCGCCTGAAGCGCATCAGTTGTCCCACGCCTGCTTTTCATTTCCATCCAATGACCGAACAGCACAAAGGTGATGAGCATTGCGGCCGCTTCATAAAAAGACTCCTGACTTCCCATGACTGTCAAAACCACACTAAAGGCATATGCGGCAGTGATGCCGACAGCAATGAGAACTGCCATATTGAGCGTTTTTGCCTGCAAGGCCTTATAGGTGGAATATAAAAATATCCATCCCGAGTAGAAATACACAGGTGTCGTTAGGAGAAACATAATCCAATTTGCTGAAACCGGCTCCGGTAATTTCAAACCGAGTAAATTCATACCCAACGGGGAATACGCGATGATCGGTAAAGTTAAGAATAATGACACAAAAAATTTATTGCGGATATCCTCCTCCATAAGTTTCGCCATTTCGCGTCCGGCCAGTCCGCTATGCTCCATCCCCATGGCCATGGTCATACTCATCTTCAGCTTTTCCCAAAAAGACATCTCAGAAGTAGGTTTCATTGTATGAGCCGTATGCTCCCAATCACCCGTCTTTTTATGACTCATCTCAACCGGTACCAATGCCATACCACATTTTGGACACGTTCCAGGCATTTCCATTAAAACTTCAGAGTGCATTGGACAGGTGTACATGATCGTTTTCATGGCTTTCATACTTATGTCATTATGCATGTATTTATTTTATTGCACAAATTTACAATGTCCGCGAATTTTTTGCTCAAATTTTTTTGGGTCAGCGAGGTTTGAGAGAAGAATTTGATCGAGATAGACGCCTGGAGCACTTATTTCTATAACAATATCGCCATAGTGAAGTAATTTTCCCAATATGCCTTGATTGATTGTGATAGAACGAATATTGTCAAGATCAAATGTCTTTTCAACAATACTCATGATACCGTCTCTTTTGACGAGGCGGGAATCGACAATGAAATACGAACTGCCAATCCATTTCATGACGAATTTCAATACAAATATAACTTGAAATATACTTTTACCTATATGAAGCATCGCAAGAATAAAAATAATATATCGGTGGGTATCAAAAGGTAGAACTCCTTGTAGGAAATACACTTTCATCAGAAAGAAATTGATGATGCTATAGATAACATCGGTAAAGATAAGGAGGCTAATAAGCGCAATTGCAAGCGTGGCAACACTAGCTCGAATTGGCTCTGTATTTGTTTCTTTATTCATAAGCTTTCTTTCGTTAGTGACGGCTTGAGGGCAAATCTCTGCAATACCTGCTTTAGCAATGGGATAAAGGCTCCTGTATGCTTTTGATAACGTGTGTATGAAATACTAAATTGTTTGCTCATCTCCCGCTCCTCAAGTTTCGCTAGATGTATATATCTCCAGATAAGAATCGGTGCCATGATGAGCGTGATAAGTGTCGGCCACTGCACCAAGAATCCAAAAATGATGAGTATAAACGCTACGTACTGGGGATGGCGAATATATGCGTAAATACCGGATATTGCTAATAGTTGCCTCTTTTGGGCTTTGTAAAGAATCTCCCAGGCATTACCCAGCAGCGAAAATCCACCGATGATGAGCCCATAACTGATAATATGAAGACTGCTGAAATGAGGATCGCCTTTAATACCCAACAATGAATTCAATAAATGGCCGTTGTTATGGGTAAAATCAATTCCGATCCGAGTACCGAAAAGTGAAGTTAGCAGGTAAATTGTGAGCGGGAATCCATACATTTCGGCAAAGAGGGCGATGATAAATGCCCCGAAGGAATTAAAAGTTCTCCAGTCAGTTTTCGTTCGAGGCTTAAAGGAACTCTTTAGAAAGTAGAAAAATATACCCACATTAATAAGTACGAGTAACCAGTTTCCATAGTCATACATATGACTGCAGTCTACCAATACATATATGAAGAAATCGTGAGCTTAGGATTAATTTTCCGAAAAGAAATTATCATTCTTTTTCTTCGAGAACTAAATCCTTACCGCATTTTGGACAACGTCCAGATTTATCCGATTTAATTTCGGGGTGCATGGGGCATATGTATACCTGTTGTTCTTTGTCCATACTTTTGCCACCTCCTTTACCTTAAATATTTGATATATGAATAATAGATTATGGAACGTTTACCGTAAAATCTTTATTTTCTACACTGCCGTCAGGCATGGTAACTTTCGTTTTTACCAACCATGGGCCGCGCATAGACATATTTGCTACCGCTGAATACCTACCGCTCCCCTGAGGCGTTGCATCTCCTCGCTGTGTTCCCATGTTCATGGCAGTCATATTGAAATCAAAAGAAACTGTCGCATTATCAACTGGTTTTCCATCTTTATCTTTGATATCAATCATGAAAGTTGCTTTCCCAGGCCGTAACGGGTTAGGGTCATTTGAGAGTGAAATTGTGCTATTTGTGCCCACTGCAGAGTCAGAGGAAATTGAACTCGATTTCCACCCCAAATAGGCTACGGAAACTACCAAGACTGCTAAAATTGTCATTAACGTTTTGTTGTTCATATTTTCACCTCCTTAATAATTTTTAATACGAAACATCGATCATCATCATAAGTCCACCAGGTTCTTGATGATCGTTCGTTGTGTGATGGGGGATGTGACAATGCAACATCCATTTACCGGGTCTGTCCGGTGTAAATTCTATGTCGTATCGTTCCCCTGGTGCGACAGATACCACATCTTTAGTCCACTGGGCACTTTCCGGAACATCATTGCCATCGGTGGCCACGATTTTGAAGGGAAAACCATGTAAGTGCATTGGATGAATAACTTGTCCAGAACCAACAAATCGGAGTCGTATTTTTTGTCCCACTTTCGCCTCAACTTTTTCGGTTTCAGGATAGGCCTTTCCATTAATGGTAAAAAAATTAGCGTCCATACCGGTTGCAGGCATAGCTGCATATGTTTGACCGTCAATAACTCTCCATTCGTTTAACATAAAGACTTTATCAATAGCAGGTTTTGAAGCAATTCCGCCAACCGGGTCAATGATAAATGCACCCGATAATCCCACGGAGATTTGTTTATCCGAATCAAAGTGCGAATGGTACCAATAGGTACCGGCAGGTTTTGCCATAAATTCATAGGTGAAAGATTCACCCGGTTGAATCGGTTTTTGGGTTTCATTGGGAATGCCATCCATGTTGTTGGGAACTTGTATACCATGCCAATGAATGGTGGTTGGTTCCGGTAAATTATTTTTGATAATAATGCGGACTTTGTCCCCATTTATTGCGCGAATGAGCGGACCGGGAACCATGCCATTGTATGCCCATGCGGTAACGGTTGTATCTTTTAAGATTGGCCATCGTACCGGAGCCGCCATTAAATTAAAAACCTTCGTACCCTTATCCATGATATAGACAAGCTCCTGTAAGCCAGATGTTTGTGTCGCCTGAATCACACCACTGGAAGGAATTGCTTCCATGGCCTTTTCACCTGCTATGTTTGCGTTTGTGGTAATGAGTTGTGCAGGAGCATTTTTTGATTTGAATACTGTTTTTTGCAGAAGTGCAAATAGTGCAAGAGATACTATGACGATCAAAGTTATAAGTATTTTCTTATTTATTTTTTCCATAAACTTTGTTATGTATCTCACACTTACTACACAGTGTAAGATATCATTCCATATATTTCAATAATCTATACGTTAATGACTCGTACGTATATTGCATGCATAAGGTTGATTAATTTTTTTCATTGTAAAACCAATAGTCATCAGTAATATGGCAATTCCAATAAAGCCAAACTCCTGCCCTCTCAAGGGTAATATTCCCAATACCGTTGATGCAGAGCCAAAACCAATCAGCGACGTAAGCACCACCGAACCGCAGGAGGCACAGCCGACACCCAACAGGCTGGTTGCCGTGCCAAGAAGTGATACCCCCATTTCCCTCTGAACCCGCATTGAACGGCGTACATAATAGATAAGTAAACTTACTTGAATACCTGTAAGAGTCGCGCTTAGGATCGTGAGGCTTCGTGATAGAGGTGTAAAGTTCGTTTCAAAAGAACCCAGGAGACTCGTAATCAGATTCGTTTTTTGCCATAACGTCATAGTGGACGACGTCATCGCTTTGGTAATCAGGTGAAGGTTTGGCAACCACGCCACAAAGGCAATGAGTAATAGGGCGACAAGTATTGCCACTATTACAAAGTCTGGTTTTCGGAATACTCTTCCAAGAGTGATCATAGACACTTAGAGTAGAGGATCTATGATTGCTTGGAATGCCGCAAATGACTGTGCTCCAACGAGTAAATCACCCTCAATCTTTCCATCACTAGTTGATTTGCCGATCAGGAATGTTGGTGTACCGGAGGCACCGGCCGCTGAGCCGTCAGCAATATCCTTTTTGATTTCGTCTTCCAGGGATTGATTAGAGAGACAAGTAGTGAATGAGTTAATATTTAACCCTAGGTCAGTAGCGATAGTTTTAATCTTGACATCATCTAGACCATTTCCGTTAGAAGTGGTTCTCTTAAAAATTTCGTGGTGAAATTCAAAGTATTTTTCATCTCCTCCTTGCTCTTTGGCGCAGTTGGCCGCCACGGCTTCCTTGGTAGCCATAGGATCATGGAAAGACAGCGGAAAATCTCTAAAGACAATTTTTACCTTGCTTGTGTCTACATATTTTTCTACAAGTTTTGGAAATGTTTCATCGAAATGACGTTTACAAAAAGGACACTCATAATCAGAAAACTCTATGATAGTTACTGGTGCATTTTTGTCACCCAAAACCGGGTCATCATCAATGGAGGCAACGCTTTTCGTTACAGTGGGGGGTTGAGCTGCTGCCGCTGGAACTTGATTATTTGTTGGGGCTTGAGCGCCGGCTGTTGGGGTGCCTTTTTCCAATAGCTGTACTTTACTGTAGAGAGAACCAAGAAAAAATGAACTTACGATCAGAAATATGACTAATACGGGAGTAAGGAAAGAACCATATTTATTTTCGGTCATATTACTACACAGTGTAGTAGTTAATGCGTTTACCTGTCAACTATATAGATCTATATCAATTTTGGGAACTAAAGATAGCCGGAGAATAACTTGGCGCATGACTTTGGAGTTGTAAGAATGTCTGCTTGCGGCACACGGACTCACAATTATCTGGTTGGTTACAAAGCATGACGACATCACGCCCTGCATCGTGAAGCTCAATTG
>Ga0155918_111_pt5 | contig 7809 bp, 5 predicted proteins | sample RifCSPlowO2_01_FD_107572 | JGI IMG/M metagenome (GOLD analysis project Ga0155918, IMG submission 107572) | Microgenomates group bacterium RIFCSPLOWO2_01_FULL_47_10
CAATTCACATCAAAAGCCCCACCTTTGTCGAGGTTAAAAGTGCCACGGAAATTATCGAAACCGGCATCAAAGCCATTGATTTTTTTACCCCCTTCGTCAAAGGAGGTAAAATCGGCTTTTTCGGCGGGGCAGGAGTCGGCAAAACCCAATTGGTCACCGAAATTATTCACAACACCACCATCAAACACGGCACCAAGTCGGTTTTTGCCGGCGTGGGCGAGCGCACCCGGGAAGGCAATGAAATGGTCATTACCCTGCGGGAAACTAAAGTTATCGACAACGTCGCCATTGTATTGGGTCAAATGAATGAATATCCGGCTATGCGGTTTAGAACCCCGCTCACCGCCGTTACCGTAGCCGAGTATTTTCGCGACTCAACGGGCAAAGAAGTCCTCCTATTTATCGATAATATTTTTCGCTTTATCCAAGCCGGAGCCGAAATTTCGACAGTCTTGGGTCGCATCCCATCCGAAACCGGGTACCAGTCCACCATCAATTCCGAACTGGGCGAAGTGCAGGAACGGATTGTTTCCACCCAAACGGGCTCTATCACCTCCATCCAGGCAGTGTACGTACCCGCCGATGATTTTTCCGATCCGGCCATTCAAGCCGTCTTTTCCTACTTGGATTCAGTGGTAGTACTTGACCGGAAAATTGCCCAAAAGAAAATTTATCCTGCTATGGACCCACTGGCCAGTAGTTCATCGCAAGATAAAGCCGTCTTGGGTCAGGATCATTTTATTGCTCTCAAAGAAACTCTTAAAATCCTGGAGCGATACCATTCACTGCAAAACATTATAGCTATTTTGGGTGAGGGTGAGTTATCGGAAAACGAAAAAGTTACCGTGGGTAGAGCCAAAAAAATCTCCAAATTTTTTTCCCAGCCTTTTTATACTGCCGAACAATTTACCAATAACCCCGGTAAATATGTCACCAGAGAAAATACCGTAGCCGGAGTCAAGGCTATTTTATCCGGAAAATACGATGAAATGTCCGACGAACCTTTTTACATGATTGGCAATATCGAAGAGGCCGAAGCCAAGCTCAAAAAATAATATTATTCATTAATCACTTGTCCTGAGCCCAGTCGAAGGATAAATCATGTCTGAGTCCACCACCCAATTCCACCTGGTAGTCGTCAGCCCGACGGAGGTAGTGTATGAGGGTAATGTTGAGAGACTTATCGCTCCGGGGACAACCCAGGATATTGCCATTTTGCCCGATCATACGCCGTTATATTCACAGCTTTCCAAAGGCAACCTGGAAATTATGGAGCGGGCCAACCGCACCAAAACCATTGCCATCGAGGGTGGTATTATCAGGGTTAAGTTAAACCAAGTCAGTGTAATTGTGGGATTTTAAATGACCAAATCATCATCAATCGCCGTTTCCCTGTTTATCATAATTGCCGTTGGATTGTTTATCCTAGCTCCCTTTCAGCACGCTTGGTTTCCGCAAACCGCCGACGGTGAATACTATTCGGCCCGTCTGGCCAATTTTTACCGGTCCATCCAAGCCGGCAGCTTTCCTCCTCGCTGGGCTCCCTCTTTTTATTCGGGTTTAGGCAGCCCGGTGTTTAATTTCAATTACCCGATGCCAAACCTCTTGGGCAGTGTTTTTTTGGGCTTTGGTGCGTCCGTTGCGGTAGCCATGAAAGCCATCATCATATTCTCGTATTTGGCCGGAGGCATCGGTATATATTTCGTTTTTAAACGGATATTTACCCATCCTCTGGCGCCCGTATTCGGCAGTGTCTTGTATATGACGGCTCCCTACCAAATACATGATATTTTTCACCGTGCCACCACAGGCGAAATTATGATGTTCGGCCTCCTGCCCTATGTTTTATTGGTGCTTGAAACCACCGCCCGGAACAAATTTCCTCCGGCCTCGGCCGCCCTCGTGTACGCCGTTTATTTCCTCACCCACAATTTATATGCATTGATGTTCCTGCCTCTCATTAGTGCCTTCATCGCCAATTTCTACGGTTGGCCGGTTTTTCGGGCCAACAGGAAACCTCTCTTGGCCGGACTTCTCATTTCCATGTTTTTTTGGCTGCCGGCTCTAACGGAAATGAAATATACCGTACTTACTACGGCACATATTAACTACGATTATCCGACAGAGCTGCTTTCCCTGCGCCAAACGCTCAAAATCCCGGGGTTTTATACACCCAAAACCACACCCCTCACTCTTGATTCCGACCAGCCGGGACTGGCACAATTATTTGTCTTGATCGCCGCGTTGATTGTACTGAAGTTTTATGCAGTCAAGATATCCAGGAAAACAAAGCAGTTTGCGGCCGTGAGCATTGGCTTTTTCTTGACGGCTCTATTTTTGTTAAACCATGCCAGTTTACCGGTCTGGCAGACTTTTTCGGCCGTAAGGTTCATGCAGCATCCCATCCGGCTTTATTTTATTCCGGTCTTTTTCGGGGCGTATCTGGGGGCGTTTCTGATAGAGTCTAGCAGGCTCCGCTATTTGATTGCCGCCATCGCTGTTGGGCTGACCGTCTATAATTATCGCTTTTTTGCTTTCCGCCCGGTCGAATACGTTCCGTTTGAAGATTCCTTTTTTTATCACTATCCTTTAACATCTGCCGCCGACAATGAGTTTGATACCATTTGGTATGACCGGGCTGGTGTGAACCGGTTTTTTATACAGCACAATTTTACAGCCGTCGTTGCCTCCCCCTCGGCTGTCATTACCATGATAAAAAAAGATCTATTTTCCAAAACCTACCAAGTCGATACGAAAACTCCGGTAACCATCATCGAAGAAACTCAATATTTTCCCGGATGGATCACTACCATTGACGGGGCAAAAATTGATATACGACAAAGTGCTAATAGATACTTCGGACTCATAAACTTTAGTGTTCCTCCTGGCCGGCATCAAATTACCACCCGCTTTACCCAGCAAACCCCTCCCCGCCTCATCGGCAATTCAGTAAGTGTTATCGGACTGCTGCTGGCAGCCGGTTTGCGCCGGAAATCCAAATGAAACCCTCCAAACTGACGCTCGTTATCACCTTTATTCTGATTTTTTGGTTTAGTCTCCAGCCGGCCATTGATCCGGATACAGGCTGGCATATTGCCACTGGTCGCTATATTGTGGAGCAAAAATCTATCCCACAAACAGATCCTTTTTCCTTTTCCCTCCCAAATCATCCTTATATTGCCCACTCGTGGGGTATCGATATCATCATGTACGAGGTCGATAAATTAGCCGGCCCGGTTGGTCTATCGATCTTATTTGCACTACTAACTACTGCATTCTTTGCCATTACCTACTCAACCATTAATCATAAATCATTAATCATAAATCATCCTTTTTGGTTACTGCTAATTGCCTATCCGGCCATCGAAATCATAGGTACCCGCCCGCAAGTCATCACAGTAATTGGCTTGGCATGGCTATTAAGGCTCCTCACGCGTCCTCTCTCTTCCAGACACATCTGGCAAATCCCGCTGGGGTTCTTTATTTGGGCCAACCTACATGGTGGAGTAGTCTTGGGCTTGGTGACGTATGGCTTATGGCTTGGTCTATCCTTTCTTCTCCACACCTATAAACCTGTCCACCAAATCCATTTGCTTGGCCTAGTATTGCTTTCCTCGGCCGCCACGCTACTAAACCCGTACACCTTTCACCTTTTCACTTTCTCCTGGGGCATGATCACCAATTCTACCTCAATGGTCTACAACTCCGACTGGGTTCCGCTTTTTTCCGGCCGTCTGGGGGATGATAGCTTGATTGTGCGGCTTATCATTGTGGCCGGCAGTCTGATTGCCATCTTTGATCAAAAAAAGTCTGCCAAAACTCTCGCTTTTTTGGCTGGCGGTTTTTTATTACTTGCTTTCAAGTCACTGCGTTTTTTGGTTCCTCTCCTCCCGGTGGTTACTCTTCTGGTTTCACCTATGCTACAAAAACTAGCCGGCAAATTAACGACTCACCAGTGGTTTTTCCCCGCAGTGGGCTTGGTTGTCTTTAGTCTAACGTTTTCCGTCTTAAGTGACAAATCCGATGTGTTCTGTTCCCGCCGGCCGGAATGCTACGCGAAACTAGCAGAAATGCCCTTTGGAGCCGTCGATTTTATGGCAAACCATCATCTTTCCGGTCGCGTTTTCAATTTCTACACCTGGGGAGGGTATCTATCTTGGCAGATACCCGACAGTCAAGTATTCATTGACGGCCGGATGGACAATTTTTTTGTCAGTAAGAAGTCATTTTTAACCGAGTTTGTAGCCATTGAAGAACAGCACAAGGGTTGGTATGACCGCCTTATGAGCTATCGCCCGCAACTGGCTATAATTCCGGTTGGCTGGCAGGTTCAACAGCAAAGCCTCATCTTAAATGGTTGGCAAAATCTCTATCAGGATAACGTCGCCATCTTGATGCAGGCTCCCTAATGTTTCACATGAACACCAAAAGACTGCAATAGTGAAATTTTAAGTTCATCACCACTTGACAAGCCACTCATTTCATTCCATGATGAATATCGATGAGCAAATGTACTCATCCGTTTTGAATGGGAAAGGGGGTGACAACAACAATATGTTAAAACGAATTCTCGTTGCACTCTTTGTCGTTGCAGTAGTACTACCTGTTACTGCAAGCAAAGCCAGTGCCTCTCTGATTAAAAATTCCTATATGACCGTCTCTGACCCCAGAAACAACGCCAGTAACGTGACGCATACTTTTTATTGGATCAATCAAACTGCCAATATCGGCGGTATGACTTTCCAATACTGTATCTCGCCTTCCGGCACCTGTACCGATACCGGTGCGGATGGCACAGGAGCTTCACTCTCTGCTATCACCTATAATGGTGGCGCGGAATCCAACTGGACCTATTCTTGGTTTGATGCGGCCTGGACCTCTCAGCTGAAAAATACTGCCACTACTATGGGCGGCGGCGGCCAACAATATGTGGTGACGATTGCTAATATGAGCAATCCCACGCTGGCTTCCTGTACCTTCACCCAGCCCGGTAACGCCTCCACCGCTACTTGTTATGTCAGAATCAACACCTACGCGGACTCTACCCTAGTTACTTCCCGCGACGATGGTGTGGTTTCCATGACTATCACCCAAGGTGTATCAGTTTCGGCTAGAGTTGATCCGACCTTTACCTTCCAGGTTGTCGGTGTCGCCGGCGACGGTATTATTACCCGAAACGGCACCACCATGACTTCCGGTATTACGACGACCGTCACCACCATTCCCTTTGGTAACTTAACGGCGGGAGCCGAAAAGTTTGCCGGGCATGACCTGACAGTAGTCAGTAACACTGATGGCGGCTATAACGTCACCACCAAAATGGCTACCAACTTAACCGGAAATGCTTACCCCAGTTACGACATCGATCCCTTCACAGGTAACGGCGCCACCGTAAGTAGTGCCCAGACTTGGCTATTGCCCACGGGCGGTACCGCCGGAGTCAACACAGGCTGGCTGGGTATCGGTACCAATGACACGGGTGTTCCCGGTAGGGCCGCCAACTCCTTCTTTTCCCTCCGGTCTGACGCCACCACCTTAGTTATGACCAGTACGACTGCCACCACCGGTGAATCCAATGAAATTGCATTCGGGGTCGAGGTGAACTCCTCTCAACCGGCTGACAATTACACCGGTATCTTAATCTACAACGCCATCCCGGTCTACTAGACCAAATTACATCCGGACGTAATTACGGCAACAAGACTATAGCACCCCCCAAAAAGGGTGCTATAGTGGTAGAGGGGGGAAGGTGATTTTATGGACATTTTGCTGGCTGTATTCGGTTTAATGGCTTTTTGTTTACCCGCTCTCTTAATCCTCGCCAAACGGTTTAAAGACCATGGGAGGCTATCACAAGTTTTATGGTTTGTCGTAATTGGTTCGACATTGGTTCCGCTGTTAATTTTCTATGCCCAGCACTTCGTCGGAATACTTTTTACCACCAAGAACGTTTGGCTGCTAATAGGTTTTATAAACGTATGTATGGTATACGTGTATCGTTTTCTGCCCACTCCCAAAACTACATCCACCAAAGTATCCTCCGCCAGCATCCCGCCTTTTTATTGGGTATGTCTTGTGCTTGTGTCGATGTTGGTGTTTGCCTATCCCTACTTCTTTGGCCATCAGCCCCTCATCGGCGGAGATTCTCCATTATATCTGCAAAATAGTAGTTTACTGGCAAAAAATCACCTCCCGGCCGATACGTATGATCGCAGTATTATCGATTTTTTACCGGCCATTATAACGATAGTTACTGGTGTATCGGTAGAAACAATTTTTAAGATTATAGTCACCGTCTTTGAAATAATGTTTGTGATTATCGGCACCAAATTGGCCTCACACATCTTGTCTCCTCGCTATAGCATTATCGTGGGCGCCAGTCTTATCTTTAGTTTGGCCGAATTTCACTTGGCTAAATTTAATATTTCATTTTTTATGGGTCTAGTGCTCCTCTATTTTATCGTTGCGGAGATTCTGGATCGAGGATTACAGACTCAAAAAAATATTCTTATCCCCTTGATTTGGGGAGCAATATTTAACCTTCACGGTGTCGTGGCCTTTGCCTCCGTACCCATACTCCTCATGGTACTGCTCATTAATGTCCCGCCAAAAAAATGGTCAATTTTTGCCTGTCTAACCTGGATTTTCCTTTTTATCGCCAGCAGTCAGCCGCTGATATTTAGTCAGGGAGCCAGGCTGTCGGCAGGCCTTATCAAACCGATTATTGAATCCATACAATCCGGCACTGATAAGCCACCCTCGTCTAGTGCAAACAATCCCAGCTCACCTACAGAGGAATGGGTTGATGAATACACCTCCCAAGTAAGACCGGCTTTCACAACTTTTCCCCTCCAGGCCGCCGATTTTATTGGTAATTACTCCTCAATTGTACTTATATTTTCTTTAGTCGGACTAACCATGCTGGCCTTAAATCCCACCCCGCCCACCACAGCCAAAAGGTCAATTCTTGTGTTAGGGGTGAGTTTATTTTTGCTGACTCAACAAGCCTTTCTGGGATTACAGTGGTTTTCTAACCGCTTCCTCCTCGGTCTTGGTCCCATCATCACTATTTTGGCGGTATATGCCCTGGATAGGTTCGGAAGATTATTAAAAGACGACGGCCCGGCCTATTATGCCGCCATCGCCTGTATTACCATGCCCGGTTTACTCACCACGCTACCCAAAATCAGCCAACTCACCGCCAATATAGCGCCTCAAAACTATCAGTTTATCCATCAAGTCAAATCCGTCTTGCCTCCCAACGCACCGGTTTTTGTTGCCGGCGGAGACGGCAGATGGATGCAAGGTCTTATTCCTTCAAGTTATGTTCTTCTTACCCATCCTGCCGCCATTTGCAGCGATAGGTCAATTCTCAATACTATTTCGGACGAATTATGGCAGGCTAGTCAAGCTTTTTCCCATAACGTTAACTCTTCCCAGTCGGTTGCGCTTTTCAAAAAATTGATTGGACAGCAGCCATATTATGTCTACTTGGATCCGGCCAACTACCACTGCATCAACGGTAGCCTCTTCCCCGCTCCGGATTATTCCCAGGTTGCCCGCCAAGGTGAATTAATTCTTCTTCGCCACGAGTAAGGCCTCTTTCACAAGTACCTGCTTATCGGCTAGTATTAGAGTATCGTGCCAAAGTCAGCGCGAGGTATGGCTATGGAATTAAAACACAAAAAAATCATTAGTTACCTACTCCTTCTGAGTTTGTTTTTTTATAGCTACTGGCTAAAACCGGTATCTCAAGTTTTGGCAGCCCATGGCCTGGAAAAATTTGAACAGCAAATCAATATTAGTAAC
>Ga0155918_130_pt1 | contig 7789 bp, 7 predicted proteins | sample RifCSPlowO2_01_FD_107572 | JGI IMG/M metagenome (GOLD analysis project Ga0155918, IMG submission 107572) | Microgenomates group bacterium RIFCSPLOWO2_01_FULL_47_10
GGTGTGGGAATAACGTACTACCTGACGATTACTCAAGAATGAGGTGACCCAAGACTTTGGTGCTGTCTTCCTGGAAGTTTTCAATGAAGTGCTGATAGGTGGGATTTAAGGATCGGAGCAGGCCATCCCGATCGAGCATGGCCTCAATTTCGTGAGTAGTAACAAAAGGCATAAAGGCTTGGTGGGTGTAGGCCGGGTAGCTGGAGTGAAGGGAGGAGAAACCACCGGGAAGGGTCTTGGCTTTCAAATGCATGAAACGCGTCAGGTGGAGAATCATGGCTTCGTTGGTGACATCGATGGCTTTATACGTGCCTTGGAAGAGAGGTCCACGCCGGGAGTGGCGTTTATTAAAGTGCATGACATAGCGCGTGCCCAGAGAGCGCATAAAGGTCTCGATGCCATTTAATTGTTTCTGTTTCACCAAGAGATGCCAATGAGTGGGCATCAAGACAAAGGAGTGGAGCTCGACCAAGCCATGGAGATTGATGGGTTGGCGAGGTGAACCGTGGAACGACTGACCTTTGATGGTAACCAGTTCACGTAAAGCTTCCTTGGTTTTGGGAGGAGTGAGGGATTGTTCCAGGAAGTCAAGGAAAACTTGGTAGTCGATGTCATCCTCAAAAATAATGCGGTTTTCGATGCCTAAATTGTAGAGGTGGTAATAGGTTTCCGGCTTGTAGGATTTGATTACGTTTTTGATCGGCATATCTTTTAATTATCCAATTATCAATTGACAATTTCCAATTACAAAAAACAATAAACAATAATTGCTACTTAACAATACAATAGCGCAAAAGGAAGAACCGTGCAAGGGGGAGGCGATGGCCTGTGTTCCGACAACGAATTTTTATTCGATTTCAATGGACGTGAACCCGTGACTTTACTTTATAAGAAGGTTTTTGCCTGGCTATAAGCCAGGTCCGTGAAATTTCATAAAAATTGTTATCGAAACCGGCCAAACTTTTGGGAGTCAGGAGTCTGTGACAGGTCAGACTCCTGTATACAGACTCCTAAATACTAGTCGTCGTGACGACGACCCATTGACATTAAAACGGCATTTTCCTACGCTGATGCTATGTCTAGTCTTTCTGAATGGGCAAGGGAGAATGCAGCTCCTTTGGCGGTGGGTGGGGTTGGTGTGGTTTTAATAGGCGTGGGGATTTGGCAGTCGGTGGCCTTTCGGATGGAACAGGACGGCCAAGTCGAGATCATTACAACCTCCTCACCAAGCCCAAGTCCATTAGTGCAAACGCTAGTTGTCGATGTGGGCGGGGCAGTGGAAAAGCCGGGAGTATATCAAATGGCAGAGGGAAGCAGGGTTAATGACGTTTTAATGAAAGCCGGGGGACTGTCGGCTGATGCCGATAGAGCCTATGTTAGCCGGTCGATCAATTTGGCAGACAGGTTGCACGACGGGTCGAAGGTTTACATTCCGACTAAGGATGATCCTAATCAAGTTTCAGAAGTCTGGAGCCGGGCGCCGGCAGGAGAAAATTCAAACTCAAATACAATACACATTAATTCTGCGACCATCAGCGAATTAGATGCACTCTGGGGAGTCGGACAAGCCCGAGCGCAACAAATCGTTGAAAACAGACCGTATAACACGGTCCAAGAATTGGTAACTAGAGCAAAGATGCCCCAGTCGATCATAGATCATAATGCGGGAATACTTCAGCTCTAGTAAATATATTGCGTTAATTAATTATTGCACAATTTCCGTGATAAAACGAACACAACCAATGATCTATATATTAATAGTAAGTATAGTATTTGTACTATATATTTGGCAGCAAAATGTGCGTTATTCTCAACGATACGATACTTACTTTAGCAATTATCCCCGAACTGCTTGTCTTCAATGGTGTAAAAGCGATCAGCCATTTCAGATTAATACCAGAATTACGACAAAACTACTTGATAATACCGATAGGGTTTCGTTTAATGCCGATGGAGTGATGGTTTATGCACAGACCGCAGAAGTAGTGAACCTAGGTGACCATGTTAGCCTATCTGGCAATCTCGAGAAAAGAGTGACAGACAACAAAAATGTACAATATCGATTGATAAATCCGACTATAGCTGTAAATCAACGGGTCAGTGATATAAGAGGTATATCTGGGTTCAAGCTGCAGTCAATTTTGAGTCGTGTAACCGATAGTATTTTGAATAGACTACATGAGGTAATCGACTACCCCTATGCAGGCTTACTCGCGGGAATATTGTTTGGCATTAGAACCTACATAGACCCTGATTTCTATAATGCGCTAATAAATACCGGTACTGTGCATATTATAGCGGCTTCAGGATACAATGTATCTCTGCTGACGGCTTTTTCTTTATCTTTTTGGTTGCGGATAATGAGTAGGAGTGTAGCATTATTCATCACATTTGCCGGTATTGCTGCATATGTCGTTATGGCGGGGGCATCAGAGCCATTACTACGCGCCGGCATTATGGGGTCTTTGTATCTGGTAGCTCAAATTAAGGGGAGAGAATACGGGGGTTTATGGGCTTTGGGAGTGACAGTTATAGTGATGTTGGCTCTAAAACCGACGATTGTGCAGAGCATTTCCTTTTTACTATCGGTAAGTTCGACGTTTGGCATATTAGTTTTGGCTCCACATCTAAAAAGAAAATTAATAAAGGGAACATCCTTTCTTGTTTGGGTAAAAGCTCCTACTTGGCTGAAGCACATAGGCAGGGCTATTTCGACCGACTTGGCAACGACGTTAGCGGCAATTATTGCTACACTACCGATCATTTTGATCACATTTGATAGCTTTAATTTAATTTCGATTGTGGCTAATATGGCTGTGTTGTGGACGATTGCACCGATGATGATCCTCTCTGCGCTGGCTCTTCTGGTAGATTGGGTGTCAGCCGGGCTGTCACATCTGGTGGGGTGGTTGATCTATCCATATGCTTGGTATTTTGTCAAAATGATCGAGGTATGTAATGCCTCTACCAGGCTAAAAATGAGCGATTTGCACCTCTCGTGGTGGTTCGGGTTTGGTTACTATTTAATAATCTTGGCATTTATACTAAAAGGCATAAAAAAGGCCGATACATGAAGATAAAAACCTGGTATATATGGCTTAGCATTCTAGCTTTATTAGTGATGGCTCTTGAGGAAATCCCCGATAAAAACTTCAGAATTGTGACCTGTGATGTGGGGCAGGGAGATGCCATATTACTTACCCAGGGATTTACTCAAGTACTGGTGGATGGCGGCCCGACTGAAGCAGTGATGTCATGCCTGGAGCGTTATATCCCATGGTTTGACCGGAAACTGGAGATGGTGGTTTCTACCCATCCTCAAGACGACCACTTGGCGGGACTGGTACAGGTACTTTCCCGATACAAGGTGACCTGGCTCATGGCCAATGGGGTAGTAAACCAGGCTCGTTCATTTTGGGATTTCCGCCAGGAAGTACTAGATAACCAGATACAAGTCCACGCACCTTCCGCCGGCGAAGAAATTGCCGTCGGCCAGATGCATTTTTCGGTGCTGTGGCCTGCGGAGCGATCAGGAGACCAGGCTATTTGGCACGACTATACCAAACAAGATCAGGCTCGAGTGTTAGGAGCATTTAGCGGTGATTTGAATGAAGTTTCTATAGTGTTACGCATGAGGTATGACAGGGTACGCGTGCTGTTGACTGGTGATTTGGGCTCTCGAGAAGAACTGGCGCTCTTGGCGCACGGAGTGATAACACCAGTAGAAGTGTTAAAAGTAGCGCATCACGGCTCTAAATCATCATCTACCCAAGCATGGTTGGAGGCATTGCACCCCGAGTGGGCATTAATCTCTGTGGGAGCACATAATAGCTATGGCCATCCCAGCAGAGATACTTTGAGGCGTTTGGATATAGTTGGTGCAAAGGTGTTGCGAACCGATACAATGGGCGAAATTGTGCTGGTTTCCGACGGACAACGTATTTGGCAGGGGAAATAGGGTGACATTGGCTTTGACGGGCATTGTGAGAGCGGAAACGATTAGGTTTGGAGTGAAACGCGGACGGTCGGGGGATACTCCACTGCGAAAGAGCGATTGTGAGCGGCCGGTCAGAAAAAAATGAGGCGGTAAACCGTCATTTGGACAAGTACTACTCGAGGGAAAACGATTAAAGTGGCCTTTTTTGACGCTTTTGGCAGAATAGAGTGCAACAGAACAATAGCGGGAGCGGTAATTTTGTTCCGTGCGTGACGGCTTTGGCGGGAAACAACGCGATAATTATAGGGTATGTCTTATAGTATGGAGTAGAAAGGAACATTCGTGAAAACCGGAAGAGCGGTTGTCTATCAAAACCAATAAAGCGGCGAACATTTGATAACGGCATATTGACCACACAAACACATCGGATGATGACAATAGTAACGAACAGTCACTTTAGTTCATTTACGGGAGGAACCGGAGGAGGATGGACAATTTTCCGCTGCGGTGGGTTGATTTGATGAAAAATTGGCAGCGTGAAAACAAATGAACCAAGCCATAAACGGAAGTGGATGGAGACACGTGATAGCAAAAGCGGGGATGGCGGTGAACCGAAGTATGGGGGTATCAAAAGTCAGCCGAAACGGTCCATGCCTGCTAAGCGGGATTATGCGGGGTTTTACAGACATTTAGGAAGCAGTTTGAGAGGGTATGGAGCTTATAGTAAACAGGTCAGCAGTCGAATCCCGAAGAAATCCGATCAATTTTACTATTCTTTATTAGATTGGTGTATAGGTATAAACTGTCTCTTACGGGTTTATTTCTGCAGTGTTTATCGGCATCGGCGAGGCATCAGAAAAGACTTTACTGTCTCCAATTGGAAGCCCCGTGCCGGAGAGAGAGTATGCGAGGGCAAAAATAAGCGTAAATGGAGGTTAAAAAGAGGGAGGTGAGGGCGTACCAAGCACTTCTCACTCGTACAAACGATTGCTTTACCATGTATGTGAAGTATGGGTTGACGACGGGATTGTAGGGGGACTGATAACACCATTGAAATCTTAAAAAGGGCTATGTAACTGACTTTATTTGTATATTTGTGGTCATTTTTTGCGCCGTGCTATACGGCCTAAATAGCGACCTATATGATAATTACAGCAGGTATCACGCAACAATTGGATGGTTATGGGATAGGAAGAAAATATAGTCTTATAATATCTTTAAATAGTATATTTGATTGATTTAACAACCTAATATATATTCATTTTCAACCGTCTTTTTTTTTAACATGTTACGATAATACAGAGTTTTCCACACGTATTTTAGCAGACGTTAGGGGGGAGTGATATTTTTTAGCTCTTAAAAAAACTTGCTGGTCTATGTGGAAAATCCCGCCAATTGACGGTAAAAAGGTGAAAAGCCATTGGTTGGCAATTTTGGGGTCAAATTACGGTTAATTTGTACCCGCGACGGAGTCGGGTCGCAGACGTCTGGGGAGTAAGGGGAGAGAGGGGTGAATTATTAGGCCTAGAGTGTTTCATTGTCTTGTTACTTTCTTGCTTGTCCAAGAAAGTAACCAAAGAAGGACCCCGCGATGAAAGGTCTGTCAATAAAAAGTTTCACTCATATTTTGCTCGTGAATTGCCCCTGGAGGGGGCGGCGCACTCGCAGGACATGGAATTCGTTCCACTTTTTAATTGACTAGCTGCTTTCAGAGCGGGTTATTGCTCAATACCCAATACTGTATACCGGATACCAACATCAGTGCAGCCGGTGTCAGATATTTTCGAGCATGTCGTTCATGGATGGAGCCGTGGGGATTTGGGAAGACGGGTCGTCCTCCTCGGAAGTGAGCTGTGGGCCGTCTAGACCTTCAAAATCGCCCGCTTGTATGGCCGGCGGCAGATCGGATGGGGCATTGGGACCGGGGGGGATGGATGCGGTGGGAGCGGTGTTTATTGGTTTTGTCTGCCGGCCGGCCTTTTTGGGCTGGTTGACGGTCTTGTAGTTGTAGACTAATTCCTTCCAGTCGTCATTTTGAGATAGGGTGTTTAAGACCAGCATGGTGGCCGGCTCGGCATTTTTAAGCCAGGAACTAACCGCCCCGGTAGCCGAATAAGAGACCGATAGTATTTTAGTGATGAGGGTTTGACTATGTCCGCGAAGTAATAAGACGGCTATAGCCAGTCTTTTACTCAACATAATAGTTTCACCGTCGCTTAAGAAGTTGGAGAAGAACGCGGCAGTTTGTTTGGGTGACTCGAGGATAACAAGGGAGTAAATAAACTGCTTTATGATGATCTCTTGGATAGATCCGTCTAAATTTTGGGGGTTTACTTTTGGCATACAAAACTCCTGACTGCTAGTAATTTACGGAGAAAACACGATTAGTAATGGAGGATTTTCTTGATATGAGTAGAGGAAATATAAGCTCATCGGCCGGCCGCTTAATCAGGTGGCCGACACGACCGACGACACGAATTTCGCGTGCTAAGGTGACGGTTTTACCGTTGGGCGATGGGGTATGGGTGGAAGGGGGAGACAAAATGGGCATATTTTCGGCTTTAATTCACTAATAAAGGGCTTTTTTCCATCGATGTACCTTTAAATTATTACTCGGCCAAAACCAGACTGTCAAGACCCACAAAATACCGAACAATTCCCATAGGGGGTTGGTAAAAATGCTTTTTACCAATTTAGGCACACTAGTAAAAAGTGTGAAAGTGGGGATTTAGCCTGGAGTGGCGAAAAAAGAGCGAATTATGGGACATTTATTTGATTTAGCTGCTTTTATTCGGGTTTTATTTTAGTTTACGGGATAACTATGGTAATTAAAAATGATGATTTCATCACTATAATTATGCTTTTTTACGTCGGTTAAAATTGATGATATTTTCTTCACGGTTAGATATGAGGTATTATCAGTCATGAACGGAATAGTGCAGGTGTATATATTAAGTATAAATAATGTATTCGATAATTAAAAAAGGGAGGTTGTTTTTTCAAAGAGAAAAGATGAAGAAAAAGTTATAAGGATAGTTTGTTTAATTGCCAATTGCCAATTATCAATTAACAAATAACACTTATAAGACATAAAAGAGTGGTAAAGACTGGGAAGCTGAAAAAGGTCAAAATGGTAAACTCGTGATTTTTACCGGTTTTTTACTACTTGAGGTTGGCCTCTTCAGGTAGAGGTAGAGGGTGTTTTGGGTTAAATGACGCTAGTGGTATAGATCGACTGCGATAACGGAAATTCAGCAGATTTCAAAAGGATGAGGGGAAAAATTTTCGGATTAATTGATAGTTTTGCCATGCAGATGGCCTGGTCCTTGAAACGTGCTGAATTTGTTATCTGCGTCTCTCATACAAACTGATATTGTAGTTACCATCAACGGCCTAGACGGGCAATGATACTATGGAGGTATGAGTAAATCTGCCCAAGATTATACCTACGAAGTGGTGGAGGTCGACGAGTTTGAGGTGATGGCTACCACCATGCTCTATGCCTTTGCGGCACCCATTGCGGCGATGGCGGTCGAACAGATCCTGATGGAACCGTGGCTGGTGGAGGAGATTATTAAGGCGCTGGTGGTGACCAGAGCTTCACAAATACCGGAAAAGTACCTAAAAACCGCTCTGATAGCCGGTTTTCTGTTTGGGATATCGGAAACCATGCTCTATATCGTCAATGTCTCCCTGTTGGGGTTTGCCGACCCATTGGGGTGGCGATTGTTGTTTACGGTACCCATGCACGCCATCACTGCTTTGGTATTTGCCTATTTTTCCCGGGGGAAGGGGTGGTGGATGGTCATTGGCCTGACCATGTCCATGGCGATCCATGGGATATTTAATGTA
>Ga0155918_120_pt5 | contig 7263 bp, 13 predicted proteins | sample RifCSPlowO2_01_FD_107572 | JGI IMG/M metagenome (GOLD analysis project Ga0155918, IMG submission 107572) | Microgenomates group bacterium RIFCSPLOWO2_01_FULL_47_10
GGCGAGCCTCGTGATTTCCTCCTGGCTTCTGGCCATGAGAGGTGGGTACACAGCGTCAATCCGGGAGAGGATTTCCGGAGTTGATCTGATGGCCGACCTGGTAGCGATGGGGGCTGAGCAGGGAAAGAAAGTTATGCTACTTGGCGGGAAAGCTGCCACGGCGGAACGCGCGACAGCAGTAGTAAGGAGTCAGTATTCAGGAGTCAGTGTAGAACAAGATCCAGGAGCAGTGGATATTAGACAGGAGACAAAAGCCGAGAAACAGCGGGTGATGGGGAAGATTCGCGCGTTTAAACCCGACATGCTTTTTGTGGGATATGGAGCACCCTGGCAGGAACAGTGGATAGCGGACAATCGCCTGGAACTTTCTAAAATTGGCGTCAAAATTGTGATGGGGGTGGGCGGGGCGTTTGCAATGATCGCCGGAACCCTGAAGCGGGCACCGGTTTGGATGCGGGAGGCAGGATTGGAATGGCTATGGCGGCTGGTTCAGGAACCTTGGCGGTGGAAACGCCAAGCCCGGTTGTTTACCTACTGGGGAATGGTGGGGAGAGAACTGTTTCGGGTCTACTAGGTGGTTTATTGGGGGCGCTCTGACTTCCGGGACAGTCCCGGAAGTAGAAATTCTCATTCATCAATTCGAAGTGTCTTGATAGATTCGGAAAATCTGTCGTCAAAGATGAAATCAGCATATTGTTGGTGAGGATTGGTTTTCGAAAAGTAGGAGAGAATAGCTTTGGTATTGAGCCAGGCTTGATTAATATTTCCAAGGTAATTATTGAGGCTTGAGTATGGATATTGAAGCAATTGTTCTCGGGACAGTTTGACTTCCGGGACAGTCCCGGAAGTGAATAATGCGGTGGGATTAACGTGGATATACTTGGTCAGGTAAAGCAGCTGTTCATCAGAATTAACAGATACGGCTTTGTACCGACTTTGAAACAATGGGCCAATCCGGTTATGATGGGAGTTGTAATAACGGACATATTGAGAGTTGATTGAGCGCATAAAGAAATTGATATCATCCGAGTTTTTTTGGCTGATGAGTAGGTGGTAATGATTTGGCATGAGGCAGTGAGCGTGGAGAGTGATACTTCCAAAGAAGTTATTGGTGGCTTTGGAAGGAAAGGTTTCATCTGGAGGGAGGAGATATTTTTTGAGAAAGTAGAGGAAGGTTTTGTAGGCGTGGTCGTTATCGAAAATTAACTGTTTATCAACCCCCCGATTGTAGAGGTGATAATAAGTGTTATCGCGATAAATCTTCAAAGCGTTCTTAGATGGCATTATAATCTACTATAACATTTTTGGGACAGTTTGACTTCCGGGACAGTCCCGGAAGTGTTCAAGAAGTGATGAATAATAAGTGTATGCGGGTGAAAAGAATGGGGAGGATCGTTGCGCGTGGTGGCGGCAAGGTAGGGTGGTAATAGGCAGGAATACTGGGACGGGCTGGAAGGGAGATTGCGCGAAAGAATATGGGGGTCTTACTCTACTGGCGGCGGGGGGTGGGGTTGGCATGATGATGCCGCCAGGAGAGTGGTACAAGACAGAGTGAAATAAATTGTGGTGGGATTAGCCGGTGGGCAGGACATTTGCAAGGTTTACATACCAGAATGATCCGGTTGTGGGGTTAAAGCCTACAAGAGTGGTAAGAACTCCGAATGGGTCGATCTTACTCATAAACTCCGGATTCTGGCTACTGATGATGACCAGAGGCGGATTACTGCGGCTGATCACTCTGAAGAAGCTCTTCACTTCTTTGAGGCTGGTGGTGTAGCCGAAGACCACAGTATCAATTTTAACCAGCGAGGCAGCCTCCTCTTTCGTACAAACGAGGCAGTCGAAACCGGCCATTCTGATAGAGGCGGCGATGAGCTGTGGGCTTCTCGCGGTCAGGTCATTGTCTTCCCCAATTACTAACAAGCAGGGTATGTTCATGGTTTCCTTCTTTGGTAGTGATCGATATGAATTTTGGATGCGCATTCGTGGTGAACACAGAGGGGAGTTTTCATTTCACCATTTGTGTTTCTTGAAGAAAGTGATGGGGAGTGGCTCGCTGGGGTTCCCGGGGAATTTTTCGAGACCCTCATCTTCAAGAATTGTGGTGATAAGTTTTATATCATTATTGGCGGTATGAAGTAGATATTTGCGCGACATAGGTTTCTCCTTGTGGGTTGAATCTGGCCGTTCCGACAGCAAGTGTTTTGGGTATTTCACACTGTCTGTTAAAGAGCGGAAGGGATATGGGGAAGAGTCAAAACATTAATCGCGCGTGGGCGATACATTGGCTCTATTTTTGATTTGGCTGATTATACTCCTCGAGAATAATCTTGACTATAGGATATTGCAGGCATATACTGGCGCCACGTTTTCAGCCAGTTAAGCCAAGAAGCGCTTATCGGTTGTCAAGAGGTCCGACCTCTTCATAGATGGCGGAGAACGGAACATTAACAGACAGATCAGAAACAACTTAAACACTTCGCCGTGGGCGAAAAGGACATGAGATTTGATGTCAAACCAAGGAGAACGATCATGATACTCATAACTATTAAATATCTGAAAATCATTTTTTCAATTCTGGCGATTTTGGTGGGGGCTGCATGTGCGGCGTACGTGGGTTATTCATTTTTGGCTCCGGCAATCGAATTGACCTTTGGCTATCACTTTTCAACCGATGGCAAAACAGTCGATGTTATGATGACGGGATTACCGGCGGACAGTACTTTGTGTGCCGTGTGGTATGACGAAGCCAATCAGACGGAGCAGTCATGCGTACACGAAACCGGGGGGGCTATCCAAGTCAAAGTACCCACAGCTACGATCTTGACTACGGGATTCACTTTGGATGTTCCCGGTGAATGGTGGCCGAGAAAGTGTAGCTATAAATACAACCATGCCTACTTTTGCTCGTTGCAGTAGAAAATCCGTCCTAAACAATAAAAAGCTGATCTGTCTACCAAAAAACCAAGAGGGTGTGGTGATAAAACCACATTTATGCACTACATCCTCTGGTTTTTGAAATATTTCAACTGGTGACAAGGGAAAATACTAACAAGAGAACAGTTATGGTGAGAAGGACGGGCACAAGGGGGACGAAACTAGCAAAAACAAGGTCAGGCGGCAAAAGCAGCACCCGAATTTGTTTTTCACTAGAGAACATTCGTTCCCCCTTTTTGTGCGGAAATCCCGGTAGGTTACCAATTTAGCAGGATGACAAAGAAGTAGATCCAATTTGCCAGGATGACAACCCCGAGCCAAAGGACAGGCTTGATCCCTTTTTGACCGACATTAGTACCAACCATGAGGGGATATAAACCCAAGAAAAACGTGCTGAGGTTCAAAAAGCCAAACAGGAATGGTTCCTGGGTTTTCGCATCCCGGATCAGGCCGCCAATCTCATTGGCCCCAATGAACAGACAGATTTGGATCATGACAAAGGCGCCGAGCCAGAGGTATGAATGGGGGATACGCGTGACTATCCAGGTTGACTCGTTTTTGTTTTTGAGTGTTTTCCGGCCGGGTAGTTGGCTTTTGGATAGTAAGGGATTTTTTATACGATCGGGTTTGATTTTCATGGTTTCCTCATTTGGTGGGGGGAGTGGCGACGACACGATAGAACACTTCCTTGACTTGTCCCTCTTCCATTAAAAGCTGGCGCTTGCGGCCGACCGTCTCCTCATTGCGGGACCAAAGGGTGAAGATCAGAACCTGCTTGCCGGAATCTTGCCGATTTAATCTGACTCCACAGATGCCTTCCAGCTTTTTGATGTACACGGGACCAAGTTCTGCAAAGGTGTGTACGCTGAGGCGATACAGTTTCTTTGGTCGGATGCGCCGGCTGATCAACGTACAAAGGAAGACCATTAGGAAGATAATTACTGCACCGGCTAGGCTAAATCCTAACTGGAGCAGACCGCCGAAGCCGTATCTGCGGCTTAAGGGTTCGACAAAAGCCAGATAGGTCAAGGCAGCGGCAAAGGCAAAGTACACCGCCAGGTCATACAGATTGGGTATTTTTTTCATGGGCTCCTCATTTGGTGGGTTGGGAGGGGACAATTCTTTGACTCGGCAAAGAATAGTTGGCGTCTTTGACGCCGGGAATCAGTTTGAGAGTTTGGATAGCTTGCTGTAAAAAAACCAGGTCGGTGGTTGGCACGAAGAATACCATTTTTTCTCCGCTGGTGTACCAGGGGTCTGGATTAGCATGGAGAACCTTATTACGAATTAAATCGAGGTTTTCCTGGCTCAAACCTGGTGTCTTATTGACGGTGATCCAGGTATATCGGTACGCGACGTACATCCGGAGCGATATAAACCGAAACCAGAGTAAAAGGTAGATGGCACAAATAATTTTTGCCGCAGTTACCAGGGAGGATGACGGCAACCGAACGGTGAGGCCAGCGATTGCCAAAACGGGAATGACGAGATAACGGATGGGGATTTTCATGGGGGCTCCTATTGGGAAAAATTTCCGCACTATGTCAATGTGCCAAGTGGCAGTGATCACCGGGGGTGGCGGACATAGTGGGGAGTGGGGTGGACCCGCCTTTGACGAGGCGAGGTGTGATGTGGCGCGAGTATAACAGGCAGGTGACTTGACGGCAAATGGTAGGATAGGGGGATGGCAAAGAAAGAATATGAGCGGGGAAGAGATGATAATCCCAATTTGATTGAGTTTGTGGCAAGCTTGCGGGGAGTTTGCAGTTGGTGTGTATTCAATCTTATTTGCGGGAGTGAAGTGAGTGTGTCTCAAGAGGGGAAAGCAGAAGAGAAGTCCATGAAGTTTGTGGTAAGTGTGGATGGAAACATGGCCGGTAAAACTGGTTGTGGGTTGGATTGATTTTTGGGCAAAAAAACAGACGCCTTTCCTTGTGGGATTGGCGCCTGGATGGCGCAGATTTGGGTAGCGCTGCGAACGCTAGAGTTGGTAAGCTGTTTTGACGGCCTGAAGTAATTTTTCCAGACTATCCAAGTAGGGCTTACCTGCTTCTCGAGCAACTTTAATCTCCTCTTGGAGCCAATTTACCAGGCTTTCTGGCGAACATGGATTTCCAAGCGGAAAGTTTTGCTTGATGGCGTTACCCTTGATGAATAAATCCCCATTACAGCCACCATTGTTTCCGGTAAGCGCAAAGGAGATACCGTTCAACGTGCCAGTGGCTGTGCCCTGGCCGAATTTTTCCCGCGGGGGGAAATTGAATTGGGCTTTGGAGGTGTCGGCATGGGCAAGTAGGGCGTCAAAAGTCGGCTGGGACAATGTAGCTATCAGGTAAAAGCCATAGGTGACGAGCAGTAAAAGCGCAAGCTGAAGGTAACGGGCAACCGGATGAAGCGCGAAGGCTTTCATTTGATTTCCTCCGACGTGATGTCGAACTTCAGCTTATCGTCGGACGGAAAGACGTCGCAGTCTTCCGGCACCTCGACGTAGGTCTCGCTGGCCTTGGTGTGGACGATGACAGCCTCCATGTTGGCAGGATTGATGGTGTAATACTCGTTGCCGAACACCTTTATCTCATGGCGTCTGGTATTATGTTGGAGGTAATCACCGCCATATGTTGCATATATGGCGTCTTTGTCATCTCCCTCACAATCCAATTTAAGGCTAAACGAAACTTCGCCATCGCCTCCAACGACAGGCTTCTCCGGTGTGTAGTAGTCGACTACCGGCCCAACGACTGTATCCACCAGGGCTTGAATGGGATCGCAAGCTGTGAGGAGTACCGAGAAGAAGGCAATAACTAAGAAGATTTTGAAATGTTTTTTCATACCATAATCCTTAATGAAAATCTCTGGTTCCGGCCCAACAAACAGCCATAACGAGAGTCATTGCAAAGACCAATTCAGTCATTGCAGAGGCGAGATCAAAGGTCATTGGCAAATTGCCGGAAACCCAGAAAGGTCATAAAACCGATCATGGCGATGGCGATTACCTCGCTTAAGGCTACAAACAGCGACAATGATGGGTAGCCGACCCATTGGATGAGAGTCAATGGCGGGTGAGGATGCAGATACAAGATGCCAAAAAAGGCACATGTCGTAATTGCCAGGTTGATGGCGATCAGAACCAGCAGACCTTTGACCGCATTCAGAGACTGGTTGTTGTCCTCCATAGCAATTTTGGCAAACATCCTCACCACCACGTATACGACTAACTGGGTAATGAAAAAAATGGCCCAAATTGGCAGATTTACGAAGGGCGGAAGGCTAGTGTCCTGACTCTGGGAGGTAAAGATGGTGGCCAGGATCAAGGGCAACAGTAGCTCGAAAGGTTTGGGTAGATAGTTTTTCATGGTTATTTTTTATTTAAAGTCGAATCCTTTGGTTCGACTGATTAAGCCGTCCTTTGCATAAAGCTTCGGAGCGGTAAAAGATGTTAAGGTGCACCAGAAGTCTTCAATGGTGACCTTAGAAAAGGGGGTTTTGGGGTAGGTCGACTTGAAGGGTTGTATTATAGCATTTTGGGATAATTGGGGTTAGTTAATCACTTCTAGGACAGTCCTGGAAGTCACCTGGAAGTCAATTATTCATCGAGTAGAAGTGGATTTATTGTATCAGATAGCTCTTGGTTGGTGATAAAGCCGGCGTAGAGTTGGGAGGAGTTGATGTGAGAAAAATAAGTAAGAATGGCAGAAGTGTTTACCCAGGGTTGATTGATAGCCCCAAGGTAATTAGAAAGGCTTGAAAATTTGTGCGCAACCATTACTTCCAGGACAGTCCTGGAAGTGGGATTTCCTTCAGGAAACAATGATTTAAGCGGATTACGGTGAATATATTTGGATAGATAGAGAAGCTGTTCGTCGGTTGTCACGGAAACGGCTTTGTAACGGCTTTGATAAAGCGGCCCTATGCGGCGGTGCCGGAGATTAAAATAACGGACATAATTGGTGTTGAGTGAGCGCATGAAGTAATTGATATCATCGGGATTTTTCTGATGCACGAGCAAATGAAAATGATTGGGCATAAGGCAATATGCCGATAATTTTATTACCTTGTTAAAGTTGTTCTTGATTTTAGACGGAAACATGCCGTCAATGACGGGTGATAGATACTCTTTCAGATAGGAGAGAAAAACTTTGTAATCCTGATCGTCAAGAAAGATTTTGCGTTTGTTGACGCCACGATTGTATAGGTGATAGTAATGGTCAGCTTGATACGTTTTAAGTGTGTTGGGAGATGGCATGTATGAAAATGATATCACTTCTAGGACAGTCCTGGAAGTAAGATGTACTTGGGAAAATGGGGGGAGTTTGCGGGTATGGGGGT
>Ga0155918_114_pt1 | contig 7038 bp, 7 predicted proteins | sample RifCSPlowO2_01_FD_107572 | JGI IMG/M metagenome (GOLD analysis project Ga0155918, IMG submission 107572) | Microgenomates group bacterium RIFCSPLOWO2_01_FULL_47_10
AAATTAATCGCATCCACTAAGGGCTTGCCGATTTGCAGCTGTTGGAGAGCGTCTGTCCATGCCTCCTGGGGATTGGGGTGTGCCTCCAAAATCAAGCCACTATGTAGTGAGCCACCTTCAAATCTTTGCCGACCGCCTTCTTCCAAAGCCATCATGACTTTTTCCCTGGCGCCTCCTTGATGGCTAGGATCAAGCATGATGCTAATGCCGGTTTCCGCTTTGACTGCCCGCATCGCGTCATAGTCGGGCACATTGCGGAAACCATGATGATTTACCAAATTTCTATGAGCAGGAGTATCAAGTTCATTTGGTAAGGTTGGACTAAACCCTCGGTTTACCAAAAAGGCGTTTTTACCGGTGGGATTGTGGGCTTGTAGGTGTTTAGCAATACCCGCCAAATGTTTTTGATCTCTCCATGGTTGATTTTTGACGAGTACGTGCAAATTGTAAGGATGGCGTGCAGCCATTGCCCCCAAACCTTGCTGTAGGACATGATTTTGATTGCGCGAGCCACCCCATAGCACGACCTGGGATTGGGGATTATATAGTCGAATGGCCATGAAAATAAGCCAGGCTTGAGTAATGGTTAAAACCTCCGTACCCACGGACATTTCCTTACTTGCCTTAGCCAGGAGCGGCAGCCCTTTGGAAAGACCCAAACCATCAAAAGCGGGTTCGGTTCTTGGTTTGAAAATTGGCAGACGGGCCGTAAGATCATGTCCCACCTGCTCGCGGACCGTCAGCAATCCTTTCACCGCAGATTGGATTTGTTGCGACGTTTCCGCCGCGCACGGACCAGTAATTATAAGTTGTTTTTCTGGATTCATATATTTTTAGCCATAAAAAAACCTCCCGTTGGGAGGTGCTCTTTTGGTTTCTAAATGGTTATTACTTTATCTTAGATACCAACAGCCAACCTCCCTTCGGGGGTCCAAAAATAAAAGTAATAAAAGTTTTGTCTGGCTGTATTCATACAATAGGTGAAAGTATAACAAAAAAACCACAATTTGTAAATTACCTACACTATCTTTCTCGAATCTCTAGCTATTTCCGCACCAGCAGCAGTGCATTCGGGATATCCCGTCCGGGTCCCACTTTATACCCGCTGTTCCACAGGGCTGTCGATCCCCCACTATCCAAATTCAGCGCGCCTTGCATTCCCATGGCAGACAGCACCCTGGCCGCTTCGGCCACGGTGGCATTATGAACGACCCCAATGTAAACGGTCGAGCCTGTTGCCCCCACAAACGAGCGGTTGCCTTTACTGCCTTTTTTGGGATCACCGTCCCCGCCAAAAGTCACATTGCCGCCCGACACCATCAGCGGCTGATTAGCCAGAACCGAATCCACTCCGGTATCCCGTCCCCATTCGCTGGATGCCCCCACGAACCGGGCACTAGAGCCGGAAAAGATGACTGCCGGCACACTGCTGTACACATTATTATCTGAATTAAAATAGACTTTATTTTTATTCATCAGTAACGTATCGAAGGAGTTGGTCTTGCCGGCACACGATGGATAGGAAGCCGGGCAGAAATACGAGCCGTTAATAGCCGCAAAGGCGCCACTACGGGCGGCATAGGCCGCGACCGACATGACGGGGCACTCGTTGCCGCAACTGTTATCGGAAGCCGTATCCACCACCACTCGGGTACTATTCAAATCAGCCGAAATAATACTCACCATATACTCGCCAATATCCAATGACACTTTTTGCCGCTGGAAGCCGGCTCCCGGCGGAGTATTACTGGCGGTCAAATTGGCCGGCATGACAAACTCCCGGGCAATCCGTTCGTTTTCCGCTTGGATTTTTCCGGCTAGCGTTTTGGTGTCACTTGCCGCCACCACGTAATCTCTCTTCGACAGGGCAGTTAAAATGGCCGCAAATAAATTGTCAAACTCCTTGGTTTTATCCGACTTAGTCCGCAGTTCCAGCAAATCTTCATACACGCTAACAGTTTGTTTATAGGTTTTTTCGACCGCCGAAATTGTCGCTTCCAAATCCTTATTTATGAGGTATTGATCCAAATTTTTCAAAGCCGTCAGTTCAGCCGAAGCACTGGACAATAGTTCATTGGTTTCTGTCAAAACCTGAGTTTTCTGGGATAAATGATCGGTCGTTTGAGTGAGCAGGTTGTAGAGGTACCAACTGGCTCCGCCAAAGATTACAAATCCGATTAACACCCCGCGGTGGATATATGGTTCCAGTTTATTGCGATAGTCAATCAATTTCCGGCGGAAAGGGGTCATACCTTCCAATATACCAATTTCTAAGCTCTAATTGTTCCCCGCCTACCTCGCATGAACGAAGTATTGCGGGCAGGTAATTGACCTAAATAATGACCAATTACCCACTTTCGATCATTGGTACTTGAGATTAATTTAGAACAATTAGGTCAATTAGTATAATTAGAATAATTTTATTTGCGCTTGATATTATTTTTTCTCTTATGTTACTCTTAAAGCATATGAAGATCCTGTCAGTCTGGATCAGTGTCTTTTTTGCCGGGGTAATGTTAGTTGCATTGGTACCCCAGGTTTTTGCCGCCACCACCAACGTTTCCATCACCAGCACAGGTTTCTTGCCGGAATCCATCACCATCAAAGCCGGTGACACGGTTGTCTGGACCAACAACGACACGACCGATCACACCGCCACCGATGATCAGCTAACCTGGGATACCGACGTCATTGCTCCCACCACCACCGGCTCACAGCTTTTTGCCACTGCCGGATCATTTACCTATTCAGACACCATAGATCCTACCCTGACCGGCACCATTACCGTTTCTGCCGCTGCCGGCACTACTACCGCTACCCCCACCCCTACACCTGCTACTACCAAAGGCGGCACGCCCACCACACCGGTTTCCGGTACCGCCGAAACCACGATTGGCCTGCTCATTGCCGGCACCCTGCTCCTGGGTGGGGGATTTTTTGCCCGCCGGTTCGCCTAATGTCAAAAAAAGTCGTGCTACTCATAGGCTGCGCTTTGCTATTATCAGCCTGTACCAATCCCTATCAGTCCGCCGACGACCCCATTTCATTAAAAACTTCCCCATCCGCCGCCCCCTTCGTTCGCCAAAATCCGCCAACTGGCGGAGACAGCAGAGCTATTATCCCGAGTCCAAATAGTATAAATTTAAATGAGGAGTCAGCCACTATGTCCGCCAAAGCTATTCTGAAAACATCCAAAGGGGAAATTACTCTAAAACTTTATCCGGAATCGGCACCGCAAACGGTAGCCAACTTCGTGCAAAAAGGCAAGTCAAAATACTATTCAAACTTAACCTTTCATCGGGTGGAAGATTGGGTAGTCCAGGGAGGAGATCCAAAGGGCACCGGAACCGGCGGCGGCCAAATGCCAACAGAACTGAGCAACGTTTCCTTTAAACTCGGCAGTTTGGGAGTAGCCAGAGGCGGAGATATAAGGGTTAGTAATGATAGTCAATTCTTTATCTGTACCAAAGACTGCAATTGGCTGACCGGCCAATATACCAACTTCGGTGAGGTCACCGATGGTATGGAGATCGCGGGCAACATAGCAGTCGGGGACAAGATTATAAGCCTTACCATAGTTGATGACAAACCCACTAAAAAATAGTGCCACTTGGGCCATCCTCTACTACCTTCGGTTTTTTGCCCGCCTGCAATTACGCAAGTTTCACCCCTTAATTATTGGCGTAACGGGCAGTGCCGGTAAATCCAGTTGTGTCGCCGCCATCGAATGCGTGCTGACCGGGAAACGGCAGATTAAAGCCACCAAACAGCTCAACTCGGAAACGGGTATCCCTTTGGCAATATTGGACATCGCCATGGAAGACTACACTCCGGCCGACTGGCTGAAAGCTATGTTGTTGGCCCCGGCAAAAATCCTCACCAATTGGAAACGCTTCGATACTTTTGTGGTTGAAATGGGGATTGATAGTCCGGTTCCGCCCAAAAATATGGAGTATTTACTAACCATTGTTCAGCCTGCAATGGGCGTCTTTTTAAACGTCGCCGGTGCCCACACTCAAAACTTTGATGCGTTAGTGGGTCACACCAGAAGTGCGGATCGCGAATTCCAGCTCAAAAATGTCATCGGACGGGAAAAAGGCAAGCTGATTGAAAGTCTGCCGGAAAGCGGGTGGGCGGTGCTTAATCTGGACGATATAAATGTGACTCCCACCATTGGCAAAGTGAAGGGCCAAGTTGTGACCATAGGCTTTGATCCGGCCGCCACGGTATGTATCAAATCAGTGACCCCCTCACTTACGGGAACAGTAATCGACCTGTCACATGAAGGCAAAAACTATACGCTGAATGTACCTAAAGCCATTTTACCGAGGTCCTACGGCTATACCTTTACCGCCGCAGTCGCCGTAGGTCTATGTTTGGACGTCACCATCGCAGAATCCATGAAGCAATTATCCGCCAACTTCAAACTTCCCCCAGGCAGAGGCAGTTTGCTATCAGGCATCAACCATACCTTCCTCCTCGATTCATCTTACAATGCCAGTATGGCAACTATGTTGGAAAGCCTAGATTTACTGTCCGCTATCGCCCCGGCCCGGAAAATCGCTATCTTGGGTGATATGAATGAATTGGGCAAAGTCAGTCAATTAGCTCACGAACAGGTCGCCCAAAAAGCGCGGGCAGTCTGCGATCAGGTGTATTTGGTAGGCAGTCTTATGCAGAGGTTTGCCTACCCTATCTTGCAGCACAAAGCGGTCGTGTGCCGTAACGCCAAACAGGCAGCCGTGGAATTGGCCAAAACCCTCCACAAAGATGATATGGTTCTCATCAAAGGCTCCCAAAATGGGATATTTTTGGAATATGCGGTGGAAAAACTACTCTTAAATCCCACAGACGCGGCTATTCATCTCTGCCGGCGCGGATCATTTTGGCAAGCCAATCGCCGTGAGCTTGGTCTTGACTAAAACCTCCCTCTCTATCAAAATACATGTCTCGGCCGTAAAATATACCAGATAGATAGGTGAGTGCATTTCATGAAAAAATTTCTTGCTCTAGTGCGAAAATATACTTGGGTGATAGTGGCCGTACTAATAGTCGGTCTATTTGCCTATTCCAAAATAAAGTCAGCCCGCAGTGCCGCCGCCTCAATTGTGGTTGAATCACCCCAAATGCAAACGATTACCAAAACCCTCGATTTGACCGGACACATCGATGCCGCCCAAAAAACCGACTTGCGCTTCAGCGCTCCTTCCAGGTTGGCTTGGGTAGGAGTCAAAGAGGGAGATATGGTGAACAAATGGCAGGCCATTGCCTCCCTCGATACCAGAACCTTGCAGAAACAATTAGCGCAAGACCTGAACAACTTTAACAAAGCTTTCCGTACCCATGATCAGGTTTTGGATGACAACAACTATTATGGTACTCCCGACTTGGATCAGGCACTCCGGCGTATACTCGAAAACGCTGATTATGATTTAAATAACACCGTCATCAATGTGGAGTTGCGTGATCTGGCCATCAAACTTTCCAGTTTGGTGAGTCCCTTTGCGGGGCTAGTCACCCGGGTTGACCAGCCCAATGCCGGCGTCAACGTGTCCGTCACCGATACCTTCCAAATCATCAACCCGGATAGCTTATATTTTTCCGCCGAAGTAGATGAACTGGATATTAGTAAAATTGTTGTCGGCCAATCCGCCACCATTGTTTTGGACGCCTATGAAGGGGAAACCATTGAATCGACCATCACCAAAGTCAGTTTTGTACCTGTCAGCAGCGCCTCCGGGACTTCCTACAAAGTCGAACTAGCCATCCCCAGCGGCAACCTAAACTTGAAATATAGATTGGGTATGAGTGGAGATGCGATCGTCAGACTCGATCAAAAAGATAACGTCCTCACCATTAAAAGTCAGGCCTTAATCGAACGTGACGGCGCGTACTTTGTTGACCTAAAAACTAGCGCTAAAGATCAGGAGAGAAAAGCCGTTGAGATCGGGCTTGAGACCGATGAATTGGTTGAAATTACCGCTGGTCTAACGACTTCGGATCAAGTAATTATTCCGCAATAATGATTTTGTTACAGTTAGTTAAAGTTCACAAACATTACCACTTAGGTGACGATGTTATAAGGGCGGCCAACGGCATCAATTTTAAGGTTTCGGCAGGTGAGTTTATTTCTATTATGGGACCCTCCGGCAGCGGCAAATCCACTTTTTTACATCTTGCAAGTCTGCTGGAAAATCCCACCTCCGGCAAGGTGTTTTTAAAAGGTGTTGACGTCACAGACTACAATGAAGTTGAGCTAGCCAAAATCAGAAACGAAGAAATCGGCTTTATTTTTCAGCAATTCAATCTCCTGCCCAAAATCACCGCTTGGGAAAATGTTGCCCTCCCGCTCGTCTATAAAGGAGTAGACAAAAAACATCGCTACAGTACTGCCAAAGCCATGCTGGAACTGGTGGGTCTGGGTGACCGGATGGAAAATGCCCGCAGTCAATTGTCCGGCGGCCAGCAGCAAAAAGTCGCCATTGCCAGGGCCTTGGTCAACAATCCTGCCATTATTTTTGCCGATGAACCGACAGGTAATCTTGATTCCAAATCAGGGGAACAAATCATGGAGTTATTAGTCAGTTTAAACCGGCAAGGCCGGACCATTGTCATGGTTACCCATGAGCACGATATAGCCAAATATGCCGGCCGGAACATCATCTTAAAAGACGGGGTGATCACCAAAGACGTTAGTAAAAAAACCAAGCGACCGGCCAAATGAATATCCTGGATACCATTAAAATAGCTCTGCAGTCTCTGGTCACCAACAAGGTCCGCTCACTCCTCACCATGTTGGGAGTCATTATTGGGGTGGCTTCAGTCATCTTGCTGGTCAGTATTGGCAATGGCCTGCGGGCCAGTATCACCGATCAATTTGAAGACTTGGGCGCCAATACTATTTTAGTTGCTCCGGGTGATTTGTTTGGCGAAGACGGCGGTTTTCCGGCCGAAGATCAGCAAGTAGCCGCCCTCACCAACAACAAACTGCGCATGACGCACGTCCGGGAAGTCCAAAAAGTCAAAGAATTCGTCAAA
>Ga0155918_116_pt1 | contig 6972 bp, 6 predicted proteins | sample RifCSPlowO2_01_FD_107572 | JGI IMG/M metagenome (GOLD analysis project Ga0155918, IMG submission 107572) | Microgenomates group bacterium RIFCSPLOWO2_01_FULL_47_10
CATATGTCCATGACTACAAAGATCCGCAGGGGGCTAGTTTGGGAACATTTAGTTTGACTATTATCCCGCCTGATCCCGGCTCCAAGGTGGCCACTATTTATTCGACCGGCACGAGTAATAAAATGGCGGTCCGCCGCACGGTAAAGGCGCTGTTTGGCCAGCCGTCATTTGCCCAATATTCCTTTCTAAACAATGCAACCTCGTGGTTTGGGGCAGGTCTGACCGTCTATGGCAGGGTGCTATCTAACGGCGGTATCCGTCAGGACGGGATTAACACCTCTACCATTCAATCCGCCAAAGAAACCTATACCTGTGGCAGTGAAACCGGCTGTTCTCCTTCGCAAGTCAAACCCGGAGTCTGGGGAGCCGGTGGTCCGGCAGAACTGTGGGAGTTCCCGGTGGCGCCCATTGATTTTGCCGGGATTGGCATCGATTTTAATCAGATGAAAGCGGCCGCCCAAGCGGAAGGAGTGTACCTGGGGCCGTCGGGTGCGCAAGGCTACCGCTTTGAGTTTATTGCTGACGGGACGGTCAAAGTTTATCGGGTGAATAATACCGGCTGGCGCAACGGCTATTCCAATGAAGCCGGCTGTGTCCGGCTCTATCAGCGGGTCACCAACGATGCCTTGATTGCGACCTACCAGCTCTCCAGTAAACATATTTTCCTGGCCGAAGATACGGTCTGGGCGGAAGGGGTGGTAGACGGTGAAGCGACGGTGGTGGCGGCCAAGTTTCCGCTGGCGGCCAATCCCACCAATATTTGGATTAGGAATAGTATCACCTACAAAGATAAAAACGGCAGTGATTCACTGGGACTGGTGGCTTCAAATGACATCTATTTTGTCCTGGATTTACCGCAAATCTTTGAAGTGGATGCGGCTCTCCTGGCCCAAAGCGGTAGAGTGTTCCGGCATTTTTATGGGTCAGGCTGCGGCAACTATGGTAGTGCGGTGCGGGATCAGCTGATCATTTATGGCGCGGTTATTTCCAATAATAAATCTGCTTGGAATTGGGGCAGTGGGCCGTCCTCCGGTTTTATCACCCGGACGGTGACCTATGACGGGCATCTATTCTTGATGCCGCCACCGTATTTCCCCACGCAGGGGATATATGATTTCATTTCGTGGGAAGAAGTGGATAACCCGTGACGAAGTCAGGGAAGAACAAATTATTCTAATTGACCTAATTGTTCTAAATAAATCCCAAGCACCAATAATGATTCCATTTGGGTATATTGGAGATTTGGTCATTTTTTAGAATAATTAGAACAATTAGAACTTAGAAATTTGTGTTTCGCGATTCGCTTTATCTCACGTTCTGGAGGTTGCCGACGACAGAATAGAGCGGACTAATGATGGACAGGATGATACCGCCGACTCCCACGCCTACGACCAACATCAACATTGGCTCAAGTAATGTCGTGGCTTTTTTAACCGATTCTTCTACTTCCTGACGGTAGAAATCGGCCAGATCGTTTAAACTGTGGTCGAGCGAGCCGGCTTTTTCCCCGGCGGCAATCATTTGAGTTAAGATGATGGGAAAATCTTTGACTCCCCGGAAAGCTGAAGCCAGGGATTTGCCTTTTTTGACCTGTTCGCCAATGATGGTATTTAAGCCCTGGAAATTGCGCCAGATCATGGTAGACAGAGCAATATCCAAGGCTTCGGTAATAGGCACCGCGCTTTTTATGAGGGTGGAAAAGACCCGGGTAAAGCGGGCCAGATCGATCAGTTTTAATATATTTTTAATAAAAGGCATGGGGGAAATGATGGCCAGCATGGTGGTTTTGCCTTTTTCGGAGCCGAAAAAAACACCGATACCAATGAGACTCATGATGATGGCCGGAATAAGGATCCAGGTGTATTTGGCGGCCGTAATACTGCTTTCAAACAGGATTTGGGTGAAAGCAGGTAGGGGTAGGCGCATCCCCAGAAAGACTTTGGCGATTTGGGGCAAAATAAAGAAAAACATTAGAATGGCTATGGCTACCATGGCGATAAAAACGATGCCGGGGTAGAGCAGGGCGCCTTTGATTTTTTGGGTCAGATCATAATCTGCCCGGAGTTCGGTTTCCAAGTATTTAAAATTTTCCGACAGGGAACCGCTTAATTCCCCGGCCTTGGTGAGGGTGATAAAAATCTTGTCAAAAATTTGCGGGTAGCGCAGGAAAACGGTAGACAACTGCTGGCCTTGGTCCAAACTGGACATGGTATCCGACAATAATTTTTTCATGACAGGATGAGTCGATTCCATAGCCAGAACTTCAATCCCTTCCGTTAAGGCGATGCCCGAGGAGAGCATGGTGGATAAGTGGCGGACAAAGTTTATCTTTTCAATGACCGGAATAGTGCCTCTCGTGCTGCCCGGTTTGTTTTCCGTATGGATGGAAATGGGGCGGAGTTTGAGTTTTTTTAAGGCGATGATGATTTCATGCTCATCCCTACCTGAGAGTGAACCGGATTTGATTTGATTGTTGCCGTCAACGGCTTTGTAGGCAAATAGGGGCATAGCGTTATTCTCTTGTCACACGCAAAACTTCTTCGATACTGGTAGACCCGGCACTGGCTTTGTGGAGGCCGTCTTTGAGTAGGGTAATCATGCCCTCGGCAACTGCCGTCGTGGCAATGGTTTCTTCCGGCACTCGCTTCACGATCAATTCCTTTATTTTGGGCGTGATGGCCAGCACTTCATAAATACCGATACGGCCTTTATACCCTGTGTTTCCGCATTCGGCACAGCCTTTGCCGGCAAAAAATTCGGGTACATTATCGCGTCCCACTTCAAATTCGGCGGCGATGAAATCGATGACTTGGGCGCTGGGTTCATACCGCTCGATGCAGGACTGGCAAATTTTCCGTACCAATCTTTGAGCGATGATGACGTTTATGGTGGAAGCCAGCAGAAAGCCTTCCGCTCCCATATCCAAAAACCGCGGAATGGCACCTGAAGCACTATTGGTGTGGAGAGTCGAGAGCACTAAGTGGCCGGTGAGGGAGGCGTGAATGGCAATTTCGGCCGTATCATTGTCGCGGATTTCACCGATGAAAATGATATTGGGGTCGTGGCGCAAGAGCGACCGCAAGCCGGTGGCAAAGGTGAGCCCCGCGCTTTGATTGACTTGGGCTTGATTGATGCGGCGCACACTGTATTCAATGGGATCCTCGATGGTACAGATTTTGGTTTGCGGGGTGTTTAAAATATTTAAGACCGAATACAGCGTGGTGGTTTTGCCCGACCCGGTCGGACCGGTGACCAAAATCATACCATGGGGTTTGGTAATATTTTTGCGGATAATGGTGAGCTGATCGCCGGCAATGCCCAATTCTTCCAGAGACAGCGGGCGGGAAGATTCCGCCAATAGGCGCATAACGATATTTTCGCCAAAAAAAGCCGGAATAATGGATACGCGCAGAGAGATAAACTCCTCGTTGACTTGAAACTTGAACCGGCCGTCTTGGGGGGTGCGGTGTTCATCAATTTTGAGGGATGAGAGGATTTTAATACGGGCGACGATGGCGGCATGAATCTGCAGCGGGAGGGTCAAAATATCCCGGAGGATGCCGTCGACCCGGAAGCGGACCAAGACGGAATCTTCCAGAGCTTCTATATGCACGTCGGAAGCCAGCTCGGCTTGAGCATATTCTAGAATGGTGTCGAGGATCTTGATAACCGGGAGTTCTTCGGCCGCCTTTTGCGGATCGGTGATGCCCATGGTTTTGGATTTAGCCAGATTTTCATCAATGATTTTCTGAAACACCGAGCGGATATTTTTTTTGTATTGGCCGACTACCCGCGAAAACTCCCCTTGGGTCAGATAATACGGTTTGATACTCAAATTGGCTTGGCGTTTGGCAAACTCTAGGGCTTCGATGTCCTTGGGGTTTTCCATGGCCAGATGCAGGACTCCCCCTTCGACCTTAAAGGGGATCATGTGATAGGTATTGGCGGCCTGTTCGGGAATAAGCTGGAGAGTCTCCAGAGGCAGAACTTTGTTGACCAGGGAAATGAAGGGCACTTGATAATGTTCGGCTACTAATTTGCCCAGCATGTCATCGGAGATTAAACCGCGGAAAATGAGAATGTCGGCCACCGGCTTGTTTAAATCCTGGGCGGTTTTGGCGGCTGAAGCGAAATCTTCGGGGGTGATGAAGCCGGAGTTTAAAATGATGGTCTGGAGCGTCTCGGGCAGGAGCATGGCTGTTATCCCGAGTGGATGGCTTTATTAATGGTTTCCACCAGCTGGGTTGGCGTCACGTCGATTTTATTAATGGTGGTGGTGACCCCCAATTTTTGCAAATATTCTGCCTGTTCCGGACGGATAAGCGAAGAGAACACGATGACCGGAATTTTATTGACCGTTTTGTCCTGATTGAAGGCTTCCAGAAACTTAAAACCGTTGACTTTGGGCATCATTAAATCCAAAATTACCACGTCCGCTTTGAAGGTTTTGAGAGCGTCCAAGGCCTCTTGACCGTCCGCGCAGATTTGCACGGCATGAGCGTCTTTCTCTAAACGGGTTTTGTAGAGTTTACAGAGAACCGGATCGTCGTCGACCAATAAAACATTTCCCATGGGTTTAGTATAACCTACTTTGGGGGGCGCGGGGTTATTTTAAATCTTTTTTTAATTGCTTGTACCAAGCTTCCATAATCGTTTTGACTACGTCTTTAGCACCCAGGCCGAAGGCCAGCCCCAAACCAAGGGCTAACATGGCGACAAAACCGATAAAGAGGGTATTGATAAACCGCTCGGCAATCCCCAGTTCGGAAATGGCTGCCAGGATGGCAAAAATAATCACGGTGTACCCGGCAATTTTACCAAGCAGCCGGCCGGTGGCTACCGAGGCTGTTCCCACTGCGCCTTTAACTAAACTTTCCACCCAGCCGCCGATCAAGGCTCCGGCTGCCAGCACTAACATGGCCGAGATGACCCGGGGAATGTACATGAGGATTTGGCTTAAAAATTGCGAGACGGTGACCAACCCCACCACATTGATGGCGGCGATAAAGAAGACGGCAATGGTCAGCCAGCGGACAATTTCCCCCACCAGACTTTCAATTTTTTGTTTGGTATCCGACTGTTTGATAAAGGTGGCGATAGCCGTATTTTTGGTGAGAGAGCTAAGCTGTAAGACTTCCAGCGTTTTGGTCACGATGGCTTTAAACCAGCGGCCTAGAATGAAACCGATGACTACGATGATCAGGGCGGCAAACAGAACCGGTAAAAATGCCAGTAATTGGCGGGTGATCTCACCGGCCGAGTTGGTAATGGCGGACTGAAGAGAATTGAGATTCATACCTTGCCTTTCAATTATTTTATTTTGTTTGGAGGCTCATAAGCCAGATTCTGTTTATGCGGTCATCTATCTAATGCTCCTACTTTTTGTCCGCCCGCTAGGCGGGCCTGAAAGGCGACATTATGGACAAGCTCGAGGATTGCAGCCGGAAGGATTGCCCGTTTCACCCTTCGACTTCGCTTTGGGCAAGCCCTTTACGAAGCAGAAGATTCGTCACTGTTGCTCTAACTGGCAGTTACCTGCCCCCGCTTACACGGGGTACCGTGCCTTTGGCTGTCTGGACTTTCCTCTCCGATTTTCATCGGAGCGGCCGCTTGAGCCTCCAAACAGGCTCATTTTAGCATAAACGACCTAAAATCGTTTAGAGAATTGACCTAATTATTCTAAGTACTCTAAGTGCTCTAAATAATGACCAATGACCCAAACCGTAAAATTTAAACATTCTTTCGAACTTGGGATTTATTTAGAACAATTAGATCAATTAGGTTAATTAGAATAATTAAGACTCGGTTATTAGTTCTAGGTCTTTGGGCGCAGACGGATGTATTCGGCTAAAATTACTTTGGCGGTTAAAAAGAGAGGGATAGCCAGAGCCGCTCCGCCCACCCCACCCAAACGGTAACCCACCAGAATAATGATAATGGTGGCGATAGGATTGATGCCGACGGCCCGCTTCATGACAAACGGCACTATCAAGCTATTCTCCAATTGCTGGATTAGGATATAGAGGGCGGTGACGGCGACCGCCATGGTGGGTGAGCCGGTCAGGAAAGCGATGATAATGGCCGGGATGGCAGAAATAGTGGGACCGATGTTGGGCAATATTTCCAGCAGGCCGGCAATGATGGCCAGAGGCAGGGCGTAATTTACGTTGAGAAGTAGTAATCCGCCGTACGTCAACACACCCACGATTAGCATCAAAAAAAGCTCTCCCCTGACCCAGCCGCCAATTTGAGCATCGATACGGTCAACAAATTTTTCGGCCTGTTTTTCGGTTTGATTGGCGCCGAACAGCCAAACCAAATTTTTGTGCAGGTGCTGGCGTTCTTTGAGGAAATAAAACGACATGACTGTCATGGTTACCAGCACGGTAAAAAAAGTGACGGTCGAACCGATGAACCCTAAAACGTTGGGGATACTATTGAGTTGGGAGGCAATGGTGTTTAAGGTCGCGGCGTCTATATTCCAGTGCTTTATGTCATCGGCCAGGCTTTGGGGGATGGGGATTTGATTGATGAGATTGGCGGTTTCCGTGACTAAGGGAGGAATTATGGCGGCAATGATGGCCACCAGAGAGCCGATCATCACTAAATACGCCAGAGTAATGGCGAGATTTTTGGGTAAATGATGGCGATGAAGCCAAGCCACCAAGGGACCCATGGCTACCGAAACCATAAAGGCAATAAAAAGCAAAATAAGAATGTCGGAGATGCGAAATAATACATAGCTTCCGGCCAAAATCAACAGGGTAAACAAAATAGTCCGGTGCGAAATTTCAATTTTGATGGGAGTAGTGTTATCCATTGACGATAGAGTACCAGTTTTTGATTTTTTGGACAACCAACTGCCTCAAGTTGGGTGTATCGGCGGCGTACCAACTAATATCCGGATTGGTTTTAAACCAGGTCTTTTGGCGTTTGGCGTACTGGATTTCGGCCGTCACCCATTTGGCCATC
>Ga0155918_163_pt2 | contig 6872 bp, 8 predicted proteins | sample RifCSPlowO2_01_FD_107572 | JGI IMG/M metagenome (GOLD analysis project Ga0155918, IMG submission 107572) | Microgenomates group bacterium RIFCSPLOWO2_01_FULL_47_10
ACCTCAAAGTTTATATATTCCTTTAGCTCCAAAGGAGTCATTAGGAAATTGGGGGTGGGAATATTTTTAAGAGTAAATAGTTGGTAGCGTCGGTCGTTTGATGACATATTTAATCGTTACTTATTGGTTTAATGTGGTCGTTGGCGTCTTTGGCTTTGCCTCTGACTTTGTCTACCCAAGCCGTATTATCCAGATACCATTTGACGGTTTCCGAGAGTCCCCGCTCAAATTGATCGCGCGTATATTCCGGCTGCCAGCCTAAAGCAGTGATTTTGGCAGCATCGATGGCATAGCGACGGTCATGACCCGGCCGATCTTCCACAAACGTAATGAGGGATTCGGGTTTGTCCAATATCTTTAAAATCATTTTGGTAATTTCTAGGTTGTTTCTTTCATTGTCTACTCCTATGTTATAGACCTCACCGGGAACGCCTGTTTGTAAGAGTAAGTCGAGGGCTTTGGCATGATCGACCGCGTGAATCCAGTCGCGCACGTTTAGGCCATCTCCATAGACGGGGACACTGTCCCCTTGCATGGCTTTAAAAATAAAGAAGGGGATAAGTTTTTCCGGATATTGGTAAGGGCCATAGTTGTTACTGCAGTGAGTGACGATAACCGGAACTTTGTGAGTGATAAAGTAAGCATGGCACATCAGATCTCCCCCGGCTTTGGCGGCAGCATAGGGCATATTGGGCATAATGGGCGTATTTTCCGTAAACTTCCTATCTTCATCCAGACCGAGTGCTCCGTAGACTTCATCCGTGCTGACGTTGACAAATTTTTCAATGCCATTTCCCCGTACTGCATCTAAAATCATTTGCACCCCCAAAGTGTTCGTCAGAACAAAGTCTTTGGTTCCGCCATGAATGGAGCGGTCAACGTGGGTTTCGGCGGCGAAGTTGATAACGTGGGTGATGTGATGATCTTTCATGACCGCATTAAGCGCGCTCAAATCGGTGATATCGCCTTGTACAAAGGCGTAGTTGGGGTTGCCGGCGACATCGATCAAGTTGTCCAAATTGCCGGCGTAGGTTAATTTGTCGTAATTGACAATTTTGTCATCGGAGTGCGTTGACAGCATGTGCCGGATAAAGTTAGAACCGATAAATCCAGCCCCGCCACAGACGAGTAATTTCATAGTGTGTCTCCACAGCTGATTTTAACATGATTCATCATGACTGCTATTCCTCCTTGGGATAACCGACAGGCAATAGATAGATGGTAATTTCGCTCTCCGGTATCTGGAAATAGGCCGGCAAAATATCATCAAACTGGGTAATAGCGTTGACGCCCAGCCCCAAGGCTTCGGCTTCCAACATCAGATTTTGTGCCGCATGGCCGGCTTCCAAGTACGCTAATTCCGGTTTATCCTGTTGGTCATACTTTTCGGCAAGGGAAGCGGTATTGGCCGAAATAATGAGAATGGCGCCGGCTTGCTGGAGTGAAGGGATCGATCCGAATAAGGCGCCGGCTTTGGCAGGATCAAAGTTTTGCATGGTTTTTAATGAGTGGGTGCCGGGATCATAGAGATATAAACCGGCGGGCACATCGGTACTGCGCTGTATCATAACCGACACTTGCAGCGGATATGCCTCTCGGCTGGTGGGGACTGCCCTATCGCCCCAATCGGTGGTAATGCCTTGCATGGCCCACAGCAATTGGGATAATTTGGCTTTCTCAAGAGGGGTAGGGTTAAATTGCCAGCGGGTTTTTCTGGCTTTGATGGTTTGATTGAGGTTCCTGGCTAAGGTCAGATTGGGCTTATCTAATGAGATAGTTCCCTCAGTAAACAATCTGGCATCAGCTACTTCGGGCAAGCGGTTTTTGAGCCAGCTTTTTTGTTTGCCGACGGTTACTCCCAGCGACAAAGCTAAAATGACTACCAAAATTGCCAATATCTGATTGGTTGTTTTAACCTCTCTGAGTCTGTCGATGGTTAAATTGGTTTTAGGCATAGGTAACTTTGGTCTTTGTAAACCATTCTACTATCCCAACGGCGGTTTTAAAAATCACAAAAAGTACTCCGTTGACAAAGGCGGAGAGTCCAAAGGCCACGGTGCTGCCCATTAGGATAGATTGCAGACCGGCAGAGATTTGATGGGCAAATGGTATGGTAATACCGGTGATATAAAAAAGCAGGACTATGATGGCAGTCATGACGATAAAAACCGGCCAATGCTGTCTGTCCTCCTTGCTGGTAAATAGAGTGTTGGAAATAGCCAATATGGCATACATTTTTAGCCAGAAATAATCAATCGATGCATAATTCCTGATGATGACCAGCACATCGGCAATCGAACTAATCGTTAAAAAGCCCATCGTCCGGCAGAGATAGATTAATAACACTGTCCCCGTGATAAAGGGAGCGGCGCCGATAAGACTAGAGCGCACAAAGTCGGTCTTGGCAATTTGGACTGAACCTAATTGAACCCGATTTTTCTCATGATCGGTCTTGGGGAATAGAGTAATATTCCCGGTCCGCACCCCTAAAAAAGCGGCAAATAAAAAATGTGAGATTTCATGCAGCAGTGTGCCGGGAAAATAGATGAGAGCATAGACTCCCCAGCCTCCGGAGCTAGATTTGAAGATGAGATACCATAAACCGGACAGGGCTAGCCTTGCGGCATTGGTGATCAACATGAGAGTAATAAACGAAAAGATATATAAGGCAGAGGACATGATCATAACGTATCGATTTCAACGATTTTCTTATCCGATGTCAGACCTTTGATGACCATAATTTGGCTTTTGTGAACTTTGAAGTATTTGGCTAAAAGCCTGATAAGGGCTTGATTGGCCAACCCTTCAACCGGAGGGGCGGTGATTTTAATTTTATAGATTGTATCGGAAAGAGCTTTGATTTCGTTGGAGCGGGAATTGGGAATAGTGTGTACTAAAATTCGTTTCATGGCTGTAGTGTAGCATGGAAAAATTGCGCAAATCCTTCCCAGTTGGGGTCGGTTGGTTCCCAGACCCAAACCTTATGTTTTTTGAGAGGAGGATTGTAAATGACACCGGAAGTGGTGGCGGTTTTTACCGGAATCGGGATCGTGCTCATTGACGGCTTTTGTAACACATAATATTTGGCCAGCGCGACGATGTCCTGGTCATTCAATGAGCTTTTTATTTCTTTGTGCCAGAGTAAATAAAGCTGACCATAGAGATACGGGTGGACGAGGGTGTCTTTGTCGGTGAGCTTCATGGTGAGCGCGGCAATGACTTTTTGCTGCCGGCCGGATCTGGATTCGTCGGTATTCTCCAGGGCGTTTTGACTCTTACGGGAACGGATATATTCCAATGCCCTGGTGCCATCCATATGCTGGAATCCGGCGGTAAAGCTAATAGTTTTATACCTATCGCTGACAGGCAATATGTCTGGATTCACGTCATCGCGCGGAAATTGGGAGTCGGTAAAAGCGGTGTCAACCATGACATCGACCCCACCTACCGTATCGATAATGTGCTTTACCGTATCCAAATCCAGAACAATAGTGTGATCGATGGGGACCGCGGTGATTTCGGAAATTGTTTTGGTAGCTAGTTTTATCCCGCTTAAATCAGGATCGTTTTCACCGTAAAAATAGAGTGCGTTAATTTTTGTCTTTAGCGGGTCTATCCACAAGTCTCTGGGGATGGGAATGATCGTTATTTTTCCGCCGGCTTTAATACTCACGAATAGAATCGTATCAGTCAGCAGAGAGTTTTCCCTGCTATTACCGACTTGATCCAGCCCAAAAAAGACCAGGTTGAGGTTTGGACTATCAACAAACAGGTTTTGACGCAAACCGTTTTTTAGGATGGTAACCATTTCCGGAGCCGTTACTTGCGCCGAACGGGTAAATGTTTGTACATAGCGAAAAGATATATAGCCTACCACCAGGAAAATCGTACACAGAAAAGCAGTCACTATGGCCCAAACTTTGATGTGGCCTTTTTTGGCTGACGCAGCAGTATCACCGGCTAAGTTTGGCGGGGTGGGTTGATCCATATACTGTATATTCTACCCCATCCCTTGGCGGTTCCGGCAAAAGTCTACTTTGCTACCGGTAGGTTTATGGTGATTTTTGCCTTGGCCCGCAAATCCTGGATCCATGTACCGACTTGCTGTTGGAGAGCTTGATCGGAGAGCAATTGTTTGATCTCGGTCTTGGCCTCTTCTACTTTTTTGTCTTTGTAGTCGGCGGCGTTTTCGGTATAGTATTTATCCACTTCTTCCGCAGTCACATTGACTTTGCCGGCCACAATTTTTTGGACTTTTAAGTTTAGTTCCAGCTGCTTTTGAATATCGGCTTTTTTCAGACCTTGGGATGAGAGGAAGGCATCTAAACCGCCCACCGATTTAAATTGTTCATCCAGCCGGGCTATCTCGGCGTCAATTTCCTCTTGGGTTAGTTCAATTTTTTGATTCTTGGCCTCTTGGGCAATGAGTTTTTCCACAATGAGCTGATCGATGACTTGCTTGCCGGCGGTTTGATTGAGAGCTTTAACATATTGCCAAGAAAATATCGGCCCCCCATCTACCACTGCCGGGATAAGCAGATATTTGAATTTAACATAACCCATGGCCAAGACTATGAGGACTAAGGCTGCCACTACCATAGTAAAGGTTTGGCTCTGGTTTTTGACGGCCGGCATGTCTGACGGCATGTACTCCATTGACGTTTCCATAGCCCTTGCACTGGCTTTTTGGGGGGAACTTTTTTTTGCAGACGATCTTTTTGCTGAGGCCATACTACTCCTTAGTTTTTTGTTACGAAGGCCAGTATAGCAACTAAAAGCGCAAATTAAAAGCGATCTAAAATACTATTTGGGCATCGGTGCCTAGCAGCAGATCGACCGATCGCGGCAGAGTGACATCGACCGGGACTGTGGCTGGGGCGGAGTAAATGCGGTAGAGCTGACCGTTTTCTAGGATATCGATGGCACCTTGGATGAAGCCTGTCAGTTCGGGGTGAGCCTTTTCCAACTCCCGGATCATTGGCACGAACTTCCTGTCTATCGCTCCTTGGGGATAGATCCGGCTTTCGGGAGCGTTTTCCTGGGTGATGAGAACGGCCGTGTTGGTAGCCAGTTTGGTATAAATATTTTTATCATATGCGGGAACAACAAAGCCAATCCGCCGGTTGAGGGTGTACGGATGATCAACGTGGATCATATTCCGCGTAGCCAGTGAGTCTACGCCTGTCAATTTTTTAATATCGGTTAATAATTCCGGTTCGTTGGTTATGTTTTGGGGAATGACCGTAATAAATGGCAAGTTAGATCCTTTGGATATGTTTTTCCCATCGGACGAGGTGAGCGTGCCGCCCAGTTGCTCGCCCTGCCGGTAGATGATAGTGGCGGTGGGATTAAAATGAGGGGCGATATAGGCCCAGTCCCAGACAAGTTTCCATTTACCCTGTATGTTGGTAAGTAACCCCGGCTGCTGAAAGCTGACTTCTCCAATGGGGGTTTGATAGGTAACAGAAAATAGTAGATTTTTAGAAATTAGGGTGGTTTGGGAAATAGTAAATTTGGCCGAATTGACTTTTATTTCATGCATAAACCGGTGGATGGGGAAGGAAAAATCCTGCCAGGTCGAGACAGTCCCGCCTTCACCGGGTTGCGGCGAGGCAAGTTTGGTCGTTTCAAAATAGAGATCATCAAAGCGATGGGCGGAAAGGAGTTGGTTTAAGCGGGCAATTTCCCGGCTGGGGGAAGAAACTACATAAACAAAGCTTTGGATGAGAAAGGCAGCAGTTAACACCGAAACGAGGAGTTTTGGCAGACGGCGGAATAAAATAATTAAGGCTATGATGCCTAGGGGCAAAATTAATAATAGGTAGCGGACGGCAAAGGGTACGATTAAATTAATCCCGAATAACAGTAAGCCTACGCGATAAATAATTTTTGTAGGCTGTGATATTTTTTTGTTAAGAGACAGAAGGATGAGACTGCCAACAGTTAAAGGCCAAAGCAGGGTCCATTCGGCCACTGTTTGCCAGCCCTCTTTCCAAGCCGAAATACCGGTAATGACGGCGGATATAAATACCAAAGGGTTTTTAACCGCTTGGGAATGCAGGTAGAAATTGACTATCCACTTTTGCGTTTGGACCCACTCCAAAATCGAATGGCCTTGCCAAAAATACTGCCCATAAGAACCAAGGTAAAGGAGGCCGGCTGTACCAAAAACTGCGATAAGGTTTATTAAACTTTTTTGTTGATACAACAACCAAATTAATGGAACTAATATGGCTAAGGCAAATAGACCGAACTTCGTACCAACAAACAGACCTAAGGATAGACCGGTGGCTATGGCCCACCACACTCCTTTTGTCTTGGCATCGCTAACTAAGTTCATCAAACTCACCAGATATAAAAGGAGGGTCACCACATGGAATAGATCCAGGGCCGTGTCGCCAATTTGGGAAAATAGCAGAGGGCTGGAGGCAAAAAGCAAAACAGCCAGTAAGCTTTCCGGCGGGGTAAACTTCAACTTTTTGCTAAGCCGGTAAAGCAGAAATAAGGCCAACAAAAATAACGGCAGATTGAATATAAAAGCATTATTAGTAAGGCCAATGGCCGCGGCATTCAAATATTTGCCAACCGGAGGCACTTCCGGATTGACGCCAAAGGGGTGGTCGCCTTGGAGAAGGCGGTAACCGGCGTATTGATAGAGCTCGCCGTCGCCCATAATCCGAGGGCTTTGGGGAATCGCCCATTGAGAGTGATCATAGAACTCTTGGAAATACCTGGGAATAAATGTTTGATAAAAAATCCAGCGGTAGGAATAGATGATTATTCCCAGTGAAACGAAAATTAGACCGATGAGAAAAAACGATTTCTTTGCCATCTTTAGATCAGTTTACTATAGGAAAGCACTTCGCGGGCGG
>Ga0155918_119_pt5 | contig 6827 bp, 5 predicted proteins | sample RifCSPlowO2_01_FD_107572 | JGI IMG/M metagenome (GOLD analysis project Ga0155918, IMG submission 107572) | Microgenomates group bacterium RIFCSPLOWO2_01_FULL_47_10
CGCCAATATTATTCCGTTCTTAATAATGTCAGCTACCAGTTCCGGCGGTGTTTCCTCGATGGTTTCGGTAATACCAGCCACAATTTGGGTGACGACCGGAGCCAGTGCCTCCCGCACCTCAAAGCTATTAAACTTCATGCTCTTGGGCAGTCCTGATTCCAGTTCCCGGCCCCGCACCACGGCTTGGGTCGTGCGCTTATCTTTTTCGAAAGGATAAGCCGAACCGATGGCAATTTTGACCTGTTCGGCCGTCGTCTCGCCAATGATAAGGCCATAACGCATCCGGGCAAAAGCCGTAATCGCATCGGTCAGCTCATCCCCGGCTATGCGGATTGATCGCCCCACCACAATCCCACCCAGAGAAATGACGGCAATTTCCGCCGTTCCTCCGCCAATATCCACTATCATCCTGCCTTCCGGCTCTTCAATCTTCAAGCCTACCCCGATAGCCGCGGCCATCGGCTCTTCAATAAGATATGCCCGCCGGGCTCCGGCCGACAACGCGGCTTCCTGCACGGCTCTCCGCTCTACTTCCGTCACTCCCGAGGGAATACCCACCACCACCCGCGGACGTGGCAGCTTAAACCGGGCTCCCGGCATATTGTGTACCATCTTCACATAATGAATCAGCATGGCTTCGGCCGCATCAAAATCGGCAATCACACCGTCTTTTAAGGGACGTAAAGCTTCGATACTATCCGGGGTTTTACCCACCATCAATTTAGCTTCGGATCCAACTGCCAGTACTACGCCGGTTTTCCTGTGTCGGGCCACCACCGATGGTTCTCGGATGACGATGCCCTTCCCCACGACCTCCACCATAGTGTTGGCCGTCCCCAGGTCGATACCGACGTCAAAGGTAAATGGTTTAAGTAGTGTGTCAAACATAAGGTTTTTATCCTATCACGACAAAACCGCCCCACAAATTGCGGGGCAGGAATTTGAGTTCAGAGTACAATCAAATCACCTCAAAGTCTATCAGGAACTGCTTACTTTTCGGCCACCCGCTCGGCCGTAATCTCAACCGGTTGTTCTGCATCCGCTTTCGGAAGTTGATCAAATATTTCCGGCTTTATTTTACGGTTGAGAGAGCTTTTGAGCGCATTCATGACTTCGGCGGTATTTATTTGGGGCAAGATTTTAGCTCCATCCTCTTCCACAAGTTCGGGGGCCAAAATAGGCTTACTGGCAACCCCCTCAACCTTTGGAGGATCCGGCGGGTCTAGTTTAACCAGTACCTCCAACTCCTTGGAAATATCCATAATCTCTCCCTTATCTTACATATACTATATCATTTCAGATAACTTGAGCTTTCGGTATGCGTTACAATAGGCCTATGACCACCGACACCTTTTTCAAAAAGACCATGTATTATTCCTTCCACGCTCTGTTGTTCGCGACGCCCTTAATCTGGACATCTAAATTGTCAGAGTTGTTTGAATTTCCCAAAATGCTGTTTGTCTATGCCATGACCGCCATTATCGTCACCGCTTGGCTTTCTCGAATGATTATTCAAAGCAAAATTATTTGGCAGAAAACCTGGTTTGATGTGCCCTTCGGTCTTTTTGCTCTCTCTCAAATTATTTCGACCGTCTTTTCTTTAAATCCTCACACCAGTTGGTTCGGTTATTACTCCCGCTTCAACGGCGGCCTCCTCTCTACCCTCTCCTATCTGACCCTCTACTATGCTTTTGTCTCCAATCTTTTATCTTGGTCTGATAAGGAACAGGACGGCATCAACAAATTTTTGCCGCTTTCACGGACCAGGCTATCAGCCTGGCTAGCCCTCAAAGGTAGCCGAACGCCCAAACATACATCCTTTGAAACGGGAAAAATTTCCGTTGATAAGTCCTGGTCAAATACCCCCATATACTCCCTCCTTGCCACCACCTTAGCAGGCGCCGTCATTGCCAGCCTTTATGCCCTGCCCGAACACTTCGGCAAAGCTTTTTCCTGCCTTGGTTTGGGGTATGGCTGGATCACCGACTGCTGGAGCGAGGCTACTAATCCCAAATACCGTGCTTTTGGTACCTTTGGACAACCTAACTGGCTGGCCGCCTACCTCATCACTCTCATCTTTATTCCCATCTCGCAAATCTATACTAATCATTTCAAATCCAAAAAACTCTCTTCTAAATTTCTGATTCCGCTTGTTACCTTCCTATTATTTTTTGCCGTTTTACTCTTTACCAAGTCGCGTTCGGGCTTGTTAGGTTTTGGGTTTGGCTTTATGCTTTTTTCCCTTGGTAGTTTAATCATCAATCGCTCGAGAAAAACTGTTTTGGTTTTGCTTGCCGTCTCCTGTCTCCTAACTGCCATCTACGGATTCTTCGGAAAAGGCATCATCCCTCAAATCGACCGGTACCTCACCCCCAATACCGCCGTCACCGCCCCCACAGCAATTCCTACCGGCTCTGGCACTCAACTGGACAATGGCGGCACCGAATCGGGCGACATCCGGAAAATTGTCTGGTCGGGAGCTTGGGATGTTTTCCGTCATCATCCCTTATTTGGTGCCGGGGTGGAAACCTTTGGCTATAGTTACTACAACTATCGTCCGACAGCTCATAATCTGACTTCCGAATGGGATTTTCTTTACAACAAAGCCCACAATGAGCTCTTAAATCACTTGGCGAACTCCGGCCTGTTTGGCCTGGCCTCCTACCTTCTCATCATGCTTTCATTTATTTATTTCTCTTTTAAAAATATCTTTAGCAAAGCTGGTGACGAAGTGGATTATATTTTTCGAAATCGCTCCGGCCTGAGCAACGCTCAAGCACCAACAATCAAACTAGGGAAAAATAAAAGTGTAGCCGCAATGAGCGATAGAGAAAAAAATGATCCGCGTAGTCAGCCTTTGCTAAGGCTAGCTTTCCTTTCCGGCTACCTTGCCCTGGCTATATCCAATTTCTTTGGCTTTGCAACCGTTCCCGTCTCTCTGCTTTTTTTCTTGTTACCAGCCTTTGCCTTCAGCCCGACGGCGGGTAAAACCACGGAAAATAAGCTGGAAAATGGTGTTCTTTCCGCCTTTCAAAACACTCTGTTATTTATCGTCATGCTTCTGGGGATTTTGGCTTTCTATCAAGTCATCCGCTGGTATCAAGCCGACCGGGCGTACTTGACAGGCAAAACCTATGGCGAGCAAAAACAAATCCAGCCGGCCATGACCAGCTTACAAAAAGCCATTAAGATCATGCCCTCTGAACCTGTCTACAAAGATGAGTTTGCCCAAACCGCTACCGACGCTGCCCTGTATTTTTACGAACAAAACCAAGCTACCGCCGGGGCCAGAATTGCCGAATTGGCCATTTCCGCCGCCGACGAGGCCATCGCCCAAAACCCGGCACACCTAAACTTTTATAAAACCAAGGCTAGACTGCTGGGAAATTTGTCTGCCTTCCAACCGGCATTGCTCATACCCACCGCCCAAACACTTCGCCAAGCCCTTGTCATCGCCCCCACCGATGCCAAGCTTTACTTCAGCCTGGGCATGGTCTACTACCAACAGCAGGATTGGGAGCAGGCACTTACCAACATTCAAACTGCCATCCGGCAAAAACCCAATTACGAATTGGCTCGCTACACCCTGGGAGAAATCTATGAATCGACAGGCGAAAAAGATAAGGCGATAGAACAATACCGCTACATCATCGACCATATCGCTCCAAACAACACCAAAGTCCAGACCAAACTTGAGCAAATGGTAAAATGAATTCCTTAAATAATTATAAATAGTATGAAATCAGTCCGTAGTTCTCGATGAAATCGGAACGAAGGATGATAAGCACGAAATGTACAAAGTCATCACCATCCCCAACCCCAAACTCCGGTTGAAAAGCCGTCCGGTCACTACCATCACCAAAAGCATCATTGCTATGGCTCGCGAATTAGGCGACACTCTCCGTCACGCTACCAACCCAACCGGTGTTGGTCTCTCGGCTATTCAAGTCGGTAAAGCCAAACGGCTATTTGTCACTTATATGCCCAGTGACCAATCGTTACCCATGACTCGCTGGTACCCAAACAACATGCATGTGGAATATTTCATCGACCCGGTGATAGAGAATAAATCCAAAGAAGTCACTCTCGGCGGCATCAAAGACAAGCCCTTCCTCGAAGGCTGTCTGTCCATGCCGGGTTTATACGGCCCTGTCTGGCGCCATCAGTCACTGGAGATACGCTACCTCGGCCTCTCGCCCAGCTTTGAGCCTATCGCCAAAACCCTGCATTTTGCCAATATTCAGGCGCGGGTCATCCAACATGAATACGATCACCTGGAGGGCATTCTCTTTACCGATCATTCTCTGGCAGACGGGCTACCGGTCTACGAAGAGCAAGGTGAAGAAATGATCGAAGTTAAGATCGCGGTTTAACTTCCGTTAAATCGGGGTGGTGATCTGTCGGCCAATACCCGTCCGAAGCACCCTTTTTGCGGGCGTTGGTAAATTGTTGTGCCTGAGTCGTGTGGTCGTTTATCGCATATCCTTCCAAATACTCCAGTAAATCGGCCGCTGACATACCCCCCTCCGGAATCTGATCTTCTCTCAATCCTAATGCCAGGCCGGTTGCTCTCTCAATCCAGCCCAAAGGTTTGATTGCTTCCCACTCTCCGTGTAGTTTTAAATCATACGGCTCCATAATAGCTTCTCCGTCCGCGTTAAATCCTTGTACAAATCTCGTCTGAACCGGTTTTTTCATCCCGACCTTCCCTTGTCCCTTACGTACTTCACTGCCCCGTATATTACGTAAATCTCCTTCTATTTTCCCCACAATTTGAAATCCCTCTCTATCCCAATGTTCTGGAGATACCGTTTGTAAAATGCTCGATTGGATAATTGCCTCATCACTGCTTGGGTCTTTTACTTTTCCCATTTTCCCAACTAAATCCTTGGGTAATGCGCTTAATCCCTGATTTTCTTTTTGAATTGGCATGTTATCATAATTATACCTCGATATTTCGCGATCGTACCAACTTCTGCTTCGATGATTCGAATCATAGAAGCAAAAGATGCCAGTCTAGAGATCCTTCCTCTTCACAATTCCCGCTATCATGAATTGAATCATGATAGCAATATCACCCATAAAATTGAGTTGTTGGTATAATTACTCCCATGACCAAGAAAACCGTCGTCTTTTTCGGCTCCTTCCTCCACTACTCCACTAAGGTTTTAGAAAGCCTGTTGCAATCTCCCTACATAGAAATTGTCGGCGCCGTGACCACACCGCCCGCCCTTGTCTCGACTCGCGAGCAAGGCGGATCAGCAAGTAAACAAAATATACTCAAAAACACCCATACACACGAATACGCCAAGCAAAAAGGAATCAGCGTATTTACCCCAGAAAACCTCTTTGAAACTGATCCTGCCACAGTGTTTAAAACGCCCACTACCGACTCCTCACTACCGTCTACTCTACAAAAAATTCGCCCTGAATTTTTTATAGTCGCCGGATACGGCAAAATGCTGCCCGAAAGCTGGCTCTCCTACCCCACCATCGCCTCATTAAATCTGCATTTTTCTATGCTCCCCGACTTCCGGGGCGCCAATCCGGCCGAATGGGCCATTCTCTTGGGAGAGGTGGAAACGGGTGTTTCCCTCATCACCATGAGCCGGGATTTTGATACCGGTAATTTACTCACCCGACTACCTCTTCCGATTTCTGAAGATGACACCCGAGAGACCCTCTACGAGCGCCTCTATGACCTAGCCGGCCAAATAGCCAAAGATTCAATACCACATCTGGACAGCGTAGCCTTTGCCGATCCCCAAGAAATCTCGAATAAGCCCTATGCCTACCGGTTCAACCGCTCTCACGGCTTCATCGACTGGGCATTTATCAAAGCCGCCCTTGATGGCCACAGCATCAAAGATCCTCTCCCCCTCCTCTCCAAACACCTAAAAACCGCCTGGGAATACCTTTACCAAAACCCTTCTGAATCTGAAGGCCTCATCACCCCGGAAGTCTTTTTGGAACGGGTCGTCAGGGCTCTGGCCGGCTTTCCGGGGGTCTGGACCTATGTCCCCACCAAAGAGGGTAAAAAACGCTTAAAAGTTCTCTCAACAATCTGGGATGAGGGTATCCTAACCCTAGACCAAGTTCAAATGGAAGGTCAAAACCCCGCCCGCTTCAATGAAATTAAAAACCAAATAGTTGATTACTCATAATGCTGACTCCTGACTCCCGTATACCAAATACTGGTAACCACCATGTGGTATTGTTCGGCGGCGCCTTCAACCCGCCCCACATCGGCCACTTGATCGTCATCCAACAGGCTTTTGAAATGATCCCCCAGATCGATGAGTTGTGGCTTTTACCCGACAATGTCGGCTCCTTTGGCAAAGAACTAGCCCCGGCCCAACATCGTTTGGCTATGTGCCAATTACTAATCAACGAACTCCCAAAGTATTTACATCAAGGGCAGGTAACAAATTCATCGCGATTTCACGGACCAGGCAAACTGCCTGGCTACAAACCTAAAGTCGATATACTTTCAAATTCACATCCTTTGAAATCTGATGAATTTCCGTTACCGCCACTTGATGAGCCATCGTCCCTAGTACACCTAAATTCCATTCTCATCGATCAACAGCTGACCGGCGAAACCTACGAAAACTTGAAAATCTTAAAAACTGCCTACCCCAGCCACAGCTTTTCCTTTTTGATGGGCTCCGATAATGTGGTCAATTTTGCCAAATGGAGCCACTGGCAGGATTTACCCAAACTCATGCATTTTTATATCTACCCCAGAAACGGCCACTCGCCGGAAAAACTCTACCACAATATGTCTCTTTTGGAATCGGACACCCAAGTCATTACCAATTTCTCCT
>Ga0155918_112_pt3 | contig 6740 bp, 9 predicted proteins | sample RifCSPlowO2_01_FD_107572 | JGI IMG/M metagenome (GOLD analysis project Ga0155918, IMG submission 107572) | Microgenomates group bacterium RIFCSPLOWO2_01_FULL_47_10
ATAATGACCAATTCCCCAAATTTAAATCATTGGTGCTTGGAATTTATTTAGAATAATTAGGTAAATTAGGTCAATTAGAAATTAATTTATGTTTTATTTGAAACACAAAAATGTCCCCACGGTTTTCATTTCTTTGATATAGTTTTGGCCGTTTTTAAACACCGACGCAGTGCCTCCATCCAAGTTGATAGCGTCGGTAACCGTAAAGCTTTCTCTTCCGGCGATAGTGTTTATAATGGCGGGGAGAGATTTTAGGGTGGGGCCGGAATACAAACTGTCCGGGGAAACAATAATCATGATGCGGGCAGTACCATCATCAGAAGTAATAACCATAATCCGGCGTTCCGGTTCATCATTATTGACGCCCAGCGATCTGGCTTGGCCAAAGCGAAATAAAATAGGGCCGGTTTGAATGACTGTATCCCAATTGCCCGTATCACCTTGATCAACAATGGCCAATCCGCCACTGGGAGATGCCACCAACTGGCCGTTGAAGAGCTGATTGGAAATATGGGGAGAAAGGGAGACGCCGGCAATGGTCAGGGCCCCAATGGGACGGCCGTTTTTACCGTAAAAACCCCCGCTGGAAAGAAACGTACACTCATGAGCTGTGATAATATCTGCGGATGTCCTTTTACTGTCCAGGTTGTAGATACTCTGCAGAGATTGGTTTCCACTGACCCGGAAATAATCATAGGCATACCCAATACCATCTACCGTAATGGTTTTCAGGGTGTTGGCCGATGAAATCGCGGTGTTGGCAGGTTTGGGGAAAGGTTGATTGGGTCTGCTGCTCTGCCATTTGACCAGGACAACAGAGGTGAGCGCAATGAAGAAGAAATAGATCACGAGTCGTTTGATCACAGCTTGATTATCTCATATTCAAAACTGTATCTGGTGATGGTAGGATAATCTTATGCCTAAAGATAAATACAGCGCGGTGTGGGTGTCGCATTCATCCCTGTCCGATTTCATCAAATGTCCACGGGCTTATTTCCTTAAAAATGTTTACAAAGACCCTCATACAGGGCATAAGATTTCACTGATGTCGCCACCCCTGGCATTGGGACAAGCCGTACATGAAGTGATTGAGAGTTTATCGATATTACCGGTCGAGAAGCGTTTCGCAGAGTCGCTGCTACTCAAATTTCAAGCGGCTTTTAAAAAAGTGTCCGGGATAAAGGGAGGGTTTGCGGGCGGGCAAGAGGAGGAGCATTTGCGCAAAAAGGGAGAAGAAATGATCCGGAGGGTGATGAAACACCCGGGACCACTTGCAAATTTGGCTGTCAAAATTGCCATGGACTTGCCTTACTACTATTTGTCAGAGGAGGACAACATTATTCTCTGCGGCAAAATAGATTGGCTGGAGTATTTACCAAAGGAGGATGGGGTGCATATCATAGATTTTAAAACCGGAAAAAGCGATGAACAGGCGGATTCATTGCAGCTGCCGATTTATAATCTGCTGGTGACCAATACCCAACACCGTAAGGTCATCAAAGCCAGTTATTGGTATCTAGAAAGAAGTGATGATTTATCCCCCAAGGAATTACCTGATCTGACTGAAGCCAAACAGCGGGTGCTGACGATTGCCAAACAAGTGTCCTTAGCCCGGAAATTAAATAGATTCCCCTGCCCTACGGGAGGCTGTAGAGAGTGTAAACCTCTGGAAGCGGTGGTGGCGGGAAACGCTACGAAAGTGGAGGTAAATGACTATAAGCATGATGTCTATGTCTTGACCAAATCCGGGAAAACAAACAATAAAGACAGTGCGATTCTTTAGGTGACAGGTGGAAACCCAAGTGCTAGACTGTATTTAGATGTCAAAGCTTTATACGGCCAGAGACTTTCTAAAAACAGAAAAAATAATTTCTTTTTCCCCCGATGATACGTTGAGTAAGGCTCTTTCCTCCCTTTGGTCTAGTCATGATGCGGCGTTTGTCTTGACCGATAAAGGCCTGCTTCTTGGAGCCGTCAATCCATATAATGCTTCCATTCATGGCCGGTTTCCGCCGGAAACTAAACTGAAGCGATGCATGCTGATGCCGCCAAAAATTACTTTGTCCACACCTTTGTTTACCATCGTCCGGGACATGCTGGAGTCAAAGATTTATTTCCTGCCGGTGGCCGACGAAAAGGGAAAACTGCTGGGGATTGTTTCCTTCCGGAGAATTTTAAAATTTTTAACCCGGGATAACCGGCTATGGCCGTTAATCCAAAACAATATAATGTCTCGAAAAGTCTTTACCGTTACCAAAGATATTAGCTTGGCGCAAGCCCGGGCACTGCTTAAATCAAAACAGACTTCCCGCCTGCCGGTCGTAAACAATCAAGGGAGATTAATTGGACTGCTGACCCGCTTTGATTTGCGCCAAGCTTACAGTGACCCTAGTGATGCCCAACGCAATCCCCGTTTGGGGCAAAAAAAGAAGGCCTTAAGTTACCCCATTGAGGGTTTTTACAAAACTCAAGTCATTACGGAGCTTAACACCGCACCCGTGGCGGATATGGTGGAAACTATGCGGGTATCAAAAGTGGGTAGTGTGGTACTGGTAGATGGGGACGATAAGCCTGTAGGGATGGTGGCGTACCGGGATATTATGAAGGCTATCCTTCGGAGTTTGCCTGGGGGGAGTATTCACTTTCAGGTGAAAATACCCACCGGCTTTACGGATCAAAAAACTTTCGAAGAATCACTTCTCATTACTTTGCAGCGACACTTCAAGGGTGAGGCTCTTCTGGGAGTGGAAGGCAGGCTTAGCCGAGGCAAGGATGTGGATGACTCGGCCAAATGGTATGAATTGTCATTGTATGTGTCAACCGGTAGGGCAACCTATGCCGGTAAGCAGAGAGCGGATGGCTGGAGAAAAGTGTTGACGGCAACAGTTGCAAAGCTGGCGGCGCAAAAATAACAAACAGTTTAACTAATCTTTCACCAGGGCGTTTAAGAAACCGTTGATTAGGCTAAGTAATACAGCCGAAATGAGGGCTGTGGTAAAGGAGTTGATAGAAAATCCGGCGACCAATTTATCGGTAAGGATTAATAAGAAAGCGTTGATAACAAAGGTAAATAGTCCTAAGGTGACCAAGTTGATGGGTAGAGTCAGAATTTTAATGACCGGACCGATAAAGGTAGTGACAATCCCCCAGACTAAAGAAGTAACTAAAATAGCTTCGTAGCCGTCAATTTTTACCCCAGGTACCAAGTAGGCCAAAAGATAGAAAGCCAATGCATTAATCAGGATTTTGACAATTAGTTTCATGCCGTCATTATACCTCATTATTGCCCTTTATTGCCATTAGTTTGCCGGAACCGTATGATAAACGAGTCTCATAAATAACAAGGATAATGATGCCTCATATTGATCTGGTCGAATTGGTAAAGACATGGGGATATTATGGTCTGGTATTTATCGTCTTTTCCGAAAACGGCCTGTTTTTTGGATTCTTTTTTCCTGGAGACAGCCTGCTGTTTACGGCCGGGTTGTTGGCTTCACAAAATTGGTTCAATGTTTGGGTTTTGATTCCGATTTTGATAGTGGCGGCAATAGCAGGTATGGGGGTGGGGTACTGGACCGGCGGTAAATTTGGTTCGTGGCTCCTCAAACAAAAAGACACTTGGTTTTTCAAGAAACACTACTTGGTCGAAGCGAGAGCATTTTATGATAAACATGGCGGCAAGGCTGTACTGTTGGCTCGGTTTGTGCCGATCGTGCGGACGTTCGTACCAATAGTAGCCGGGGTAGCGGAGATGAACTATAGCAAATTTATGTTCTATAACGTGGTGGGCGGGACTATTTGGGTGACGGTTATGACACTCCTCGGGTATTATCTTGGCTTGGCAGTACCGCAGGCGGATACATATTTACTGCCCATAATATTGGGAATTGTGATTCTGTCGATCTTACCGGGAGTGGTGCATATGAGACGGAACCGAGGTTCCAAGTAGTCCGTATTTCGTAGTCCGTAGCCCGGACTAGTCATTAGTTTTCAGTCTTAAGCATTCAGTCAGTTACAGGGCGAAGAGGATTCCAGTCAGTAGAAGAATAGAGCCTAGTCCGATACCAAGATACGTGACGCTGGCATTGCCGGAAACCGGAGTTGTGGGCGTCCCGCCGGTCGGTGAGGCAGGAATAGGAGTGGGAGCTTGAGACGCCGGTGTGCTGGTGGGTTTTGGCGTACTTGTCGGTGTGGGGGTAGCCGTGGCTTTCGGTGTTGGGGTGGGTGTAGGAGTCGCCGTTGGTCTGGGGGTAGGAGTAGGAGTTGGAGTTGGAGTTGGAGTTGAAGTTGAAGTTGGAGTAGGCGTTGGTGTCGGGGTGGGTGTGGGAGTTGGGGTTGGAGTGGGTGTGGGACAAGCGGCTAAATTTGCCGTCCAAGACCCTCCAGGAGCCGGACAGCAATAATTTCTTCCTCCGCACGGTTCTATCCGGCCGGCCTGGTTACAAGTACTGTCAGCCGAGTTTCCAGGCGATTCAGGCGGGGAACAGCTTCTTAAGATACCATCGCTACCCGGACATTCTTCCACACATTCGTCGGCTTGTTGTCTGATGTCCTGCTGTTGACCCAGAAGGATGAAAGAAATCACTAATCCCAGTACCGCTATGACAATAGCTGTTCCTATCAGGATAATGCGCCAGTTGATTTTTGGTTTGTCTTGGTTCATAACAACTAGACCGTACAGAAACGGCTGTAGTCTAATCAAACCATAGATTGAGGGTGATGACTACGGGAGTTTCACTTGCCGATCATGAATTCGATCACGTCATCGGCGGCAACAACATAGTCTTTACCCTCGGTGCGGACTGCGCCAGCTTCTTTGGATTTAACCCAACCGCCCAGGGTAATGAAGTCATGGTAGGTAACGCAATTGGCTTTAATAAAGCCTTTGATAAAGTCGGTGTGAATAACGCCGGCTGCCTGGGGAGCCTTGGTGTTTTTGGGAATGGTCCAGCTCCTGACTTCTTTTTCGCCAGCGGTCAGGAAACTAATCAAACCTACCGACTCAAAAGCGGTGGTGACGACCCGATCCAATCCGGTTTGATCTAAGTGATTGTCATGGAGATATTCCAAACGTTCCTCGTCGGTAAACTCGGCTAATTCGGATTCGAGTTTGGCGCAGATGGCAATAACCGGGGTTTTGGGGACGTTTTTTTCAATATTGGGCAGATCGTTCAGTTGGTTTTCGCCCACGTTTAAAACATAAATGGCCGGTTTTTGCGTCAGTAAAAAGAGGGGCTGTAGAACCGTCAATTCTTCCGCTGTCCAAGACATGTCTCGGATGGTGATTTCCTTTTCCAAACCGGCTTTGGCTTTAAGGATAATTTCCCAAGCGATTTTTTCTTCTTTGCCGGCATTGGTTTTTGGTTCGTGCTGGTTATCCAGGGTTTGCAGGTCGGCCAAGATGAGCTCGGTGTTGACGGTTTCCAGATCTTCCAAAGGGTTGTCTGATCCTGTCACAACCACATCTTTATCCTCAAAGTGGCGAATGACATGGACGATCAGATCGGTTTCCCGGATGTGACTTAAGAACTTGTTGCCTAAACCCTCGCCTTTATGCGCCCCCTTGACTATGCCGGCAATATCCACAAATTTGATGGTGGAGGGAATAATAGAAGTGGTGTGGACAATTTCGGCCAGTTTGGCCAGGCGGTCATCGGGAACCGGGACAATGCCGACATTGGGCTCAATGGTGGCAAAAGGATAACTGGCGGCTAGGGCCTGCTGTTTTTGGATCAAGGCATTAAAGAGAGTTGATTTGCCGGCGTTTGGCAAACCAACGATACCACAAGAGAGGTTCATGACGGTTATTGTATCACCTCTGGATCATGAACCAACAAAAACCCCGCTTGACGCGGGGAATTTGTATTAATTTCTTGTTTCCCAAAAAATTACATGGTTTTGGGGCGAGCGATATTGACAACGATCTTGCGACCGGCCATCTCGGAGTCGTGAAGAGCTGCGATAGCTTTTTCTGCTTCCTCTTGGGTTGCCATTTCGACAAAGCCGAAACCGCGGCTGCGACCGGTAGCTCTATCCATGACGACAGAGGCGGTTTCAACCACACCAAATTGGGTAAACAGACTTCGAAGTTCATCGTCTCTGGTTGCCCAGGGAAGTGAACCGACAAAAAGTTTGACTGCCATTTTCCGTTTCCTTTCATAAGCGGTCTGACTCATCATTTCAAACCAACACAAAAATTTAAATCTTCTGATGAGAGAAGGTCCAGAAAGCTTGATGAAAGATAACTCCTTACCAAAGCTCGAACTCCTATATTATACCAGATTTCTACTATTGCGAATAGTTTTGAGCATTTCGTACTTGACTTCGTCGGCCGCCTCCCTGATGTGATGTTCGATATCCGGGATGTGCTTTTTAAGATAGGATAGCAATTCCAGATCCTCAGGCGCTTCATGGAAACGATTAAGGAATTCCCGATGGTGTTCTGCCTTAAGCCTATCCAAAATCCGTTTAATCACATGGTGATGGACGGTTTCTTCAATCAGATCGATCATCTCCTGCTTGTCGGCCGGGGCGACGGGCAGAGTTTCCACTTCGGCGTGGACATGATGGATGAGAATGATGTGGTCGTAAAAGAACATATTTTCCAATTCTCAATTGACAATTGGCAATTGGCAATTATTTGTATTCATTATATCTCCAGAACCGGGGGGAGTTGATAATTGGTAGAAACTGGTCCCAAGGGGATTTTATTATCCGGGTCGTCGACAAAATAGAGGATC
>Ga0155918_113_pt3 | contig 6598 bp, 2 predicted proteins | sample RifCSPlowO2_01_FD_107572 | JGI IMG/M metagenome (GOLD analysis project Ga0155918, IMG submission 107572) | Microgenomates group bacterium RIFCSPLOWO2_01_FULL_47_10
GCGGCAACTTTGTCGGTAAGACGTATACCCTACCTAAAAACATCGGTTCAGCCGTACTCTGGGCATCACCTGTCCTGGATGCTTCCGATGGCAGTAACACCCTGACTGTTAAAGCCAGCAATGATGGGGGTAGTACCTATGCTACCTGTACCCTGGTCAATACTATTACTTCTCCCGCCGTGCCGGAGAAAGAGTATGCCTGTACCTTCGCCGCCAGCGACAATGACTTGAAGGTTAAGTTTGAGTTTGTCCGCGGTTCTACCAAAACCAACACCTACGTCGTCCAATATGGGATCAGTTGGCTGGGTCAAACCGGCTTTAGGATTGAACAAAGTGATGCCAACAATGTCCGTCTCTACAACTACACGGGGGAAACCCAAAACTTGAGATTAGACGTCATCACCGGAGGCCTGGGGCGTAACTCCGGCACCGTGTCTCTGGCTCCCTACTCGGCTGATGTCGATACTCAAAGCAACATGAATAGCCTTTGGGTCAACAAGACCGGCACGGGAGGAAACCTCTTGAAACTTCAAACTTCCGGAGTGGATGTTCTCTCCCTTACCAGTACCGGCACCCTAACTTTAACGGGCAACCTGGTCCCGGGAGCCAATGACACCTACAACCTCGGTTCCGACACCGCCCGCTGGAAAGATGTCTACCTGGGAGGAGAAACCCTACACATTGGCACCTCCACCACCGATGAGGCCACTATCGCTTACGACACGACGACCAATATCTTGGGGATTGGAACCGATAGCACAACCAACGGTGATATCGCCTTCTTCACCGATGATCTGTACTTGGATAAAGGCACCGGCAATGTCGGCCTCGGTGATACTACTCCCGACTATGTCTTGGAACTCTCCGGCGCCACTGCCCCCAAGCTTGCTTTGTCTGATACCGAAATAGCTCATGGTGCCACCGATTGGGCTCAAACCGATTCCTTCTTTCTGGTAGATGAGATTACCAATGACGATGGTGGAGCTAGGCTCTGGGGTTTTAGCGACACTGCCGGCTTGACGCCTATGAATATTATTGGTGCCTTTGGCAGTACCGATCCTAGCGATAATGTTCCAGCCATCCGCTTATCAGCCGGCAAAAGAACCGGCACCACCCTGACAGATCCGGGTGCGGCTGAAACGGTCCTCCAGATTTCCGCTATTTCCGGTGCGACTCACTATCTCACCATTTTGGGTAACGGTAATGTCGGTATCGGAGATGTTTCCCCCGATTACTTACTAGACGTGGCCGGCACTTCCGGTTTTGATGGCCTCATTACCCTTACCGGCTCGGCCGCCAATATCGCCCTCGGCTCCAACTTTCTCTCCGGCGACGGTGGCGATGAGGGCATATATGTTACTTCAACTGGAAATGTTGGCGTGGGTATTAGCGCCCCTATTAGAAGCTTTGATGTGACCGGATCGGGTTACATTCGGGGTTCAGCCACTTCAATTCTCACCGGCAGCATCAACCCCACCGCCTCCGCCACGGTCACTGGGGTAAATACTCTCTTTTTGACCGAGCTAATACCGGGAGATAAGATCACCGTTTCGGGAGAAACCAGAACGGTCAGAGCTATTACCTCAAACACCAGTCTCACCGTCGATGTAGCCTTCACCGACACTGCCGATGATGCGTCAGTGGATAAACTTCCCAGCAGATTTATGATTCAAGGCGGAACAAATAATATTGGCAATACGCTCTATATCAATGAACACACCAGAAATGACACCGATGCCTCTATCCGCGTCGCCGCCGCCGGCAGTGCGGCCACCGATTTTGTAGTTACCACCGGCGGAAATGTCGGTATCAACTGTATCGAACCAGACCATACTCTGGAAATCGGCGGGTCTGGTGCCGGTTGTAACACCGGCGCAGGATCATATCTCGCATCACTTGGAGCAACCGCTTTTACGGCCAATTCTTCACAAGAGTGGAAGGAAAACATTCAGACTTTTAATGTACCTGATATCTTAACCAGGTTCCAAAATGCTCTGCCCCGCACCTATGATTGGAAAGCAGAATATAGCACCAGCCCGGAACGGTTCGATAATCTAGGTTTTATCGCCGAAGAGTTCTACCCCGTCCTGGAGCGTGGCGATGATAAACATATCAACGGTCAGGATATCATGATTGCCAATTGGCTAGCCACCCAAGCCTTAATTGATCTAACCGATGCCAATACCGCCCAAATTAATTCCTTAAGCGGTGACCTGACGAACCTGACCGTCAATGGTGTTGGGGATATAAACCTGGAAAACCTAAGCATTGCTGGCGATTTGACTTCTGAAACTGTTACCGCCGCCTCCCTCACCGCCCAGGAAATCATTGCGGATCAGATAGTCGCCGATGAGATAGTAAGCCCCGTGATTGATGAACTAATTGATTCTATTTCAACCCTGACTTCCGACTCCCAAATACTAACTACTGGATTGGCCAGCCAATCGTCTCGACTCAGCATTCTCGAATCATTGGTGGCCAATCAAGGTTCCGTCCTTGCAAACCAGGGAAACGTCATTGCGAGTACGTCAGCGGCAATCACTTACCTACATACCGGCTCCCAAATACTAACTACCGATTTTGACATGCTCGTGTCAAAATATGCCAGTCTTTCGGCTGAATTCGCCGACTTCCGACTCCTGACTCCCGACTACCAAGCCTCAATCTCCGGCGATCTCAATTTGTACGATCTAGAACACCTAGAAATCGATACCTTGGGAGTCCAAGAATCTGCCGTCTTCTGGAGTGACTTGATGATTACGGGCAACGCCTTGCAGACTATTGCCACCGACACCCTATACCTGCAACCAACAGGTGGAAATCTCAATCTCCTGGCAGGGCTGATGACCTTATCATCTGACGGCAATTCTGTGGCCATCAATGGCGACCTGACCGTCAACGGTACTTTGACCGCCGATACCGCTATATTCGATGATCTGACCGCCACCAATGCCACTTTAAGTGCCATCACCGCTCTCAACGGCGAAGACCTTACTCTCAAATTGGCTACTAATTCAGCCTTTGTCGTTGAAACCGAATACAACGACCCGGTTGCTAGCATCAACGCTTCCGGCTCGGCTGCCTTCAAAAACTTAAGTCTCTCCGGCCAATCCTCGGGCGATCTGGTCATCCCCGCCGGCGAAAAAACCATCATCGTTGATGCCGAAGATCTTAAAGAGTATAGCCAAGTCATCATCACCCTAGAAGGCGACTATTCGCCGGCTACGAAATACTGGATCACCAAGAACATAAACTTCAAAAAGTTCATCCTTCACCTCGATTACCCCGTGGACGACGACGTCCTCGGCTCCTGGCTCATCATCAATAGGAATTAGGTGTTTGGTGGTAAAGGAGTCTAAATTAGTGATTAGTGGTTAATCATTAATAATTTATTGTTAAAATGTTATAAATAATCCCTCAACTCTAATTAAAACTAATCAAAAAAACAGCTTATTCTTGCTTCGATGATTCGAATCATAGTAACATAGACTCATGCCCCAAATATCCAGACAACAGCTCAATCAGAAGATCAAAAAACAAGTTGATAGTTTGTTTATCCAGGCCTTTGCCCTGCCAAAACCTGCCAACTTGGACAATTTTCTCAACCAGCTGTTTACGTATACGGAAAAAGTCATGCTGACCAAACGCCTTGCCATCGCTCACCTCTTAATCAAGGGCTATAACTATCGGAATATTAGTCAAATCCTCAAAGTCAGTTCCGGCACCATTAACCGAATCGCAGTCTTAATGCAAATTGATAAACTGGGAATAAAAGCCGTCGCTGAGCGGCTTAATCAATCCAAATCTTCCCAAAATAACTTGGAATCATTCATTTCCCAAATCTTTCAAGGCAGATCCGGCGCTTATCGAGAATTGCGCCGCCAAATTAACCAAATCAAATAAACTCCTAACTCTAAATCATCTATTAAACTCTTCAGTCCTTTATGCTTCTATGATTCGAATCATAGAAGCATAAATAACAAGCACCAACACAACCCCCCTAGTACCCATTTCAACTTTCGGCATGATTTTCTATCTGGTTTCGTAGGACAGCGTCACGTTGACCACTATCTCGCTACTGCCCGGTTCCACCGGGGTAGATACCTTTTCCGCCCCTCCTCCGGCCATCGGGACGGCGTCCCGCATCATATAGGGCTGAGGATAATTCATGCCTTCGGAAATGTTGACGATTTTGCCCAGATTCATCCCGGCCAACCCGGCCAATTCACTGGCTTTTTGCTTGGCTTCATCTATGGCTTTTTCTCTGGCTTCCTTGACCGACTGCTTTTGCAAATCATCGGATAGGCCAAAGTTGATGCCGCCCACTTGCTCCAGACCAAGTGTCCCCACCAAATCCATCACCGCACTGGCATTGTCCAGGTCGCGGATCCGCACCGTTACTTGGGCATAGGCACTATAGAGGCCCTTGTCCTCCCAGTCGGGATAAAACGAATAACTGCTGGTTTGAATATCCTTGGCATCAATGCCCAAACTCTTCAGTTCTTTAGAAAGACCGGTCATCGTTTCATTGACGCTCTTTTGCACGGCAGCAATCGACCTGCCTTCCTTGCGCACACCCATCACCACGCTGGCTTCATCGGGTGCCACCACCACTTTACCTTCACCAGATACATCAAAAGTAGACATTTTATTGGTAGTCGTTTGATTAACAGTGATGGGTAGACCCATACCATAACGAGTAAAGACAGCCGCCACCCCGAAGACCACAGCGGTACTTCCGGCAATCATCAACAGACTTTTCCCTAAAGACGCATTATTAGTTGTTTCGTTCATATTTCCTCACACAAATTGGTACAGTAAAACTGTAGCAGATTTTATTTATGAACTCAAATTAACCGTCGCCATGTATTTGAACAAGGAATATCCCCATTATTCCGAACTTCGTATTTCGTATCGCGTAGTCCGTAGTCCGGTAACAACATTGCTTTGAAAGTAGCTAGTTTTATTGCCTGTGATGGCGATAATTATTGATTAATGTATAAGCTCTAATTGTTCTAATTACTCTAAATAATGACCAATTTCCCAAATTTTGATTATTGGTGCTTGGGATTTATTTAGAATAATTAGGTTAATTAGGGAAATTAAAATAATTTTTTTCTATATCAATCTACAAACTAGTGATACTTTCACTTTCCTCTGGTTTTACCCTCCCAAACTCTCCTTGACACTCACTTTTTGATATGACACTATGATATTTAATGCGGACATTTGCGCGGTCATTCCTCATGCATGTCCGCCTCAATTAACCCAAGAAAAGTGTTTATGAACCAACCACTCCTCACACCCAAACAAACCGCCGAAAAACTCAACGTCTCTACCCGCACTCTGCGCCGTTGGAAAAACGCCGGTATTATCAAGCCTGCTCCATCAGCTACGGGTAAAATCGTGTACCATCCCGCTCAAGTCGTCAAGCTTACCAGCCAAAAATTTGCCCCCCAAACTCCCACTTCTATCCTAACTGCAAAAACCTCTGCACAGGTGGGTTCCCCCAATACCGACTACCCTATACTCAATACCGCCGTTCCTATGGCCAAACCACCCGCCTCCTTCCGTCTCCCTTTACCCCCCGAATCATCTCCCCTAAGCGAAATGGTCATCACGGCCGACCGGGTAACTCCACCCAAGCCCGAGGCTCCCGCACCCCGGCAACATACGATGTTGGCCTCTGCCCAGCCACTACCTCCACTGAACGCTATAGCCATGGCGAAAACGTCCGGAGAAGTTACCGATAGTACCTTACCTCCCTTACCCTCCGATCTTCTTCCTCCCGTCAACCCCACGATGCCGCCGGAGAAAGCCATCACCAAGCCCTCCAAAAAGTCATCTGATTTCTTCTCTCGACCCCCAGTCATCTACGCCACAGTCTTCGTCGTTATTCTTATGTTAGTCGGTGGAGGGATTCTCCTTTCAAAAATTATTAATCCCGGCACAACAGATTCCCGCTCGCAAGCCTTCGTCGATCAAAACGGGGCCGACGGTCAGTCACCTGCCGCTCCCGGCGACATTGGTTCATTTTTGGGTGGTAAAATTACCATCGGTTCGGACACTGGTGAACTTTCCAACCTCGACGCCTTGGGCAACTTAAATGTCAGTGGCGACGCCTTCATCGACGGTGCTCTTCATCTCTCACCCCAAGCCCCCCCCAAAGACCCGGTAGCCGGCGACCAGTACTTCAACCCGAATACCAAATCTATGCAGTACTATAGCGGTTCCGAGTGGATAAACTTAGCCAAAACCAACGGCAAGACATCCCTCCAGGACGCTTATGACAATGGCAGTACCATCGAAAGCACCAAAGGCGACCTCACCTTTCTTATGGCCGAAAGCAGTGCCGGTGATGGGGATTTCGTCGTCTCTTTGACCGGCACCAATAGCGAATTGATCATCCAAGGTGGTTCCGACCAAGACATCGTCACCTTCAATGACGACGCCCTCTACCCGGTCGATATCAGCCAGCAAACCCGGATTGCCGGCAATCTAACTGTCCCCAAAATCATCGATTCCGGCAGTAGCAGTTACTACCTCGATCCCGCCTCACTCACTACATCGGCAGCGTTGGCCGGTTCGGTTAATGTAG
>Ga0155918_124_pt3 | contig 6553 bp, 5 predicted proteins | sample RifCSPlowO2_01_FD_107572 | JGI IMG/M metagenome (GOLD analysis project Ga0155918, IMG submission 107572) | Microgenomates group bacterium RIFCSPLOWO2_01_FULL_47_10
AGAGGGACTGCCGCTGGGGCAGGTGAAACGGAGTCGTCACTTCCAAGAGGGTTGTTGGCGATAGCATACTCATCGATAGTGCTTAAATCATCGTAGGCTTGATCATAGACAATAGCATCAGCTTCCGATGAGGTGGGGGAGGCGGAGTTTTCGGACGTTTGATCATCAACGATGGGCGAGTTGCCCTGGCTAATGGTTGAACGAGTAGCGGTGGTGTTTTGAGCAATGGTATTGGTTTGACGAGCGAGTGTTTGGCGCTCTTGATTGAGGGTGGCCTGGGTACTTCTGATGGTGGCGGAGAGTTTTCTGATAGCCGCTGATTTGGCTGCTGCGCTGGTGTTGGATTTGACGATGTATTCGGCGGCACTTTGGGCCTGGGCAACCAGAAGGTTCAAGCCTTCGGTCGAGCCACTACTAAGGAGTAGTTGCTGGTTTTCTTCAATGCGTCTTTGAATGAGTTTGATTTCCAAATCAGACCTGGCTTGGTAGGAGGGAGAAATAAGCAGACCGGCAATTTTTTCAATAGACGTTTTAACGGGGAACAGACCATCGCCGGGCAAGGCTCCATTGGAGACGAGGATGGCTCCGGCGGGTAAACCAAGGACTACCGTCAGAATGGAAATAATAAGATTGATACGATTGGCAGGATTCATGGTCTATGTATAGACTACTCCTTAGTCAGGGGGTGTCAACGGTTTTGTAGTTTGACATTTTTCTGCCTTACCGTTATAGTACCCCTAGTATATTGATACGCCAAAAAGATGTAAAAAACTTTAAACCATGTAGGTCGTTTTACAAAACCCCGACTTGGTCGGGTTTTTTTATTCTTTATTTCAATACAACCGATCTTTGACAAGTACATAGAGTCTTTCTACCTTCCTAGCAGATGAAGTAGAAGACTCAGTTTTAATACCGATGCAATTGGTATTAGAACAATAAGTCAATCAACTATTTTTGGATAACTAATAGTTGTGAGACTGGCCCTCCTACGTCCGCGATTAAAATCGGGACTTCGGAAGGGCTGTGGCCCACCTGCGTTTTGAGATTTTTCGATGTTTAGGCTTATTCAGCCAGATCGAAAATCTAAAACTTATGGTGGACTGCGAGCCAATTAGTATAATTGGCTCTGGTAATTTCAGATGTGGTAGGAAGTCCTTCTAATAAACTTTAGGGGGCAAACGAAAATAAACGTTTCCTATCATATCTAATTCAATTCAGAGTGACAGGAATTAATTTCGTTTTTTTCTTGAGAGTTTGATCCTGGCTCAGGATGAACGCTGGCGGTGTGCCTTAAGCATGCAAGTCGAACGAGGGAAGTTTTTCCGCAAGGAAGAATGGAACTAGTGGCAGACGGGTGAGTAACGCGTAGAAATCTACCTCTTGGTGGGGAATAGCCTCGCGAAAGCGAGGATAATACCGCATAACATCTACGGATAAAAGCGCCTAACCGCGCGCCGAGAGAGGAGTCTGCGTGCTATCAGCTAGTTGGTAGGGTAATGGCCTACCAAGGCGATGACGGCTAGGGGGCGTGAGAGCGCGACCCCCCACAAGGTCACTGAGACACGGGGCCTACATCTACGGATGGCAGCAACTGGGAATCTTGCGCAATGGGCGAAAGCCTGACGCAGCGACACCGCGTGTGGGAAGAAGTATTTCGGTATGTAAACCACTGTGGCAGGGGAACACAAAAATGAGGGTACCCTGCTAGAAAGCACCTGCTAACTACGTGCCAGAAGCCTCGGTAATACGTAGGGTGCAAGCGTTATCCGGATTTATTGGGCGTAAAGAGTCTGTAGGTGGAAGCTTAGGTGGCGGGTTAAATCTCACAGCTCAACTGTGAACCTGCTCGTCAAACCGGGTTTCTAGAGAGTGCTAGGGGAGGTTGGAATTCTCGGTGGAGGGGTGAAATCCGTTGATATCGAGAGGAACGCCAAGGGCGAAAGCAGACCTCTGGGGCACTACTGACACTAAGAGACGAAAGCTAGGGGAGCAAAAGGGATTAGAGACCCCTGTAGTCCTAGCCGTAAACTATGAATACTAGCTGGTCGCCTTATGGTGGCTGGCGCAAGCTAACGCGTTAAGTATTCCGCCTGGGTAGTACGGCCGCAAGGCTAAAACTCAAAGGAATTGACGGGGATCTGCACAACCGGTGGAGCATGTGGTTTAATTCGATACAAAGCGAAGAACCTTACCTGGGTTTGACATGTACCTGCACGGCTTTGGAAACATTGCCTTCTTCGAGAGTGGTACACAGGTGCTGCATGGCTGTCGTCAGCTCGTGTCGTGAGATGTCGGCTTAAGTGCCGTAACGAGCGCAACCCCTGCTGTGTGTTATATATTCACGCAGGACTGCCTTACAACAAGTAGGGAGGAAGGAGGGGATGACGTCAAGTCAGCATGGCCCTTACGTCCAGGGCTACACACATCCTACAATGGCCAGTACAACGGGTCGCAAAGGAGCAATCCTGAGCTAATCCTTCAAAACTGGTCTCAGTTCAGATTGCGGGCTGCAATTCGCCCGCATGAAGTCGGAATCGGTAGTAATCGTGGGTCAGCAGACCGCGGTGAATACGTTCTCAGATCTTGTACACACTGCCCGTCAAGTCAGCAAAATTGGCAGCGCCCGAAGCGGTTCGATTTATCGGACTTCTAAGGCGAGGTTAGTGATGAAGACTAAGTCGTAACAAGGTATCCGTACTGGAAGGTGCGGATGGATCACCTCCTTTCTAAGGAGTTCATAGGTTCCTCACTCACACGAGGACTCCCTAGCCGAAGTAATTCGGCTTGAAACCAGGAAAAGCCTGTAATCTCAAGTATTCAGGTGCTTCCTACCACGTCTGAGGTTACCAAACCAAAAAAGATAACATCCACAATTTACCCAACTGTAAAAGGTTGGGTTTTTTGTGGGCATTGCCGAGATTGAATAGTTTGTCTCGAGGGATTGTGATACAATGGCGATTGTTCCTGTGGAGAATAATATGGGTGACTAGCTCAGGTGGTTAGAGCGCTATCCTGATAAGATAGAGGTCCATGGTTCGAGTCCATGGTCACCCACCCTTCGACAAGCTCAGGGTAAACCCTTCGAAAGAACGAGGTATCCTAAGATTGTCGATGGAGTGATTTATGGACGAGAAGTTTATACTGAGCAACGTCGAAGTAAGTCCATGGTCACCCACATAGTACAACTTGTAATACAAGCAGAGCCCACTGGTTCCGCTTATTGTTTAGTTTACTTAACAATATCTTTCATAACTTCTGTTGAGATAGTATGGGGAACAAGAGTAGTGAGCATTTTGTTTGTGAGAATAGTAAGTTCATCCTCTTTCTTTTCATCCATATCAACTGAAATCAAATACTCAATCTTTCCATAAACAAACAAATATTTCCGCAATACCCTCATATTTGCCCTAGTCTCTATATAGTCAAAATATCTGTCTTTATCGGCTTCATATTTAATAGTTACTGATTTAAGTTGTGAATTAGGAATTGTTGCAGTCTTATTTCTCAGGCTAATTAACAACCCAACATCACTATAGAAGCTATAATCATATTTATCCGGGTTTGTTGAACTTGAAATAACTAGCGAATCGTTTTTTTCTCCGTCAACAAACTTTATCCGATCATCATATAAGTAAACTCTAAGCGACCTTGAATCAACTCCTGGATTGTCATATAAAACTTGAGACAAAGTTGGCAGTGTTTCATCATAGGTGTACGAAGTCTTTTCATTTTTTATTTCAGCGGGGAGGGGACTAGTTATTGTTCCTTTTCCTTGTTTTTCTTGGAGATTATTCAACCTTTTTGAAAAGTTGTTGTATACAAAATAGAAACCTATAAATAGGATAAGGCTTATTAACAAATATTTTTTCCTCATACCTATAGAATACTACTTTTTTAAATGGAGTTTCTTTATATATTCCTTAATGTTATAGCAACAAGAGTGACTATCTCCGTGTGATCAAATAGTTAGATTTTCCATGTGACGCATTCAGATATTGAGTAGGATGATAGATCGACATCATAGCTGATTCCATAAGATATTCCATCACGATCAAAACCCCACGCAAATCCATCATTGTAATATTCAACACAAATAACTCTAATAATCATATGTTTCCTTCTTTCTCTAATTTAAGTATAGCTACTGTAAACCTGTTTTTTACCCGGTCAATGATTTGGTGGGATATTGGGATATAATGTGGCAATGAAAGACGAAGAACGAGTGGTGCTGGTGGATGAGAACGACCACGAAATTGGGATGAAGTTGAAGTCGGCGATAGGTTGACTCTATGTAACATATATGTTACATTTCCTTATGCTAGACTGGATTTATGAAGAAAGTTGTCATCTTAGATCCGCAGGCAGATAAAGAGTTCTGCAAGCTAGAGGACGATGTTCAAGATGAATTTTTATCGCTCATCAAAATGCTGACGGAGAATGGCAAACTGGAATATCCAGATGGTAAAAAAATCGACAAACAGCTGTTTGAGGCTCGGGTCAAAATTAAAAATATCTATCGAGGTTTTTACGCTTACATTAGAAACAATCAAATAGTAATTTTACACTTATTTCAGAAAAAAACTCAGAAAACACCTCTAAGAAACTTAAAATTAGCTCATAAAAGGTTAAAAATATATGAATAAAATTGAAGAAATGATTAAATCTGGCAAAGTCAGAACTTATGATCAAATATTTCAGGAGCTTCCTTTAGAGCGCCAGGCTCGAATAAAAGAGCTGGTCCGTTACCATCAGGCTGCCATGACGATTCGTCAAATGAGAAAGTCGCTCAAATTAAGTCAAGTTGCCTTGGCCAACAAAATGAACATTAAGCGGGAAGTGATTGCCCGAGCCGAAAGCGGCAGGCACAATGTCACGCTGGAAACACTCTATCATATTGCTGAAGCCACCGGACATCGGCTCGACATTAAGTTTGTATAGTCCAATGAAGACCTCCATTAAGCCACAAATCACAAAATCATCAATTGAAGAATTGGTGGTTTTGGTGGACGAGCAAGACCGTGAGATTGGGACGGAGTTGAAGTCAAAGGTTCATCATAAAAACACGCCTTTGCACCGGGCATTTTCACTTTTTTTGTTTGACCATCCTTCGGATAAACCTTCGGACTGGCTTCGTGGCAAGATTTTGGCCACCCAACGGGCGGAGAGCAAAAAAACCTGGCCGAATGTGTGGAGTAATAGCTTGTGCGGGCATCCGTCCCCCGGTGAGAGTAGGGAAGATGGAATTGTGCGTAGAGTCCGGGAAGAGCTGGGGTGTGAAATAAAAGATTTAAAGAAAGTTTCCGATTACCGATATCGGTTTGAGCGGGACGGAATGGTAGAAAATGAGATTTGCCCAGTGTATATGGCCACTATAGATGGGGAAGTAGCACCAAACTCGAAAGAAGTGCAAGCGTGGGGATGGTTTGAATGGCAGGATTTTTTGGACGAATTGAAACTTGATGATGAAAATAAATGGACGGAGTGGAGTAAAGAAGAAGCTCAATTAGTGGATCAATACTTGAAAACACACACGCTCACATCGACTACAAAATCTCTTTCTTCAATGGCTGGAAGTGTCAAAGTCAAAAACCCCATATCGGTTGAAAAATTAAGAGACATTACAGATTATTCGTCTTGAGTGATTTGGCTGGATATCGTCTGTTGGTCGAGTTGGATGAAGTCTTCGACTTCAGCTTTTGTGTAGTCGCGAACAGGATAGGGAAGCGTCCGGACAGGCTTAATTTTCTTAATGTTGAGTTTTTTCATAAATACGACTTATTTTCATTGTAGAGATTTTATGTGGTACTGCCAATCAGAGATTCAATTGATGATTGCTAAAGCGGTAAATGGCGTTGACCTTGACTTACACGGCCTGAAATGATAGACTGTAGGTCGCATAGTTACTCAATTTCTGTGGCTGTTTATCGTGTAATTTATTGTTTGACGACGGCGTTTAACGCAATGAATTCTCGATAGCACTTTAACAATAAAGACGAGAATAATAAGCATCCTATTTAACTTTATAGTTTCTTTTTTGGTAGGAGCATAGAGATAATAAATCAACATTTTTGTTGTTTCTCTGCTCTTATCAAGGGGAAAGATAAGTGAGCATTCTATATAACCTGGGGGAGTTTTAGAAAGTAATTCCATATGCCCTAAAACCATTTTTTATGACGATGGATTAGGTATTTCTCAAACTACTTGCTACAGCTTTTAAACTGCAAGCGTAGTTTGGAACAGGTAAAAACTCCTGACAAGAAAGTTGTGGGTCGAATGCCCTGCGGAATGACTAACCCGCTATTCGGTTTAAAAACTGAATATTCAAGTCAAAAAGTTAAAAATAGGAGAAAATCATGAAACTCGAAGGATATCTTGCTTGGCTTTGCGCCGCTTTTCTGGTTGTCATCGGCTGGATGGCTGTATTTTCAGGTTCTACACATTCCGTTGATCTCGCTTTGAATATGCGAAGTAGTTCACTTTACGATATTCAAATGATTGATGGAAAAACAGTCACTTTGGAAAACGGAAATCAAATGCAGTTTGTGTCGATGGG
>Ga0155918_115_pt3 | contig 6540 bp, 8 predicted proteins | sample RifCSPlowO2_01_FD_107572 | JGI IMG/M metagenome (GOLD analysis project Ga0155918, IMG submission 107572) | Microgenomates group bacterium RIFCSPLOWO2_01_FULL_47_10
TTTCCCAAGGGTACACGACCGGCGTCTTTCAGCTGGAATCCATGGGCATGCGCCGGCTCGCCCGCAAACTGGAACCCACCAAGTTTTCCGACCTGACAGCCATGGTGGCGCTCTACCGACCCGGTCCTATGGAGCTCATAGACACCTTCATCGAGGGTAAAAAAAATCCGGATAGAATAAAGTATCCCCATCCCGATTTAAAGCCCATTTTGGCCGAAACCTATGGTATTCCGGTATACCAGGAACAAGTTCTCCAAATTGCCAACGTTATGGCTGGGTATTCTCTGGGCGAAGCCGATATTTTGCGGCGCGCCATCGGCAAAAAGAAAAAATATATTCTGGATAAAGAAAAAAAGAAATTTATTGCCGGATCAAAGAAAAAAGGCTATACGGAAAAAATTGCCGAAAAGATTTGGGGCTTTATCGATAAATTTGCCGGGTATGGGTTCAACAAAGCTCATTCGGTTTCCTACGCTATGATCGCTTACGAAACAGCCTACATGAAAGCCAATTTTCCCTTGGAGTATATGACCGCTGTTTTTACCATCGAAGCCCACTCCCACGCAGCAGGTAAAGAAGACAAAGTGACTCTGGTAGTGGAAGACTGCAAGCGTCTGAAGATTACCCTCTTGCCGCCAGACATAAATCTGTCCGATTTAGCCTTTACGATGGAAAAATCAGAGAAAATTGACCATCTCGGCGCTATCCGTTTTGGTTTATCGGCCATCAAAAATGTCGGTGATGTTGCCATTGAAAATATCATGGCAGTAAGAGCCGAGGGACCATTCCAATCCTTTACCGAATTTTTGACCCGGGTTGATACCCGAAAATGTAACAAAAAAATTGTTGAAAGCCTCATCCGCATCGGCGCTTTTGATGCCTTTGGCAAGCGAGCCGCTCTTCTGGCCGCCTACGACGACCTAAAAAATAAGGCCAATGACGCCCAAAAAGCCACCAGTCAGGGGCAAAGCGGGCTATTTGACGAATCAGAGATAAGACAGCAGGTGCAAAAAGTAGATAAATTGCCGGATATTCCGGAACTACCCCAATCACAAATGCTTCTGGCCGAAAAAGAATTGCTCGGTCTCTATCTGACAGATCACCCCTTAGCCGATGGTTTAAAAGAAGCTCGAAGAGAGGCCAGTCATCAAATTGAGGAGCTCGATCCGCTGATTCATCAGGGCCTGCGGGTAAGTTTGGGAGGTACCGTGGCTTCCCTGCGTCTGGTACGAACCAAAAAGTCAAATGCAGAAATGGCCTTTGCCTCATTGGAGGATACCAGTGGTCATATCGATTTGGTTATTTTCCCCAAGACCTTTACCAAAACTAAGGCCGTTTGGACAGACAGCCAGGTTCTGATCGTGACGGGCACGGTAGAAGATAGAGACGGTAAAGTTTCCCTGCTGGTAGATAACGCGTATCCCCTGGGGTCAACCTTGGGCAAAAATAGCGGCTTAGTCATCACTATTCCTCAGGGCACCAGCAAAGACACCCTAACACAAATTGGCGCCATCCTCAAAGCTAACCCGGGACAGGATAAGATCTCCATTTGTATTAAAAATGATACGGCTGACAAATACCTCACCCTGCCGTATACCGTAGATTATTCGACAGCAGTAGACACAGCTGTCAATGATATTCTTAGAAAGTCATGACAACCAACACCAAAATATATGCCGGTTCATCTCATCCCGAGCTTGCCAATGATATATCACGCGCCTCACATATTCCTTTGGGTGAAATCACTCTGTCACGGTTTGATAACAGGGAAAGCAGGGTATGTATAAAGGATGCACCGGCCCAAACAGCCGTCATAGTCCAGTCACTTTCCATTCCGGTGGATCATCACCTGATCGAAATGCTTCTCATCATAGATGCTCTAAAACGGCTGGGGACCAGGGAAATCATACTCGTCATACCTTGGCTGGGGTATTCTAAACAAGATAAGGTTTTTCGGCCCGGTGAACCGCTTTCGGTGAAAGTCATTGCCAATTGTATTCAAACTCTCCCCATCAATGAAATCATTACCATGGATTTACACAATCCGGCCATCGGCGGTTTCTTTGATATACCCATCCATAATTGCCCGGCCCAGTCCCTGATACTAGAGTACTGCAACTCTCATCTACCCACGAAATCATTAATTGTCGTAGCCCCTGACGCCGGTGCCATCAAAAACTCTACCCAAGTTGCGGGGAAACTAGATGTGCCAATAGCCTATCTTAATAAATCCCGGAATTTGGAGAGCGGCGAAGTTGTTATAACGGATAGCAGCCGGCCGGTAGATGGTTTAGATGTTTTAATCGTTGACGATCTAATAGCCACTGGCAGTACCATTATTTCTGCAGCCCGCTTTTTAAAATCCCGCGGAGCCAAGTCGGTCACCGTCGCAGTCACTCACCATTTACAAATCAAAGGCATTCAAGAGAAAATCGATGCTTCCGATATCAGTCAATGTATCATTACCGATTCCGTCCAAACCCCCCAGCAACTATCTCCCAAAATTACCGTACTCCCGTGTGCCGGCTTACTTGCCCAAACCCTTCTGCCAATGATAAAATAACCTATGCCGATCACCAGAACTCATCTCAATACCCTTGTTCGTCGCGAAACTCTGATATTTCCAGAAAAAAAACTGAACTTTGACGCCGATGTAGTAAATACTACTTCAAGGAAAAGTGAAGTGTTTTTTCGCCGAAATAGCGGAGTTGCAGTAGAATGGAGGGTGTTGAGTTGAGTTCCAGTATTCCCTACATTTTCGTTTCCGGCGGTGTTCTTTCGGGTCTGGGCAAAGGCGTAGCCACGGCAGCTCTTGGCTTACTGCTGAAATCCCGTGGGTACAAAGTAACCATCGTCAAATGCGAAAATTATCTAAATATTGATGCGGGCTTAATCAACCCCATCGAACATGGCGACCCTTTCTTGTGCGAAGACGGTACCGAAGCGGATATGGATTTAGGTACGTATGAGAAGTTTTTAAATCAAAACATCACCAAGAACAATTTCATCACCATGGGACAGGTATACCAAACGGTGATCAACCGCGAAAGAAACTTTGAATACAAAGGTGAAGATGTTGAAGCCATCCCTTATGTGACAGACGAGATCATCGACCGCATTGTCGCCGCCGGAGTGGCGGAACAGGCAGAGATTGTGTTGGTAGAATTGGGCGGAACTGCCGGTGAATACCAAAACGCTCTGTATTACGAAGCTTCACGTATTATGAAAATTGCCCGGGACCTCACCACCGTCCACGTCCACGTAGGCTACTTACCGGTTCCGAAACACATCGGAGAACCCAAAACCAAGCCCACCCAACTATCGGTCAAACTATTAAATGCGATGGGTATTCAACCGGATTTTATTCTGGCCCGGTCACCTATCCGTATGGATCAGCGCCGGCGTGAACGCTTTGCCCTGTTTTGCAACGTTAAAGCCGAACATATAATCGATGCTCCCGACGTAGATTCAGTCTATGAAGTACCTCTCATATTTCACGAACAGGGTTTTGATCAAAAAATTCTAAAAGTTTTAAATCTGGAAGAAAAACCCATAGATCTAACCGAGTGGACGGCCTACGTCGAAAAATCTCAAAAAGCCAACCGGCCAACCATTAAAATCGGCATTGTGGGTAAATATTTTGCTACCGGAGATTTTGATTTACGTGATTCCTACGCCGCCCTCTATGACGCGCTGGATCACGCCGCCACTCAAGCCGAAATACGTTTGGAGGTCGTCGGTATTAACAGCGAAAAAGAGGAGGGACTCACCGGTGAAGCCCTCAAAAACGTTGATGGTCTGATAGTGCCTATTGGTTGGGGCCCTCGCGGCGTGGAAGGTAAAATCAAGGCTATTCAATTTGCCCGGGAAAATAAAATCCCTTATCTGGGGTTATGTTACGGCATGCAATTGGCTGTCGTGGAGTATGCCCGTCACGTACTGGGGTGGGCCGATGCCAATACCCAAGAGGTGGATGATAAAAGAACTCATCAAGTAATTCACATTATTCCCGAACAAAAAAGAAATCTGGAAAACCGAGCTTATGGAGGCACCATGCGTTTGGGAGCCTGGGAATGTGTGGTGAAGCCCGGCACCATTGCCTGGCAGGCCTACACTGACGGCCGCCAATTTGTTGATGAGGCGAAAGGCATCACCAGCGAACGGCACCGCCACCGGTATGAGTTCAACGAAGAATACTTGAAACCATTAGAAGAGGCGGGCATCGTTATTTCGGGGAGGTCGGTCAAAGAAAACCTGGTCGAGCTAATCGAATTACCCAAAGAGCAACACCCTTTCTTTGTCGGCACCCAAGGCCATCCCGAATATAAATCCAGACCCATGCGTCCTCATCCGTTATTTTCTGCCTTCATTCAAGCCTGCGCCAAAAGAAAACAGTAATGCAGTCTCCGGTGACCATCGGCAAACAAGAGTATCTGCATTACCGGCAAGACACCTCATTTTGACCGGATTGTGGCACTTGCCCAAGGCGGTTTAAGTTGGGTTCATCAGCTCCAGGATTTACTTTCGATACCCCAGGCCTCCAGCATCCAAATCAAATCATATAAAGGTATAAACGAAACGATCAATCGTCCCGTGGTTATCCAATCGCTGCCTGTTTCTATTGTCGATGAGGAGGTTTTACTCTTTGATGACGTAGCCGATTCCGGGCAGTCTCTCATTATGGCCAAAGACTATTTAAAGGCACACGGAGTAAAAAATATCACCACGGCTACTATGTTTTACAAACCCTGGAGCAAAATCACGCCGGATTATTTTGGGGAACCAACCAAGGCTTGGCTTATCTTTCCCCACGATAGTGTGGAACACATCCCCCTGCTGGCCGAGAAATGGCAGGTCGGAAAAAAGACCCTGACTAAAAGACTCCGCCAAATTGGGCTCGAGCCATCGATAGTCGCCTTCTATCTTGCGGCTAATCCCTCTGCCTGATACAATACTCCAGTACTTGTTTTTTTGCTGACTCCTGAATACTAACTACTAGCTACTGATAATATGGCTAACCAACTACACTACAAAACAGAAACCTTCGCCGTCGGCGACACCATCAACGTGGCGGTTAAAGTTAAAGAAGCTGACAAGACCCGTATTCAGCTCTTTACCGGTTTGCTTATTGGTGTACGCGGACGGGAAGACAACACTTCTTTTACCGTCCGCAAAATCGGCTCACACGGCATAGGTGTGGAGCGCATTTTCCCTGTCATGTCCCCCGACATTGCTTCTATCACCCGTAAAGCCGCCGGGACTGCCAGACGGTCAAAATTGAGCTATTTGCGTGACCGCACCGGACGACTCGCTCTGCGGGTTAAATCTGTCGATGAAACTATCACTGCCCCAGAGCCCACTCCCGCTGGGAAGCCGGGGCGAAAATCAAGCCAGAAAACTGCTTAAGGCCAAAGGCTATCGCTTTATCACTCAAAATTTCCGCTGTTTAATAGGTGAAATTGATTTGGTCTTTCAAGATGGGAAACAACTAGTTTTTGTGGAAGTCAAAACGAGAACAACTGACGTACGAGGGCATCCGGAAGAAGCCGTCACTCCACACAAAATCCACAAAATTACGCAGGTGGGGGAATATTTTTTAAAGACTCACCCGGATCTACCTCACTTTGCCCGCATCGATGTCGTCGCAATTGAAGGGAAAATACTGACTCACTTCCAAAACATTACTCAATAGGGATTTCTGAACCAAAATCTACGGTCATTGGTTTATTAGAAGATCCACAAAATATATCCAGCAAGAAATGTCCGCCAATATACCAAAGATCAACCTTGGTGGCATCGGCAACTATATCCGAAGGGTTTGGTAGCGTCACGGCCCCGTCACACAATTCGCCATGATCACCGGTTCTCCACAAGAGCATTTGCATCCCTGAAATTAATCCGGTCACTTCGGGCAATTCGTTTTTGTTCATAGTGAGCCCGGGAGGAATCCCTTCGACAGGCTCAGGGTAAACTTCTCATCCTCCCTCAAGTATTCGCCTTGCTTAGCTCACACTGAGCAAGCAAAGCGAGTCGAAGTGTGAGCCCGGGAGGAATCGAACCTCCGACGCGCAGCTTAAAAGGCTGCCGCTCTAACCCCTGAGCTACGGGCCCATAAAATCAGTACTCGGTATTTGAGTATTTAGGAGTCAGCGAATTATATACCCAGTCTCCTGAATACTGTCTCCCAACTACTGATTTAGTGTGACCCCACGGGGGATCGAACCCCGATTACTAGGATGAAAACCTAGTGTCCTAACCATTAGACGATAGGGCCTGGGACAATACAGTGTATTATTCCAGAGGTAGTAGTATTTTGCAACTTAAAACCGCTATTTGAAATTAATACTTGATACGTATACAATATGTATCACTGTCAAAAAAATCCTTGGTTTTATTGACAGTGAGTCAAATTCCGTGTTACGTTTTTAATTATTAGGCTCGTGCCCATCACTGGATTTAATAATTATGGCTGCTGGCTTACACATTTCCATAAGTGCAGAAAAAGTCTTCGAATTGTCCGGCGTACCCATCTCCAACTCA
>Ga0155918_163_pt4 | contig 6533 bp, 10 predicted proteins | sample RifCSPlowO2_01_FD_107572 | JGI IMG/M metagenome (GOLD analysis project Ga0155918, IMG submission 107572) | Microgenomates group bacterium RIFCSPLOWO2_01_FULL_47_10
CACCAGAACATTTCGGTCTGATCATCAAATGGCATGAGACTCTGCCTTCATGCTAAGGTCAGCCTTGCGGGCACGTAAAAAACTTAAAGCTCTATTTTTGGCTTCTCCAACTAAATTGGCGGTCATGTCTTCTGTAAACTTATCAAAGTCTTCTGCGGCAATCCCACTGATAGCCGTGTCCAATTCAAACGGATCTGACATATGGAGTAAGCCTGTTACTTCTAAAATTTGATTTTTAAATAAGTGATCAGCTTCAGCCACTGATTACCTCTTCCAATTCCCCTACCAGCCAATCGTAATATGGTTGGCTGACATGGGCCGTGGGAATGGCAATGATGCAGGGAGTATCGTAGGTATGAACCTTGAAGACTTCTGCCTCTAAGGCTTTGTATTTGCTTTCAATGGTTTTGGCAATGAGAACAACTTCTTTGCCCTCGTCGATTTTGCCGGCCTTTGGGGGCCAGAAAAACATCGGATACATTTCGGGGTAAATATTGACGCAGGCGCAGAGCCGCAAGTTCATCAGATGCTTGCCGATTTTTTTGGCCTGCTCCACACTCTCGCAGGTGATGTAACAAAGCAATAAGTCGGTCATATTTTATTTATTTATTCAATTATTTAAATAATTGAATAAATTCATAATTAATATTCTACTTTAATTTCGTGAAGCCAGATTTTGGCGGGCCTGGTCATCATAAACACAATTGCCTCTGCCAAATCGGCCGGATCGGTTAATTTGTTGGTGTCGAACGTCTCTCCGGTTTTGGCAAACATTTGGGTATTGGTGCCGCTTTGATAAACCCCGGCTACCCTTACTTTGGTATCTTTTAGATCAACTTTTAAGACTTCGGTAAAACCTCTGACGCCAAATTTGCTGGCGGTATAGACTGATTGGCCGGCTTGAGCGACCATGCCTGACTTGGAAGAAACATTAATTATAACGGCTTCCGGCTGGGATTTAAGCATCGGCAAACAAAGTCGGGTGGTATGAATGAGGGCAGTTAAGTTGGTAGTAATGACATCGTCGACTACTTCGGCCGAAATCTCCTCCAAAGGCATGAGTTTTTGCCAGATACCCGCAACATTTACCAATCCGTCAAAGGATCCAAAATCAGCCGTGATTTTTTTTATGGTGGTAGTGAGTTCTGCTGTGTTTTTGATGTCACACGGATAAGTTTTGACAGTAAGGCCTGCTTTGGCGATTTCTTTGGCAACGTCTGCCAATTTTTTATCGGCGCGGGCAATAAGAACCAAATTGCATTTTTGAACGGATAACTTAAGAGCGACTTGTTTGCCGATGCCGTCGCTGGCTCCAGTCACAATGATGGTTTTACCGGAAAGATTCATGAAACCTCCTAATTACTCGATTTCATAAGATCCTGAAATTAGTTCAGGATAACGTAATTGCATTACTATATATGGACTCGGTTGTTGATGTCATTGAGACGATCCTTAATGGCTTTTTCCAGGTCGATATCGAGAGTAATACCTAGAATCAAAGCAGTAAACAATACATCCACCAATTCCTTGGCGATGTTTTCCGATTTGAAATATTGCATTTTGTCCTTACGCTGCAGTTCCAAGTCAGCCAGTAGTTCGTTGGCCAGCTCCCCCACCTCTTCACTAATTTTGGTGGTGCGGGCCAGAATGCGGACGCGGCGATCATCCAAATCATAGCCTTCAAGTAAGCGCTGGTTGATCTTTTTTAACTCAACAATTAGTTCTTCTATTGTCATAGGCAAATTATACCCCAATATTTGATGTTTGATATTTTTACAAGACCGGGTCTTGTAGCAATCATTTTAATTAAGCTCTTGATTGGATGAGGAGAAAATATCACAAGACCGGGTCTTGTATTCTATTGATTATCAAGGGAATGCCAGAGGGCGATACAGCCAAATGACCGGTACGGTTTCCAGGGAGCTATGATTTTGGCAATTTGCTTGGGGGTGGGGTTGGGTAGGCTGTAAAGTTTCTTGATGCCATTGCGCAAACCTGCGTCGCCATAAGAGAAAATGTTTTCCCGCCCGAGGTTGAAAATGAGAAACATTTCGGCGGTCCACGGGCCGATGCCTTTGACGGCGACCAGTTCCTCCATAACTGTTTCGTCGCTGAGACGGTCAAATTTGGTTAGTTCTAACCTGCCATCCAAGACCCGCTCCGATAGATCGCGGAGGGAGCGGACTTTGGCCCAAGCCATGCCGGCCGAGCGCAGCTTGTCTTGATCACTCACCAAAATAGCTTCAGGTGTAAAGATCTTTGTTGGCATAAGTGCCAATACCCTATCACGGATGGTACGGGCGGCTTTACCGGATAGCTGTTGGCCGATAATCGAGGAGACCAAACTTTTGAAATGATCTTTTTGTGACAGCTCGTCAAACCAGTCGGTGAAGTTGACGGTTTTGAGCACCCGATAGATGGCTGGATCATGCTTTTTGAAGTGAATTAAGGGTTTGGTTGTGTCTATCATAATCTTAACCGGTAAGTTCTATGATGTGTCCGTCCGGGTCATGTAAATAAGCTACGGTTTGACCCCAGCTCGTAGTTTTTGGCCCTTCAAATATTTTAATCCCCTGAGACTTAATGGCTTCGCATGATGATGAAACATCATCGACTTTTAGAGCAATTACTGCACCCCCTGATGGTTTCATGAATTTGTTGGGAAACATGGCTGTGGCATCGCTTTTTTGAAATAGTGCTAGGGGGGTTTCGCCTAATTTGTATTCCACAAAGCCCGTATCGGTGATGGAAACTTCGAGGTTTAAGATTTTTTCGTAGAAGTTCCGAGATTGTTTTAAATCTTCAACTAACAAGCAAACTGCATCTAGTTTATTAATCATTATTTCTCCTTAAAATATTTTTTACCTTTAAGCTCGGTGGGTAAGAGATCTTCTTTGGTGTATTTGCCCGCCTGCAACGCATGATGCGTAGCATTTGCGGGCAGGTCATAGCCTTTGCCGTAGCCCAACTCTTTCATCAGTTTAGTGGGGGCGTTGCGCAGGTTAAGAGGAATGCTCAAATTGCCGTGTTTTTCCACGTCGAAGAGAGCCTCTTTGATGGCATCGTTGCTGCGGCGGTCTTTCTTTGCCTGCGCCATGTAGATAGCCCCATGGGCCAGATTGAGGGAACATTCGGGATAACCGATACTCCGGCAAGCTTCAAAAACGGCGTTGGCCACGACCAGAGCGGTCGGCTGGGCTTGGCCCACATCTTCGCTAGCAAAGATGACCATGCGCCGGGCGATAAAGAGCGGATCTTCGCCTGTGGCTATCATACGGGCCAGATAATAAACAGTAGCATCGGGGTTGCTCGCCCTCATGCTTTTGATAAAAGCCGAGATAGTGTTGTAGTGCTCTTCCCCACCTTTGTCGTAGCGCAAGTATTTGTTTTGCAGAGCATTTTTGAGATTCTCAACGGTAATGGTTTTATAGAGGGAAACAGTATTTTCCAATAGGTTGATGGCCTGGCGGGCGTCGCCATTGGCAAAGGAAATCAAGAAATCCAAGGCTTTCTTGCCGGCTTTGACTTTGAGGATTTTGAGGGCTTTGCCTATTATTTTGGCGATATCTTCTTTTGGATGAGCTTCCAAGACAAAGACTTGGGTGCGGGATAGGAGAGCCGAAATGACGGAAAAGCTGGGGTTTTCGGTGGTGGCGCCGATGAAGAGAATGGTGCCGTTTTCGACGTAGGGCAGGAGGAAATCCTGCTGGGCTTTATTGAAGCGGTGAATTTCATCCAAAAAGAGAATGGTTTTCTGGCCAAAGAGAGTTTTGGCCTCTTCGATGACTTTTTTGACATCGGCTTTACCGGCAGAGACGGCCGAAAGGGCCACAAAATTGGCATCCAGGTGATTGGCAATAATTTTTGCCAGAGTGGTTTTGCCCGATCCGGGCGGCCCCCAAAAGATCATGGAGTGGGGTAATTTTTTTTCTACCAGTAAGGTAATAGGCTTGCCCTCGCCCACTAAATGGGACTGACCAACAAACTCCTTAAGAGAGCTAGGGCGAAGTCTGTCTGCTAGTGGTGTTGATTCCACGTCTCACCTTTCGGTCTTTGTATGGGTTTCACTACGATGATAAACCAAACGTTATCTAAATAGCAACTAGCTTTTCCCATGGGTAGTTTGGATTACCAAAATGGCCATAAACGGCGGTTTGGCGGTAGATGGGACGGCGAAGATCTAACCGGTTGATAATGTTGCCAACCGACAGATCCAGCAACGTATTAGCAAAACTTTTAATAAACTTGTCCGGCTTTTTGGCTGTGCCAAAGGTTTCAATATCAAAAAAGACCGGTTTGGCTGCGCCAATGACGTAGCCGAGACGGATTTCGACCCGATCGGCCAAGTTGGCGGCGACAATATTTTTGGCTAAGTACCGCGCGGCATAAGCGGCCGAACGATCTACTTTGGTGGCGTCTTTGCCGGAGAAACAACCTCCTCCATGTCTACCCATACCACCATAGGTATCCACGATTATCTTGCGACCGGTGACCCCGGTGTCATAAGCAGGACCGCCGATGGACCATTTGCCCGTACCGTTGACGATTAATGAAAAGTTTTTTTGTAAGACTTTATTTTCCTCAAGTATGCGATCGACAAAGTTTTTTTTAAGATCGTTTTTTAATTTCCAATTGGAGACTTTTTGATCGTGGGGAACGGCCAAAATGACCACCGGAACCCCGGTTGGTTTGCCATCTCGGTAATCTACCACGACTTGGGATTTACCATCGGGGCGAAGGTAAGGCAAGTCACCGGAAGTCCTCGCCTCATCCATCGCCCGCACTAATTGATGAGCTAGGGTAATGGGCAGGGGCATATACTGCGGGGTTTCCCGGCAGGCATAGCCAAACATCATGCCCTGATCCCCCGCTCCGCCGTCATCCACGCCCATACTAATGTCGGGAGATTGCTGGTGAATCAGCACCGTGACGGGCGAATCATGCCAAAAGCCATATTCGGGCTTGGTATACCCCAGTGACTTGATAACTCCCTTAACTATTTGACGGTAGTTCAATTTGCCCGGACAGGTGACTTCGCCGGCTAGGACAATCCTGTTTTGGGTAACCAATGTTTCCACGGCCACCCGGCTAGTGGGGTCGATGGTCAGAGCGGCATCGACAATGGCGTCGGATATTTGATCGCAGACTTTATCGGGATGGCCTGATGCCACCGATTCGGATGAGAATTGAGAAAAGGACATAGGGACTCCAATTACTAATTAATATATTGTATTTAATGTCTCCCATCCCGATTTTCATCGGGATTTCGCACTATTTATCCCCCTTCGTCAGCGATTTCATCGTGGCTTCGGAGGGATTTCGCGCTATTAGATTTAAAAAAGAGCTCAAAAAAACACTCCCGAAAGAGTGTTGATAGATTTCCTTCTAAGACAGAAGGACACATAGTTCCCTTTTGGGGCTGGTAGGGGCACCTTATACTGAATTTATTTCAGCACAGGTTGCCGAACGGATCAAAAAGCCAGTGCTTTCCCCGTCACTCGATATTTATTTGACTAATGTTAAACTGCTTGATGAATCGTCTCCGGGACTTCGTTACCGGCTACGACTTCATCGTACGAGACTCCTAATTTTTTGCGGGCCCAATAGCGGCCAGAGCGATAGAGGGAATGAAATGTCCCGGCATCTGACCAAAAGCCCTTTAACTCGGCCCAAGTCAGTTTACCTTCGGCTAAATAAGCGTTGTTGATGTCGGTAATTTCCAATTCTCCCCGCCCGGAGGGTTTTAATTGCCGGATTTTGTCATAAACCGTATGGTCGTAGAGATAGAGACCGGTGACGGCATAATCGGATAAAGGCTGGGTTGGTTTTTCGGTAATATGGATAATTTTGGCAGGATCGGCTTTATCAAACTCCGGATTGCCGAAGCGTTCGGGATCGATGACTTTTTTTAAGAATATGGTGGCACCGTCATTAAAATTTTTGACCGGTTCACTAATATCCTCATCGGTGGTGTTGTCGCCCAAGATAACGGCAATATTTTCGCCGTCGGCAAAATCTTCGGCATACTTTAGAGCATCGGCGATGCCCAAGGAACCGCCCTCCTGATAACCATATTCCACGTGGGTCAAACCCAATTCTTTACCGTTTTTGAGGACGTTGATGAAGTGTCCGGCGTGAACGTCACCGGTCACGATCAGAACGCTGGTAACACCGGCGTTTACCAGGGTCTGGATGGGATAAAAAACCATCGGCTGGTCGTATACAGGCAATAAATGTTTGTTGGTGGCGTGAGTCAGGGGAAACATGCGGGTACCCTTGCCGCCGGCTAAAATGACACCTTTCATTTTCGTTACCTCCAGATAAGCAGACTATTTACTACCAATAAACCAAAAAGGGCGATAAGGACATATTCTAGCACAATTTTGCCCGTGACTTTATCGGCGTGATGGTGATGGATGACTCCCCAGAGGACATAGGTGAGAGCGATGCCCAGGGCGATAATCTGCTGCATGACTCTGTCTTCCATATAGGAGATATACAAGAACGTGCCGACACCCAAGGCTACACAGAGG